>Ga0256404_1002637_pt1 | contig 39058 bp, 24 predicted proteins | sample RumenRJG_01DNA_FD_185990 | JGI IMG/M metagenome (GOLD analysis project Ga0256404, IMG submission 185990) | Bovine rumen microbial communities from Lethbridge, Alberta, Canada - RJG_01 | ecosystem: Host-associated > Mammals > Digestive system > Stomach > Rumen | place: Canada: Alberta | collected...
TTCTTTCTACCAATTCATCTGGTGTAAGTATCTCCATCTTTGAGAAACCAAACCACTTCTTGCCCAAGTCCTTAATGGATGCACCTATGTGATACACATCATTGTCTATACAAAGGAAGCGGTCATGTGATAAACGGAATGTTTCAACATCAATCGGTGCATATTGAGCATTATGGCGGTCTATGTCGAGTTGGAACTGACGGCTTATCTGCTGAGTGTAGATGATTGCAGACACGTTATTATCTCTTTTATCGAGCAATGTCAGTACAGTCTCGTCAACATAGTTGTCGATAAGGACAATACGTTTCTTTGCACTCTTAATCAAGTCGGACACGAAAGTATAGGCATCATAAATTTGACCATTGTAGAACACACCTTGCTTCGGCTTTGCATTACCCTCGTCCAATCTGCGGAACACCTCGTCTATGCGCTTGTCTGTTTCTTGCTGATGTTGCTGCATTTCCAGTTGATGGTACTCCATTGTTGAAAGACGTTGGAAAACTTCTGCATTTGTCACCATAAAACGTCTCATTGCAACAAATGCATCCATAATACGTATGCTTACACGAATAGCCGTTTCACTTCTGAGAACGGTAGAGAGCATTGCTACTCCCTGTTCTGTAAAAGCATATGAGCGAACTGTTGAGTGCTTCAAACTATTGAACCGGTCGCAATTTGCGACCAGTTCAGCCATTTCCTCCTTAGTTAGTTGAAAACGGAAACGCTCAGGGAAACGTTCTATATTACGTTTTACAGCCTCGTTTAATCTTTTAGTTTCCACTCCGTAAAGTTCAGCCAAGTCTCTGTCTATCATAATCTGCTTTCCACTAATAGACATTATTCGACTTTCTACAGGAGTGGTAACTACGACTTCATCATTTTGTAACCGGTCACAATTTGTGACCTGTTCTCCTTTATCTTGATGTTCTATTTTATCAGTCATATTTATATTCATTTTTCCAATATCACAAATTGTGACTTTGAACATTACCATATTTAACAGCATTCAAAGGTAGTGCTTTTAGCCTTTAAACTACTATCACACAACCCCTTTCTTTGAAAAGAACGTAAAATCAATAGTATTATTGCGATGATTGTACTTTTAGTAATCGCTTCACTCGTTGTACGGTACTTACCCCTTTACCACTCAACTTTGCCACATCCCGAATGGAATATCCCTTGCGGAGTAAACTTATTACTTCCCTATATTCGGTTTTCATCTGTTCTGCCGTTTTTACAGAGCCTACCTTGCGTCCGAGTTTTCCATCTTTCTCTATATACCGCTTCCTTCCTGATTGCAATTTACCAACAAAAGGGAAGAAGTAAGACTTCCCCGTTGTTCGCATTCTGCTGTACGTCTCAATCAAATACGCGATTAAACAGATTGACCGCCTCTATCTTCTTTTCAAGAGCCACTTTTGCATAAACTTCGGTTGAAGTTATGCTTCCATGTCCCAAAACATTTCCTTCTTTTTTCGTCCCATTTTATTTCCTTTCTTTTCTGATGTTAATATATTCTTTTGTCACTGATTATCAAACATTTAAATTGCGATACAAAGTAATACAACAAGGGACAAAAACGAGACAAAAGTGGGTAAACAATCCGCTAATCAATTTCAAGAAGCACTTCATGGCGATTTAACGAAGCGCTTTCTTAGCTGCTGACGAAGCGCTTCTTTAGAGTGTAACGAAGCGCTTCATTAAGGTGTAACGAAGTGCTTCGTTAGGTCATGTGATAAACGACACTCTGCGACACTCTGCGACATCTTCCTTGTCTGCATTTCGTATCTTTGCGCGCGCGTACCTTTATATATTATAGAACTTCCGCATGTTTGCCCCATACGCCCTGAAGTGTCAAAGCTCTGATAAGCAGCATGCCCTGAAGTGTCAGGAGCTCTAATAAGCAGCACGCCCTGAAGTGTCAGGAGCTCTAATAAGCAGCACGCCCTGAAAGGGCAGAAGCTCTTAGCCCAGGGCAACGCCCTGGGTATAAAGGCACTCAGCAAGGCGCCCTGTAAGGGCAAAAGCTTTAAAGCTACAGGAAATTTATAAAGCTTTAGCCCTTACAGGGCGACAGGTTTGCAGCCGTAATTACCCAGGGCGATGCCCTGGGCTAAGAGCTTCTGCCCTTTCAGGGCGTACTTGAACTACTTTGCGAAACTTCAGTATATTATAGAACTTCCGCTGGGTAACATAACTACAGACAGAAGTAGTCAACTATATGTACGACCAAAATAAAGTAAGTCAACGTAAATGATAAATAAGCAACAACCAAGTCAACTCATATTAAAAATAATGCTTAGAGTGGTCAACTAAAATCGTTAAACTACAGTCAAACCACAGGAGAAATCTTCTCTTTAAGCAATAAAAAAGTTTTCTTTAGCTTGCAAAAGTTCCGTTCAAAGCCTTTGAACGTACATTCAAAGCCTTTGAACGGACATTCAGAGCCTTTGAACGGACATTCAGAGCCTTTGAACGGACATTCAAAGCCTTTGAACAGAGATTTATCTGCAAGAGAATGAACAAATCATAACTAACAGAAACAAGTTGTATCGTATTGAAGTAACAACTCACGACTATATGAGTGTTGAGTAGTTACAAACAGAATTGGGTAATATCCTTTATAGCTCTTGAAAGTTTATACTTTGAGGAAATGTTCCTCGAGTTTTTCCTTCGGCATGTCGGCAGTATCGTGATAGTGCAGATGGTGGTTCACGCAGGCGATGTGCTTCACATTGTGCAGCACTTCGGCAATGTCGTGGCTTACGATGATGATGGCGCATTCCTTGTTGATTTGCTCCAGCATCTCGTACATCTGTTTCTGGAATCGACGGTCGATGTAAGTGTTGGGCTCGTCGAGTATCACGACATCGGGTTTTGACACGATGGCGCGTGCCAAGAGAACACGCTGTAGTTGTCCTCCGCTCAAGGCTCCGATGTGACGGTCTTTCAAGTCGGACAGCTGCATACGATCCAAGGTATCGGCTACGAGCTGGTGATGCTCTTTGCTGAAACGGGCAAAGAGACTCTTCGACTTGTTGAGTCCGGAGAGCACCACTTCGTATACAGAGATGGGAAACTGCTTGTCGAGGTCGTTGTATTGTGGCAGGTATCCCATGGTGATTTCCTTCACCGGCTTGCCGTCCTTATAGTAGCTGATGTTCCCCTCGGTGGGGTTCATCAGTCCGAGAATAAGACGCATGAGGGTTGTCTTTCCGCCGCCATTGGGTCCGATAATACCCAGATAGTCGTCCTGATAGATGGTGAGGTTGATGTCGTGGAGTACTTCCTTGCCTTCGTAGCCTGCTGCGAGGTGCTCGATTTTTATGATTGGATTCATGTTGTTCTGTGTTTATAGTCTTGAGGCGACTCTTACTTGTCAGCCACAATCAGTTGCTTGCCTTGTATTGCCAATGATGCTTCTTGCATCGCCATGTTCCATTCGCCTTGTAAGGGGTTGATCTCCATCGCATGGGTGTGGGTCTCCTTGATGAATACCGACGTGTTGCGGTTGGCAAACTCTGTCTGTATGAGGCAGTATTTTATCTTCTCTTTCTTGGCTCTCTCGATGAGGCTCTTGAGTTGGGCGACACTCGGTTCCCTGCCTTCCTCCTCGATGGCGAGCTGTTCCAACTTGTAATCACGGGCGAAGTAGGTGAGGATGGGGTGGTAAATCACAAACTTGCGTACCATCTCAGGGTTCTTCTGGAAGCTCATTCTGATGGTGCTGTCTCTCCGGTCGATGATGCGGAGCAGCGACTGATAGTTCTTCTCAAAGAAAGCCTTGTGCTTGGGTTCGAGACTGCAGAGCGCCTTGAGGATGTTGGTGGAGATAATTCGGGCGTTGCTGCAACTCATCCAAACATGTGGGTCGATATTGCCGCCGGGTGTCTTGGCAGGTGAGATGCCCACCGAGGTGTCGACCACCTTCATGTGAGGAGCATTGTCGTGAAGCTTCTGCATCCAGGTCTGCTCGAAACCGATGTTTCCTACCTTGAGATAGAGGGCACTCTTAGAGAGTTCCACCATCTGCTGGGCAGTGGGTTCGTAAGTCTCGGGATTGCCGCCGGCAGGAACCATCACGTTGACATCCACCTTGTCCTGGGCTATCTTATCGACGAAATACTGGTAGGGAGGTATGGTGACGGTTACCATTGGCTTGCCATCGCTCTCGGCGAGGGCAGTCTTCTGTTGATTGCCCTTGCAGCCCACCAACAGAGTGCATATTATAATAAGGTATATAAATCTCTTCATACTTTAAAAAATAAAACTCAATCCATAGACTAACAATATGTATCTGAGCACCTTGCCGATGGTGATGCTGAGGATGGAAATAGGAATGTTGGCTCTTGTCAATCCCAATACGATGGTGATGGCGCTACCCAACAGGGGCAGAAAAGCGAAGAATCCCATCCAGGCACCTCGTCCAGCCATGAAGCGCTCAGCCTTGTCGAGGCTCTCTTTCTTCACGTGCAGGTATTGCTCTATCCATTCCATCTTGCCCAAACGTCCCACACCATAGTTGAACATTGAGCCCAGGACATTGCCGATGCTGCCATAGATGATGAGCGGGACGGGGTCAAGACCTGCAGCCTGCAGTCCTGCCATGACCGCCTCGCTGCTGAAGGGGAAGAAGCTGCCGGCAAGGAATGCTGCCACGAGCATGCCCCAGTAGCCCCATTCTACCAGGAACGAAATAAGCCAGGCTATCATAACAGCATGACGGGGGAAAACAGGAGGTTGTACAACAGTAGCAGTACAGCCATCACAAGGATGGTGATGAAGGTGATGTTGCACAACTTACCCTTGGTGAAGGTAACGAAATGGGCGAAGAGGGGTGCCGTACAGACTATCATGATGCCCTCGAGTTCGTATTCATGCTGAGGCTGGAGTACGAGGAAGAGGAAGCTGACGATGTCGAGCATGATGAACGACTCGTAGATCATGCGGGTACGAATCTTGTCGGCGTAGCTGGTGCGCAGGAAGTGGACTGCTCCGATGACCGCCAGCAGGGTGATGAAGCTGAGGTTCACCAACTGATGCACGGTTATCATGGAATAGTCGAACAGCGTGTGGAAGTCGATGAAAGTGGCAAAATGAGCGATGAGGTAGTCGATGTTGTTGGTATAGACAAAGAATCCTGCCGCAAACCAGTAGGGGATGATGACTCCCAGGATGGAGGCTGCAAAGTTGCGGAGACTGAAGGAGTTGGTGAAGAACATCATCATCGCCCACAGTATGGGCAGATAATAGAGTATCTGTACAAACTCCATCGAGGCTATGCCCAAACAGGCGAAGGCATAGAAGGTGCGGCCCGTGGATTGCCGGTCTTGATAGCCGTTCCAGATGAGCAGGGTGAAGGCAATGAAACAGAGGGTCACCACGTTGGCATGGAGCGACGGCTCGGGGAGTGAGGTGACCGACAGGAGTGTCAGGAAACTGCACGACACCATGCGGCTGTAGGTACGCATCAGGGCATTGCGGTTGTTGAGCTCTACCATGAGAAGGGTAGAGGCGAGTGCAAACGCCAGCTCAGTCCAGATGTCACCCTGTACTAAACCTACAGCAACCCATATCATGGCGATAAGGGTTGCTGTTACTGGTAACGAGAAGCGGCTTACCGCTATCTTGTTCTGAAAGGTCTTATGTCTTAACATCTATTTGGTTTAATGTTTGATATTGGGGGAGAATTTTTAGGAGTTAAGGAGTTAAAGGAGTTAAGGAGTTAAGACAAATGCTTTAGTGGACTTATAATTAAGCATTGAATATTCCCTCATGACTATTGTCTTAACTCCTTAACTCCTTAACTCCTTTAACTCCTTAACTCCTTAATTCTTTTACATTAAAAAACTACAGGTCCTGTCCGATGTCGGAACGGAAGTATTTGTCGGTGAACAGAATCTTCTGAGCCTCGGCGAAGCTCTTCTTCAGTGCCTCTTCCTTGTCCTTGCCATAGCTGCTTACGCAGATGACACGTCCGCCATTGGTTACTACCTGACCGTCTTTGAGAGCAGTACCGGAATGGAACACAACGGAGCCTTCTACCTGGTCGATGCCCTCGATGGGGTAACCCTTCTTGTAAGCCTCAGGATAACCGCCGCTGACGAGCATCACGCAGACTGCCGCACGCTCGTCGAACTCGATGCTGCGCTCATCGAGATTGCCTTCAGCCACACCTTCGAAGAGGTCTACGATGTCGCTCTTCAGACGGAGCATCACACTCTCGGTCTCTGGATCGCCCATACGGCAGTTGTACTCGATGACCATGGGTTCGCCCTCTACATTGATCAGACCGAAGAAGATGAAACCCTTGTAGTCGATGTTCTCCTCGGCAAGACCCTCTACGGTAGGACGGATGATACGCTCGTCAACCTTCTGCATCCACTCCTTGGTGGCAAAAGGTACAGGTGTGACGCTTCCCATACCGCCTGTGTTGAGGCCTGTGTCGTGCTCACCGATACGCTTGTAGTCTTTGGCTTCGGGCAGGATCTTGTAGTTCTTGCCGTCGGTAAGTACAAATACCGAGCACTCGATGCCGCTGAGGAACTCCTCGATGACCACACGGGCAGAGGCATTGCCGAACATACCGCCGAGCATCTCACGGAACTCTTTCTTGGCCTCCTCGAGGGTAGGAAGGATGAGGACACCCTTGCCGGCACAGAGTCCGTCAGCCTTCAGTACGTAAGGAGCCTTCAGGGTCTCGAGAAATTTCAAGCCTTCCTCGACGGTGGTGCCGTCGAAGGTCTCGTATTTGGCTGTAGGGATGTTGTGGCGCTTCATGAACTGCTTGGCGAAATCCTTGCTTCCCTCAAGCACGGCACCAGCCTTTGATGGACCGATGACAGGGATGTTCTTGGTTCGTGGGTCAGCCTTGAAATCATCGTACACACCCTTTACCAATGGGTCTTCAGGACCTACTATCACCATGTCGACACCCTTTTCTGCGGCGAAATTCTTAAGTGCTTCGAAGTCGTCGGCCTTGATGTCTACGTTCTCACCGACATTCATCGTACCGGCATTGCCTGGTGCGATATAGAGTTTGTCACACTTCTCGCTCTGGGCGATCTTCCATGCTAAGGCGTGCTCACGGCCACCGCCTCCCAACAATAAAATTTTCATTTGCTGTAAGTTATTGTTTGTTATTATTTTTATTTCGTATGTCTGTCAGGAGTTATTAACTCCTGGAACACCTCTCCTGTTTTACTCTTTTTCGGCTGCAAAGTTACTAAAAAAGGGTGAAAAGGCAAGCGTTATTTGCCGAAATATTGTTTGTAGATGTCATAATAGATGTTGAGCCAACCCCTGATGGCTATCTGGTCGAGCTTTTTGTAGAGTTGTGGGTGTTGGTCGATGAGGCTACTAAAAAAGCAAAAACATAAAACCTGCAGTCATGTTTTCCCTGCTTTTTCCTTGCAGGTTGACTGTTGGTTTTATGTTTTTGCTATAGTGTGTCAGCAGATAGCTTCTCTTACTTCAGATAGTCGAAGAAATACTGGCTGATGCGCTCGTGAAGATGCGTGCTCTGATGTCCTCGCATATTGTGAGGCTCGCCAGGGTAGACAAAGAAGTCGGGCTGTGTGCCGGCTGCAATGCATGCCTTGAGGAAGGTGAGGCAATGCTGTGGTACTACTGTCACATCGTTCAAGCCCTGTATGATCTGCAACTTGCCCTTGAGGTTCTTTGCCTGGTAGAGCAAGGAGGTTTTCTTGTAGCCTTCAGGATTGGTCTGTGGTGTGTCCATATAGCGTTCGCCATACATCACCTCATACCAGTGCCAGTCGATAACAGGTCCTCCTGCCACACCTACCTTGAAGACCTCAGGATAGTTGGTCATCAGCGATATGGTCATGAATCCTCCGAAACTCCATCCGTGAACGCCTATTCTGTCAGCATCCACATAGGGAAGGGTCTTGAGATATTCCACACCCTTCATCTGGTCCTGCATCTCTATCTGTCCGAGTTGACGGAAGGTGGCCTGTTCGAAAGCTTTGCCACGGTTCTCGCTTCCACGGTTGTCGAGGATGAAGAGCAGATAGCCCTTCTCTGCCATGTAGGTCTCCCAACCACGGCTGCTGTAGTTCCAGCGGGCGTCTACGTTGTGGGCATGAGGTCCACCATATACATATATAATGGTGGGATATTTCTTGGCAGGATCGAAGTTGGTGGGTTTCACCATGCGCCAGTAGAGATCGGTCTCGCCATCGGCCGCCTTGACAGTGCCGCAGCTGTATTCCGGTACATTGTAGCCCTTCCATGGGTTTTCGGCTGTGAAGTATGCTGTGCGCTTGCCGTTCTCTGTATTCACGATGGCTATCTTGCGAGGCACATCAGGAGTAGAGTAGTTGTCATAGACAAACTGACCGCTCTCGCTCAGGGTGGCATTGTGCCATCCCTTGCCACAGTCGTCCATCATGGTGCGCTTGCCAGTCTGGGTGTCTACTAAGAAGATGTTTCTCTGAATAGGTGAGCACTCGTTGCTGGCTATGATGATGCTCTTGCGCTTTCTGTTGAAACCGAGCACTTCCATCACTTCCCACTTGCCAGAAGTCAGCTGACGGATGTCGAGCGATTCGGTGTTGCTTGCCATGCGACTGCCATGCTTGCCCAATGTGCAGAGATAAAGATGATTGTAGCCATCCTTGCGGCTCTGCATGATGAAACGGTTGCTGTCCCAAGGCAGGAACATGATAGGATGGAGTGGCTCTACATATTTCTCATCGGTCTCGCGATAGAGCTCGCCAGTCTTCTCGCCGGTTTCTGCATCATAGGCAGTAAGGCGGCTGTCGTTTTGGTCGCGGTTGACCTCGAACATATAGACGGTCTTGCTGTCGGGGCTCCATGCTATGTTGGTGAAGTAACGGTCGGTAGGGTCGCCAGCCTTCAGATAGATGGTCTTTCCTGTAAGACAGTCGAACACACCCACGGTGACCTGATGAGAGGTCTCGCCAGCCATAGGATATTTGTCGGGAGCGGGAGTAGCGATGCAACTCTGTGTCTCGGGATGATCGAAGCCTATCTCAGGTATGTTGACCTGAGGATAATCGGTCACCATGCTTTGGTCCATGCGATAGAAAGCCAGTCTTTCACCATTGGGACTCCAGAAGGTGCCTTTCGATATGCCGAACTCATCGCGGTGAACGCTTTGCCCGTATACGATCTCGCGGCTTCCATCAGCAGAGAGTTGGAAATCGTGCGATTTCTTCTCCTTGGTCATTGCGTTCTCGGGTGCCGCATTGAAGGTACGTACATACAGGTTGCTGCCTTTCAGGTAAGCGAAGGCGTTCTGCTGAGTGTTGGCTTCGAGGAGATTTTCGTCCTCTTGAAACTCCAACTCGCTGATCAGACGGTGCTTCCTGAAGTCGACGGTATAGGTCTTGCTGCCGTTGCTTACCATAACGATGCTCTTGCCTGCAAAGGGGAACCTGGCATTGTAAAGAGCCCTTACCTTTACGTCCTTGGTAGGGGCAATCCACTGGTTGATGTCGTTGATGCCGAAGAGTTTAGTTTCCTTGCCATTGGTTTTGTTTACCAGATAGCATGCATCTACATCCTGACGTACAAGTTGGTCGCCCCACCAGGTGCACCAGCGGTTCTTTGCCACCATATTGCGATAATTGTTGCCGCCGAAGTTCAGGTCTTCGAGTGTAAATGTCTTATCGCCCTTCTGTGCAGGAACTACGCCCTGTGCCTGTGTGTTGACTGCAGATATAGCCATTATAGTAACCAGTGAAACTTGGTATAGAGATTTTCTAAAATTCATGATTTTTTGTTTGTTCTTTACTTTTTAGTCCTCATCGCCGAAGTTATCGAAGCCACGTTTTCCTCCACGCTTGAAGTTCTTGCCACCTCTTTTGAAGTCGCCACCCCGCTTGAAGTCTTTTCCTCCACGCTTGAAGTCACGGTCGCCTCCCTTGAAACTCTTGCCAGAGCGTCTGTCATCGTTGTCGTCGTTGCGGCGTCCTGCCGAACGTGTCTTGTTGCCACGACGGATGTCCTCGCGGTTTTTCTCGAAGTCGGCAAAGCGGTTGGTATGGAATTTGAATGAGCGAATATCGTCTTCTTCGTTCTCAGTCTCCTCTGTGATGCGCTTCTTGAACTCGCGCTCCTTCTTGAAACGGTGCTTTTTTGCCATCTCTCGCTTCTCGCTGTCGGTCTTCACGATGCCGCCTTCGGAGCGGAAGTCCTTCATCTTGCCGTCAAACATGACATATTTACGGAACTCGCACTCCAAACTTCCATTGAATACAGGAATCTTGATACTTGGCTTCAAGCCGATCTGCTCAAAGCATTCCTCGCGATAGCTCAGTACCCAGGCCTCGTTGCCTGCAAAGGCCTTCTTGAAGCGTTCGCCAATCATCTTGTATGTGCCCAAGAGGTTAGGGGTAGAGATGCGCTCGCCGTAAGGAGGATTCATCACGATGATGCTCTTCTCGGCAGGCTGCTCGAAATCCTTGAAGTCTTTCTGTGCGATGGTGATGTCTTTGGTCATACCAGCTGCACGCACATTGAGAGCCGCTGTGTTGACAGCCTTCATGTCTATATCATAGCCATAGATGTGGTGCTCGAACTCACGTTCCTGTGAATCGTCGTTATAGATACGGTCGAAGAGCTCCTGATCGAAGTCGTTCCACTTCTCGAAGGCGAATTCTTTACGGAATACTCCTGGCGAGATGTTGCGGGCAATGAGGGCAGCCTCGATGGCGATGGTTCCAGAACCACACATAGGGTCGATGAGGTCGCACTCGCCCTTCCAGCCTGTCATGAGAATCATACCGGCAGCAAGTACCTCGTTGAGAGGTGCCTCCACCTGCTCCTGTCTGTAGCCACGACGATGCAGACTCTCACCACTTGAGTCGAGACTCAGGGTAGCCTTGTCTTCAGCAATATGAATGTTGAGGCGGATGTCTGGATTGGAAACGCTGATATTAGGTCGTGTGCCGAGTTTCTCGCGGAACCAGTCCACGATGGCATCCTTTACCTTATAAGTAACGAAGCGTGAGTTGCGGAACTCCTCCGAGTAGACCACAGAGTCGACCGAGAATGTCTTCTTCACGTCGAGAATGTCGTCCCATTTAATCTTCTGCACCTCGTCGTACACTTCTTCGGCAGAGCGAGCCTTGAAGTGCTTGATGGGTTTGAGTACTCGGATGGCAGTGTGCAACTGGAAGTTGGCACGATACATCATTTCCTTGTCGCCTGTGAAGGAAACCATACGGCGACCTATCTGTACATTGTTGGCACCCAACTGGGTGAGCTCCTCAGCCAAGACGGGCTCTAAGCCCATGAAGGTCTTGGCAATGAGTTCAAATTCCTGTTCCATTATAGAATTCTATGTCTAATAAACTTGTTTTTTCTTTCTTGTATTTCTTTGTCTTTGGCTGCATATCCTTGGTGACCCATACGTTGGCTCCCACGACGCATCCCTTGCCAATGGTGATTCGCCCTAAGATGGTGGCATTGGCGTACACGATGACGTCATCCTCAAGGATAGGATGGCGTGGAATGCCCTTGATAGGATTGCCGTCCTTGTCGAGTGGGAAGCTCTTGGCCCCGAGGGTTACTCCCTGGTAGAGTTTCACATTGTTGCCAATGATACAGGTGGCGCCTATTACCACACCCGTTCCGTGGTCGATGGTAAAATGTTTGCCGATCGTTGCTTCGGGATGAATGTCGATACCCGTCTCAGAGTGTGCCAGCTCGGTCATCATTCTGGGGATGAGTGGCACGCCAAGTTCGAAGAGTACATGGGCTATACGGTAATTGGTGAGGGCCTTGATCACAGGATAGCAGGAGATGATTTCTCCCTGGCTTACAGCAGCAGGGTCGCCTTCGTAGGCCGCCTCCACGTCGGTGGCAAGAATCTTTCTGAGTCGGGGAAACTCCATGATGGCTTTGGCTGCTATGACGCCGGCCTTGGCTCTCTGTCGCAGCAGTTCTTGTGAGGTCTCGCTTTCGCAGTCGTTGGCAAAGCAGAGGCCTGCGAGAATCTGTTCTGTCAGTTTCTCGTAGAGTTTCTCCACTCTCACTCCGATGTGGTATTTGATAGTGGATATGTTGACCGATGAGTTACCATAATATCCGGGGAAAAGGATGGAGCGGGATAAATTGATGATTTCTTCGAGCGCCTTGCCCGAAGGAAGCGGGTTCCCGTCCCTGTGCTGATGAAACAGACCTTTCAGCGACTTGGGGCATGAAAGCTCTTCGATGGTTTCGGTCAGCTGATGAGTTAGCTTGTCTTTGCTCATTTCTCAATTGTGTCAGTAAAAATCCGATGCAAAGTTACGATTTTTTTCTTATTTCCCAAAAGTTTGTGGTGTTTTTTGTTTTTCTGCCTGTTCTTTCTTCATATCACGGAAGGCACTCCAGGCAATGGGAGCCGCCAGGGCAAAGGAGCAAATGTCGGCACATGCCTGGCACATCTCGACACCAAGAAGTCCGAAACAATGGGGCAGGATGATGATGAGCGGGATAAAGAAAAGACCGCTTCTGGCGGCGGCTACCAGGTTGGCGCGTATGGGCTTTCTAATGGTCTGCGTGAGCATATTGGTCAATACGATGAAGGCCACGAGTGGAAAGCTGAGTACCTGCCAGCGCAGGGCTGCTGTTCCCACACTCACCACTTCGTTCTCGTCTCTGAAGAGAGTGATGATGGATTCGGCAGAGACAAATCCTGCTACAGCGCAGACGGTAAGGAAGATCGTGCCGCACTTGATACAGAAGGTGAAGGCTTCTTTTACACGACTGTAGAGACGTGCGCCATAACAGAATCCGCAAAGTGGCTGGAAGCCCTGTCCCAAACCGATGACGATGGCATAGGTGAAGAAGGCTATTCGGGTGACAATACTCATGCCGGCGATGGCTGCGTCTCCGTATGAGCCTGCTGCCACGTTGAGCATCAAGGTGGAAATACTGCCTAATCCTTGTCTCGAGAGCGAGGGGGTTCCTCCTGCTATGATCTCCTTCAGAAATGCCTTCGAAGGTGTGAAAAGCCGTGGCTCGATACGAATGTTCTGTCCCTTGGTTGTCATTAGTAGAAGTATGAGGCATCCGAAGCATTGACTGATTAGTGTGGCAATGGCGGCTCCCGTGATTCCCAAACAGAAATAAAGGATGAGTGTTGGAGCCAACACGAGGTTGAGTAACACCCCCGACAGAATACCTTTCATGGCATACATCGTGTTGCCCTGAAAGCGCATCTGGTTGTTGAGAGTCAGCGACATGGTCATTATCGGAGCCCCGAGCAGGATAATGCCCAAGTAGCGTTCTGTATAGGGAAGAATGGTAGGGGTGGAACCGAGCAGCAGAGAGAGTGGTGTAAGAAAAGACAGTCCGAGGATGGTGATGCAGAGTCCTGAAATGAAACTGAGCACGACTCCGGTAGCAGCCATCTTGCGTGCGCTGTCAGTGTCCTTGGCTCCCAAACGTCGTGAGATATAGTTGCCAGATCCATGTCCGAAGAAGAATCCTACAGCCTGTATGACAGCCATCATACAGAAGGAGATGCCCACTGCAGCCACACTCTGTGTGTTGATACTGCTCACAAAATAGGTGTCAGCAAGATTGTACATACTTGTAGAAAGCATGCTTACAATGGTAGGCACAGCCATTGTGAATATCACTTTATGTACTGGGGCATGGGTGAGGAATGTGTAATTGTCGGTCTCTCTTTTCATGCGTGCAAAAGTACTGCTTTTTTCCGACAAAGCCAAGGCTTGTGTGGTGTAATGTATCTAAATCAGTGTTAATTTTTCAGAACACATTTCAAACCTAAAATTTGCATATTTTGAAATATCTTTGTAACTTTGCGGCATGAAAGAAATAATGCTACAAGGCAATCAGATAGAAATCAAGAAGGTGAGCAGTAAGAAAGACTTGGATGCTTTTATCGGTTTTTACTGCGATCTTTATAAAGATAATGAGTATGCTGTTCCATTCATCCGATTCGATGAGGAGAACACTTTGTCGAAGGAACGAAACTCTTCCTTCGAGTTCTGTGAGGCGGAGTATTACCTGGCCTTGAGAGGAGGAAAGGTGGTGGGACGTGTGGCTGCCATCATCAATCATCGTGCCAACGAGGAGTGGCAGAAGAAGCAGGTTCGCTTCGGATGGTTCGACTTCATTGACGACCCAGATGTGTCGCGTGCTTTGTTGGAGACGGTGGAGCAGTATGGCCGTGAACATGGAATGACAGAAATGGTAGGACCACTTGGTTTTACCGATATGGATCGTGAGGGAATGCTTATCGAAGGCTTCGACCGTCTTGCCACAGCCTATGTTATCTACAACTATCCTTATTATCCTCAGCACATCGAGGCTTTGGGAGGATTCGAGAAAGATAACGACTGGATGGAATATCGTATCAAGGTGCCTGAGGTGACACCCGAGAAGTTTGCCAAGACGGCACAGATGATAGAACGAAGATACAACCTGCATCCTTACCGCTTCAGCCGCAGTCAGTTGGTGAAGAAAGGTATGGGACATCGCATCTTCGAGATACTGAACGAGACTTATGCCAACCTGTACGACTTCCAGCAGTTGTCTGAGAAGCAAATCAACCAGTTGATAGACCAGTACATCAAGATGGCTGACCTCGATCTGGTGGTTGGCGTGGTTGACCGAAGTGTGACAGCAGCTGATGACGAGCAGGGTGTTTCGCAGGAAGAGATAGATGAGCTGGGTGGAAAGTTGGTAGGCTTTGGCGTTTCCTTCCCCTCTTTTGCCAGAGCCTTGCAGAAGACACGCAACGGCAAGCTTCTGCCTTGGGGATGGTGGCATCTGCTGAAGGTGCTCAAGTGGCATAAGACAGATACTGTAGATCTGTTGCTCATCGGTGTGTTGCCTGCCTACCGTGTCAAGGGTGCCAATGCCATCATTTTTGCCCATCTCATAGAGCAGTATCATAAGTATGGTTTCAAGTGGGCAGAGGCAATGCCGCAGATGGAATCGAACACGGGCGTAAGAAACCAGTGGCAATATTTGGAGAGCGAACAGCATCGACGCCGTCGCTGTTTCAAAAAGGTGCTTGCCTGAACTGTGGCTTCTTCAACCCGCGTGCGGTGTTAATGTTCTTCTTGGCTATTCCTGTTCAGGAATCTTTTGAAAACTACTTTCTCCATGAGCAGGATGCCAATGATTGCGGTCATGATGCCAAGCAGTACATCGATGATGTAGTGATGACCCGAGTAGACTGCTGTCCACCAAATGCCCATACAGATGATGGCGAAGGCTGCAGTGGTAAACCAATGCTGGTGACTCTTGGCTGCATAGAAGGTGGTGATCAACATATAGGCTGCATGCAGACTGGGTACGGCAGCAAAGACATTGGAATTGTGACAATAGATGGAGTGGAAGACAGGATAGCCCACCAACTCGTCAAAGCGTGCCAGACCTGCCACATTGCCCGGTGTTCCCAAGATGGGGGAGAATCCATACTCCATCACATACCAGGGTGGTGAGGCTGGATGGATGTAATAGCCTACAAAGCCTATGAGGTTGACCGCAAGAAATGTCCATGAGAAACGCACAAACCAACGATATTCTTTCTTCAAGAACAGATAGAGCGCAAAGCCTACTGGAACAGGAACCCAGCAGAGGTAGAAGAATCCTGCCATAAGGTCGGGTAGGGCTGCATGGTGCACACTGAAGTATTCGCCTGGAATCATCATCTGCGAATGGTCGGCAATGGTCTGAAACTCTGTTGGAGTCTGTGCTGCTATGCCGAAAAGAGACTTCTCGGCTTCGTAAAGTCCACGTACATCGATGCTGCCTACCATATAATTAGGGTAGAAGCGCATGGAGTCGTATGTCACGGCAAAGATGAGCCATGGCAGGAAATAAAGTGCAAACTTGCGGGTCTTCTGCCAGGTTATGAGCAGAGCGAAGACGGCGATGAGATACAAACTTGTCATTCTGCCTCCTTTTTATTCATCACGATGTAGCAATGTGCTATGCGCCAGAAAGCTGTGATGTTGGCGAGTACGGCTATGAGAATCATACCGCCGGCAAGCCACCATATATCTGCCATGCAACCGGTGAGCATGGCTGTGACAGCTGTCACTACAACTCGTTCGGGGCGTTGCATCAGTCCAACCTTGCACTCGATGTCCAGTCCCTCGGCTCGGGCACGTACGTAGCTCACCATTACTGAGCCTATCATGGCTGCAAAGGTGACGATGCCCATCCAAAAGCCCATCTCGTCTTGCATGCGCAAGAAGTAAAGGCAGATGCCGAAGAGGCTTACCAGTTCGCTATAGCGGTCGAGTGTCGAGTCCCATAATGCTCCAAAAAGGCTGCTTTTTCCACTCATTCGTGCCAGACGGCCGTCCATCATGTCGAAGAGTCCTGCTGCAAGGATGATGAGTCCTCCCCATCCCAAGAGTTCCAGACTCTGTGTGAGAGCTGCCTCAACGAAGAAACCAGCTGCCACGATATTGCCTACGAAACCGATGAAGGTAACAATGTTGGGGGTGATGTGCAAACGGATCATCGCCTTGATGATAGGATTGATGATCACATAGATGACTTTCTGTAAGAAATCTCTGTAGTTCATATTTTTTGAATTGTTATTGATTCTGAATGTTTTGGTCAACTTCTTTGACTTCTGAACTTGTGAAAGCTCGATGTCTTAATTTTCTTCGGCAGACTTCTGTTTGGCAGGCTTGAATACAAACTTGCGCTGGGCAGGATAGTTGACCAACAGGGCAACGAGGATGCTCACCACACTCTTGGGTATGAGATAGTGAATATCGAGGCGCTCGTGACTGTTGATAAACTCGGTAAGTGCGATGGTGCCTCCCGAATTGAGTAACCAACTGATGGCCCATACGATGAAATATCGCCATGCCACACTTCTTTTCCTGCGATTGGAATCGCCGAAAACGTAACGGTAATTCAGACAACAGTTGGTCACGCCACCTGCCATCACGCCCAAGGCATTTGCCAGACCATAATAGATTCCTACGATGTCGGACAGTATGAATGCCAGACCGAAGTCTACCGCGGAGCCCATCGAAGCCGTAACCTCTGCCTTGCCGAAAGTATATAGTTCATGTTTTATCTTACCCATGCCCATGCTATTTTGATAATAACCATTGTGATTGCCGCATAGACACCTCCAAGGATGTCATCGGCCATCACGTAGAAAGCTCCTCTCATGCGGTCAAGGCGCTTGATGCCAAGAGGCTTTACCATATCATAGAAGCGGAAAAGCACCAATGCAATCACAGCCCACCAGAGTGAGTCGGCTTTGTGACCAGCCTCTTCGAAAGGTATGATGAGCGACAGTGGAATCCATACTCCCACAATCTCATCGATAACCACGCGGCTTGGATCTTCGCCCCAGTAGGGCTGGAGTTGTGCGGTGGCCCATGTGCCCAATATGGTGAATACTATGGTCAGCAGCAACATGGTGGTCTGCAATGTTGTTCCGTCCAATCCTGCAAATAATGCTATCACGGCCCATATCAGCGTGCCCAATACTGTGCCGGCAGTTCCTGGACCCCAAGGCCAGAAACCGCTGCCTAAGCCTGTTCCTATAATCGTTGGCAGCAGGGGTGGACATTTGTCTGTCAGGTTGCCTTTATCGTTCATATCTTGGTTTCTGTTTTTTGCTATTTCTTTTAGTCTCTTCTCTTTTGCCCTTACACCTTATTATATATAGACCTCAAGTTTTATATATAGGCCTCAAGTTTTGCAGGTAAGTTCCACACGCCCTGAAAGGGCAGAAGCTCATGCAAGCAGCACGCCCTGAAGGGGCAGAAGCTCTTAGCCCAGGGCAGCGCCCTGGGTAATCATGGACGCAAGTTTGTCGCCCTGTAAGGGCAAAAGCTTCACAAGAATCAGGCAATTTTCAAAGCTTTTGCCCTTACAGGGCGCCTTGCAGATTGGCATTATACCCAGGGCGCTGCCCTGGGCTAAGAGCTTCTGCCCCTTCAGGGCGTGCTGCTTGCGTCCATTGCCCTGAGCTATGAGCTTTTGGGCCTTCAGCCCGTACTTGAACCGCATGCGATACTTGAGTATAAGAGTTCGCCATTTGTCTTAACGAAAACGTTCGCTTGCGCGCACTTTTCTCTCCATGGCAGAGTGAAAGCAAGCTTTCTCTGCCCATTTGTCTTAACGAAAACGTTCGCTTGCGCGCACTTTTTCTCGCCATGGCAGAGCGAAAGCAAGCTTTCTCTGCCCATTTGTCTTAACGAAAACGTTCGCTTGCGCGCACCTTTTCTCGCCATGGCAGAGCGAAAGCAAGCTTTCTCTGCCCATTTGGCTTAACGAAAACGTTCAGTTTGCAAAATTACGCCAAAAACCTTAAATAACCAAATAGTTTTTTCCAATATTCGACAAATATGCCAAAAATAAGGTAAAAAACTAAATTAATTAAAAAGTTTTCCTCTCTTTTCAGATAATATTTATAACTTTGCAATCAAAATCAGTGAAGGGGAGAGTGTGCCCTGATAAAGACAGAAAGAATTACAAGAAAGAGAAGAGTTATAAAAAACAAAAAAGGTATTTAGGACATGAAGATTAAACTCCGCATATATATGATGGTTGTGCTGCTTGTTGCTTTGACGCAGCAGATGATGGCACAACAGAAAATATCAGGTCGCGTCATCGACGTTGACGGATTTGCTGTACCTTATGCCAGCGTGCAGTACCGAGGACACAGAATAGCTGTGTCGAGCGATGGCGAAGGCCGCTTCTCCATAGAAAAGCATGAAGGTTGGATGCTTACCGTGAGTGCCTTGAGTTACAAGACGCAGACGGTGAAGGTGGACGCCAACACCAACTTCCTTGAGATAAAACTAAAGGATGACAGCCGTAGGCTCAATGAAGTGGTGGTGAAGTCGAAACGGGGTAAGTACAAGCGCAAGGACAATCCTGCTGTGGAGCTGATGCGCCGCGTTATCGCAGCCAAGAAGAAAACCGATCTGGCCAACCATCCATACTATCAGTATGACAAATATCAGAAGATAACCCTTGCCCTGAACGACCTTTCGAAAGAACAGCTTGAAGGCAAGTTTTTCAGTAAACGACAATATCTGCTCGACCAGGTGGAGAAATCACCCTATAATGGTAAACTCACTCTCCCTGTGAGTGTCGACGAGACGGTATCGCAGCATATCTATCGCAAAGATCCCAAGAGCGAGAAAGATATCATCAAGGGACAGCAGACTAATGGTATTGGTCAGGTGATACAGACGGGTGAGATTCTGAGTACCACGATGAAAGACGTGTTTACCGATGTGGATATCTATGATGACTATGTGCGCCTGTTGCAGTATCCCTTCCCGTCGCCTATCGGCAGAACGGCTATTTCTTTTTATCATTATTATATAGAGGACACGGTCTATGTGGAGCGCGACCTCTGCTATCATCTGCAATTTATTCCTGCCAACTCGCAGGACTTCGGTTTCCGTGGCGAACTGTATGTGACAGCCGACAGTATACTGCATGTCAAGAAATGCAATCTCTATATGCCTCACAACAGCGACGTGAACTGGGTGAAGGATATGAAGATAGAGCAGGAATTCACACGTTTGGACAATGGTGAATGGGTGCTTTCCAAGGATGATATGGTGGCGGAAATACATACCAACAAGGTGCTGCAAGACTTGCTCGTGGTGCGCAACACCCGACTTACCGACTATTCCTTCGACGAACTGCCCAAGGTACTTTTCAAGGGCAAGGCTAAAGTGCGGCATGATATAGATGCCATGAACCGCGATGAGGCTTACTGGAACAAGTACCGGCAGGTGGACCTGACCAAGAGTGAATCGTCGATGGACAGTTTCATCCACCGCATGGAGAATTCCAAAGGTTTCAAGTGGATCATCCTGGGTGTAAAGGCTCTCATGGAGAACTATGTGGAGATAGGAAGTGGTCCGGGCGGAAAGAAAAGTAAGTTCGACCTCGGTCCTGTCAACACCTATCTGTCGAAAAACTATGTAGACGGCATACGTCTTCGTCTGGCTGGTCGTACCATGGCTGCGCTCAATCCCCATTTCTTCTGGAACGGCTATGCAGCCTATGGTACGAAGAGTAACGAATGGTATACAGGACATGTGTTGACCTACTCGCTCAACAAGAAGAAAAACAGTCCCTTCGAGTTCCCGATGCGGAATGTTACCTTTGAGGTGTCCCGTGACATTATGTCGCCTTCCGATGACAACCTGCAGCACAACAAGGACAATATCTTCATGACCTTCCGTGCGGCAACGCAGGATGAGATGTTCCTCTATCATCGACAGCGGCTCGACTTTACCTACGAGACCGATTGGGGACTGCGTTTTAATACCGGTATACGCTGGCAGAGCAACCGTACTGCAGGCAATCTGCACTACTTCACACTGGATGGAAACGAGGTGAAGAAAATCAGAATGACCGACATCAATGTGGGCATCAATTACAATCCAGGAGTCACCTATGTCAACACCAAGCAGCAACGACTGCCTATCAACCTCGACAGTCCAGAGATAGGAATCTCGCATACCATGGGCTTTAAAGGCTTTATGGGCGGACAGTATCACAGCAACATCACGAATGTGAGTATCTATAAGCGTCAGTGGCTTGGCAGTTTCGGTTATCTCGACTTCCATGCTGTGGGACAGGCTCAATGGAACAAGGTGCCATTCCCGATGCTCATCCTGCCGCCTGTCAACCTCTCGTACTTTGAGTCTGAATCGAGTGTGAGCCTGATGAGAGACTGGGAGTTTCTCAACGACCGTCAGGTGTTTGCGTCTCTGTCGTGGGATATGAACGGCAAGTTGCTCAACCGTATTCCGCTCATCAAGAAGCTGAAATGGCGTGAATATTTCGCCGTGAAAGGCGTATGGGGAAACCTCACCGATAAGAACAATCCTTATTTGGAGAAAAACCAAGGGGATACGGAGCTGTTTAAGTTCCCAAGCAAATCGCACGTGATGAACAATACACCCTACTGGGAGTGTGTGGCTGGTGTACACAACATATTCAAGTTCTTTGCTGTAGAGTATGTGCGCCGACTCACCTATCTGAATAATGAGGACATCAGCAAGTGGGGCATACGTTTCGGATTCTCGATGACATTCTAAATGGGAGAATGTGTGAAAGAGTATAGGCAGAAAATATCAACATAAAAACAAGCATGCGATGAGAATATTACTGGCGGACAGACAGGACATTACGCGTATGGGACTGGTTCACATCATTCAGCAGATGAATGTTGGCGATAAGGAGGAAATGCCTGGAATTGAGTGGAAGTACGTAGAGGACAAGGCAGAATTGATGCTTGCCCTGAAGGATGATGACGATGCGGTGGTAGTGCTTGACTATACGCTCTTCGATATCAACGATGCCGATGAGCTGCTCATCCTGCACCAGCGATTCACCCACACCCGATGGTTGCTCTTCAGCGAAGACCTGAGTGTGGACTTTGTACGTGTGCTCATAGCAAGCAGTACGCAGTTCAGTATCTTGACCAAAGATAGTCAGCTGTCGGAAATCAAGGCTGCCATTCTGTATTGTGTGCAGGGCAGTCGCTTTATCTGTCAGCACATGACGGAGGTGCTTCTTGCACCGCCACCTGCCAAGACTGAGGAAAAAGTGAAACTCACCAAGACAGAGACAGAGATTCTAATAGACATCGCTCTCGGTATGACGACCAAGGAAATAGCCGAAAAACGTTTCTCCAGCTTTCATACTGTCAACACTCATCGCAAGAACATCTTCAGAAAGCTCGATGTCAACAATGCTCATGAAGCGACCAAGTATGCCTTGAGAGCAGGTCTCATCGACTCGGCAGAATATTATATCTAACTTCAATAAATTCCCACACCCTGCGAAAGTTGAGTGATATAATGGCACGACAGGTGCAGTGCCTTTAAGTAAGCGCACAAAAAAGCTTAGAAATGTCTCACGACATCTCTAAGCTCCAATTTTCTAACTAACTTATTATCAACTATTCATTACTTTTCTGAGTGCAAAATTACAAGAAAAAAAGAAACCTAAATATGTTTTTCATTAAAAAATGCACGTAAACGTTTTCGATTCACGAAAAAATGATGTATCTTTGCAGAAGATTGGCGGCACTCGGCAATTTGAAAGCAAGTTTTCATTGCGCTTGTTTGCTTTATCTCTGTACAAAAAAGGCAGCAAGATGCCATGTTGAAATTAATATATAGCATAAACTTATTTACCACACATGAAGCCCCGCAGAACATCACTCAAAGATCTCGCCGACCATCTGGGCGTGAGCATAGCTACCGTATCAAGAGCTTTGCGAAACAGCCATGAGGTGGGAGAGGAGATGACACGAAAAGTGAAAGAGCTTGCCAAGCAGTTGAACTACCGTCCCAATCCCTTTGCGCAAAGCCTTCGCAAGGAAGCGCCAAGGGTCATTGGAGTTATCGTTCCCAACTTGGTAACCCATTACTATGCAGCTGTGCTTGATGGTATAGAAGATTATGCCTCCAAACAAGGCTACTCTGTTATCAGTGCCAACAGTCATGAGGACCATACATGCGAAGAGCGTGCCCTCGACAACTTCCTTAATATGCATGTGGAAGGCATCATCGCCTGTCTGGCACAGGATACTGTGGATTATTCCCATTTCGAACAACTCCATGACATGGGCATTCCGCTCGTATTCTTTGCCCGATGCTGTCTCGAAGACAAGTTCTCGCAGGTGGTGGCTAATGGAGATGTTGCAGCACAGGAAGCCACTCAGCACATGATAGAGACGGGCTCCAAGAGGATAGCCTTCATCGGAGGACCAAATAATCTGGATATGGTACGCCGACGCAAACATGGTTATCTCGAGGCTTTGCGTGAAAACCGTATCACGATAGACCGACACCTTGTGGTGTGCGACAAGATAGACTTCGAGGTGGCTCGCAATAATACCCTCCGACTGCTTGAGGGTCCCAATCCGCCAGATGCCATTCTTGCCTTTAATGACATCATCACCTATGCTGCCTTTGATGCCATTAAGGCCAAGGGACTTCGCATACCTGAAGATGTGGCCATCATCGGTTTCACCGATGGTGATGCTGCTGCCTTTGTTACTCCTCGTCTCACTGCCATTATGGACAAGGCGCACGAGCAGGGTGCAAAAGCCTGCGAACTGCTCATGAGAAATATCAATGGAGATAATAAGATATATAAGGAGGTGGTTCCGATGATTCTCAAGATACGAGAAAGTTCTGAGAAGCTTTAAATACCCCACCTGCCTGCTACCGAATAAACCTAATAACGACATCAAAAACCTGATGCTCATGACGCTAAAAACAAATACTACATTCAAGACACTACTAATTCACGTATTTTATGTCCTGGCCCTCTGTCTGTTGACTTCGACAGCAAGGGCTGCGAATGAGGATATAGAGTTCAACCGTCTCACCAACCGGGACGGACTGAGCAACAGTCATATCAATGCCATCCTCAAGGACAACAAGGGATATGTGTGGTTTGGAACACAGGCAGGACTTGCCCGCTATGACGGATTCCGTGTCAAGATGTTCCTGAATAATAATATCAGTTCAGCCTCCCTCCCCAATAACTCGGTGGATGAAATCCAGCAGGATGCCATTGGTAACTTGTGGATTCATACCGATATGGGCTACTGTATCTATCAGTATGAAAAGGAGCAGTTTGACCGTAAACCGGAGAACTGGCTTGAAAAGCGACTCGGCATCTCGGGGGGCATCGACAAGGTCTTCATCGACAAGCAAAAGAACCTATGGATAACTATCTATGGCAAGGGATGCTATTTCGTCGACGCCAAGACCTTGAAACCCTATCTCTTTCCTTACCCCAAGAAAGGTCAGTCGGTCAGTGCCAACACCCTCGAAACCGACTGGATAACCGATTTCTACGATCACCATGGAACAGTCATCATCTCTTATGGAAACGGAACAATCAGTCGTGTAGACGGCAAGCATCATCGCATACTTTGGACTAATAATGCCCTGACTTCCTATAAAAAGAACAGGGAGGATGGTCTGTACACTTTCAGCGACAGCCGCAATAACTACTGGGTGTTGATGGAGGGAAAGACCTATGTCTATTCTGTGAATCAAAAGAAGTGGATTTGCGGAGTGGGTGCGTTTCTTAAAACGCAGGGTATTTCAGGAAGCGTGCCTCCCTCGTTCCTGATACGCGACATGGCAAGCACATCCGATGGCAGACTGTGGATGGCTACCGACCATGACGGACTGGTGGTTGTAGACTATCGTCGCAAAACCTGCAGACAGTATCTCAAGGATGACTACAAGCAGAACTCGCTGCCCGACAACTCGCTGCAACGTATCTTTATCGACAAGGACGACGCCGTGTGGTTGGGTACTTATAAGAATGGTTTGGCTTATTTCTCGCCATCGTTTTCCCGATTCACCACCATTCCTTTAGGTGATGTGTGCACCATCACGCAGGATGTCAAGGGCAATTTGTGGTGTGGAACCAACGATGCAGGTATCTTGAGCTACAATCCTGTGACTGGTCAGACTGTACGTTATCCAGGAAGTACGACCGGGCTGAAGTCGGAAATCGTGGTGAGCAGCGTAACCATGAGTGATGGCACCATGTACTTCGGCACCTTCAACGGGGGTATGGTAAGATATCGTGACGGTCAGTGGAAAGCTTATCAGGTGGGCACAAGCGACCTCGTCAACAACAGTGTATGGTGCATGGAAGAAGATGCTCAGCACCGACTGATGATAGGAACCTTGGGCGGTGGCTTCCAGGTGATGGATACGAAGACCGACCGAATGACGACCTATGATGTTGGCAACAGCAAGTTGCCATCCAACTATATTGGCTCCTTCTTCAGACTGAAGGGCGATGAAGTGCTCGTAGGACATTCTCAGAATCTCACCGTCTTCAACACCCGTACTCATGCCATGCATAATATAAAAGGTACGCGCGCGAGAGCTCTCTTCCCCAGTCCTTCCACCAATTATGCCATGATGGACAGCCGTGGCATTATCTGGATGGCTTCGCCGGCAGGCATCATCATGTATGATACGGTGAATGACCAACTGTTTTCCATCAATGAGATGAATGGAACGCAGGGATCGGTGGGCTGTTCGATAGAAGAGGACAAGAACCATGCCATCTGGCTCATCTCCGAGTTTATGATTACCCGTGTCAGATTATCCAAGGGAGAACAAGGCCGTTGGAACTTGAATCTGTCCAGCTATAATTCTCTTGATGGTTTGCAGGACGGGCAGTTCAACTATCGTTCCTCTACCATTTTGGCTGATGGCTCCATTGCTGTAGGCGGACAGGATGGTGTCAATATCATTCCGGTGCAGGCAGGAAGCAAGGCAAAGAAGAGTGCAAGTGTGCTCTTCAGCGGATTGGTGCTCTTCGACCATCCGCTTATGGCGGGCGAGGAGTACGAGGGACGTGTCATCTTGGAGAAGTCGCTCGACTTCTGCCGTGAGCTCGACCTCAGCAGCAAGGACAATGCCTTTACCATTCAGTTGGCTTCCAGTGAGGTGACAGTTCCTTCCCGAAGTCGTTTCCTCTATCGTATGGCAGGTGTTTCGGACAAATGGATTCTTACACCCGAGGGACGTCCGTCGGTAACTTTTACTAATCTCTCGCCAGGCAACTATACGCTTCAGGTAAAAGTGGTCAATGCTGACGGTTCTGAGAGCGATGAGATCAGCGAGTTGAAGATACATGTGCATCCGCCGTTCTATCTTTCCAATGTTGCTATCTTCATCTATGTGTTCATTATCATGTTGCTCTTCTTCACTTATCGCAAGCGTATGATCAATAAGCAGCGTGCCAAGTATGAGCGTCAGAAAATGGAGGAGGATATCCGTAAGACAGAGGAACTGAACGAACTGAAACTCAACTTCTTCACCAATGTAAGCCATGAGCTTCGCACACCGCTTACCCTTGTCATCTCGCCGCTCAATGCGCTTATCAAGAAAGAGGGCGATGAGGGAAAACGTCATAAACTGGAACTGATTCATCGCAATGCCATGCGTCTGCTTGGTCTGGTCAATCAGATTCTCGATTTCCGCAAGATGGAACAGAAGAGAGGCAAGTTGTCGTTGGCAAAGGTGGACATCGTGTCTTTCGTACAGAATATCTGTCACACCTTCCAGCAGTTGGGCAACAACAATACTCAGTTGGAGTTCCACTCCTCTGTGCCCAAGTTGGTGATGGACTTTGATGTCGACAAGGTGGGAAAAATCATGAACAACTTGTTGAGCAATGCCTACAAGTTTACTCCCGATGGCGGACGTATATCGGTGGGGCTCACCATCCGTTCGAAGGAAGACGACAAGACGCTTGCCGAAGATATGCTGCGGTTGACAGTGGCAGATACCGGCAGAGGACTTAGCGATGCTGATAAGAAACAGGTGTTCGAGAGATTCTATCAGGTGAATGGTACCGAGATGCAGCCTTATGGTGGTAGCGGTATTGGGCTTAACCTCGTGATGCAATTTGCCAAGTTGCATGGTGGCGAGGTGCATGTGGAGGATAATCCTGGTGGAGGTGCTGTGTTTGTGGTTGATATTCCTATCCGTCATGGAGAGGAGGCAGCTCAGGCAGAGTCTCAGGTTTCTGTCAGTGTTCAGCCCGAAGGCAACGCCCCATCTGCAGATAGCGGAAAGGCAGACACTGCAGCTGATCAGCAGCAGGACAAACCTTTGGTTATGCTGGTTGATGACAGCGACGATTTCCGTGAGTTTATGCACGAAATGCTGTCGGATACTTATCGGGTAGAAGAGGCTGTCAATGGTCAGGATGCCTGGGACAGGATGATGAAGCATACTCCTGATGTAATCCTCAGCGACGTGATGATGCCGGTGATGGATGGCAATGAACTTTGCCGTCTTGTCAAGGACGATGCACGTCTTCGTTCTGTTCCGTTCGTCATGCTGACGGCCCGACTGGCAGACGAGCATCGCAAGGAGGGCTATGAGAGTGGTGCCGATGCCTATATCACTAAGCCTTTCGATGTCGACCTGCTTAAGTTGCGCATTGCCAACTTCCTCAAGTGGACGCATTCTGCCGGCGAGGTGGCAGCCTCTGCAGACCATTCTAAGATGACTTCACAGGTAGAGGAAACCATGGAGGAAGAACAGAATGAAGAGTTCAAAATGTCGGAAGTGGATAGAAAATTCATGGAGTCTGTAGACCTCTATATTCAAGACAATATGGGCGATCCTGATACTTCTGTCGAGTCAATGAGTGCCCATCTGCTTATCTCTCGTGTACAATTATATAAACGTGTGCTTGCCCTTACCGGCACCACACCTTCTGAATATATGCGTGCCAAGCGTATCAAGCGTGCTGAAGAGTTGATGCACGAGGCTGAGTATAATGTCAGCGAAATAGCATACAGAGTGGGATTCAACAATCCTCGTTATTTCTCCAAGTATTTCCAGAAAACCTATGGCATGACACCTTCTCAATACAAGAAGAAATTAGCTGAATAGATGAGGCTTGGATATAGGCCTTTTTATGTGCCAGAAGTTGTTTCTTAACTTCTGGCACATATTTTTATGGCGGTGTTTAACATTTTATACATTCATTGTAAACAAATGAGTAGTATTCATTAGCCCTAATATGATTAACTTTGCAGCAAAAATTAATCTGTTAAGAATGAGACTAACTAAATCTATTTTTATTTCAGCAGTGTTGCTTATGGGAGTCACAGTGGCTTCGGCAGCAGGATTCGTTAAGAATGGTAATTTCATTACTGTTCAGTTGAAACAGCATCAGAACTTCGGCCCCAACCAGGTTCGTCTGCAGGTGGTCAATGATAAGATTATCCGTGTGCAGGCTACAGCTGAGCAGTCGTTCCGCAACAAGACAAGTCTGATCGTTGTACCTCAGAAAGCTCAGTCTTCTTTCAAGGTGGAAGAGCAGGGCGACAACCTTGTTGTCACTACGTCTGCCATGCGTGCTGTGCTCAATGAGTCAACAGGACGTATCTGTTTCTATGACCTCAACGACCGTGTTTTACTCAGCGAGGTAGCTCAGGGTGGAAAGACCTTCAAGCCTTTTACGGTGCCTGATCGTGAGATCGGTGTAGACCTGGCAAAGGTGCCTGAGGCGCAGAAGCATGGATGGTCTTGGCGTGCTCTCTTCGACAGTCCTGACAATGAGGCTTTCTATGGACTCGGTCAGCATCAGAGCGAGGAACTCAACATGAAGGGAAAGAACGAAGACCTCTTCCAGTATAACACGAAGGTGAGTGTGCCCTTTGTTGTATCCAGCAAGAACTATGGTATTCTCTGGGATTCTTATTCTTATTGTCGTTGGGGCAATCCGGATGATTATCTGCAGTTGAACCGTGCCTTCCGCCTTTTCGACAAGGACGACAAGGAAGGTCAGCTCACAGGTACTTATGTCGATAAGAATGGCAAGAAGATTGTACGTGGCGAAGACAGCATCTATTTCGTGTATGCCATGCCCGAAGCTTCCGAGTTGTGCAACAAGACCGACAAGGGTGGTATTCAGAATCTGCCTAAGGGTTTTGCACTCAATGGCTCTAAGGTTGTCTATGAGGGATATGTGGAAGCTTCAGAGAACAGCTTCTATCAGTTTATCCTTTATTATGCAGGTTATATGAAGATCTATATCGACGATAAGTTGGTGGTTCCTGAGCGCTGGCGTACAGCATGGAATCCTAACTCCTTCAAGTTTGAGACTCCTATTGCCAAGGGTGTCAAGACTCCTATCCGCATCGAATGGCAGCCTGATGGCGACGTGTCTTATTGTGGATTGCGTGTGGCAGCTCCTCGTTCAGAGACAGAAAAGAATCAGTTGAGCATCTGGAGCGAGATGGCTCCCGATATGGACTATTATTTCGTGGCAGGTAAGAACCTCGACGAAGTGATCAGCGGTTATCGTACTCTTACAGGCAAGGCTCCTGTTTATCCCAAGTGGGTGCTGGGCTTCTGGCAGAGTCGTGAGCGCTATCAGAGCAGCGAGGATATTGAGAGTACCTTGAAGAAGTTTCGTGATCTGCATATCCCTGTCGACAATATCGTGCAGGACTGGAACTACTGGAAACTCGACTCATGGGGAAGCCACGAGTTTGAGAGTTCTCGTTACCCCAATCCACAGGCCATGCTCGACAGCGTACATGCTATGAACGGAAGATACATGATTTCTGTATGGCCTAAGTTCTATGACACAGTAAAGAACTATAAGGAACTCGACAGCAAGGGATGGATGTATCATCAGGCCATTCAGGATGACATTCACGACTGGCTCGGATTCCGTGGCTCTTTCTATGATGCATACGATGCCGGAGCCCGCAAGATGTTCTGGCGACAGATGGATGAGAATCTCTATACTAAGTATAAGTTTGGTGTGGATGCCTGGTGGATGGATGCCTCAGAGCCTAATGTGCGCGACTGCACACCTATGTGGTATCGCAAGGCCCTCTCTGGTCCTACAGCTCTCGGAACCTCTACCGAATATTTCAACGCTTACAGCATCGTCAATGCTGACGCCATCTATAATGGACAGCGCAGTGTGAACCCTAATCAGCGTGTCTTCCTGCTTACCCGTTCGGGTTTTGCTGGCGAGCAGCGTTACAGTACAGCCACTTGGTCGGGCGATATTGCTACCCGTTGGGAGGATATGCGTGCCCAGATGACTGCTGGCTTGAACTACTCTATGGCAGGTCTTCCTTTCTGGGGAATGGATCAGGGCGGTTTCTGTGTAGAGAACCGTTATGTAGCAGCACAGCAGGAGTTTGACAAGACTGGTAAGGAGAATGCCGACCTGACAGAATGGCGTGAGCTGCAGGCTCGCTGGAACCAGTTCGGTTGCTTCGTTCCTCTCTATCGTGCCCATGGTCAGTGGCCAACTCGTGAGGTCTGGAATATCGCTCCTGCCGACCATCCTGCTTACAAGACCATCGTTGCTTACGACAAACTGCGTTATCGCCTGATGCCTTATCTCTACAGCATGGCTGGTATGGTTCATCTCAAGGACTACACCATGATGCGTGGACTGGTGATGGACTTCAATGGTGATGACAATGTACTCGATATCAAAGACCAGTGGATGTTTGGTCCAGCCCTCATGGCTTGTCCTATAGGTGAATATCAGAAGTACTCTCGCAATGTGTACCTGCCTAAGCAGAAGGGATGGTACGATTTCTATACCGGCAAGCACTATGCTGGCGGACAGACTATCGTAGCCGATGCGCCTTATGAGAAGATACCTGTCTTCCTGCCAGAGGGAGCCATCCTCCCTGTTGGTCCTGAAATGGAGTGGTGCGACCAGAAGAAGGCTGAACTGATCGACCTCTATGTTTATGCTGGCAAGGATGGCGAGTTCACCATCTACGAGGATGAAGGTACCAACTATAACTACGAGAAGGGTAAGTTTGCTACCATCGACATCAAGTACAATGATGCTCAGAAGACCCTTACTTTCGGAGCACGCAAGGGTAGCTTTGATGGTATGTTGCTGAAACGCCGTTTCAATGTAGTACTTGTCGGAACTACCCGCGAACAGGGCGTCAGCCTCGCCAAGGCTCCTAAGGGCAAGATGGTGAAGTATGCAGGCAAGTCTGTTACTGTAAAATTGAAGTAATATGAAGAAGATATTTGCTTTAGCAATTCTACTATTGGGCGCTCAGTCTTTGAGCGCCCGTGATTGCCAGTCTTTTGATAAAGACTGGCTTTTCATTTTAGCCGATAGTGCCGGTATGCAGAGATCAGAATATGCTGATGGGCATTGGAGAAGTTTGAATCTCCCTCACGATTGGGCGATAGAGGGTGATTTCGCCCCGTCGAATCCCTCAGGAGCCAGCGGTGGTGCTCTTCCCGGTGGCATCGGTTGGTATCGTAAGCATTTTTCCGTGAATCCAAAAGAGAAGTACGACCGCTTTACCATCACCTTCGATGGCGTGTATATGAACTCTTCGGTCTATATCAACGGTCACAAACTCGGTACGCGTCCTTATGGATATAGTACCTTTGAGTATGATCTTACACCTTATATTAATAGGAAGGGTGATAATGTCATCGCCGTGAAGGTGGATAATAGCGACCAGCCCAACAGCCGCTGGTATTCGGGTTGTGGTATCTATCGCCACGTATGGCTCACCAAGGCCCAGAAGATGGCATACATTCCGCAGTGGGGACAGTATGTATCTACTACGCCGCAGGGTGATGTCAAGGTGAAGGTCGATTATCTTGCTCATGGCAGCAAGATGAAACTTTCCATCCGTAATACTGTCTATGATGCGGATGGAAAGGTGGTGGCAAAGAGCCTGGGCAACAAGGTACAGCAGCTTAAGGTGAAGAATCCGCAACTTTGGGACATCGCAAAAGGCTATCTCTATACCGTGAAGAGTGAACTGGTGGTGAACGGAAAGGTGATGGATACCGCAACCACCACCACTGGTTTCAGGGAAGTGAAGTTTGATGCCCAGAAGGGTTTCTTCCTTAATGGCAGAAACATCAAGATCAATGGTGTCTGCGAGCACCATGACTTCGGCTGTCTGGGTGCGGCGGTGAATGAAGATGCGATGCATCGCAAACTCACCATCCTTCGTGATATGGGTGTGAATGCCATCCGAAGCAGTCATAATCCTCCTGCTCCCGAACTGCTGAATATGTGCGATTCGATGGGAATTCTCGTGATGGACGAGAGTTTTGATATGTGGCGCCGCAAGAAATCGAATGGCGACTATGCTCGCTTCTTCGATGAATGGCACAAGCGCGATCTCTCTGATCTGATAAAACGCGACAGAAACCATCCGAGTATCATCATGTGGAGTATAGGCAACGAGGTGCTCGAGCAATGGTCGGATGCTGCAGCAGATACACTTTCACTGGAGCAGGCCAACCTGATACTGAATGCTGGTCACGATGCCTCAACTTTGGCACATAGCGATGAACTGAGTGTGAACTCGCTCCTGACGCAGCATCTTGCCGAATTGGTAAAGGAGAACGACCCTTGGGGCACGCGCCCCATCACGGCAGGATGCAATGAGCCAGACCCAAAGAACCATCTCTTCAAGAGCGGAGCCATCGATGTGATCGGTTTCAACTACCATCATCAGTGGGTCAAGGATGTGCCTCAGAACTTCCCTGGCAAACCTTTCATCTTCTCGGAAAGTGTTTCTGCCCTGCAGACCCGCGGCTATTACAAGATGCCAAGCGACAGTATCATCGTTGCTCCTAAGGAGTGGTGGTTGCCTTACACTGATCCGTCGTTCATGTGTTCGGCTTACGACAATATGCATGCTTCCTGGAGCAGTACGCACGAGGAGACATGGGATGTGGTCAAGCACAACGACTTTGTGGGTGGACAGTTTATATGGACAGGCTTCGACTATATCGGTGAGCCTACTCCTTATGCTTATCCTGCACGCAGCAGTTACTTTGGTGTGATAGACCTTGCGGGTTTACCCAAGGACAGCTATTATATGTACCAGAGCGAGTGGACCGATGAGGAGGTGTTGCATCTCTTCCCTCATTGGAACTGGATTCCAGGGCAGACCATTGATATGTGGTGCTACTACAATCATGCTGACGAGGTGGAGCTGTTTGTCAATGGCGAGAGTCAGGGCATCCGTCGCAAGAAGGTATATGGAGCTGCCCATGAGGGAGCCGCCTGGCAGCATTCTACCGAGTATCATGTGATGTGGCGTGTTGCTTTCGAACCAGGAGAAGTGAAGGTGGTGGCACGTAAGGACGGCAAGCAGGTAGGCGAGCAGACTATCCGTACGGCTGGTGCACCTCATCACATCGTATTGAAGAAAACTTATCAGGGTACCTTGGCTTTCGGTACTTCCGATCCTACTACCTTTGTCGAGGTGCAGGTGGTAGACAAGGATGGTAACCTCTGTCCTAATGCCGACAACCAGATATTCTTCTCTTCAGATGCAAAGATTTTGGGCACCGATAATGGCTGCCAGACATCGTTGGAACGTTTTACCGACCCTCATCGCAAGGCCTTCTTTGGCAAGTGTGTCGTTGTCTTGAAGGGAAAGGGTACTCTGACAGCCAAGGCGGTTGATCTGCAACAGGCGCAAATCCAGCTATAGCAAATCCTGCTTTAGCAGATTAAGCTATCTATGATGAAGGAATTGTGATTCATGTAAACATAAAAACTCGCAAGATTCAGTAGAGTCTTGCGAGTTTTTTTGAGGTATGATTGCGTTCTTACGCTCTCGGGTATTGTAATTTCTTACAGAACTTCCGTACATGAGAATGTTCAGTTTGTAAGAAGGATACTCACGTATGCAGATTGGTATTTCTTTTACCAGTTGTTTGGGTTGAACGGGTCTTCTTTATCTTTGAATGTATTTGGTCCCTTGTCATAGATGATTTCTCCCCAGTTGGGTATCTCTTCTGGCGCTTCAGTGTCTTGCTTTGGTGGGTCTACCACCCATATGCGAGTAGAGCCTTCGCAGATGCTGCAAGTCTCAGCCATGATGGTTGTGGTCATAGGACACATATATCTTTTTTTCATCGTCTGTCGATTTTGAGTGTTTAACTAATTGTTTTGTTAGTCCTGGCTTTCTTGCTCAAGACTTGTAGCTCCCGATTATCTCTTGATAACTTTCTTGCCGTTCAGAATGTAGATTCCACTTGGAAGTCCGTCCAAGGAACTGCTGTTGCTGATGAGTTGACCGTTCAGGCTATAGATGCCATGGGCGAATCTGTCAATTCTGCTTTCTTCTTCGCCATAGATGATGGGGTTGATGCCAGTGGTCTTGTCCAAGGATACACCATCAAGGAAAACGTTGGCAGGTTTGGCAGGGGTGCCGGAAGCAGTAGTTGGTGCAAACCATACGCTGAAGCCTCGCAAGCCTCTTGTTTTTATATCAGAAAAATACATCTTACCATTGGAGAAGAAGTAGCAGCCCGTCAGGTCGCTGCGATCCGCTATGATGGTTGACTTGTCTGTGATGGTCCATTTGCCGTAATTATCATCTTTCTCGTCTGTATTCTGTGTGCCTTCTCCGAAGGTTCTGGCAAATGTTCCGAAGGCTGTCATAGTGCCGTTGCCTGTGACGAATGGAGTTCCTGAACCGTCAACGACAATACTGCTGTTGGTTGTCCAGTTCTTTGTATTCATATTGGTGAGGTCGTTCTTGTTCTCTCCGTTAACAGCGAATGAGACATTGGGAATGTCGATATGGTTCTTGCCGATGATCACCTGTACATCCTTTACCTGGTCGTTGCCTGTCGAACTCAGCAATGCCTTGTAGGCAGGTGATTCTTCCAGTTCGGTATGCTTGGTAGGGAAAATGATGTAAGGTATGTAGGCTTGCATTGCTATCTCGTCGTTTCCCTTCTTGCTCATGTCTATGCTGACAAACTGTATCTCATTGCTGGTCAACTTGTTGAGTTTTGCCAGTTTCACGTTAGGACCGAATGCCTGCGTGAGTTGGTCCTTGGTGAGGCTTACGGGCAAGACGAAGCCATTCCACTTGTCCTTGTCGAAGGTCTTGTTGAGGTGTAGCGTCACACTCTTGTAGGTGTTGGAGCATTTCTCCAGATAATCCAGGTTGTCTCTGTCCTGATCGAGAACCAAGTCGCCATCAATAGTCCTGCTTGTATAGAGGAGGCGGAAATCATCGAATACCGTCCACTCTTTCTTCGATGCCACAGGCTCCGTGTCATTCAGCGTTCCGATTTCGATACCGAATCGGATAGTGCCGCCACCTTCTGGCACCTGTACCAGCACACTGTTGAAATATTTGTGACTGCCGTAGAATTCCTTGGCAGCATAGTCCATATTCTGCTCTTTGATATGTAGCGCTTTCTGTTCCTGTACAGACATATAATCAGTCTGTCCCAGGACGGTGGCATGCATCGTCTTGGTGTCCGCAGTGTTGTCGCTCTTCACCAAGCAGGCATAGAGCTTTGCCTTAGTGGTAGTGGAGAATCCCTTGCACTCGATGACGTATGCACCACCTTGACTCACAGTGACATCCTGGTAGATGGTGCCTCGGAAATTCTTGGCATCAGCGCAATAATACTTACCGCAATGACGCTCGTAATCCTTGTTTTCTGTGAACGGCGTGATAGCGCCATCGGGGAAAGTGTAGCTTTCTATGTTGTTTTCGAAATCATTGGTATATGACTTTATCTTGCAATAGCCGGCAGTTGTTACATCGCTGTTAACGTAAGGTTTGTAATAATGCTCCAAACCCAATCTGATCTTGCCTTCTTCACTTCTTCCATATTGATAAGCCGTCCATTTGCTCATAGCCGCATTCTCACGAGAGAAGTCTGGGCATTGCAAGCGGAAGGTCAGGTCGATGGACGAGGTGATGTTGTTGGTGTTCTTGACCTGGAGTTCAAATATCTGCTGGTATGACAGAAATCTCCATTCGTCGTAGCCTTGGGCTATCTCTGTGCTTCCTGCTACCACGGCACCGCAGTTTTTGTCCACGTCGCCTTGTGTCTCGGCTGCGATGAGGTAATACTTGGTCGTATCAAAACTGGGAGAATCATACGGTTTCGGTGAGGTGTTGCGGTACGTGTATAGCTTGTAGGTGTTGGGCTTGTCTGGATCTGTAACAAGCTCCAGTTTCCAGCCTCTCTTGACGATGGTTGTTGTAGAGCCCAAAAAATGTTTTTTTGTATAAAGATAAGCTCTGTCTATATACACACCTTTGTCTTCAGGTTCACTTCCCCCTGTCTCGTATTCCAGATAATTTCCTTCTCCTAGTTCTTTCTTTTCCTTCGAGTCAAACTCCTGCGCAAGGTGAATCCAGCCTTTTTTGTCGTCTTTGTCTTTGTCTTCGTCGATATGTATCCATAGCGGCATTCCGTATTCTTTCAAAGAGACATGAGTTCCCCAATAGCCTCCTGCATTGAGCAGCAGACCCGTCTTGACATTGTAGAGGAAAAAAATCTTGTCCTTTTCATCAGGAAAGGTGTTGTCGCTGATTGCAGCAGCTCTTACCTGATCCTCGCTGAAACCTGTCAGCGATTCGATGCCCGTGATGGGGGTTCCATTCGTATTGTTATCCTGGGCTTGTACTTGGAGACTTCCTCCAATGGCGAATAGAAGCACGACAAGGAGAGCAATGAATGTGGTGAATCTCTTTTGTGCTGCTTCGTTGTGCAGTTGTTGTAGTTTTTTTCTCATTTCATTTCAATTTAGAAAAGTCTTTGAATAAGTTTTACTCATACTATTTTCGACGCTCAGTTCTTGGTAATGAATAGTTGGAGCGCCAGTTTTTAAACCTTGCAAAGGTAGTGGAAATTTTTAGTGAATACTTTTAATATTGGAAAGATTTTCCTTTTTACAATTTCAAAAATGGAAAAAAATGACGCAAAAGTGTAAAAAGAGTGAAAAATGTCGCTTTTTTGTATTAATTCGGGGGGTAATAATTATTTTTCGTACTTTTGTATCCCGTAATAAGAATTGTATATGATAGAGTTGTTAGAGCATTATTTCAATGTGTTGATTCTATGTGTTGGAGCCATTTATTTTGGCCTCGGCATTGTCCTGTTGTTCGGAAAAGTGCCTCTTGCTGCCGAATATCTTCCTTATCGCAAGGCGAAGAGATGTTTGGCAACTACATATTTTATCATGGGATTGAACCTTGTCGTCGACTTAGCTCTTTCCAGCTCTGCCGATTGGAAAGAGCTCAATCCATATATCAAGTGCGCTGATTTTATCTTCTTCTGTCTGGAAGCCATCTTCTTCTTTTCTACTTTCTTCTATTTGTTGGACGAGAAGTATATGTCGTGGCGAAACTTCAGTAAGGACTGGATTGTCTTCCTGACATCTGTTGCCCTGATGATAACTTCCACTATAGGAGTCTTTGGCAAAGCGGGTGCTTGGGTCTCGTGGTTCCCCTTCTTCATATTCTTTGTGCAATACGTGTTGCTCTTGAGACGTTTCTATATCCTATATAATGAGAAGAGGAGTAAACTGGACAATTACTTTGCGGAGGAAATGCAGCAGTTTATGTTATGGATCAAGAAGAGTGTCATCCTCATCATCCTTACCAGTGTGCTGTGTTTCACCACGTTGCTTGAGGGCATTATCTACAATTATTTTTTCCAGGTTTATGTCGTCTCTGTCAATTTCTACATAGCCATCAGTTTCATCAACTATGCCTCCATGTATGGTAAGTTGAACAGCGCTGAGGTAACGGACAGAGAAAGGATGGAGACAGATACAGAAAAACTGAAATCCTCGAAGACAGACAACTATGAGCAGCTCTTTGGTGAGCAAGTGAAGAGATGGATTGCAGAAAAGCGGTTCCTCGCTCCTCAGTTGACGATAGATGACTTGGCGGCAGAGATGGGTACCAACAAGCTATATATGTCTCGCTATATCAACCGTAAACACGGTACCAACTTCAGCACCTGGATTACGAAGCTGCGTCTGGAAGAGGCAAAAAGCTATATGCGTGAGAATCCGAATGTCAAACAGGAAGAGGTGGCTATCTATTCCGGTTTCTCCTCGTCCTCTTATTTCTCAAGGGTGTTCTCGCGCTTTGAGAGCAAGACGCCAGCAGCCTGGCGTAAGGAACAAAATGTTTAAAACAGTATATGTTTTGTTAATCGCAGAGTCATATCCTTGTCAAGGACGGAAGTTTGATCCTATCTTTATCGTCCAGGTGATGCAAAGATAGAGGTGGAAAGAAAATAAAATGAACTTTTGTTCGTTATATCATATAACAGAACTTTCGCAAGTGGTTTAAGTACGGGCTGAAGGCCCAAAAGCTTCCAGAAGCAGCACGCCCTGAAGGGGCAGAAGCTCTTAGCCCAGGGCATCGCCCTGGGTACAATGCCAATCTGCAAGGCGCCCTGTAAGGGAAAAAGCTTTGTATATTGTTAGGAGTTTTAAAGCTTTTGCCCTTACAGGGCGCCAAGTTTGCGAACATGATTACCCAGGGCGATGCCCTGGGCTAAGGGCTTCTGCCCCTTCAGGGCGTGCTGCTTGCGTCCATTGCCTTGGGCTAAGGGCTTCTGCCCCTTCAGGGCGTGTGGGGAAAAAATTGCGAAACTTGATCATAAAACGACATAGACAATGAATGTACGAGTAGAAGGGGCTACTGCCAGTTTGGCAGCGCCTATTGCCTCACTCATTATGGAGGCGATGAATCATGAGTGTTGCCAGAATCTGGCAGGTAAAGATCATACGATAGAGGATTTCCGACGGGTGATGACGGAACTGGTGGCTCTCGATGACAGTCAGTACAGCTATCGCAATACGCTTTGTGCTTTTACTGATGATGGTCGGTTGGCTGGAATCTGTGTATCTTATGATGGAGGTGAGCTGCATCGTTTGCGCCGTCGTTTCATAGAGGCTGCTCAACGGGAGTTTGGCATCGACTATTCGGATATGGACGACGAGACACAGGCTGGCGAACTTTACATCGACAGCATCGCTGTGTCGGAAGAGTTCCGGGGGCATGGCATTGCCAAATATTTGCTGAAAGCAGTCATCGAACGTGCACGTGAGATGGGATTGCCTGCTGTAGGACTGCTTGTCGACAAGGGAAACCCTCGCGCGGAGTCCTTATATAATAAGGTGGGATTTCTGTACGCCAATGATTCTGCATGGGGAGGTCATGAGATGCGGCATCTGCAATATCAGATAGACTGATTGCCCTGACAAGAAGCAAAGAGCTTTGTTCTTTTACTGAGCCCACTTGAAAAAGTCAATTTTACGAAAACATACTCTTGATTATCAATAAGTTGCAAAGACAAAAAATACATTTTTCGACTTTTTCAAGTGGACTCTTTACTGAAGTTTCGCAAGTTTTGCCCCACACGCCCTGAAGGGGCAGAAGCTCTTAGCCCAGGGCATCGCCCTGGGTAATCATGTTCGCAAACTTGGCGCCCTGTAAGGGCAATAGCTTTAAAATACCGGACAATATACAAAGCTTTTGCCCTTACAGGGCGCCTTGCAGATTGGCATTATACCCAGGGCGTTGCCCTGGGCTAAGGGCTTCTGCCCCTTCAGGGCGTGCTGCTTGCTGGCGCTGCCCTGGGCTAAGAGTTTCTGCCCCTTCTATTATATTTGCACTTGGAAAAATAAAGAGGTGAAAATCTTTATATCTGCAAATTATTGTTAACTTTGCAGGAAAATAGATAAGTACAATAAA
>Ga0256404_1002639_pt1 | contig 39022 bp, 44 predicted proteins | sample RumenRJG_01DNA_FD_185990 | JGI IMG/M metagenome (GOLD analysis project Ga0256404, IMG submission 185990) | Bovine rumen microbial communities from Lethbridge, Alberta, Canada - RJG_01 | ecosystem: Host-associated > Mammals > Digestive system > Stomach > Rumen | place: Canada: Alberta | collected...
GGGGCTTTATCTTTTGATGACGCTTGGGGGCTTTATGGCTTCTATGGCGGATGATGCGCTTCAGGTAAGGACCAACACCCGTTTGCAGGACATGTTCCCTTCGGAGCAGAGGGCAACTCTTATTAGCATAGAGTCATTTTCTTTCTCTTGCATAATGATTGTGCTTTCTCCTCTTGCGGGGCTCTTCTTTTCTTGGTGGTAAAGATAGTGAAGGCTTCGTCATGCCAATTTTCCGTGCTTCTGTTGTGGATTTTTGGCATGGCGATTTTTTTATTAGCGCGGAGGGGGCAATACCCCGATGTTCTGTGTTGCGGTTCGTTGATTGCGCTTTTTCATTTTAATTTTTCCAAAGAAAATAGAGTGAATTTGGACTTGTCACTATTTATAAAAATAACAAGTCGCGCTATAATTTAGCTATTGGGGTGAAGTAAATACAAAAGAGGAGTAAAGTATGGAGATGAAATTTTACAAATGCAAGGATTGCGGAAAAGTTCTTGCAATGCCAAGTTCAAGTGATGCTAGTGCTGCCGGAAATTCTGTCTGTTGCGGAGATGCGCTTGTTGAGCTAAAGGCTAACACAACGGATGCCGCTGTAGAAAAGCATGTTCCTGTTGTTGCTAAAAACGGAAGCTTTGTTCAGGTAACGGTTGGGGCTGTTATTCATCCTATGGAAGAAAAGCATTTTATTGAATGGATTGGCATTCAGACCAAGTTTGGCTTTATGTTTAGGGAACTTGCTCCAAGCGCAGAACCAAAGGCTTCTTTTGTACTTTCCGAGGGCGACGAACTTGTAAGGGCTTATGCCTACTGCAACCTTCACGGACTTTGGGCAGACAGATAATATGGACAACAAGGCACTTTACAATATTTCCTACGGTCTCTTTTTGCTTGGGACAAATGCTTCCGGGAAAATAAACGCTTGCATTACAAATACCTGCATTCAGGTTGCATCTGATCCCGTCCGCATAGCAATTTCGGTTTTGAACCAGAACTACACCTGCGACCTTATAAAAGAAAGTGGGGTCTTCTGTCTTTCTGTTTTGGACAAGACGGCTGGCTTTGATCTGTTTAAGCGCTTTGGCTACCAGAGCGGAAGGAATGTGGACAAGTTTGCTGACTTTGCATACAAGACGGATATGAACGGATGCCCTTATTTGGCAGAGCACGCATGTTCTGTTTTTACCTGCAAGGTTCTTTCCAAGACAGACCTGGGAACACACACGCTTTTTGTGGCGGAAGTGGTTGACGCAGAGCTTGCCGGCAGCGGTGAGCCCGTAACTTATGCCGACTACCAGAGCAGCATAAAGCCAAAGGTTAAGGTTGAATCTTCCAAGAAAATCATTGGCTGGAAATGCAAAATATGCGGCTACGAGTATATGAACCCAGAACTTCCGTCAGACTACACATGCCCCTTGTGCGGACATCCTGCGGAGGATTTTGAACCGATTTACGAGAGCGCCTAGTGCGCCTGTAAAATAGAAATAATTTTTTAGGAGAAATGTATGGCAAACAAATATGCGGGAACGCAGACAGAGAAGAATTTGCAGACGGCTTTTGCCGGTGAAAGCCAGGCAAGGAACAAGTACACCTATTTTGCATCCGTTGCAAAGAAGGAAGGCTACGAGCAGATTAGTGCGCTTTTTCTCAAGACCGCTGACAACGAAAAGGAACACGCAAAGATGTGGTTCAAGGAACTGGGCGAGCTTGGCGACACAAAGGCAAACCTCAACGCTGCTGCAGACGGAGAAAACTTTGAATGGACAGACATGTATGAAGGTTTTGCAAAGACTGCTGAAAAAGAAGGCTTTGCTGAACTTGCCGCAAAATTCCGTGGAGTTGCTGCAATAGAAAAGCATCACGAGGAGCGTTACCGTGCCCTTCTAAAGAATGTTGAATCCAAAGAAGTTTTTGAAAAGAGTTCCGTAAAGGTTTGGGAATGCAGAAACTGTGGACACATCGTAGTGGGAACAAAGGCTCCCGAAGTTTGCCCTGTATGCGCCCATCCTCAGAGCTACTTTGAAATTAGCGCAGAAAACTATTAGGCTATAGGCAAGTTGTTGTCGGGCGTGGTTCATTTTAAACCATTGCCCGATTTTTTTTGCCAGATTTTGCCGTTAAATTTTTTTAATAAAACGCTTCTGGTCTTTTTCTTCCACGTAACCAAGGTGCCTGTAAAAATTGTGTGCGTTAACACGTTCTGCTCCGGAGTTAAGTCTCATCTTTTTAATGCCCATTTCCCTTGCCCAGTCTTCTGCTGCAAAGAGAAGTGCCTTTCCAATTCCCCGCTTGTGGAATTCTTTTTTTACGGAAAGCCCCAAAACGTTTGCCATTGTTTCTGAATACAAAAGGTCGTAGCGTTCAATGTGAATAATTCCAAGAACTTGTCCGTCCTCTTCTGCAACAAAAGCCGCTTCGCGTGCCGGGTCAAGCTTGTCTATCTTTTCTTGAACAAGAGAAAGGTCATCTGTTCCGCCTAGACCTTCCGCATTTATTTTGCTGATTTCAGCCGCATCTTTTTTTTCCAATTTTCTGATGGTAAGCTTTTCCATTTTTTATTCTCCTTGTTTTTTAGTAAAAATCATGTTGCACCTTCCCCAGAATTCGTCTTTGTAGGCAAAGGCATTTGGATGTGTATCCCTCTCCGTAAAGCCAATGGATTTGTAACACTTTTTTGCACCTGTGTTTTCTGAAAAGACATTAAGGTGAACGGCATCTGCTTTTGTAATGTTGAATGCGTAGTCAAGTGCAAGTTTTAGCATCTGCTTTCCCAAGCCCTGTCCGCGGAAGCTGGGATTGACCATTACAAATTTTAGCATACCCTCGTTTGAGTCCAGGTTGAGTGAATAAGAGAAAAATCCAAGAAGTGCACCGTCGTCAGCTGTAGCTACAAATTGGCTTTCGCAATGCTCGTTTGCCATATTAAAAAGGACGCTTTCAAAATCGTCTTTTTCCAAGGGGAACTTAAAGCGGTTTGCGCACCATAATGCGTGTCCCCGTTCGTCCATCATCCAATTCTTTATCTGGTCAAAGTCTTTGGAGATTATAAATGGCCTTAGTCTCATTTTGTCCTCGCTCATTTTATAAATCATATTATGTTGTAGATATTTTTTCCAGCTAATTTTTCAAAGTATTCTTTTAGCTCAAAGTTTTTGTCTTTCTTGCCCTGGGGGTAAGAGCCGTAGCGCAACTTTATGTCTGCTATCCTGAGTTCAAGATTTTTTGTTCCGTCCGCAGCACAGATGGAATCCAAAAGCTGAATCATTCTGTCGTAGTCATCATACTGAATTGCTCCAAGAAGATTTTCTATTTCGTTCATCTTTTCCTGAGTAAGATCAACTGTTCCAAACCAGTCATCCATAATCTGCCTCTGGAAAGAATGGGTTAGGCAAATTCGTGCAACGTTTTTGTAACCAAAAGACATCATAAAATGATAGCCTTTGTAAACATGCGCTATGTAGCAGAATCCTTCCTGCCGTCCAATGTCGTGCAAAAGACCGTATATGTACGCAAGGTTGGGATTCATTTTTTCTTTTCCGCAATTTTGGTTAACGGCAAGTGCAAGTTTTTCCGCCGCCTCTGCTACAGCATGGCTGTGTTCTTTCCATGGGCCGGGATTTTTTGCCGCACCTTCTTTAAGCAAAAGTTCCGCCATGCATCTTGAAGGCTCCGAAGGGATTCCAATTAGACCTTCAAGAACCAGGGTGTCCCTTGCAATCATTACAACGTTAAAGTCGTCACTGTCGCGGTAGTTTAGGTTTGCCTCTATGGCTTCTTTTATGGAAACAATCCTAAGCTCAAAACCAGCCAGGTCTTCGTAGTCATCCAAGTTCTGCTTTAGGATTTTTAGCTTTCCGTTTACCCTTTCTACATCGCATTCGTAATAGAATGAATCCTGAACAAAAACAGTGTCCGCTTCTTTTCCTGATTTTTGGAAGCGTTGCGCTACTCCGTATTCCTTAACGCTTTGTTCAACAACTTCTAGCCCCACTTCTTCCTGAACCTCTCGCGACAGGGCTGCAATCTTGTCTTCTCCTTCATGAATTCCGCCGCCTGGAAATTTGTAGTAACCAAGTTTGACAGCGTACACAAGTGCAAGCTTGTCTTTTTCTACGTGGATTATTGCCCTTGCTGAGTCGCGCCTAAAACGCTTCCAGTTTTCACCGTAGTTTTTTAAGTCGAGTGTAAAAAGAGTTTTCATTTTTTCCTTATCTATTTATGTTTCTAATTATAACACCTTTCATTTTTTTATACAATTTTTTAATCTTGCCAGCTTCCTGTTTTTTATGTTGACTTTTCATTTTTCCTTTGTTAAAGTATTTTCACCTATGAAGTGTAATTTTCTTTTTGACTTGGACCAGACGCTGTTGGATTTTCATGCTTCAGAGCGCAAGGCTCTTGAAATTGTGCTAAGGAATAACAGCTTACCCTTCTCGGATGACATTTATTCTGCTTTTAAGGAATGCAACAAATCCCTCTGGCTTAAGCTTGAAAAAAAGGAAATTTCCAGAACGGATGTTTTTATGAACCGCTTTAAATATATTTTTGAAAAGTGCGGTGGCGACGTGTCTACTTTGGATGCACTAAAGGTCAATAGCGATTTTATAAAGACAATGGCTGTGAACGGAGTTTTGCTTGACGGTTCTTATGAATTTGTGGAAAGACTTAAGCGGGAAATAGAAGGCTGCAAAATATACATCGTATCAAATGGCGCTACTGTAAACGCAATGGGCAGACTCAAATCATCTGGGCTGGACAAGTTTATGGATGGCTTTTTTATAAGCGAAGACATGGGTGCTGCAAAACCAGATCCTGTATTTTTTGACATTGTTTTTGAACGTATAAAGCAACCCAGAGAATTGTGCATTGTTATAGGAGACTCGCTTTCTTCTGACATGCTTGGCGCAAAGAACGCATCCCTTAGCTCCGTTTGGTTCATGCCGGAAGGGGATGTGGAAAGTGCCATGCGAGAGTACGACGTTGATTTTTCTGCCGGTTCTTATGATGAGCTTTTTTGCGTTCTTAAAAATTGGGCAAATGGACTAGGTGGCAAGGCTTAGATTTTTTTGAAGTCTATCCTTACAAGTGCCTTTCCATTTGGCAGGGCTTGGCAGTTTTGGCTTAGCTTTTCGTATCCAATTTCTTTCATCGCAGTTACAAGAGCATCTTCTTCCATCTGGCAGTGGACTTCATCAAGTCTGTCAAAGGCGTGGAGGTAGGGTGAGTCGGAAACCCAATTTTCTTTGTCTGTGTTGATTTGAATTACGCAAGACACATATTCTGCTTCTACATGGGCAACTACTTTTTTGAATGCTTCGTAGCCAATGTATTCAATCAGTAAATTTGCAATTACAAGTTGGGACTTTGGAAGGCTGTCGTATTCCTTTATCAAGTCCACCTGCAGGCAGTCAAGTGTTTCTCCTAAGCTTCTGTATCTTTCTGCTACGGCTTTTAAATATTCTTTGTTTATGTCTACACCGTAAACTTTCTGATACTTTTCTTTTCTAACATGATTGAGTCCGTTTCCGCCGGCAACACCAAGCACCATTGCAGATGTTACGGGGTATGATTCAAACTGATCTTTCATGATGGAATTCATAGCCTGCAATTGTTTTACGGAATCCAAGCTCATGTGTTTTTCATAGTCATCAAGTTTTATTTCTTCCCAAGGGTTCGCCATTTTTTTCCTCTTATTATTTGTAGTCGTCTACGTCAAATTTTCTGTCGCGGTAGTAATATTCTCTGTCCTCTTCTGTTATTTTTCGGAGGATGCGGCAGGGGTTTCCAACTGCAATCACGTTGGCGGGGATGTCTTTTGTTACGACGCTTCCTGCTCCTATAACAACGTTGTCTCCTATGGTAACGCCTGGCATTATGCAGGTGTTTCCACCAATCCATACATTGTTTCCGATTGTTACGTCAATTCCGTATTCGTAGCCTGAATTGCGGGAGTCAGGATGAATTGGGTGGCCTGCGGTGTAAATGGCAACATTTGGTGCAATCTGGACATTGTCTCCCATCTTTACTTTTCCAACGTCCAAGACTACAAAGTTGTAGTTTGCAAAGAACCACTCTCCAACTTCTATGTTGTAGCCGTAGTCGCAGTGAAAGGGGGCTTCTATGTTAATCCACTTGCCGGTCTTTCCCAGTATTTCTTTTATGAGCCTAGTCTTCTCTTCTTTTTCTTCTGGGGGAAGGTTGTTGTATCTAAAAATTTTCTTTTTGTTTTCGAAGCGCTCTTCTTCCAGCCCATCCATCCATGGCTTGTAGGGAAGGTTTGCCAACATTCGTTCTTTGTGATTCATTTATGCCTCTTTGTATATTTTTAGTTAAAAAGATCCTTTCCTTTTTCGTAAGCGGTTTTAAGGTTTTTGTCCCAGTCCAACTTTCGCGAATCAAGTTCCCTTGTCATGCCGGGAAAGAGTACAAAGTCTGATTCTTTTGCACGGTCAAAAATCCTGTCGTTAATCATGACTTTTTTCATGCTATCCAAAAGACCGAATTTTTCCAAGCGGTCCATTGTGTTTCCGGCAGTTACAAGAAAAAGTGCCTTGTCCAAAGTTTTCATTGCTCGGTTTGTGCCGTAAGCAAAACCGTAAGTCCATACCCTGTCAAACCAGCCTACGAGTTTTGCGGGCGCTTCTGTCCAAAAGACAGGATAAATAAAGACTATTGCATCGGATGAATTTATTTTTTCATGTTCTGCCAATACGTCTTTTGCTATGTCCGGAGTGTTTTTATAATTTGCATCGCGTAAATATTCCTTTTCACTCATATCCGCATTAAAATTCATTTTGTACAAGTCGGAGATAAGGTATTCATTTCCTGAATCTTGTATTCCTTTTATGAAAGAATCTCTCACTTGCCGCGTAAATGAATCTTCCGACGGATGGCAGTAAACTATAAACGCTTTCATTTTGTTTCTCATTAAATTAATATTGAATCTTGATTTTATTATACTTAATTAACCTAGGTCGTTGCAATACTGTTTTGCAAAAATGAGTTTTTTTGGATTAAAACATTTATAAAAAAGCCACACTTCTGCTAAATTGTGTCTCTTTTTGCATTTTTATTGACTTTCCCTTTTCTTTGCGGTAAATAAAAAATAAGTGACACATCTGTAGCGTTTGCTATGCGCATTTTTGCACGGGAGAATTTTATGAAAGATTTTATTTTACTTTTGCCAATCATTTTTATTTTTCACGACATGGAAGAGCTTGTTGGTTTTGGATATTTTTTTAGAAAGAATCCATGGCTGTATGAACGCTTTCCAAAGGTTATGAAAAACTACAAGGGGTTTACAAATGAGGGCTTTGCACTTGGCGTTTATGAGGAATTCATTCCTTTTTTTGGGGTGAGTCTTTTGGCCTTTTATTTTCCGGGTAAAATTCTTTATGCCTTGTGGTTCGGAATTTTTCTTTCCTTGCTTGCCCATTTTTTTTATTCACATTGGGCATTCAATTTATATAAGAAAATATATTCCATGTTTGATTACAAGTGTCATCTGCCTGCCTATCAGCATTTTAATTCTGGCAAAATGTGCTAAGTTTATGGTTTTTGACCTTGTGACAATTTCTTTTATTGCGGCGGGAATTCTGATGATGATTTTGAACATGAAACTGATATACAGTCTTTTTCCGATTGTAAATGCTTTCTTTAGGAATAGCTATGGTGAGAGTGAGTCGTAAATTAAAGGGGCTTTTTTCTGATTCTGGAAATGTATTCTTTTATGTTTGCTTTTACGGTTTCTGGAGAGTCTTTCATTCCTCTTTTTATCCATAATGAAATCATATTCCAGACGGCTCCGATGTTAAAGAACATGATGTAATCAGCATCAAGGCCGTCAAACAGGTAGTAGTGAGGATTTGTTTCCAGAAAGAATTTTTTGTGCAGTTTCGGAAGGTATTCATTTATGCACTGCAGCGGAAGATGGAGCATGTTATTTTTGTTTAGCAGCAAAAGGAGTTTTTTGTTTTTGCTTGCAAACAAGAATATTACGCTTAAAAGATTGGACATGTTGTTGCAAGCGGTAGCGTAGTATTCACTTAGAATGCTTCGAAGCAGCGAAAGCAGAACGTCATCCTTGTTTTCAAAGTTGCGGTAGAATGTTTTTCGCGCAAGTTTTGCTTCCATGATTATCTGCTTTACAGAAATTTGGCTGTAGGGATGCTGCCTCATGAGTGTGAGCAGAGCCTGAGTAATTTCTTTTTTTGACCTTACTGCAGAAGGATTGCTTGAATCATGCATAATTCATAACAATTTTCTTTACAGACGGCTTGCTATTAGGCGCACATTTTCTGATGCGGCCGAAATATTTGAAGTGAATGCTGAAAATGTTTCAACACCATCCGCTATCTGTTTTAGCGTAATCAGAATCTGCTCGCTTGAAACAGAAAGTTGGCTTACATGGTTCAATATTTCGTGTGAGCTGCTTGCCGTGTTTTCGGAAGATTGCATGATGCTTTCAAAGTCGTTTTCAAGACTCTTTGCACTCTGGTATCCGGAATCAATCTGGTTTGTTCCTTTTTCGCTGTCAAGAATCAATGTGTCTGAAGCCTTTTGGATTTCGTTGATGCGGTCCTTGATTTCTTTTATGCTGTCAATGATATTGTCTGAAAGGCGGCGGATTTCTGTAGCAACAATATGGAAATTTTTTCCTGCTTCGCCAGAGCTGGATGCTTCAAGTTCTGCGTTGAATGCAATGATTTTAGTTTGGTCTGCAATGACATTGATGATTGAAACAATATCCCAAATGTTGCTGATTTTTTTGTTCAGGTCTTTTATACCTTCTATGGTCAATCGGTTGTTGTCTTTAATGCGCAGAAGTTCGTTTACGTTGTTTTGCAAAGCCTCTCTTCCTGACATAACCGCGTCTCTGGATTTTTCTGCAAGACCTGTTACCTGGCGTACTTTTTCGCTTATGTTTCCTGCAAGTTCTGTGGAGTCCTGCATTGTAGCAACAATCTCTTTAACTGCAGCTGACTGGTTGTGGCTTGTTTCCGCTGATTCCTTTGTGGCTTCTGCAAGATTTTGTGTCTCGTTAAAAAGATTTGCGCTTATGTCTTTTTCTGTGCGCTGAATCTTTTTTACCAAAACCGAATAAGTTACATAGCATACAATAATGTTTACTGCAGCCCCAATTGCACAATAAATAAGGAATTTGGTAAAGCTGTTTTTGTCTGGATGCTGGATAAGGTTAATGGGAACAGTAATCATGTTCATTACGGAAATGAAAACGCAGGTTGCTATTGCTATGGAAAGATTGTGCGAAAGGTTTTCACTTACTTCAATTCCAATTTCGCGCATCTTCTGCGTCATAAAAATTTTCTTGGTAAGAAAAACTATAATCGTATAGCACAAAAATCCCATGCCCATACTTTGCAATTCTATGATGATAAAAATTGCAGGCTTGAATGGTGCAATGCCTTTGATTGATTCCAAGATTGCGGTTGAGCCACAGCCTAGAAGAAAACCAACGGCTTCTCCAGCTGCGATTGCTATGTCAAATTTTTTATAGCATGACATGCATAGCGCAATGTCGTCTTTTGTAATGGAAGCCTTGTCTTTTTTGCCTTTTTGTATAATCGCGTCAAAACGCTTTAAGATGGGGTGTTCAACCAGAAGGACAACAATAATAAGGAAACATGAAATTGTTACAGTCGGAACGCATTCAAGAATTATTGCTGACGGGCGTTCGTACACAAATCCGTAGTGGAAGATGCGGAGCGTAAAAATTCCTGCATAGGTTATTGCAAAAGCTAACGCTGAAAAAAAATTAAAAACATTCATAGTGTTCTCCTTATTTTGTATTGTATGCAATCGCGCCGTCCCAGTTTTCTGGCGGATTCTTTATAAATTCTTCGCAACGCTCCAACATTAAGGTTGCAGCCTTGTCATTTTTTGAAGCGTTTAGTGCTTTCTTAAAGTAGTCGCATGAAAGGTTCCAGATGCCTTTTTTGTACAAGTCCATGCCCTTTGTGTAGGCATCCTTGTATTCCGGCGAGAATTCCTCTGCGCTTCGGTCTACAGCATAAATTGGTACTGCCTTTTTTTTGCCTTTTACGCGAACGTCGTCAAGGTGGCGGAAAAAGAATGAGTCTTCACCGGCATCTTTCCTAACGCTGTCGCTTACTACAATCTGAACTCCGTATGTTTTTGTAAGCCCTTCGAGTCGGCTCGCGAGGTTTACGTTGTCTCCAATGACGGAATAATCGACTTTGTCTTTTGAGCCGATGGAACCTACGATGACGTCTCCGTAATGAATGCCGATGCCAATGTTGAATGTCATTCCTTCTGGCATTACAAGGTCTCCAAGTTCCACTGAGGAAAGTGCGTCACGCATTTCGTAAGCGGCGGAAACAGCCCTCTTGCAGTTGTCTTCGTAACTTACAGGTGTGCCAAATTCTGCCATGATAGCGTCGCCTATAAACTTGTCTATTGTTCCACCATGTTTTTTTATGATGTCTACCATGACTGTAAAGTAGCGGTTCAAAAAGGCTACAAGAACATCCGGTTTGTTTTTTTCGCTGATGTTGGTAAAAGAGCGTATGTCACTAAAAAGAATTGCAACTGCTCTTGTTTCTCCAACGCCGATTTTTTCATCCGAAGCATCTGTTTGCGAAACAAGGCTGTCTATAATCTGTTCTGGTACAAAGCGGCTAAAGGCTCTGCGGATTCTCTTTTCAAAGAACATTTTCTTTTTGACGACAAGTGCCTTGCTGAAAATATCTCCCGAAGAATTTACGCAGAAAGAAAACAAGTCCCGCTTTTCTGAAGAAATGTTTCCTTCCGAAACAATGTGCACGCTTCCAAAGTATTCGCTTTCGTCGCTTGTTTTAAGAGATTCGCTTTCGTAACTTGAAAGCTGAACTTTGCCGGAAAAAAACTGGTTTAAGTCTTCTTTTCGCTCAAGGCATTTTGGAACTATCTTTGATGCATTGTAGTCAGGCTGGATTTTTTCAAAGTCTACTGCACATACGCTTATAAAGTCTTGTATTTCTTTTTCGCTCATATTGTCGGAGCAGATGTAGTATCCGTGTGGCCCGTCATTTTCAATCAGGTAAAGTCCTGCTATGGGTGATTCACATGCTTCTGCAATAAGGGTTAGCAGGGTCTTGACCATTTCTTCTATGTTTTCTAGTTCGATTGCGAGGCGCGAAAGGTTTGCAAACAATTCGTTTTTGTAAGAACTTTGCGACAAAATGGATGCTGTCTGGCGGAGCAAAAAATTGTCGTCTATATTTTTTTTTGTATGGGAGACTTCAACTTTGTCTATCCTTTCGCCAGCAATTTGTCCAAGTTCATGAACGTTAAGTTCGAGCGTTTTGTGGTCAAGTCTGATGAATGAATTTGCACCGCTTGCAGTGGCAAGTGATTCATCCAGCGGGGAAGGGTAGCTTGAGTACATTCCAATTGCAAGGTTTTTGAAGCATTTTATGGAACGGACAAGCCTTACGACTTCAAAGCTTTTGGGATTTTGTATTTCCGTGTTTACAAGGAACAAATCCGGCTGTGCGTCAAAAAGCATGTATACGGCTTCTTTTCCGTCAGAAACAAATTGAATTGTATAGTCATCGCTGTTGAGTGTGGTCGTAAATAACTTTTGCAGAGTGACAGATGTTTCAAGTACAAGGATTTTTTTGCCCATCTTTTATTCTCCTTCTCAATCTTTCAGCAGAGCCTTGATGACGCTTATAAGCTTGCCTCGTTCAAAATTGCCTTTTGGAATAACTTCGTTTGCACCCAAAGCCTTGAATTCTTCAATTGATTTTTCACTTTGGTCGGCAGAAACAATTACTACAGGCGTGTCTTTGTACTGTTCCATGCGCCGCAGGTTGTCCAAAAGAACAAGACCTGTCATACGAGGCATGTCCTTGTCTGTCAGTATAAGGTCATACTGCTTGGACTTGGCTTTTTCCAGTGCGTCAATACCGTCAACAGCTTCGTCTACAATAAAGTCTACGTTTTCAAGAATAGACTTTTCAATCTGACGAGTGGTTTCCGAATCATCTACAATAAGAATGTGTTGGACGCGCTTCTTTGTTGCAGCTTCGTATTTCTTTATGTCGTAACCGCGCAAAGATTTGAATTTCTTAAGAATGTCCGGTACATGCAGAATGGGAACGATGTCGTAATGTTCATCAAAGACAATGCCTTGCAAAATAGAAAAATTCTTGAAGGCTTTTGGTAGTGGCTTAACGACAAGAGAAACAAACTGCTGAACCTGGTCCACTATAATGCCTATGCGCTGCTCCATGTATTCAGCGATAAGAATGGAGTCTGCATCGTAGTTGTTTGCAATCTTGTGCTCGTTAAAAAGAGATGAAAGCGAGTAGCATGGAATGAGCTGCCCTTCAAGATGAATATAACTTTGGTTTTGCAGCGTTACATATTCACTCTTTTTCCTGTAAATAATGTCAACAATGTGCTGGGACGGAATAAGGTATTTGTCCTCGTTGGAGTAGACAAAAAGTCCTTGCAAGGTTGAAAGTGAAAGCGGAAAGTTGAGGATGAAAGACGTACCTTTGCCAGCTTCGCTTTCAATTTTTATTCTTCCTTTTATTTTTTCTACCGCTGACCAAACAACATCAAGACCTACGCCACGTCCAGAAAGTTCTGAGACATTGTCTTTCGTGGAAAATCCAGACTGAAACAAAAATTGTGACAGTTCGCGGTCAACCATATTCGCAATTTCTTCTGCACGCTCTGGATAGAGTTCCAAGGCCTTGTTGCGGATTTTTTGGTAATCAAGACCACGTCCGTCGTCGCTTATTTTAAGCTCTATGTGCTTTGCTTCCCGCACACAGCTTATGGATACTGTTCCTGTTTCGCTCTTTCCGGCAGCCTTTCTTTCCTTGGGCTTTTCTATGCCGTGGTCAAGCGCATTTCGGACAAGGTGCATAAGAATGTCGCCAAGTTCTTCCAGAATTATTTTGTCAATCGCAATATCTGTTTCCGGAATCTCACATTTGACTTTCTTTTTTAGCTTTATGCTTTCGAGAGCAATTGCATTTTCCAGCGGGTTCAAGACAATGCTGATTGGAAGCATCCTTAGGTTGAAGACTTGTTCTTGTGCGCTGAAGATTGAAGATTCGAGCGCATAAATGTCTGACTCAAACTGCTTGCGGATTTTTGCAAGGTCGTGGTTGTTGGATGCTTCTTCGTATTTTTGCAGCGTATCAAGCTGGTGCTTAAGATGAAACTCCCTTGTTATCATCGTGTCAAAAGCTGTGATGATTTCATTTACGCGCGAAAGTTTAATTCTAATTGACTGGATTTCGCTTACGTTTTCATTAAATTCATCTTCATCATCGTCAGTGTTTTCAACCTGCTTTTTTATTTCTGAGGCAAAAGAGTCTATGTCTATGAGTTCTCCAGCTGCAAGTTTGTCGCAATATTGAAGGTAAAGCTCAATGTCTTTTTCGTCCGTTCCATTTTTGGAAACAGATGCAACGCATTCATCCATTTTGTCTGCAACTGCGCAAACAAGTGTTATAAGGCGGTCTGTTGATTTTATTTTTCCGTCTTTTACGCTTTTGTAAATGTCTTCAACAGCATGCGCAAGTTTTTCTATTGTAGAAAATTCGAGCATGCGTGCGTTTCCTTTTATGGTGTGAAGGTTGCGCAAAAGTCTTGAAAGCGTTTCTTCATCAATCTGTGCCGCCTTAAGAGCTATGATGTCCTTGCGTGACAGAGCAAGAAGCTCGTGAACTTCTGCGGTGAAACTTTCTATAATGTCAGACGAAACTTTAGCCATTTGCCTTCACCTCCAGGGATTTCTTCTTGAAATAAAAAATGCTTCCGTCCATGACTTTTTCCAACAGTGGCGATATTTCGTTAAAGTTAATCTGCGCTGTTTCGTTCATAGAAACAAAAAGAATGCCATTGTCCGCAAGGCATTTTTCCGCTATGGCATTTAGAATTTTGAGCCTAAGATTTTGACTGAAATATATGAAGACGTTGCGCAAAAACACTATGTGCTGGTTTTTGGGAAGAAGGGCTTGTGTCTGCGCTTCTTCTATTTTTGAAAGGTTGATTTCTTTTGCGCTTATGCAGTTTTTAATTTCTGAATCAAACTGAATCTTACCATCGTTCTGATAGGGGGTGAGAAGGTCTTTGAATGAAGAGCCGTCTACAGAACGAATTGAAGAACTTTTGAATATGCCAGACTTGCAATGTTCAAGCACTTGTGAATTTATGTCGCTTGCCGTTATTATTGCATTCACACCGCAGTTTTTTGCGAGTAGGGCAAGGGAATATGCTTCTTCTCCAAAAGAGCATGCTGCACTCCATATTTTTATTGGCAGAGTGCTGGATGTTGCTTTCCATATTGGGAAGATTTTGTCGCGCAAAAGAAGGAACTGTTTTTCTTCGCGGAAAAAATAAGTTTCGTTTACGGTGCTTTCATTTATAAGCTCGGAAAAAAGTTTTTTGTCTGTGACAAGCTTGTTCTTGTATTCCACTACGCTTATGCCTTTTTTTTCAAGCTGTTTTTCTATGTAGTTCTTTATGCCTTCAAGATGGCTTGAACGGGGAATGATGCCTGTGTTCTGGGTTAGCATGGCAATAAAAGAGTCGAGTTCTTCTCGTGTCAGACGGGGTGTTCCTTGAATCATGTTTTTACCAGCTCCAAAACTCTCTTTGCAATATTGCCTCGTGGCAACACTTCTTTTGCTCCGCCAGCCTCAATGGCCGCAGCAGGCATTCCAAAAACTGCGCATGTGGATTTATCTTCTACGATGGTCCAACCACCATTGACGCATATTTCTTTGCAGCCGTCCGCACCGTCCATTCCCATTCCTGTAAGCAGAACTGCAAGGCAGTTTTTTTTGTAAAACTGTGCTGCGCTTCTAAAAAGTTTGTTTACCGCAGGTCGTAAAAAACGTTCCGGCTCTTCATGGGATAGTCGAAGAACCGGTATTCCGCTGGGCTTTACATAATCAATTATAAGGTGTGTGTCTGCCGGTGCCATATACACATGTCCAGTTTTTGCTTCTTCTCCGTCTTTTGCAATTGAGATAGAAATGTTTTTGCATGTGCCGGAAAGCCATTGTGCGAGTTTTTCGTCTGCTCCAATTTCTATGTGCTGTGTGTAAAGAACTGGAAGCGGAAAATTGTTTCCAAGTCCGGAAAGAACTTCTGATACAGCGGAAGGTCCTCCTGTGGAAGCCCCTATGCAGAGAACCTTAAAACTTTGTCCGCACTTTTCGCTGTTAGGCCATTCAAATGTCCTCTTTTCTGCATTTGGAGTTGAAGCGTTTGTTTCGTTTGCAATTTCTTTTATTTTTTTTACGAGGGAATAAAAAAAATCCTTGTTGTAAGAGTTTAGCGCGGGCTTAAGCATAAAGTCTTTAGCGCCACTAGTCGTTGCCTTTATTCCGTCTGCTTGGGTTCCTGCAAATGCAAGTATTGGCAGCTGCATTGATTTTCCAACTGAGCCAAGAACGTCAAGTTCATCCATGTAGGGTAAGCCTAAGTCTATAATTACAACATCCGCGCTTTCGTTCTGTACGGAGTTAATAAGTTTTGTTCCGTTTGAAACAGACGAAACTATTTTTATTTCTGGATAGTCGGCCAGATTTTGTTCGAGAATTGTTCTTACAATGGCGGATGCATCAGCAATAATTATCCTCATAAAATCGCTACCTTTTCTTTATAAGCCCGGCTGAAAAAAATTTGCGTAGCAGATTGTCGGGCGATATTAAAATCTGCTTTTTGTTTGCAAATCCTATTGCGCACACTCCACATTCTAACTGGCGTTCGCGTATGCTCTGCGGAATAAGGCGGAGTGTTTCTATATCAACTATTTTGCTTGAAACAGAAGTGTTCACAGAAATTGCAAGGTTGCCACTCATCGGAAAAGCTGTTTCTGTAAAATCTTCAATTTGCTTGCAGATGTCGTTTGCAAAATCCCTCTTGTTCATTACCAGCACAGCATTGTAGCCTTCCATGGATTCACACAAGAATTCTTTTTCCAGCAGATGCCCAATGCGGATATGAGGCAAGGTTTCACGGTTGAAGACTATGTTGCCGTCATCTTCTCCTTCGCCAAGGTAAATACCAAAAAGAACGTATTTGCTCTGAATGAGGAAATCTACATTGTTGTATGCTATGCAGGTGAAATGATTATGCGCTTCCAAGATCTTTCCTTATAAGCAATTCAAAAGCGTTTGCATTTATGACGGGAATTTCATCTTCGCCATAAACGAGTGTGCCCAAAAAGAATCCTTCTTCGCTGTTGCCGGGAATAACGTTCATGTCGCCTTCTTCCATTTCTGCAAAAAAGAGGATGTCTGAAATATGCAGGGAAAGTTCATCGTCGCTTCTTTTTAAAATGAGGAAGAGCGGTTCGGCAGGCGGGGTAGGGTCGTCTTCATCAATTAATGCGAGCGGATTTATTACGGTAAACGGATCACCGCGTCTGTTGAGGACTCCTTCAATATAGGGCGGCATGAAAGGCAACTTGTAAACAGAGACATCGCGGATGATTTCCATTACATCGTCGGAACGGAGAGCATATTTTTTCTTTCTTATGGAAAAAATAAGCCATGTGATTTTCTTTTTTTCTTCGGTGACCTGCGTTTCTTTTTCGCTTGTTTTAGCAATCTGTTCAACTATTTCTTCGTTCATGCGTTTGTCTCCGATTCTTTTTTGTTGTTAAGTTCCGAAGCTATTGATGAAAGATTTTTTGAAGCCTGGGAAATGTGTTCTGTTGCCGCCGTAAAGTTTTCTACACCGGATGCAATCTGTTTGAGTGTTATCAAAATTTGTTCGCTTGCTACAGCCTGCTGGTGGATTATTGTAGTGATGTCGCTTGAACTTGTTGCTGTAATTTCAGAAGCGCCCTTTATGCTTTCGAAGCGTTCGGAAAGAACCGATGCGTTTTCTACACCTTCGTTGATTTTTGTGGTGCCGTTTTCGCTTGCAAGAATAAGGCTGTCTGAACTTTGCTGAATTTCTGTGATGCGTTCCTTGATTTCTTTTGTGCCGTCGATGATTCCGTCTGCAAGGCGGCGGATTTCTGTGGCGACAATGTGAAAGTTCCGTCCGGCTTCACCCGCGCTGCTTGCTTCGAGTTCTGCATTAAATGCGATGATTTTTGCTTGGTCTGCTACAGAGTTGATAAGAGAAACAATGTCCCAGATGTTGCTAATTTTTGCACCGAGGGATTTTATTCCGTCTATCGTCGTCTGGTTTGCATCCGCTATTTCGTGAAGTTGACGCACATTTTCTGCAAGGTAGGTAACACCATCTGCTACGTCGGAATTTGTCTTTGCCGCTACGTCAGAAACACCTTTGATTTTTTCAGAAATGCTTTCCGAAAGAGCGTTGTTGTCTTCCATCGTGGCAACAATTTCTTTTACGGCCGCACTCTGGTCCTGGCTTGTTGCGGCATTTTCCTTTGCGGCAACAAAAAGATTCTGCGTTTCGGAAATAAGCTTTTCGCTGAGTTCTGCTTCTTTGACCCTTGTGGATGTGATGATTTTTCCGTAAAAGATGACAATTCCAAGAATCAAAAGTACGGTAATTACAATCATCATGTAAAAAGGTTTAGCCAATTGTCCAGAAAAATCAGATATAGGACCTTCCACAACAACGAACCAAGAGGAATTTTCTATTTTTCTGACGGAGAAGAAATATCCGTTTTTTACAAAAGCCTTTTGAACACCGTCCAAATATGTTTTGGCGTTATATTTTTTCTTGTCAAGATGAGTTTCGTCAAAGTAGTTTTTTTCAAGAACATAAGACGTGTCTTTGTGGGTAAGGTATCTGCCGTCTCCATCCAAAACATGAATTTTGCTGTTGGCGGAAAACTTTATGCCTTCGACTGCTTCTTCCAATTTTGTAAGCAGAAGGTCGCATGCCGTAATGCCAAGGAATTCATTTCTTGCATTATAGAGGGCAATGGAATAAGTGACGCAAAGTGTTCCGTTGGATTTGGAAATGTAAGGTTCACTGCAAAAAATCTTGCCCTTCGTAGCTACGGCACCGGTATACCACGAACGCTCCGCATATTCAAAGTCAGCAGGAGCCACCCAGTCATCATTTGTAATGAGCCAGCCACCATTCTTGTGCGGGATTGCCGTTGCATAATAGAATTCAATACATTGCGGATAGTAGGGGGCAACGGCTTTTAAAAGAGCAGAAACATTATTTCTTGTAGGGTTTGCTTTTATTGCTTGTGCAAGACTTTCCAGAACGTTGGCCGGCGGCTCGGCGGACATTCGTGCCTCGTAGGAAACCTTTTCGCTGACCAATCTTGCCTGATTTGCAAGACCAACATTTATTGCAAGGTTAAGCATCCTTGCCCAGGCCATGCAGATGACTATTGCGACTATTACAATCGGAGCAAGGATAAAGGCAATCTCTTTAGCTCCAATCGAGAAAAATTTATTTTTCATTTTCGTGCTACCTTCCTTGTCCAATTTATTTTGCAAGTTCTTCCGCTATTCCCTGCAAATTCTGCGAGGCAATAGAAATGTTTTCCGTTGCTCCGCTGAAAAGCTGAACGCCTGAAGCAATTTGCTTTAGTGTTGTAAGAATTTGTTCGCTTGCTATTGCTTGCTGCTGAATTATCGTGGTAATGTCTCCAGAACTTGCGGCTGTAATCTCTGAAGCATTTTTGATGCTTGAGAAGCGCATCTCCAAATTTTTTGCGCTGTCTACACCCTTTCGTATTATTTCAGTTCCGCTTTCACTAGCAATGATAAGGCTGTCTGAACTCTGCTGAATTTCTGTGATGCGGTCCTTGATTTCTTTTGTGCCTTCAATAATTCCATCTGCAAGACGGCGTATTTCACTTGCAACAATATGGAAGTTTCTGCCAGCGTTTCCAGCAGTGGAAGCTTCAAGTTCAGCATTGAAAGCGATGATTTTTGCCTGGTCTGCAACAGAATTGATGAGAGATACTATGTCCCAAATGTTTTCTATTTTGTCACTAAGCGATCGTATTCCGTTTATTGTGGATTGGTTTGCACTTGCAATTTCGTGGAGCTGACGCACATTTTCTTCAAGGTATGAAACTCCGTCTGAAACATCGTTGCTGGTTTTTGAAGCGATGGATGATACGTCTTTAATTTTGAGCGATATGTCTTCGGAAAGGGCAGTGTTGTCTTCCATTGTGGCAACGATTTCCTTTACAGCTGCGCTTTGTTCATGGGCAGTAGCTGCATTCTGCTTGGAAGATTCCGCAAGGTTCTGCGTTTCGTTCAAAAGTCTTTCGCTTGCACCTTGCTCTTTTGCCCTCATTCGTCCGATTAAGAAAGTTGTGATTGCCATTATTGTAACAAAGAGAATAAGAAATGATAAAGAAAGCATTCCTTTCATTGAATTTGAGAATGCGTCAACATCGCGCGTCCTCTTTGCCAAAATATAGAACCAGCCTGTCATTGGAATTTCTGCAACTTTGAACACATATTCTTTTCCGTCAAGCTTACCGGTAACAAATCCATTTTTTATAGACAAAAGTTTTTTTGCGACATCTTTGTAGGATCCGTTTTTTACCACAAGCATATTGTCATCCGGCGTATAAACTTCGTGCATGAAATAATTTCCTGCTGGCGAAAGTATGAAAGACAAATCGTTCTTGTCGTGCTTAAGGTTGCTGACAATTGTTTGCAAGTCAGTCAGCGGATAGTCAAATGAAATTACGCCGTCAAGCTGCTTGTTTTTGTAGATAGCTTGCGAAAATGTAACTACAAGTCCACCCGTAATAGCGTCTACATACACGTCGGAATAATACATTTTGCCTGCGCTTTCTACGGCACCCTTGTACCAACCGCGGCTTGTGGGATCGTATCCATCGGGAAAAATCAGCTCTGGTGTGTGAAAAAGCGTTTTATCTGTTCTGCAACCGTAAAAGCCAGAAAAGCCTGGGTATGCGTTGGACATGTTCTCGAAGACTAGATTTGTCTCTTCATTGCTTTTGTAGAATCCGTCCTTGAACACCCAAGCCATAGCTTCTGTCATTTTCATTGGGGCGGTCAGCGTCTTTTCAAGTTCAATGACGCACTTTTGGGATTCATCCTGCATCACTCGGTATGTCTGTTCTTTGGTGAACTTTGAGACGAAGCTGGTGACTATTATTGTTGTTATTACAAAAAAGACAGCGACTGGTGTTCCAAGTTTTAAAATAGAGTCTTTGATTGAGCTTAATTCAAACTTGCTTTTTTTTTTGCGCTCAATGTTTAAGGCTTCCCATTCGGATTCAACCGCTTCAAGATATGTGCCTTTTGCGGTGTCGTCCAAGAACGAGGCAGAAAATGAATTGCGTATAATCTGTTTTAGTTCTTCAAGGGAAAAGCCCATTTCGGAATAAGCGTTCCAGTATTCGTCAAGAAGTTCAACGCCAAAGAAAACAGGGTCATCAGAGTTGAGGGTTACAGGAATGCCCTTGTCGAAGAATTTGTGCATCGGGTGGTCGGCAAGTTTTTTTACATACTTCTGCGTAAAGACGTTGCTTGTTGGACAGATTTCAAGCGGAATTTTGCGCTCTGCAAGTGTCTGCATAAGTTCTTCGTCCAAGGCCGCGGAAATGCCATGTCCTACGCGCTGTACTTGTAAAATATCTATTGCATCCCAGATGGATTCCGGCCCCACGTCTTCACCGGCATGTGCAACTGTTGCAAGGTTGTTCTCCCGTGCCTTTGCAAAAACTTCACCAAAAAGCTTCGCTGGACCTTTTTCTTCTGAACCGCCAAGTCCAATTCCAATGATTTCTGGAATTCTGTATGCAAGCAAAAGTTGCAGGTTCTTTTCCGCATTTTCCATACCAAAAGTGCGAGAAACATCTATTAATATGCGGACGACGATTCCTGTTTCAAATTTGATTTTCATGATGTTGCGGCGGTAAATTTCCACCATCTTGAAGAAATCAAATCCTTTTTTTACCAGTGAACTTGGAGAAGCAAATATTTCTGCATAAACTATACCGTTGCGGACAAGATAGTCTTTTAAATCGGCAAAGACGCATTCCAAGTCTTCTTCTGACTCATACAAATCTTGTACGGCAAGGTAGCCTTTGATAAATCCGTTCAGGTCTGAATATGTGAAGGTTTTTTGTATTTCTGTGTCGGCTTCTTCTTGGCTTAATCCGGGAAAGCGACGCATGTATAAGCGCCTTATTGTGTTTCTGCTGACGGTCGCTTCAAGATGAAGGTGTAGCTCTGCCTTAGGAATTTTCTTAAAGCAGCGGACAAAATCTTTCTTTGTAAAATTTCCCATAGCCATAAAGTCAATATCGGCATATATAATAGTAAAAATTAGTTAATTTTAAGAATCTCTGTTTTGTTTTTCCTCTACGAATATTTCTGACTTGGAAAAAAGGACGGCTTTTCCAGAAATAATAATTCTGTCCTTTTTGCGTTCTGCATACAAGATTCCGCTTCTTTGAGATGCCTGAAAGCATGTAAGTTTTTCTTTTTTTAGGCGGTCGCACCAGTAGGGCACAATCATGCAGTGGGAACTTCCTGTAACCGGGTCTTCCATTAGGCCAAGCTCGGGGCAGAAAACCCGGCTTACGCAGTCAGAGCTTTGATTGTCCGATGGGGCTGTTACGACTATGCAAAGGCCTTTTAGTTCTTTTAGCTTGCTTTGGATAGGAGAAAGATTTTTTACTTCATCCGCATTCTTTAAAACGAGAAGCAGATCTCTGTCAATGTAGGCTTCCTGAGGTCTAATACCAAGCGCTTCCTCCATTTTGTCCGTTACTTGGATTTTATTGCAGTGGTAGGCTGGAAAATCCATCCTGTACAAATCATCCTGCTTTTCTACAGTAAGCTTTCCGACTTGTGTTTTAAAAGTAATTTTTTCCGCTGCCTTTTCGTAAAAATTAAAAAGCACAAATGAAGTTGCAAGTGTAGCGTGTCCGCAAAAGTCAATTTCTGATTCCGGGGTGAACCAGCGCAGGTGATATAGGCTTCCTTCTTTTACCGCAAATGCCGTCTCGGAAAAATTGTTTTCTTTTGCAATGTTCTGCATGAGTGAGTCAGAAATCCACTTGTCCAAAATGCAGACAGCCGCCTGATTTCCGCCAAAAACTTTGTCCGTAAAAGCGTCAACAATGTATTGCTTCATGATGGCTCCTTTGTAAACTTTATTTCCTTACCTGCAATTCTGCGATGGATATATAATGCTTTACCATGAAATTTTCAGGGGCGTTTTTTTTGAGCATCTCTTTGTGCTCCTTGTCCCATGCGGCAACTTGTTCTTGCGACATTGAAGCTCCTACTCCCCTGCATGCGCGCATTCGTCCGTGCCAACCCTCTCTTGTAAATGGAACGTCAACGCGGAATTCTTTCTGCGACAAAAGTGTAAAATGTTTTGAATACTGGTCTGGTACCCATACAGGCTGAACCTTGTCTCCGTACGCTGTCCAGTCAGGGTTGTGCCTTAAAATGATTTCTTCGCTTTTCCCTGCGACAGGATCTTCGTAAGGCAACCAGCCCATGTATAAAATAAGAAACTTGCCGTTTGGCTTAAGCATTCTGGCAAAACTTTCTGAGGTTATGTTATGGTCAAAATACCAAATGCATTGGCAAGCAGTGATAACATCAAAGCTGTTGTCTGGAAAAGAAACCTCTTCCGCCCTTACTGTATAGAAATCTATGTCCATTCCGGCTTCTTTTGCCAGCGCTTTTGCTTGTTCTATCTGATTTTTGGCTATATCTGTTCCGGTCCACTTGGCTCCGTACTTGTACATATTCCTTGGAAGAACACCGGTGCCTGTTCCCAAGTCCAGAACATTCTGGCCGTCTTTGCATAGTCCTAAATTCAAAATATAGTCATAGAACTCTTGCGGGTAAACATCCCTGTATTTTGCATAGTCGCTGGAAGTTTTTCCCCAGTCAAAATCTTTTCCTTTGTCGATGTCTTGAATAATCATATAGTCCTCACTTTTTTAATTTTTCACAGGTGTAAATTTGGTGCGATTTTATGCCGGCTAAAACTCTTCATTTAATTACTATAAATTATGAATCGGTCTTTTTGTCAATAGTCGTATCTCTGTGGCTAAGAATTGAAAGAAAATATTTACTTTTAAAGGAGAATATGATAAAAGAGTAAAGGCTTTGGAAAAATGAGGTTTCAGAAAATCACTAAGGATACAGGAATTATAGCTTATGGGAAAGCAGATAAATTATTACATGGAATACGATAGCTTTGTTCTTTTATTATTGTTTTCATATTCCTGAAGCCGGTGAAATTAAAACCGAGCGGCATGGGGACAAAGAACACGTGGTTTGTGGTTATAATGCAAGTGGAAGTTCAATTATCGAAGCTGATTTTTCCTTCATAAATAGCAAGGAGAAGTTTATAACGAGATCCCGGATATATTGTATATCAGATTATTATGATGCTGATGGCACTTTAATCAAAAGACCTGACTGTGTTACGAAGGTATATGATTCACTTGCAAGATACGTAAAAAAGTTAGCTCCCTGTACTGAAGTAGAGTGCCGTCCTGCAAATCCGCTTTATGACAAAGTAAAGCAGAAAGTCTATATTACTCCTCTGTGCTTAGCTTTGGTTTGCGAACAGGACTACGGGTTGCATTGAGGGAGAAAACTGTGTCCGAACCAAAATATCAAAAGATGATTGCAAATCGTAAGCTTTTCGAGTTATAATATTAAGATGTTTTTTCCGCTGACTTCAAGGCCGTTTTCTTGTTCAGGCTACCGCGAACTTCTCCCTTCAAAGGAACTCGCTCCTTATGTACGTGCTTTTTGGACTTCGGGGAATGAAGTTTTACCCGCCCCAATTATTCCTGATTTGTGCGCAGACATCATAATTGTGACAGACGGAACAGAAAATAAATCTGACGGACGCGAAATTTCTTCCATGTTTTTTTGCGGTGTGAGCGACAAAATGTTTACATCAGTTCATTCACAAGGCCAGCACAGACGGCTTTTTGGAATCCGATTTTACGCATGGCAGGCTTCCGTTTTTTCTGACGAGCCGCTTTTAAAAACTGCGAACGGATTCTTTGGCCTGGAATTACATTTTTTGACAGCCAGAAAACTTCTGCTTGCAAAGCTTTCGCCTGTTATGAATCTTGAAGAATTCAAGCAGATTGCCGAAGAAACGCTTCTTGAACTTCTTGCCCGTCCCGCTTCAAAAATACCGGAACAGAATCCGATTGTCATGGACGCAATAATCCAGATGATTCGCACCCGTGGCTCTCAAAATCTTTCTTCCCTGCTCAAAGACATTCATGCAAGCGAACGCCAACTGGAACGATTTTTTGCGCAAACGCTTTCCCTCTCGCCCAAAAAAGTTTCGTCGCTCATACGCTATCAGAGCCTGTGGCAGAGTGTCTGCTTTTCAAAAAAGTTTGACATACAGGACGCTGTCGCCGACTTTGGCTATTTTGATCAGGCACATCTTCTTAACGACTTTAAAAAATTCCACGGAATGACTCTTGCTCAAGCCCGCAAAATCGCACTCGGTGCAAAATAACTGTCGGATTTTTACAATACGCGGCATAAAATCTGTTATATACTACTTCTATGCAGTACCGTTAACGCGGAGTTTGCAAGGAGAAAAAATGAAACTTGAAGGATTTGGAATTTTCGTAAAGGACATGCCAACGATGGTGCGCTTTTACCGCGACGTTCTTGGCTTTGAAATCAAGGAAGACGAAAACACGACGAACGTTTTTCTAGAAAAAGACGGAACCTTGTTTCTGCTGTACGGCAGAGGTGACATTGAAAAGATGACCAATTCAAAATTCAACTATGCCAAAAAAATCAGCGGACACTTTGAGATTGCCCTGGGCGTTGAAAATTACGCTGCTGTAGACAAAACCTTTGCGGAAGTAACGGCAAATGGAGCGCAACCCGTCATGCCGCCAACAACGGAGCCGTGGGGGCAGCGCACATGCTACATTTCCGACCCGGAAGGCAACCTTGTTGAAATAGGTTCGTTCGTAAAGGAATGAAGTGTGCTTGACAAAAACTCGCTTAGTATATATAGTTTGTATACAAACTAATTAACCGGAGCGAAAAATGAATATTAAGGACGTTGTAAAAGTAATCCAGGCATCGGAATGCGCGCAAATTGCGACTTTTGGAAAAGACGAAACGGAAGGCTTCCCGGAAATCCGTGCGCTTTTGAATCTTGCAAATCCAAAAAAATATCCAAAGCTAAAAGACAAGGCGATTAGTGTTGACGGTGAGACTGTCACGATTTATTTTACGACAAACACTTCTTCGCGCAAAATCAAGCAAATCCGCGCCAACAACAACGTGTGCCTTTATTTTGTTCTTCCCAAAAAGTTCAAGGGAATTTCCGCAATCGGAACGATGGAAGAAGTTACGGACATGAACCTTAAAAAGGATTTTTGGCAGACAGGCTGGCTCATTTACTATCACAAGGGACCAACCGACCCAGATTACACGCTTATGAAGTTCACATCAAAATACATGCACTGCTGGGGCAACTTGGGCATCCATAATTTTGGCCAGCCTGTAAATTCCGTCGACAAATAGGCGTAAAAGGCGCGGTGATATGAAAAACGGTCAGACGGAAGGCGGAACTCTTATCTCGCAAATAAACCAAGTGTGCCAGCGTGTTTGGCATGCCGTGTTAAACCGCAACGGATTGGAAGACCTTGCCGGTGCGCGGGGCAGGGTGATTTTTGCCCTGTGGGGCGAAGACAAGGTTCCCATAAAAAAATTGGTGGAAAAAACAAGCTTGGACAAGGCGACTCTCACCGGAATCATTGACCGTTTGGAGCGAGACGGCTTTGTTTGCCGCGTTCCAAGCCCGGACGACAAGCGCGCCACTCTTATTTCAAGAACAGGCAAGGATGAAATTTTTAAGAAAAAAGTTCCAAAGGTTTCCGACGAACAAAACGCGCTTTTTTACAAGGGCTTTTCTAAAAAAGAAATTGAGGTTTTTGAAAAGTACTTAAAACGTGTTTTGCAAAACTGCAAGGACGCGGAAGAAGTTTTATGATAGCAGCTCTTTTCTTCTGGTTTCTCTCAGATTTTTTAACTGTTCCATAGGCCTCCGTTTTTTTAATTGAATTTATATTTTTGTTTCTTTTTGGAATTCACTTAGGAATTCTTCCATGTACAAATGACGGCTTTCGGCAATTCTTTTTGCTTCTTGCGTGTTCATTTTATCTTTAAGTAGCAAGAGCTTGTCGTTAAAATGTTGCAAGGAAGATTCTAGTGTTCTTCCAGCCTTTCCGCCATAAGCAAAAGTTCTTGCTATTCCTACAGCGCCGATGGCATCTATTCTGTCTGCGTCCTGAACGATTTTTCCTTCAATGGTTTGGGGTTGTCTTTCTTTGTTCTTGCTAAAAGACACGCCATTGATAATCTGGCAGATAAACTCGATGTCATCATTATCAATATTATGATTTTTAAGGAATTGTCTTGCATTCATGTTGTCTTTTGTGGCAAACAGCTTGTGGTCATCAACATCATGCAGTAAAGAAGATAAAGCGACGGCCATCATGTTGCATTCAGGATATTCTTTTGCAATTTGAAGAGCATTCTTGTAAACTCTTAGCGAATGGTTTGCATCGTGTCCGTCAGAATTATTCTTGAATATTTCTTGTATGTACAGTTTTGCTTCTTCGATTAATTTTTCATTCATTCTCTTTGCTTCCTTGTCATTCCACTGTGTATTTCATGGGCGTAAAGCGGATTCCGTTGACTGTTTTTTCTTCATCCGTTGGAACGAAACCAAGTGCTTTGTAAAAGGGCAAGCCGTAGGGTGAAGAATTGAGCGTGACAGTCTCTCCCTTGTATTCATTCAGTACATGGCGGATCAAACGGCTTCCAATGCCACGCCTGTGATAGCTGCCCTCTACAAACATAAAACAAATGTGGTGTTTTTCTATTCTTATGGCGCAGATTGCAATAAGTTTGCTTCCTTCAAAAGTTCCGTAATAGTCCAAGCCAGTTAAATATACAGGATCGTTAATGCTCTTTCGGAAGGACTCTGTACCCTCGTCAGAATAATCCGGCGACTCGTATTGGCTAAAAACTTTCCATGCAAGAGCAAGTGCTTCGGGAATCTCTGCTTCTGAAAGTTTTCGTATGCAGAATGATGATTCTGAATTTTCCAGCCTCATATAGCGGCTGCGTTCTGTAAAACCACAACTTTCCCAAAATTTAATTGCAGCCTTGTTCCAAGACAGAACTTCTATGTCAATCTTATCTGTTTTTAGTTTATCCAATAAAAGTTTGAGTGCAGCTTTACCCTTGCCCTGCCGCCTGAAATTTCTAGCGATAAAAAACTGCCTAAGATACAGAGGCTTTGCGGTGTGGCGGACAAGGGCATAACCTATGGCGCAATCTTCTTCCATAAATAAATATGCATCGTATTCGCTTTTAAGAAAGTCTTGCATTCGCTTTTGCAATTGCTCCAAATTCATGGCGTTGTCGCTTTTTTCGTCTTCGATGAGCTGCTTGTTTAACTGAGCCAATTCTTTAAGGTCCAAAAGAGAGCATTTTTTTATTAGCATTTGCTTGGTTCTCCTTTTAAAAATCCGTGCGGACTTCGAGGATGTTGCTGCTCGTCTTTAGAATTTCTTTGAGGCGAAGGTCCAGGTCACAGTGGTTGTCGCGGTAATCTTTTTCGCCAAATTCAGGGCGGGCTGGAAAGGCAAGGATTTCTTTTTCGAGGCTGAACTGTGCGTTTACTCCTGCTTTGTTTCCGCGTGCGTCAAGGCGAATCCATTTTTTTAGCGAGTCGATGTAAACAGTATTCAATGCATGGATGATGTAACCGTCGCTTGCGTCATCCGCGCGTGTTAAATACTGGTAGCTGATTCCTGCCGGGATTTTGTTTGCACGGAGCAGGGCGGCGAGCAGGCATGATTTTGTCCAGCAGATGCCTGTTTTGTTTTTGAGCACGTCGCTGGCATTTTTTGAAACCACGGTGAGTTTTGCATCCCAAGTGTGCGGAATTTCGTCGCGCACAAACTTGTATGCTTTTTCTATGTAGTCAAGCTTGTCGGAAGAAGAAGCCTTTAGTTGGTTTGCTTTTTCTGCAACGAGAGGATTTGTATAATCAATGCAGTCACTTTCTTTTAAGTAGTCAGATAAATCTTCCATATTTGTGCTTCTTTTATTCACCAGTCTAGTTTCTGTTAACGGCTAACAGGATTTCCGTGGCCAAAATAAATGGTACGCTTGCCAAGCGACTTTATTTTTTCATGAGTCTTTTTGATTGCGTCAATGTCGCAATACAAGTGTCCCATGGCTGGCTTAATCCAGTTGTCCAAAGCGTCTCCGACTAAGAGGTGGCTTTCTTCTACATCAACTCCTATTGAGCCTTTTGTGTGCCCAGGAAGTTCTATGATTTTTGCATTTATTCCGTATTCAGCAAGACTGTCTCCTTCCTTTACGTAAACTATATTTTGAGGCCGTTTTACTTTTGTGTTTTTTAAAGCAGAAAGAGAAAGTCCCAGTACAACTTTTCCTACAAGACCGTATGATTTTAGTGGCTGCTTGGTATAGTCGTCAAAAAGTTCTTCGTCCACTTTGCTGAATGCAACGGGGCAGGAATATCTTTTTGAAAGTTCTGCTGCATTTTCTGCATGGTCAAAGTGTGGGTGGGTAAGGACAATAAGCTTTATTTGGTATTTGTCACATTCTTCAATTACCATGTCGCGGGCGGCTTTACTGCTGGTGTCTACGAGTATTGCGGTTTTTCCTTCTGCAACAATGTAGCAGTTGTCTGTTCCACCTTTTATTCTTTTTACCGTAATCATTTTTTCTCCTTGCTAAAAAACTTTTGCACTTTATTTAATTTCAAAAGCGTGCAGGGGCTTGAATTCATTTAATAGGACATTGCTATGCAGCTATCCTTTTTGCTTTCCTGCCATTCCCCAGTTTTCCAATGGCGGTTCATTCATTATGATGAATATATCAGATTCATTGACGCCTAGTGATGAAGTCAATTTTTCTGTTATTGTTTCTATGGCATTTTTCTTTTCTTCTTTTGTTCTTCCGGGGAAAAGTGAAAGCTCAATAATCATAAAGCTGTCGCTTTTAAAATCTGGCATTTCAAAATCTTCACGGTCAAATTCTATTATCCTCTGGAACCTGTCCCAGTCTTCTATGTGTAAGGATTCAACAAGCCCTTGGTGAACGCAGTCTAGTAGGGTCTTTTTGTACAGGGGGCTCTTTCCTTTTAGCATGTTTATTTTTGCGATTGGCATTTTTATACTCCTTTAGCCTTGCTTTTCCCAGTAATCCTTGTAGGAATATACGTCTGACCCTCCGACCAAAAATTCTTCTGATTTTGTAAAGCCAAGTTTTTTGAATGCTGCCATGCGCTCAATGGCATAAAGCGGAATTTTTGTTGCGATTTTTTTTGCATTGAACAGGTTGCAGGCTGACTGTAAAATTATGCCGGAAACTTCTTCTATAACTTCTGCCTTTTCGTGTGAGCTTTTTAAGTCCAGCCGAAGGAGTGCAGTGTTGTTAAAGTAGTCGTTTGCGTCGCGGTGAAAAAGTTCTACCGTGCCAATAGCCTTTTCCTTTTGTTTTTCTACTATTGCCCAGCGGACAAACCATTTTGTCTCGTAAGACTTAATCCAAAAGTTTATGGCTTCCTTCATGCGCTCTGTTGTAGGGTAATAGAAATTGTCTCCGTGGCAGTTGTCGCTATTAAAGAAAGGAAGGGCGTTTTTGTCGCTGTAAACTTCAAGCAAGTCATTTGCGTCGCTTTCTTTTACAAAACGGAAAAGATAGTGTTCGTTTTCAAATTCCGGGACAGCTTCGTAAACATCTTTCATTTTTTTTCACCTGCTTTTTTTTCTGTTTATACTTTAATACTACAAGAAATGTATTTTTACTGCAAGTGTTCTTTTTTCTCTTGACATATTCCACAAGTGGAAGTATAGTAAAAGTGTTAATATTATACAAGTGGAATATAAGGAAAGTTGATGCTGAAACACGGTATTCTTGGACTTTTGAATTACGGTAAAATGACTGGCTATGAGATTATGACGGTTTTTCGCGATTCGCTGAGTTTTTTCTGGCATGCTCAGACAAGTCAGATTTACAGGGAGCTTCAGACTCTTGAAAAAAACGGCTGGATTCAGTCTGCCCGCATTGAACAGGAGAGCAGACCCGACAAGAATTTGCTTTCCATAACGCGCGAGGGTAAAAAGGAACTTGCCCGCTGGCTAAGGGATGACAATGTAAAGTCTGTTATTCGTAGCCCTATGATGATGAAAACTTTTTTCCGCGGTGAATGCAGCATAGATGAAAATATAGAATTTTTTAGAAATCTTCCTGAGCAGAATTCTGTCTTTCTGGAAGGGGACAAGAAAGCTGCTTTTGTGATAAATGAATATCAAAAAAATGTTCCGGACAGGATGAAGACATTGTACTGGAAGTTTACAATGGATTTTGGCCTTATGTATGAAAAGATGCTTCGGAAATGGTGCAAGAATTGCATTGGGGAACTGGAGGAATTGAAACATGGAAATACTGCTGATTAATGGAAGTCCTAAGGGAAAAAGAAGCAATTCGCTTAGGCTTGCTGAAAAGTTTTTGCAGGGTTTTAAGGCGGGAATGAAGGCTAGCGAAGGAGAGTTTTCTGTTGAAGAGATAGAGCTTGCTTCCATGAATATAGGAGCATGCAAGGGCTGCTTTGGCTGTTGGAAAAATACACCCGGAGTTTGCTGCATAAAAGACGACATGCAATTTCTTCTTCCAAAGATTCTTAATGCGGACATGATTGTATGGAGCTTTCCTCTTTACTATTTTAATGTTCCCGGTATGCTAAAGAATATGATTGACCGCCAGCTTCCTTTGATTCTTCCTTTTATGAAAGAAAACACCAGTGGGCATGGCAGCGGAAGTCATGAGGCGCGGTACGAAAAAAAAGACCGGCGCAATGTGATTATTTCTACATGCGGATTTTATTCGGCAAAGGATAATTATGACAGCGTAATTGCTATGTTTGATCATTTTTTTGGAAGCGGAAAATATGAAAAAATCATGTGCGGGCAGGGCGAGCTTTTTGGCAAGAAAGAAGTTGCTTCTGTTGCACATGAATATCTTGCGCTTGTGGAAAAGGCAGGAGCGGAATTTGCATTAGGCTCTATTTCTGAATCTACACACAAAAAGCTTGAGGCGCTTATTTATCCTAAAGATGTTTTTGAAAAGATGGCGGATGCAAGCTGGGGCATAAGTCATTCTGGAGAAAAGCTTCCTGATGATTTGACTTTTACAAAACAGATGGCAGCTCTTTACAACAAGGATTCTTATGACGGAAAAGACCGCGTTCTTGAAATGAATTACACCGACGTTGGAAGCTGCTATCAGATTCTTTTGGGAAAAGACGGCAGTGAAGTTTTTACGGACGGACACTTGACGGCTACAACCCGCATAGACACTCCTTATGAAGTTTGGACTGCAATTTCCCGCGGGGAGATGGACGGTGCTGAAGCTTTGGGCAAGAAGCTTTATACTGTTTCCGGTGATTTTTCTTTGATGATAGACTGGAATAAATTTTTTGGAAGGACGGGCCTTTCACAGGGGAATGAAGGAAGCGGTGGAAGTTCGGATTCCTTTGAGAATAAAAAAAATCCGTCGATGGTGACTATGCTTATTCCTTGGATTTCTTTTTGGGTTTCCATGGGAATAAATGCAAAGATTGGTGTCGTAATTTCTATGGTGGTTTGTGCGCTTTTGCCGCTTGTTATGAGGAAGCGCAGGTTTGTAATTTGGGACCAGCTTTCGATTGCGCTTGTGGCAATATTGTCTGCCTTTGTGATTCTTTTTGGAAGGGAAGAACTTGTTACGAGCCTGGGCTATTTTATCTTTGGTGCTTTTTGGCTTTGTTCCTGCCTTACAAAAGAAGCGCTTTCTGCAAGTTATGTAAAATACAGCTATGGCGGTGAGAAGGCAAGGCGTAACCCTATTTTTATGAGGGCAAATTATGTTCTTTCTGTTTGCTGGGGCACCCTTTACCTTATGACTGCAACGTGGACATTTTTCTTGAAAAGGGCGGGCTTTGGAATTTTGATTGCAATAATAAATAATCTTGTTCCTCTTGCGATGGGAATTTTTACAAAAAAGTTTGTAAGCTGGTATCCTGCTTGGAAGGCTAGGGGAAACTAAAGTTTTGCATTGTTTGAATATGTGAAACATGAGGTGTAAAACTTATACAGACCCTGAAACAAGTTCAGGGTGACAGGGTGGGCCAGGGTGACGGAGTGGGTTCGGGGTGATGGATTAAGTTTATGATGAGAACTGGATACAGACCCTGAAACAAGTTCAGGGTGACGGAGTGAGTTTGGGTGACGGGGTGGGTTTGGGTGACGGAATGGGTTCGGGATGACGGAGTGGGGGTTGTGCGGCGGAGTGAGTTCATAATGCGGAGTGGATGCAGGGTAGCGGAGAGGTTGTTGGGGACGGTAAGTCCTACGCCGCCGTGGAACCCCGCAAGTCCCGGCCGTAGGGCGGGATGACCGTTAGGGAAGGGTGGAAGGGCGGTGACGAGTTGGCACTGACGGTCGAGTTAGTCAAGGAATGAATGGTAGAGCAATTAGGACTACGTCCATAAAAGTACCGTCCAAAAAATGCAGAGATAAAGGGGGAAAGATTATACAGACCCTGAAACAAGTTCAGGGTGACAGACTGCGTTCAATGTGCCGACTGCGTTCAGGGTGATAGGGTGGGCCAGGGTGACGGACTGCGTTCGGGGTGACGGGGGGCGTGAGTTTATGATGAGAACTGGATACAGACCCTGAATCAAGTTCAGGGTGACGCGTGAGTTCAGGGGAGGACGGAGTGAGTGCAGAATTACATGGAGAAGTCTTTGCCAAGGTAGATTTCCCTTGCTTCCGGGGAGGCGAGTATGTCTGCCTTGTTGCCCTGAACGATGAGCTCTCCTGTTGAAATGATTATGGCCCGGCTTGTGATTTCCAAAGTGTCGCGGACGTTGTGGTCTGTAATCAATATGCCGATGCCCCTTTGCGAAAGCTGTTTGATCATTTTTTTTATGTCTGCAACTGCAATGGGGTCTATTCCGGCGAAGGGTTCATCCAGCAAAAGGAATTTTGGTTCTATTGCAAGTGAGCGCGCAATTTCTGTACGGCGGCGTTCTCCTCCTGACAGGGTGTATGCCTGCTGCTTTCGGATTCTTTGTATGGCAAACTCTTCTATTAATTCTTCGAGCTTTTGCTTTTTTTGGTTCTTGCTAAGGTCTTTGCGTGTTTCGAGGATTGCCCAGATGTTTTCTTCTACCGTTAGCTTTCTGAATACGGACGGTTCCTGGGGAAGATAGGATATGCCTAGCTGAGCGCGTTTGTACATGGGAAGGACTGTGATTCTTTTGTCGTCCAAAAATATTTCTCCGCTGGTGGGCTTGTAAAATCCTACAATCATGTAGAAGGTTGTTGTCTTTCCCGCTCCGTTTGGCCCAAGAAGACCAACGACTTCTCCGGTCTGCATGGAAAATTCAACTCCCTTTACGACGTTTTTCTTTCCGAATGATTTGTGCAGGGAAGAAACTTTTAGCGAGTGAATGCCGGGGGTGCGTGAGTCGGAGAACAAGTCGCCAGTGTCATTGTTTTGCATCTTTTACCTCTTCCTTTTCCTTGTCTGCCTTTTCTTCTTTTGAATCTTTGCCGGATAGATCTTCTTTGGAAGCTGAATCCTTGGCTTTTGAATCTTTTGAATCTTTTTCTGTTGCCTTGGCGTCTTTTTCTGTTGCCTTGCCGTCTTTTTCTGACTTGTCGCTTTCTTTTGCAGAGCTGTCTCTTGCGTTTGAACTGGAGTCTTCTTTTTTCTCGCTGGCAGACTTTGCCTTTGTTCCGCTGGTTGAGCCTTCGCTGCTTGAAGAATTCTTTGTTGTTACAGAACCGCGCACGTGTCCGTCCAGGGTGATTTCGTTTGTCTTTAGGTTAAGCGATATTTCCTGTGCTCTGAATGCATCCTGATTTTGGACGACCTGTGGGTTTCCGCTCATGTCTAAGAGCTGCTGCTTTTTGTTGTAGACTGCATGTGCCGCTGTACATGTGTTTTCTTCCTGCACAAGATAGACGTTAATCTGCATGACTGCGACTTCGGTCTTTTGGTTGTATTCAATTAGTTCTGCATCCGCAGTGACTTTGTTTTCTTTGTCTATGAGGTGAACGTTGTTGCGGAGGACTGCGATTTTTGATATGCGGTCGTAGGTCATGGAATCGCAGGTGAATTCAAGCTTGCTTTGCGAATTGATTCCTTTGATGCTGCCGGATGCCTTTAGAAAGCGGAAATCTGATCCGTAGAGCTCTATGCTGTCTGCGGAAATTTCCATTGCATCTGCCTTTATGCTTGCGTGGCCGGATAGGGTTGTCCTGTCTGAGTTTTTGCCGGAGACGCCGCTCATTGAATCTGCACTGAAGGTTATTTTTTCTGCTCTGGCGGTAAAGATGCTTATTGCAAGCAGAAAAATTGTAAGAGTTGCCCTTGCCTTCATTCTGCCTCCTCTTGACCGCCTGTGGTGATTGAGCCTTCCACCGGGCCGTCAAATTCAAAGCGTCCGGAAACTCCGCTTGCCGAAAATCCTTTTCCGGAAAGTTCCAGGTCTCCGTGTGTAAAATGAACTTCATCCTCTTTTGCAAAAATTAGCTGTTCTGTCTGGCTGTTCCACTGCATGGTCTGTGCGGCAATTTTTATGCCCTGGGAATTGTTTTCTATTTCTACGCCGTTGAGCAGTGAGTAGGTGTTCTTTTGGGGAAGAATACCAATAAGGCCGCAGCTGCCTTTTGTGTCTACGTTGCCGTTTGAGTCCCATGTTTGGAACTGGGCATCGACTGCAAAGTAGGCACCGTCGCTTTTGTATTCTTCCAGCTTTGAAGAAGCAAGGCTTAGCTTTTGGGAATTCCTTTCGTAGCGGCTGAATTTGACGTTTGTAAAGATTATTTCTGGAACGCTTCCTTTTGTGTCCGTGGTTTGGTCATACTTTAGCGAGCATGAGCAAAATGCACTTAGGAGGAAAAATTCTGCTGCAAAAAAAAGTGGGCTTGTGGTCTTCAAATTTTAATACACTTCTACAATTTGGTTTTGTCCCGAAAGCGGAAAAATCCTTGTTACTGCAAGGACTATTAGTGCGGATGCGCAAAGGAATATTAGCGTGCACAGGGCCTTGAATCCTTCTGTTGCAATCATTCCAAGAAAGCCTGCTATTTTTGCGGAAAGGGCAAATCCTGCTACGGCGAATAGGAATGGGAACAAAAGGGATATTATTCCTTGGGTTGCTTCTGCTTTTTTTTCTGCGCTTATGCCAACAACGGTTCCTTCTTTTATGGGGAGGGAATTCGGGTTTGTGGCCGTGTAGGGTTCACAGCTTGCGTGTTCGCTGCAATTGTGGCTGCAGGATGCACATGCGTCTTTTACGAAGGGCAGGATTGTGACTTCTTCGTTTTCTATTTTTACGACTATTCCTTTCTTGTACATTATCTTTTAAGCTCCTTCATGCGCAGGGCACAGGCTTTCGCTCCAGATTCGTTGCCCAGCTCGGAATATGTGTCCCGCAGGTTGTAGAGCGCATCGTAGTAATAGGGGTTTATGGAAAGAGCCTGTTCAAATGCTTCGCTTGCGCTTCCGTAGTCTGACTGGTTAAAGTAGAGGACTCCAAGTGTGTTCCACAGGTGGTAGTTTGCATCGTTTAAGCCAAGTCCCGCCGTGCAGTAGCGGAATGCCTCTTCAAACCTTCCCATGTTAAAGCAGATTATTGCAAGTGACTCTATTACCTCTTCGTCGTAGGGGTTCATAAGGTGGGCCTTGTGGATGGCGTTTTTTGCGTCTTCCAGGTTGCCTGCGTCGCGGTATGTGATGCCAAGGTTGAACCATAAGAGGTAGTTCTGGCGTTCCATTGAGATTGCGCGGATAAAGCAGGCTATTGCTTCCTTGTATTCTCCTTTGGAGGCAAGTTCTATGGCCTGGTTGTTCAAGGTTTCTGAAGTTTCTCTCATGCAGGGCCTCCTTTTAGATGTTTGCCGGTACCATAGACCGGAACAAATCCTGAATCAAAAGTGCGTATTTGTTTGCGCTGCCAAAAATGTCTGCAAACTCTGCACAACCTTCTTCTATTAGCGAAACGCCTTTTTGTTTTGCCTGCGCGATTGAATTTGCCCCTTCAAGAATTCCTATGGCTTTTTCTACGGCAGGGCTGTTTATGCCTTCTTTTGCGGCCTGTTCAAAGCAGCTTTCAAGTTCCTTGAATTCTTTGGAAGAGTTACCCTTGCTTTGGGCAAAGAGCAGGACTGGAAGTGATTTTTTTCCTTCTACAATGTCGTCTCCGCGCTTTTTGCCCGGGTTTCCAGTGCTAAGGTTTATTACGTCGTCTATAATCTGAAAGCCAGCGCCAATCTTTGCGGCTGTAGCACCGGCCTTTTTTGCGGTAGAGTCGTCTGCCTTGCATGCCATGCAGCCAAGTTTTACCGCAAGGGATGCCAGTGTTCCTGTCTTGCACTGAACCATGGCAAGGTATTCGTCGGGGTTGGGGATAAAGCCCTTGTTGCGGTGCCAAGCTATGTCCATTGCCTGTCCCAAGTGGAGCCTTCTTAGTTCCATGTTGTAGAGGGCGTAAACCCTTGCCTTTAGGGCTTCGTCTGCGGATGAAAGCGTGTCTATGCAGCTTGTGGCGGCAAAATAAAGCCAGGAGCCTGCGTTTAGGGCCGTGTCCAAACCGTATGTTATGTATGCGGCGGGCTGCCCACGGCGGGTGTCTGAAGAGTCTTCTATGTCGTCGTGGATAAGGCTTGCCGTGTGGGTGAACTCCACAAGGGGGGTCAGGTGGCAGGCTGTCTCGAATTTATTGCTGGAAGACGGGTCCTTTGTGCCACCGTCTTTTTCTGCAAGAGCCTGGGCTGTTAGCACGAGGAGCAGGGGCCTCCATCGCTTTCCCCCAAGGTCAACCAGGGAGCGGGTGGGGGTAATAAGTGGGCTTATGTGGTCGGCAGTAACGGCGGGATAGAGTTGTCCAAAAACGGTATCCTGCCATTCCTTCCCGGAGACTTTTGGAAGGGCCTTGTGAATTTCTTCTTCTATGCGTGCCAAGTAAGGCGCAAAATCTTTGTTCATCTATTATAGTATAATCTAAATTTGGGCTATGGGCAAGCGTTGGGGTTTTAACAAAAGAAATCAAAATGAGCTAGCGGGTCCCAGTAACGGAAAAAATCAAGGAATCCTCCCTAAAGGGTCCCTCCTTGCTTTTTTCCTACGTCCCACTAGCTCATTTTGATACTTTTTGCCCGCATAACGCTACGCACTCGCTTTGCTCGTTCCGCTCCGTACCCGCAACGAAGTTTCAAGCCATGCGGGTTTTCAGCCCACAACACTACGCACTTGCTACCGTTGTGTGACTTCCGCTGCACACCAAACTGATTTCCTGTATTGCATTGAGTATAGCTACGGGGGGCTAAAGATACGCTTATGGGGGGCGCACCGCGCAAATGCTTTTTTGTCGCGTTTACTGCCTCCATTCCAGTGCTTTCTTTACATATTTTTTTGCATTACATTTGTTGAAAACATGCGCTTGTCCTTTATAGCTATTACGGATAAGGAGTTAAGACTCAGAGGTTGAGGGGGGCTGGTATTTTACGAAGTCTTTGTTTATGTAGACGGCGGTTTTTGTTGGCGGTGCGAATGCGTTTTTTACCGACTGAATGAGACTAGGTTTGTAGAGTTTTTTTAGGGTGCGGTATTCGTCTTTTTTGCCAAGGTCGCTAAGGACTACTTTTGTTAAAAGCCTTCCGCAGGGCATTTGCATAAAGAGCTTGAATGATTCGGGGTTGAACTGAGTCTTGTTTTTTCCGAATAGAACTTCATACTTACGCTGTTTGTCCGGCCAGGTGGAAAAAAGTTTTGCCGCACGGGAAAGTATGTATAAAGCTACAATCCCCTGCGGCAGCAAAAGCCATGCCGATATTTTGTACAGCGGTATGGCCATTGCGAGTATGCTCAAAAAGAGTAGCAAAAATGCGTAAGTATTCAGGTAGCAGTACCTGAAAAACTTATTTTTGGGCATTTTTTACTTTGTGATTGCCTTGTAGAATTTACTGTTCTTCAATGAAACTTATATGTTTAGTTTTCCATTGTTTCAGTTTTATGCCAAGCCAGAAACTGTAAATTCCAAGTGTTACAATTGTGAGCAAAAGCCATTTAATCCAGTTGCCAAACAGTTGAAGTGCAGTTCCGTCAAACTTAAGTCTTTTGCCATTGATTACGGTGTGCTTTGTTTCCCAGTCGTAAATCATTGTACAAGCCCAAGGAAAACAAATTCCAAGGGTAAAAGTCGTTATCAATGCTCCTAATATCGACCAACCGATATACTGAAGCAAGCCACCGTCAAAATAAGATTTTGACTCATCCATAATAAATCTCCTCTCTGAACGAAAACGTTCAACTTAATGAATTTGCAAAGCATTAAAACTTAATGAATTAACACTTTAATTTTATTATAACTTAGATTTACAGTTTATCAAGAAAAATATTTACTTTTTTTGAAATTCTTGCGGGGCTTGTTTGGGTGTGTGGAAGATGGCAGTTTAGCTTATACAGACCCTGAGTCAAGCTCAGGGTGACGGAGCTGTGGGGTGACGGCATGAATCAAGGCCGTCATCCCGGGCTTGACCCGGGATCTGTAGAAGATGGCATATTAGCTTATACAGATGCTGTGGTTCGACAAGCTCACCAACCAGCTCAGCATGACGATTTTTGCTTATACAGACCCTGTGGTTCGACAAGCTCACCAACCAGTTCTGGGTGTCGCATGACGAAGGGTGGCAAATGCAAGTGCGGCAGGGATTGGAGCACCGCCGCAGGCGTTCTCGCAGAGCGAGAATGGAGCGATAGCGGAAGTGCGGAAAGCCCCTAAAAAAATGGTGAAATCTTCTTTTGGGACGCAAAAGTTTTGCAGGAAAAAGCGCCGCAAAAAGAGGATTATGCAAAAAAATCAGAACTTAGCCGTTTGCGTGCTCGCGAACCAGACGGTTTATTTCGTCCGCCATGTTGTCAAGCGAAACCTGCTTCTGCACAGCGCCGTTTTCCCAGCCAGCCTT
>Ga0256404_1002640_pt1 | contig 39005 bp, 27 predicted proteins | sample RumenRJG_01DNA_FD_185990 | JGI IMG/M metagenome (GOLD analysis project Ga0256404, IMG submission 185990) | Bovine rumen microbial communities from Lethbridge, Alberta, Canada - RJG_01 | ecosystem: Host-associated > Mammals > Digestive system > Stomach > Rumen | place: Canada: Alberta | collected...
AAAATGGCACACCTGTTCTGCGCAGCCCCGGAGAGGATCGTGCGCGAATTAAAGGTCAAGGTATCAAAATGAATTCACAGAACACAAGCCGCCCCATCAAAGAAAGAATACTGAACGAAGCAAACGCAAGGCTTGAAGCCTGGCGAGCGGAACATGCTTTTTCCGAGGAAATGAAGGAGCTGCTCTCGTCCCCGAAAGCGACCGATTATTTTTCCCGCAAAAAGATTGACATGCTGCACTTTTTTGACGGAGACGAAATGCTCCGACATGCCGGGACGAAGACGGAAAAGGATCGCATCACGATCTCGTTCAAAGCGGTTCCAATTAAGGCGCAGTATGACATTTCGGGCGACCGGGTCCGCGTTTCTTTCGCGGAGGCGGACAGGCTGTACGCAAATCTTGCGCAAGCCGCGGAGGCCGACCGGCTCAAGGCGGAGATCGAGGCCTACCTCAGAGGTAAGGAGATACGGGCTTCTTTGGCATGGACCGGCCGGCCGGGCGAGTTCCGGCTGACTTTCCCGTTTGCGTACAGCGCAGAGACAGAAGTGGTCACCGTCGGGAAGACTTACAAGAGAATCGTGTCGGCCGCTTACCGAACCGCGAGGGACAAGGCGGCAAAAAAGAGAAAAGAGCAGGAGGATTACCTCAAAACCTGCCCTGTCTACGGCACATTTGTGGCACAGGCCGTCCTGGATACACTGGAAGACAATAATAACCGACTGACGGCGGCGCAGATTATTGATATTCTTCGTGGGACCAAGCTGACAGAAGAGTTCGTATTCGGCAAATTTACGGGAAAATACAGGTTGCTGGAGAAATCCGAGATCGGCAGAGTGATAGACGCCCTTGTGGATTTCGGCGTCATTCATAAGCGCCGCGTTCACGGAGAGTACCAGAATTATTATGTACACAGTGTCACCTCGGCGGGCAGGCTCTTTTCGGAGATGCAGAATGCGCCGGGGGCGGGGGGCGATATTTTGGCAGAAGGCACAGACACCCCAGAGGTGTCGAATACCCCAGAGGTGTCGGATACCCCGAAGGTCTCGTCCACTCGAAGGCGCCCCGCAACAGAGCAGGAATACTATCTTTATCTGAAGTCCGTAAGAGATGAGATCAGCGAGTTCTCAGACAGGAAAAAGCAGGAGCTCGCGCAGGTCATCGCGGAGAGGCCGGGAATCTTTCTGACAGATCCGGAGCTCGTCCTGGACATCGTGGAGGCGATGGGCAGGCCCGCGGAGGACTGCCTCAGAGGTCTCTTTGCCACAGAAGATCGGCGGTCCGGGCGGGACATTCTCAGGCTCCTGATGAACGCCGCCGCCGGGAAGGGGAAAGTGCTCCCGAAGAACGGCTTGACGGCCTTCCGGAAAAGGGAAGAGAAGAAGAGGCGCGAGCGCGAGGAGTCCGAGCGCAGGGACCGGGAGCTGTTTGAGATGGTCCTCACGGAGATCCCCGACAACTATGTGGACCTGTACCCGGCAGCGAGGAGCATGAAAAGGCACTTTGTGCTGCACATCGGGCCGACCAATTCGGGAAAGACCCATGACGCGATCGAAGAACTCATGCAGGCGGAGCGCGGGATTTATCTTGCGCCTCTGCGCCTGCTTGCCTATGAGCAGTATGAGCGGATGAACCGCGCCGAGTGTCCCTGTTCGCTGGTCACCGGCGAAGAGCAGTTCCTCATCGAGGGCGCAAAGCACCAGTCATCCACAATCGAGATGCTCAGCCTGAAGGTCGAATACGACGTGGCCGTGATCGACGAGGCCCAGATGATCGCGGACGGCGAGCGCGGCGGCGCGTGGACGGCGGCCATCATGGGCGTGTGCGCCTCGAAGGTCCACGTCTGCGCGGCTCCCGAGGCGGAGAAGCGCATCACACAGATCATCCGGGATTGCGGGGACGACTACGAGATCATCCGCCACCGGAGGATGACGCCGCTTGTATATGAAGAAAAAGCTTTCCGCTTCCCGCAGGACGTTCGGCCGGGAGACGCGCTGATCGTCTTTTCCAGAAGCAATGTCCATTCGGTGGCCGCCCAGCTCAAAAAGCGGAACGTATCCTGCAGCATCATTTACGGCGCGCTGCCCTACGACGTGCGGCACAGGCAGGCCGAGCTCTTTGCAGAGGGGAAAAACGACGTGGTGGTCGCCACGGACGCGATCGGCATGGGAATGAATCTCCCCATCCGGCGCGTGGTCCTCATGGAGACGACCAAATTCGACGGTTTTAACAGGAGACCTCTGAGGTATGATGAGATCCGGCAGATCGTCGGAAGGGCAGGCCGGTTCGGAATCTACGACACGGGATACGCGGCGTCCGCAAACGGCGACAAGAGAGTCAAAATAGCGATCACCGAAACACCCTACCCGATCAAGAGAGCAGTCATCGATTTTCCGGAGTCGCTCCTGACCGTGGACGCCCCCATCCTGGACCTGATCAAAAAATGGGAGCAGGTCATCCCCGCAGAAGGCTGGTACAAAGAGTCCATAGAGCAGATGCGGAGCCTCGCGGAACTCACAAAAAACCTCAGAGCTCCTAAGAAGTTGGCTTACGATTTTTTGACAATTCCGTTTGAGGAGGAGAACGGGGCGCTCTTGGACATCTGGTACAGGGCCTTTGTGAACGAAGTTCGCGGGGAAAAATACAGTATCTATGACCAGGTCAGCGCCATCGCGCTCAAGAAGCCGTCCAGCGCGGACGCGATCGATGCGCTGGAGCAGCAGCACAGGGTTTTGGACTTGTATTTTAATCTGGCGCGGAAATTCCAGCCGCTGGAGAGCACGCTGCAGCTGATCATGGAAAAGAAGCGGATCTGCTCGGGAAGGATCATGAAGGTCCTCGAGACGCGCGGGTTCAAGGAGCGGCGGTGCAGGTCCTGCGGGAAGATGCTTCCCTGGAATCACCCTTACGGTATTTGTGAGAAGTGCCATGCGGGTCAGCGGGGACGGAGCTGGTGAGGTGTGTCACGGGGGTGTGTCACGGGGACGTATCTGGTGACACACATTGCGCCCGGGACACCTTTGAGGTAGCCCGCCACTGCGCGGGCGACTTGGCCGCCCCGGCGACACCTTCGAGGTAGTCCGCCACTGCGCGGGCGACTTGGCCGCCCCGGCGACACCTTCTGGGTAGTTCGCGCGGGGGTAGTTCGGGCGCCCGGCCGCCGCACGCCGCAAATAACCACAACAACGAGGATAAAACAATGAGGGTATACATCGACTTTGACGACGTGATCTGTGAAACGGCAAAGCATTTCTGCCTCATCGCAAAAGATTTATTCGGCATTGACCTGCCCTATCAGGAAGTTCAGTTTTTTAATCTGCAAAAGACTTTTGACCTGGACGATGCCCAGTACGAGGAACTGATGAAGGCGGGCCATCTTCCGCAGACGCTGCTGGCTTATGAAGAGACGCCGGGCGCTGCGGAGACCATCAACAGGTGGGTGGACGAAGGCCACGAGGTCTCGATCATCACCGGAAGACCGTTCGATTCCTATGGCCCGTCCAGAAGATGGCTGGACGAGCACCATCTGAATCGTGTGCCCCTGTATTGCGTAGACAAGTATGGCCGCGAGACTGCTGCCACCGACTTCACATTCAGTATGACGCTGGAGCAGCTGTACGGTCTGACTTTTGACTTTGCGGTCGAGGATTCGCCGGCGGCTTTTGAACACGTTCTGCATTTCGAAAACTGCACGACGGCGATCTTCAACCGCCCGTGGAATGTCAAAGCGGAGCTTCCGAATGAGAATTTTGTCAGATGTGAGGGGTGGGAAGAGATCGACAAAGTGTTCAGGCGGCAGGCCCTCGCGCAGGAGCCTTGAAGGCGGGCAAAATAGAGACCGGCCCAAACAGAGCGCAGGCAAAACAGCCGACCGGCAGAATAGAAATCGGTCATAAAAGAAATCGGGCAAATAATCGCGCGTCCCGATACTCACGCGCGTGGAAATAGATAATAAGCTGCCTCTATTTTGCGGCAGTTTTATGAAAGGAGAGGAAATGATAAGGAGATTTTTTAAGGGACTGGACCAGAAATACCTGAAGATCTGCGTCTATGCGGCAGTTACAGTCCTGCTCACGTGGATCGTCGCGGTCCTGCTGTCCGAGACAGGGCCCTTCTGGTCCAAACTCTGGGCCATTTTGGGGGCCATGATCAGACCGGTCATAATCGGAGGAATCATCTGCTACCTGCTCCTGCCCATCGTGAACCGGCTCGAGAAGATGCTCAGCGGAGGGCGGAAACGCGCATTCGCAAGGCCGCTCAGCGTTCTCATAACGTTTGCCATTATTGCGGTGATCCTCATTGCGACGCTGGTCATGATCACGGTATCGATCTACAAAAATATCGGGTCACTGAATTTTGACTCCATAACCGGGATTTATGCGGAATTGCAGGAAGAGTATAAAGAGTTCGGCCAGTATCTGGAAGAAATGCTGCAATCCTTCAACATTTCGACAAGCAGCTTATCAACATTCTTCATGGGCGTGACCGGAGCCATTGAGAGCTTTCTCTCAGGGCTGTTGTTCGGTGTGATCTTTGCGGTCTATTTTCTGCTTGATGAGCAAAATAGCATTTTCGCCTACTGGAGCCGCGCATTCAGGCTGATATTCGGAGAAAAACAGCTGGAAAGGTTACAGGTCTTTATGCAGGACGCGGACCAGGCATTTTCCGGATATATCCGGGGACAGATGGTGGACGCGGTAATCGTTGGCGCGCTCGCATCCATAGCGCTCTCGATCGCCGGAGTTCCCTATGCCGTTCTGATCGGCGTCTTGATGGGAATCGGAAATCTGATTCCTTATGTCGGCCCGATTATCGGCTATGCGGCGACAGTGATCGTGTGCCTGCCCTCAGGTGATTATGTCAAAATGGTCATCGGGCTGGTGATCATTGCGATCATCATGTTCATCGACGGAAATATCATCAACCCCAGGCTTCTGTCCGACAATGTGGATGTGCATCCGCTGCTCGTTGTCGCAGCTCTGCTTGGAGGCGGCGTGCTCGGCGGGATCGCGGGCATGCTGATCGCGGTGCCGACTGCTGCGCTGATCAAGATGCAGTTTGACAGGCATCTGAACAAGCTGGAGAGCGAAAAAGAAAAGGAAACTGCTGAATAACAAAAAGAAGGTTCCGCTGCACCATCTGCTTTTGAGATGGGGCGGCGGAACCTTTTTTTGACTGATTTAATATATGGGGCTCGCGGGGCGAGCCGATGCGGCGCGCGCATCATAAATTTAGTAGGGACATGCCCCTTAATTATTTTTTCTTGCCGTAAAGGACGGTGACTTTGCCGTCTTTCTCTTCAACTTCTACGGTGCACTTGAAGCCGACTGTGCTGATGGCAGCGACGATCACAGCCCAAGGCGCGGCGATCAGGCCAATAGCAGTTCCGAGCACGCCGACAGTTACGGGCAGGTCAAGGATTACGTTGCGGCCCTTGCGGATGCGGATGCGGCTTACGTTTCCTTCTTCGACCATCTCTTTGATCTTGTTTGCGGTTTCGTCCGCGAACTTGTTGACGTCATTTTCAAATTTCTTGATTTCTTCTTCCGGAGTGGGCTCCTCTGTGGGGGCTTCTTCGGCAGCGGGCTCTTCCTCTGCAGGCTGCTCAGGAGCGGGCTCCTCGGCAACTGCTGCCTCGGGAGCGGCAGGCTCTTCCGCCTTAGGAGCAGCCGCTGCGGTCTCCTCGACCTTAACTTCTTCTTTTACAGTGACTTCTTCGTTGGTGATCTTGGTTTCTTCCATTTTTTGAGTCTCCTTTGTGGTTATTATATTTTGAAGTGTTTTTGGTGCCTTCTATTGTAGTAGACGGGGTTTCTTATATTATTTTTCAGTTTCCTGAAAAATAATAGACAAATGTGTATTAAATCTCAAATGTTGAATAATTCGCATGTGTGTTGTGTGTAGTGTGTCACGGGGACGTATCCGCTGACACATTTTATATTTAGAGTTGAATGGCATTCTCATCATTCAGATGTTATCATCCTCTTATACTAAATATCATATAACAAATTATCAATTATTCAAGGCTCGCTATGCGGGTCATGAACATATGGAAAGGAGGCGGAAATGGAAGAAAAAGATCCCAGATGTTTGTTTTGCGGGAAGCCGAAATCCTCGGGAAAGCGCTTCATTGGAGGCGGCGGCGCAATCATCTGCGAGGACTGTATCAGGTCCTCCAACGATATCCTGAACCGCCTCAGGCAGGCGGACGAGGAGAGATCCCGGCGCAGCATGCTCAAAAAAGAAGACCTTAAGAAGCCCAGCGAGATCGTGGCTTTCCTGGATCAGTATGTGATCGGACAGGACCGCGCCAAAAAATCGATTGCAGTAGCTGTTTACAATCACTACAAGAGGATCAACAGCCCTGCCAATACGGATGTTGAACTGGAGAAGAGCAATATTTTGATGATCGGGCCTACCGGGACCGGTAAAACATACCTTGTGCAGTCGCTGGCGAAGATGCTGGGCGTTCCGCTTGCGATTTCGGACGCAACGACACTGACAGAAGCGGGGTTCGTGGGCGAAGATGTCGAAAATGTGCTGGTGCGGCTGCTTAGAGCAGCAAACTATGACATTACGCGTGCGGAATCAGGTATTGTCTACATCGACGAGATCGACAAGATCGCGAGAAAAGGTGAAAACCGTTTTATCACAAGAGATGCTTCCGGGGAGGGAGTGCAGCAGGGGCTGCTGAAGATCCTCGAAGGTACGATCGCTTCGGTTCCCCCTGAAGGCGGGCGCAAGCACCCTCAGCAGGAATTTATCCAGATCAATACGAAAAACATCCTGTTCATCTGCGGCGGTTCGTTTTCCGGCATCGAGAAAATCCTGGAAAAAGACGCTGCTAATACCATCGGATTCGGCCCGTCCTTCGAGATGAAAAAGGGGCTCCCTCTTTCAGAGAAACTCAGAGGTCTAATGCCCGAGCATCTCGTTAAATTCGGCCTGTTGCCGGAATTTGTCGGAAGACTTCCTATCTTTGTCTTTTTTGACGAGTTGGATGAAGAAACAATGGTCAGGATCCTGACCGAGCCCAAAAACAGCCTGGTCAAACAGTACAAGCGGCTCCTCGAACTCGACGGCGCAGAGCTGGAGTTTGAGCCGGAGGCGCTGCGCGAGATCGCACGGATTGCACTGCGCAGGAATATGGGGGCCAGAGGGTTAAGAGCCATCATGGAGAACTTAATGGAAGATATCATGTTCGAGGTTCCCGACGAAGTGAATGTCGATAAATGCATTGTCACCAGAGAGGATACGTCCCCGTGACACAAAAGGAGAGGTTATGATTGAACTTAGAGGAAAATACGGAAACGCAAAGATTTTCACGGATCTGGTCGATGAAGTGAGTATCGGCCAGGTACTTGGGCTGTTAAACCAGCCGTTCGCCGAGAATGAAGTGATCAGGATGATGCCTGACATCCATGCCGGCGCGGGTTGCGTGATCGGAACCACAATGACGGTGCGCGGCGGTCGTATCTGCCCCAATCTTGTCGGCGTTGATATCGGCTGCGGAATGCATGCCGTGAAACTGGAGGAGAAGGAGATCGACTGCGCAAAGCTGGACGCTGTGATCAGAAGAAGCATTCCGAGCGGATTTGATGTGCGCGATACGCCGCATGATAATGCTGCTATGGTTGATCTGCGTGCACTTTTTTGCGCGGGGAAATGCGATCTCGACAGGGCGTTAAAGTCGATTGGAACGCTGGGCGGCGGAAATCATTTCATTGAGGTGGACCGCGACTCGGACGGGCACCTGTGGATCGTGATTCACTCCGGATCGAGGAACCTTGGCACCCAGGTGGCTTCCTGGTATCAGGACGCAGCGGTCAAAAAATTGCACACCGTCGATAAGAATCTGATAAATGAGACTATTGCAGAACTGAAGAAGCAGGGCAGGCAAAAGGATATTCAGAAGACGATTGCCGCACTGAGCCCGGTTTATAAGAATATCCCTGATGCGTTTTGCTGGTGTGAGGGGGAACTTTTCGAACAGTATGTCCATGATATGAAGATCACGCAGCACTTTGCGGAGATCAATCGCCGGACGATGGCGGAAGTTATCGTCGCTGAGATGGGATTTCATGCCGTCGATTCATTTGTGACGATCCATAATTATCTGGATACGGAGCATATGATTCTTCGGAAAGGTTCGGTTTCGGCGCGGAAAGGAGAACGGCTGCTGATTCCCATGAATATGAGGGATGGATCTTTGATTTGCATCGGCAAGGGAAACGACGACTGGAACCAGTCGGCACCGCACGGCGCCGGAAGGCTCATGAGCCGCGGCAAGGCGAAAGAAGCAGTTTCAATGAAAGAGTACACTGACTCAATGGAAGGAATATGGACATCGTCGGTATCTGAAGCCACGATCGATGAGAGCCCTATGGTTTACAAGCCTATGGATGCGATCATCAGCAATATCGGCGATACAGTTGATATTGTCGATGTGATTCGGCCTGTGTATAATTTTAAAGCAGGGTGATGTGTCACGGGGACGTATCTACTGACACATTTTTTCGAGGGTGTGTCATGGGGACGTATCAGCTGACACATTTTCTCGACATAAAAAGGAGGACAGTGATGGGGAAAAATCTGGAAAAAGCGACTGCGCTGCGCAATGATCCGAATATGCATTATAACTGCGCACAATCTGTGGTCTGTGCATTTGCGGAAGATTGTGGGCTTACAGATGAGCAGGCATTAGCAGTCGCCGCCAATTTCGGCAGCGGCATGAAGATGGCGGCCACCTGTGGAGCTGTGACGGGAGGTCTTATGGTGCTTGGGCTTATGGGCATTGATGACGGACCCACAGTAGCCGGTTATCAGCGCGCGATCCGCGACAATCACAGCGGATGTCTGAACTGCGCGGATCTTCTTCGAATGAACAAAGAGAAGGGCGGTCTGAAAAAGCCGCATTGTGACGGAATGGTTTATGAATCTACGGCACTTCTGGAGAAGATCATAAAAGAAAGAAAAAGTGAGTGATAGTGACGTATTCACGGCACCGGTTACGCCCTCCGCAGCAAGGCGAGGAAGGCGGTGCCGATGGAAAGTGTGTGACAGAAGAGTATCCACTGACACCCTCCGCCGCGAGGCGTGGAAGTGCCGGTGGATACTTTTTTTGTGATTTCGTTGGACTTGTGTCAGTAGATGTGTCAGCGGGTACGTCCCTGTGACACATTTTTTGTGCGAAAATCACAAGAATGGCCGTTTTCGGATTTTCGGTGGCGTTAGACCTTTTTCAAATCCCTGAAATCTGATACGATAACACAAACATGTCATTTCATTGGGAAGGTCCTTCCGGCTGTCAAGTGTGCCGGAAGAACGATTTTTTGACTGATCCTAATGACTCATCTCAATGACATATCTTAACGGCTTATCTTAACGACATATCTACAAGAGGAAGGGGTGATATTATTTCACGTCAAGCGAGAACTTTTTCAAAAAGCGGTTATCTACATGTAATGCAGAGGGGAATCGGCAAGCAGCTGCTGTTCGAAGCTCCAGAGGATTATCGGTACTACTTAAAAATCCTCGAAGAAATCAGTAAGGAAACAGGGGTGACAGTCTGCACCTACTGCCTGATGGGAAATCACACACATTTGCTTCTTTATGACAAAAAAGAGAGAATCCCGGAATGTATGAAAATAATCGGGATATGTTATGCGCAGTATTTTAATAAGAAATATGAGCGGGTGGGACATTTGTTCCAGGGAAGGTACCACAGTGAAACAATCGAAAGTGATTCCCAGTTGATGAGGGCGGCCAGGTATATTTTGAATAATCCGCAAAAGGCAGGAATTTGCCATGCAAAGAAATATCAGTGGAGCAGCTATCAGTATTATGGAAAAGGGTCTGCGTTTGTCGATATGCGGGACATAGAATCATTGATCGGAACTAAAAAGGAGTTTATCGCATACCTGCAAGAGGCAAACAACGATACTTTTCTGGAGTATGAATCGGGCGAACGCCATGATGACAAATGGGCGCTTCGGGTGATTCATTCCCGGCTTGATGGACAGAGTGGGACGAGTCTGCAGAGTAAAGACCGGAAAGAACGGGACAGAATACTCCATGAGCTGAAAGTAGAAGGGCTGAGTATTCGCCAGTTGGAAAGATTAACGGGAATTAATCGTGGAGTGATTCAGAGAGCGTGAGTGTGTCAGGGGGACGTATCTTCTGACACACTCTGCAATGTGTGTCACGGGGACGTATCTTTTGACACACTCTGTAAGAGTGTGTCAGCGGATACGTCCCTGTGACACATTTTGTGCCAGCAGGCCACGTGTCACATTCGAAATGTGTCAGCAGATACGTCCCCCTGACACATGCAACCGCCGGTTGACAGATTGACAAGCGCAGTTGGTTGTCTGCAACGCCGCAAAAAAGTATATTCACAGCAGGTAAAAAACAACTGCATAATGCGGTATACTTAGATGACGGAGGTAATAAGATGATCCTTGCAGACAAAATAGTGGAAAACAGGAAGAAGAACGGCTGGTCCCAGGAAGAGCTTGCGGAGAAGCTGGGAGTGTCCCGGCAGTCTGTATCGAAATGGGAGAGCGCACAGGCGGTGCCGGATCTCAAGAAGATCCTGCAGCTCTCTGAAGTTTTCGGAGTATCGACCGATTATCTGATCAAAGACGAAATCAATGAAGTGCCCTCGCAGGAGCTGTCGCCCGTGGACAATGGGTTGGAAGAGACAACAAGAATTGTTTCCATGGAAGAAGCGGCGTCCTTTTTGGAGCATAATGAGACAGCGTCGAGGCTTATTTCAACAGGTGTGATGATCTGTATTTTGTCACCAGTGCCGCTGATCCTTCTGGGAGGACTCGCGGAGCAAGGACGAATTCCTCTGGAGGCAGCCGTTGCCGAGGTCGCCGGAACGGCCATCCTTTTATTCATGGTTGCGGCGGCGGTGGGGATTTTTGTCCGAGAAGGGATGCGCGGGAAGAGATACGAGTATCTCGAAAACGTGGACATTGATACGGAATATGGTGTGGACGGAATGGTAAAGGAACGCCGGGACGCCTACGCGGAGAGTCACAGCCGGCGGCTGATCATCGGAATAATGCTGTGCATACTCTCGGCGGTTCCTATGCTCGGTGTTTATGCAGTCAATTATTCCAACAACACTGACTTGCTTCCGCTCATCTGCACGGTGATGCTGCTGGTCATCTGCGCCGTCGGCGTCAGGCTGATCGTTCTCACCTGCATCAAGCAGGGCGGGTTTGACAGACTTCTGGAGGAAGGCGACTATACCAGAATCAACAAAAAGGCAGGCAAGTATGACGGCATATACTGGGCCATCGCGACGGCGATTTACCTGATCTGGAGTTTTGCGACCATGGACTGGAAGCTCACTTGGATCGTATGGCCGGTGGCGGGCGTTTTGTATGCCGCGTATCATGAGATTATGAAAGCAATCATTCGCGCCAGATGAGGCCGGCATTGGTTGTGCACTCTGTCAAAATAGCATAAAAGGGAGCCGAGTCCTCACGAAGTGGGGAGTCGGCTCCCTTTTTTGTGTCACGGTTTTTGTGTCAGGGGGACGTATCCGCTGACACACTCCGCCGCTATGTGTCAGGGGGACGTATCCGCTGACACATTCCGCCACTCGCGAAGTGTGTCAGAAGACACGTCCCCATGACACAGCGTCCTGACACAGCGTGAATAGCAAAAAGCTTGTATAGATAGATTAACGTAAAATATAGTTGACATAATGCTATCGGAGGAGTATTATATCCACAACAGGAAAATAAAGGAAGATACTTGACGGCTTACACTGTTTTGGAGGAAGCACACGGTTCAAATCGTGAGAGAATGTCAAAAAGGAGGCAGATATGTTCAACAGTGCTCGTATAATCGGAGTAGTAACCGGAATAATTGTTGGGTTGATTGTTGCGCTTTTGGTTTTTCGCTATGTGCACCGCAACAAAACGCTGTACACGGAATATGATGAGATGCAGAGGCAGATCCGCGGTGAAGGATATAAGTATGCATTTTACACGGTGCTGATTCTCGAAGCAGTGCTTTGCGTGCTGACGATGGGAATGGAGCTGCCGGCGGAGCAGCATGTGATCCACTTCTTCGTGATCTTTGTCGGCGTCACGGTGCAGGCTTCGTACTGCATTTGGAAGGGAGCCTATATCGGGCAGAATACAAATCTTCCGAGATACATTATCATCATGGCGGTGGCCTCCGTGATCAATCTTGCCGGTGCATTCATGGCTTGGAGATCCGGCGAACTTTTTGTGGACGGCAAGTTCCAGTCGCCTGCGATCAATCTGCTTTGCGGCCTGATGTTTGCGGTACTCGGCATCGTCGGACTTGCCAAAAAAGCGTCTGACCGGGAGGAAGAAGCATGAAAAATCTTAAGTTGAAAGCGGCTCGTGCAGGGATGGATCTGTCGCAGGCGGACCTTGCCGAAGCGGTCGGAGTGTCCAGGCAGACGATCAGTGCGATTGAGAAAGGCGACTATAATCCGACAATCAATTTGTGCATTAAAATATGTAAGGTACTGGGGAAGACGCTGGATGAGCTTTTCTGGACGGAGGACTGAATGTGTCACGGGGACGTATCTACTGACACACTCTGCCGGGATGTGTCATGGGGCGTGTGTCAAGGGGACGTATCCGCTGACACAAAATGTGTCAGCGGATACGTCCCCATGACACAAATTGGCTATAAGAAGCCGGTCAGTTTTGGTAAAATGAAGAATAATGGAACCGGAACAAAAAGTGATGAAACACTGGGGGTATGTGTAATGAAACCAATCATAGGCGTGATGCCTTTGTGGGACGATGAAAAAGACAGCATATGGATGCTCCCCGGATATATGGACGGAATCAAAGAGGCGGGTGGGATTCCGATCATATTTCCTTTTTCGGCGGACAGGCAGGAAATCTATCAGCTGCTCGGTTTGTGTGACGGGGTCCTCATGACAGGGGGGCAGGATGTTTCTCCGAAACTGTATCACGAAGAACCCCTGGAAGGGCTTGTGGAGTGCTGCGGGAAGCGCGACGAAATGGAAGAGATCGTCCTTGAAAAAGCCTTGGAAGACGACAAACCTGTCTTGGGAATCTGCCGTGGAATCCAGTTCATTAATGCGGCTCTCGGCGGTACTTTGTACCAGGACATTCCTTTGCAGCATCCGTCAGGGACGAGTCATCAGCAAAAGGCTCCCTATGACATGCCTGCGCATGAAGTTACCATTGTGGAAGACTCCCCATTGCATAAGTGCCTTTCTACCACGCAGCTGTCTGTTAACAGCCTCCATCATCAGGCGGTCAGGGAACCGGCTTCGGGACTGGAAGTAATGGCATGTTCATCGGATGGCCTCATAGAAGCTGTTCACATGCCCGGGAAAAGGTTTCTCTGGGCGGTTCAATGGCATCCGGAGTTTTCTTATAAGACGGACGAAAGCAGCAGGAAGATCTTTGAGGCATTTGTTGATGCGGCGGAAGCTGGTGTGTCACGGGGACGTATCCGCTGACACATTTTGTTGCAGCTGAGAATGTGTCAGCGGATACGTCCCCATGACACAAAAAGGAGGTGCATTTACATGGCCAACGAGGGTGGCGAATGGATCATGAAAGGACTTGATTGGGATAATCCTTATCGGATTCGCTCCTGGCGGGAGCTGATCAACTGGATCAACGAAGTGGGCTTCCTGCCTCTTTTTGCAAACAAAGCACCGGGATTTTCTGCGGAAGAGCATGTTTCGCCGCTATTTTGGTGGACCGGTGATCCCGAGCAGGATCCCTGGGTGTGGCGCGAAATCATTCCTGCGACCGGCGAAGTGGCATATGGAAAGTTCTTTGATAACAAGGCCGGGTTCATTTCCAGGGAGTGGTTCCCTTATTTTGCGAACGCCCGCCGGGACGGGTATGATTTCGACGCGGCGTGGGATGACGAGCTGATTCAGCGGCGGTATAAGGCAATCATGGACATCTGCGAAGACGGCGGCATGCACCCGGGCTTTGAACTGAAGCCGGCAGCGGGATTCGGCAAAGACGGGTATAAGAATTTTGACGGCTGTATGGCGCAGCTGCAAATGCAGACGTACCTGATTGTTCGAAAGTTCGAGCGGCGGCGGAACAAGCGCGGGCAGAGTTACGGCATGGCCGCTTCATACTACCAGAAGCCGGAGGAGCTCTGGGGATATGAGCATGTAACGAGCGCTTATAAGGAAGATCCTGCGGTGTCTGCCGAGCGTATTTTCAGCAGGGCAAAAGATAGATTTCCGGGGGCGGACGATGCGGTGCTACGGCGGGTGTTGGGGGTGTAATTTGTGTCACGGGGACGTATCCGCTGACACACGCCGCTGGAAAATGTCACGGTTTGTCATGGGTGTGTCAGCGGATACGTCCCCGTGACACAAAACCATGACACAAACCCGTGATACGGCAGGGCGGCGAAAGTGTGTCAGCGGATACGTCCCCATGACACATGAGAGGAAGATCATATCGATGAATCACTACCACCATTTTGGTATCGCGATCTACATGCACGCTTACTATGCAGCCGAGGCGGATGACGCAAAACTACGCGAAGATATGGAGAAGTATCTGGAATATCTGCCGCTTGACAAAGTATATGTGGAGAATCACCGGGGACTGGTCGATGTTCCCGTTAAGCGGCTGAAGAAGCTGAAGGCGATCCTGGAAGAATATGGCATAAAGGTGTCGGGCGGGATCACATCTACCGGCCTGGTGAATGGCGTTCCGAAACCGGCCTTGTTCGACACGTTTTGCTACACGGATCCCGACCACAGGCGGGAGTATCTGCGGATTGTGTCCGAAGCCGCAGAGGTTTTCGATGAAATTATATTGGATGACTATTTTTTTACCTCCTGCCGATGCGAAATGTGCATTTCGGCCAAAGAATCGCGAAGCTGGAAGGACTTCCGGCAGGCGCAGATGCTGGAGTTTTCTTCTCAGATCGTGTCACTTGCCAAAAAAGTGAACCCCGACATCAACTTCATCATCAAGTATCCCAACTGGTACGAAAGCTATCAGGCGACAGGGTACAATCCCGGTTTGCAGAAGGATGTTTTTGACATGGTGTATACGGGCACGGAGACCCGGGAACCATTTTATATGGCGCAGCACCTGCAGCGATATGAATCTTATGGGGCGGTCAGACTGTTGGCAAATGCGGCGCGGGGCCGGAACGGCGGCGGATGGGTCGACCCGCACGGCAGTTCGGACAATTTGAACCGGTTTTTGGAGCAAGCTGAATTTACCTTGCTCGGCGGCGCAAAGGAGCTGACGCTGTTCAACTTCCCGGTGATGCTGACGACTCCGGCGCTTCCGGCGCTCGATTTTGTGCTGCGCAGAACGGACGCGTTTCTGGACCGCACGTCGCGGCCGGCAGGAACTGCGGTGTGGGTGCCGTTTGACGCGGAGGGCGAAGACCAGCTGTGCAGCTACCTGGGGATGTGCGGCGCGGCGCTCGAGCTCACGCCGGATTTTCCCGACGATGCGCCGGCCGTCCTTCTGACGCAGCGGAGCGCCTGCCGGCCGGATTCGGTCGCGCGCCTCGAGGAGTATGTGCGAAAGGGCGGAACGGCAATCGTCACTACAGGTTTTCTGAAGGCGGCGTACGACCGGGGCATTCAGGATATGACCAGCGTCCGCCTGACGGGCCGGCACGTTATGGGTAGCAGCTTCATGATCGGGCTGGCCGATTACGATTATGCGGACGATATTTTGGCACAGGGATATGACAAAATATTGTTTGAAGCGATGGATTACAAGACAAATGCGACTTGGCCGGACATTCTAATGCTGGCCGGGGAGAATAATTTCCCTGTCCTCACGGAGGACCTTTACGGAAGAGGCAGGCTGTTCGTGCTTAACGTTCCGGAGAACTTTGCCGATCTCTACAAGCTGCCGGCAGAAGTGATCGGGACGCTGTGCAAAGTTCTGTCCGCCGGAATGCCTGTCTATTTGCGCGCCGATCCTAAATGGAGCCTGATTTGTTACGACAACGAGACATTCTGTCTGCACTCATTTCGGCCGATGATCTCGCACGCGCAGGTCGTGGTGCGCGACGAATGCAGCGGCATTGAAGATGTGGAAACCGGGACGATCTACAAAGACGGACGCCGGCTTCCGGGCCCGAGGCGCAAAGATGATGCGGCGAGCACGCGAACTGCGCTGCCGGAATATGCATTTGACATTGCGGTGGAGCCGGGCAGGAGTATGTATCTGCGGGTGATCAGATCGCGCTAAGGTGTGTCACGGGGACGTATCCGCTGACACACGCCGCAAGTAAGTGTCACTGGAATGTGTCAGCTGATACGTCCCCGTGACACAAACCCGTGACACAAAGCGGCGAGAATGTGTCAGCGGATACGTCCCCGTGACACACACTCGGAAAGGAGAGAAAATGTGGATGAAGCGATGGTGCATAGTGCTCATACTGGTAGTATTGGGATGTGCAGCATTCTGCTGCTGCGGAAAGAGCGATGCCGTAGAAGACAACTCAGAGGAAACGGAGGAAGAGTCATATATAACCTTTGAATATGAAGGGGATTATAACAGGGAGAACAGCGTAATTGTTATAGTCGACTTCTATGAAGCACAGAAACCTTATACAGGTCCCGGCGGTGGATTGGAAGCACTTAGTATTATAACACCTAATGCGGATGTTCCTTCTGCGCATCTTCCCGCGGGCACGTATATTATAGAAAACTATAATTGTGCAATTAATAAAGAAATAGATGGTATTTCAGACTATACATTCAAAGTTGATTATCAAAGCGGATCTATAACAGAGGTGCGCGAGACTGAGCCTTCTATCAAATTTGAACAGGCAAAAGTTCATCCGGTTTCAGGTAGACAAGGTGTATGTGCGGACAATGATAATTTCTGGGTGAGCGGATCCGGAACTCTGGCAAAATATGACCGAAATTGGAATCTTGTCGCTGAAAACACGGACCCGTTCGAAGGCTATGAGCTGGAAGTCAACCATATCGGCGATATTGATGTGTATGACAGGGAGCTGTATTTGGGCGTGGAATATTTTATGGACGGCGAAGGAAAGAATATACAGGTCGCTGTCTACGATGCTGATACGCTTAAACTCAAGAGAGTTTTTCCTTTTCGAGAGGATACCGGGCAGCTGGAGTGCAGCGGAATCGCCGTGGATCCTGACTCCCGAACAGTATACATGACCTCGTGGATCGACGATGAATCCAGTGAGTATCTGTATATGTACAATCTGGATTCAGGGGATTACAAAGGGAAGCTCAAGCTGGATCCGGCTCCCAAATGGCTGCAGGGCGTCGCCTATTATAACGGGAGCCTGTATCTGACGAGCGATGATGGGGATGCCGATAAGAACGAGCCGGATCATATGTACAAGGTGGAAGTCTCAGAGGACAAAGAAACCGGGTGTGTCACGGGGACGTATCCGCTGACACACGCCGCTGGAAAGTGTCACAGGAATGTGTCATGGGGACGTATCAGCTGACACATTTTGTGTCAGCTGATACGTCCCTGTGACACAAACCCTGTGGCACAAAGCGGCGAAAGTGTGTCAGCTGATACGTCCCCGTGACACAAAACCGTGACACATCACTCAAAGAGTATACTCATCTGATGGACATACGGGTAGAATTCAGACAGCTTCTGGGTCGTTACGATCTCTTTGAACTTATTGAATTTACTTTTTGCGGCAGAAATGTCCGGAGGATTTTTGCCCAGGTTCCAAATAATCTGGTTGTAGAGCGAGATTGCGAGTTCCCTGTATTCATTCTTTTCCGTGAAGTAAGATTCTTCGAGGTCAAAGCAGGAACTGATCTCTTTAGCGTCGCCATTGTTCCTCATCAGTTGGTTTGCGAGGTTGCCTGCGATCGATGCGGCCATCCTCTTTTCATTGGCCTTCTGTGCGTCCGCAAGATTGCTCCGGTTCATTTCGATTGCTTTTTCTATATCTCCGAAACTCTGGTAGGCAGTTGCAAGATTCATTCCCTCAATGAGGGAATCGTAAATATTGCCGTCTCTTTTGTATATTTCCTGCGAGATCCGGTGGTATTTGTAGGTCTTTTCCTTATCCTGCCGCCGGCGGAAGATGAGCGCAATATTGCCGGCTATAGCGGCAGCATCACTGTTTCCGACGGCAGATAAGACCGCGACAGCCTTTTCATAAAATGCAAGTAATCTTGAGGCTTCTTCGCTCTGGTAGTCCGTCTTGAGGCTGATCAGATGCTGGTTGATACTGTCTGTATACTCTTTGGAGATCGCATCCTGTATGGCAGATGTAGTTTTCCCGGCTTTGAGTATGGACAGAAGCTCAATCGTGCTCTCAGCATCCATTTCATGGGCAAGCCTCTTGGCGAGCGAACGCATGACAGCAGTCACGGCTTCCGGTTTCCGATCCGCATATTTTGCTATCGCCATGACGGATTGGGAAAGATCGGAGCCCGGCGCTTTTTTGCCTTTGCTCAGGAATCTCGATAAGAAACCGCCTCGTTTTTGGGGCGCACCATTTAGTCCGTTCAGGTAATTGGCGATTTCCTGTTCTGTCTGATCCAAAAAAGTGAATACACGATCGGGGATGACCGGATCCTTTTGGGCCAGGAGCAGCGCGAAAGCGGCGCCGATGCACCTGTTGTGGATCTCGGTATTTCGGGACGCTTCCAGGAAGAGACCAAGCTTTTGATCCGACTTGGAAGCGTCGAGAAGCCTTGCCAGCTTCTCCTGAAGGACTGCCTTTTTAGCGGCGTCGTGTTCTCCTTCCGCAATAAGAATCTGCTGCTCGAGTTTCTGTGTCGTGAGAGCATCCGTGCCTGACTGGCTTTCGGATTTCCGGCCGTGCCCGGAAGTGCCGGAAAGGAGATCGAGATACATTCCGAATCTTTTCACCATTTCGTCATGTTTCTCCCGATAATCGCCTTTGGCCATAATTTTATTAATCAGTTTCACAGCCTGCGAGAATCTCTTATAATCCCGGATTTTGAGAAGAAAATCCATGAAATCCATCAAAAGATCGATCGCATTTATATATTCGCGGTTATCATCATACATGGAAATCAGGTTTCCATAGCTGTTGATCCTGGTATTGGTGTCTGAGTTGGGATTTCGGAGTGTTTCGCGAAAGGCCTTTTCAGCCTCACTATAGTTTTCGAGAACCTTCTCCATAGTCCCCAGGTTGCCGAGCAGAGACATACGCCTTCTGCTGATCAAGGGGTCATCCGGATATTGTTCCGTTTTCTCAAGCACTTGCCTGATCCGGTCCCGGGCCTTTTGGGGATCACCTTGCAGATAATAGGCATTTGTGGCGTTCATGGCACTTACGAGCGCTTCCCGGTAGTTTCCGAGTTTTTCCCAAATGGCGTATGTTTCTTCCAAAACAGAAGCCGACTTGTCGAACTCCTCCGCGCGGTAATAGCACATTCCGAGAATGTTGCGGCAGGCAAGAAACGCCCTCATATTTCCGATCAGACGGGCAAGATGGATCGCTTTTGTCATGGATTTCTCAGCACTTTGAAAATCACCGTTGAAATAGAGCGTCTGTCCACGCATGTGCTGCGCCTCGCACATATAGTTGAGGTTTGCGATCACGACGGCCTCGTTGTAAAAACGGTTTGCCGTCTCCAATGCCTCGCCGTACCTGCCCATGTTAAGCTCGTTTTCAAGCTTGGTAGGGAGAACTGCGCACAGCTGCTTGTTTGTCAAAATATCGCCCTTCTCACCCATAAACGCTGCAAAATACTGATACAGCGCATTGAATTGGTTCTGGTTTTTTAATTCGACGATGTGATCATATATTGGAGCAAAAGATTCATCGGATTCATCGAGGTCAAAGGCAACGAAAGAATTGTAAAGTCTGTGCCCGATGATCTGCTCTGCCTTGTCGCTGCCGGTTTCCAGCTCGAGTTCCGGGAAAAGGGAAGCGACTCTCTGCATAATGATCTTGCTGTCATTGCTCCGTTCAGTATCAGCGCGATTCTTTTCTTCCTGCAGTATCTCAAGGAGAATGGCAGGCACGTCCGCGTCGGTGTGCAGCAGAACATCCATCCAGGCCGCGCGGGCGTCCGCCCAGTCCAGTTTGGAGAGATGCCACAGAACCCGGTGGCTGCGCAGCACATCGATCACTTTGTCGTAGTTCTCAGCAGCCCGATAGTGCTTTAAAGCAGCCTTGGAAAACTCGGTGCAGACACGGATTCCCATCATCGCGCTTGTACTGTCGGATTCCTCCGCGATCTTATAAAAGTAATCCCCCAGGAGCGAGTTGACAGCCGCATATAAGCCGGAGTCGGAGATGGAATCTGTGTACTTCTGCAGCTCTTCCTGATCCATATTCCAGTATTCGCCCTTAACTGTCTGGAGCTGTTCCATAAGAATGTGCACGGCAGACCACGCCACAGGGTTGGTGGCGGCAATCCTGGACGTAAGATCATAACATTCCTGCTCGCTCAGGGCGATGGAAGTATTGCGGAGAATAGCAAGCACGACCTTTGCGACTTCTTTTTGCTCCTCGCTCATGGCGTCAGTCATCCGACGGATCGTGCAGGCGTACATCTCCTGAGGATCGCGGACCGCTCCGAGTTCCTCGGTCAGCTTGTCCATATTCTCAAAGCTGCCGTAAACGCAGAGGAAGCGCACGATATATTTGAGAAATCCCGGATAGCGCATGAGTTCAGAGTGACAGATCCGGTTTTTCTGCCTGTCATTCAGATTTTTGCCATAGTATCGAAGAGAATTGTTCAAAAAAGTGATTGTTTCAGACTCACTGAACAAAGCCGCTTCTTTGCAGTTCCATCCGCGCAGATCGGCGTTATCGATTATTTCTTCGTCGTTGGTCGAGCAGATCAGATACAAGTTCTCCGGAAGCCTGACCGGCAGCCAGTACAGGGTCTTGCCTTTGGGATCGGAGATGCAGTTGAGGTCATTGATCACTATGCACACAGGCTCTTTGAGGCTGAGATTTTCCATCCATGTGAGCACAGAATCCTTAAAGGAATCCTGGTCAGAATCTGTCACCAGGTAGAAGTCGCTCCCCAAACCGGACCTTTTGTCAGCATTTTTTGTATCTTCTTTATCTTTGTGGGAAGACAGGAACATCTGGAACATGAACGACGCGTAAACCTTCATATCCGGCATTCCATAAGACTCATCAAGATTGTTTATCTCAACAATGATCTTGCGGAGAATAGACGGCCAGTATGTATAATCGCTGTCCGCAAGCGAGTTGATCAGAATCTTGTGCATTCCCTCCGGCTCCCAGTTTGTGAGGAGCGTGGTCTTTCCGCGGCCACCGTCGCCGTAGATCATGAGAGGCTTCCTGCTGTTTTGGACATAATAATCCAGAAATTGCTCATTCTCCCTGTTGGGGATGTAGTCCCTGTGAAGTTCGCTGTCGTACCATTTGCTGCGCACTTCGTGGATGGAATCTGTCTGCGGAAAAGCATTGGTAAGCCATTTTGAAAATGCCTCCAGGATGCCTTTGCCGAATTCATCCATTGAGCGGTAATCATAGACGGGGACATCCGCGTCATTTCTGATCGTCTCTTTAAGCTTCCTGAGAAGGGAAGCTTTTTCTTCGTCTTCAGGCACGATAGCAGGGTACATCTCTGCGGTGAGTGCGTCATCCCGGAGCATAAATATGCAGTCGGAAGCTGCGTTTTGCTTCTGCTTGTCAAGTACGCCGTAGAGCATTTCCAGTTCCGTGACGCTCTTTCCTATTTTGCCCTCAAGCCATGGGAACTGGCGGATCACGTCCGGCGTAACATCTTCCGGAACACTTCCGTACCGATTTCCGACCATGCCGATAAAATAGGGACGACAAAGATCGATCTCACGCAGGCAGATGGGGATGACCTTGCCGCTGATCTGGTCTTCCTCGGTGATGCCCCATCGAAGGTCAATACTGAAAAAAGACACGCCCCGGGCGTGGCACATTCGGCTCATCTCAGGGACGAGGACGGTGTTAAAATAGTGCCTTTCCTGTTCCATATCCAGGAAAGTAGAAGAGAGAAATACACGGATCATAGGAGGCGTTGAGAATCTGTTGCGCATGGGAAATCCTTTCTTGTGGCAATCAACCTTCGGCAAATAACCTGCGAGGGCAGACGACCTCGGAGGTTGTTTGTCGCTGCGGTGACGGTTAGTTTCTCATTCTTATATCAGTATATCAAATTTTCATGGGCAAATCTGTGTCACGGGGACGTATCAGCTGACACACGCCGCTTGAATATGTCACGGGTGTGTCAAGGGGACGTATCAGCTGACACATTGTGTGTCAGCTGATACGTCCCCTTGACACAAAAACCGTGACACAAAGCGGCGAGAATGTGTCAGCGGATACGTCCCCGTGACACACTCCATGATACACCTCAGCCAAGCTCATTCTCCAACCATTCAACCTCGTTTTGCAGCATATCCACCGAAGGATGAGTACTATCAAAAACAGCCGCCAAAATAGCGAGCGCCTTCTTTTCGCAGGCCAGTGCTTTGCGGAGAAGGGGGAGGGCATCTTTCTTCTGTTCCACAGAGGAAGACGAAAAAGATTCCGGTGAGGAAAAGGGCTTTAGCGCCTCATCAATATAAGAGACGCCGAGATTGTGCAGGATATCCGCAAGGTGAGGGTGATCGCCGCCGGCGGCAGCTCTCTGGATCTCCAGGGCTTTTCGATAATGCTCCCGGGCTTTCTTATGATTGCCTTCCAGATCCTCGAGAAGTCCGAGATTGTTGAGTGTGCAGGCGTTGTCCGGGTAAGAAGGCCCGTAAGCGTTCGTGGTGATCTCCAGCGCTTTCATCAGGTAATGGCGCGCCTCTGCAAGCCTGGATTTAGTATCTTTCGGTGCATCGGACTGCGCGGGAGTTTCGGTATCCGCAATTGCTTTGGCGTCCATAATTGCTTCGTTTTCCGCATCTTCTTCTATATTTTGACAGCAGTGCATGATCAGTTCGCCGAGGTTGCCATACAATACGGCTGTTTCAGGGTGTCCTTCCTTGTAATACTCCAAAGAGATGCGAAGAGCCCGGCGATAAAACGACTCAGCCGCTTTGTAATCTCCCATATCAGTGCAGATCAGGCCGAGATTATTGAAGGTGCTGATGATCTCCGGATGATCGGGGCCGAACAGCTCTTCCTGTATGGCAAAGGCCTTCATCAGACAATCGGCGGCTTCCTCGAAGCAGCCCATCTCTTCTAAAAGGACCCCATAGTCATTTAGCGCGACGGCCAGTTCGCGCTTTTTTTCTTCGGGAATCAGTTCAAGTTCCTTCTCATAATAATCGCAGGCTATATCATACATCCCCAATTTGGCGTAAGCTCTTGCGGCGTATGAGAGCGCTTCGAGTGTGTCATGGGGACGTATCCGCTGAAATGTGTCATGGGGACGTATCCGCTGACACACATCGCTGTGGAGAGCCAATGTGTCAGCAGATACGTCCCCGTGACACACTTTCTCGGCCCATTCGGCCGCAGATTCGGCCGCAGACCTGTAATTGCCGAGCCTGTAGTCGATGGAAGAAATGGCGAGGGAGAGTCTGACTGCCATGGGCTGGCTCAGCAGAAGCGCAGCACATCTCTTTAACATGGCAGATATTTGCTCCAAGTGTCTTGTGTCGTAGAGCCGTGCGCTGTCCTCGTCAAAATATGCAGCAGCGTTCGAGATCATCGCAACGCAGCTCTCCGGATTAGGCTTCAGGTCGGAAATGGCGACATCGGAAAGGACCGGGTGCATGCTTATGTGCGCCGTGCGGGGATCGATCGTCACGAGATGAAGATCCCGCAGGCGAAGGAGAGTTTCCCTGACTTCCTTTTTATCAAGCGGTTTTCCGGGCACTTTTGTACCGGCCGCCGTTGCACCAACCGCCTCTTGACCGATCGCCGTTGCACCAACCGCCTCTTGACCGATCGCCGTTGAACCGGTCGCCTCTTGACCGGCCGCCGTTGAACCGGCCGCCCGTTTACCGCCGACCTCTTTATCGCCCACCCCAATCATCTGCATAAACAGATCTCTGTCCATACCAAGTGGAGAAAGCAGGGAGAGCCGACAGATCATCTGCCTTACAGGCTCCTCGTAGGAAGAGAAGCGGAAGGTTCGGCGCATCAGCTCATAAACGCTGCCTTCAGCGAGCGCGCCGCGTCCAGCCGCCTCGCTGCGATCGGCCGCCGCACCGCGCCCCGAGTGTGTCAGCGGATACGTCCCCGTGACACAGTCGCCTTCAGCGAGCGCGCCGCGCGCCGCCGCCGTCCCACTACCCGAGTGTGTCAGCGGATACGTCCCCGTGACACACCCTTCGATTTGCGGGAGCTGAAGAGATTTCAGTTTATCGAGAACTTCTTCAGGGGAAGAGAAGCCGCTCTGCTGCTGCAAGGCGGCGCAAAGCAGTTCGACAAGCATGACATGCTTCCCCACAGCCAGAATGATCTGGGACATCAGAACCTCATAATACTCTGTCCAGGGGCAGTCTGTGTAAATGCTCTTGGCAAGCGCGAGAAGAGTGTCCAGCGGCATCTCGTGCGACCCGTCCGAGAGGCAAAGAGAGGCATACTGCGGAGGCACAGTAGTTCTTGTAGTAAAGAGAAGGCGAACGCCGGCTCTCATCAGATCTTCGAGCACTTCCGCATTTGTCATCCCATGCGCCTCCTGCGACAGCAGCTCCGTAAAGGTCCGGTCGTACCCGGGCGCATCGAAGTTGTCAATGATCAGGAGAATCCCGTCCCCGTACTGTGCCATCCTGCTCAGGTTAAAGCTGTAGAGCGCATCGATCTCCGCATGATCCATGGGAAGCGTGTCGCGGAAGCGAATCGACGCGACCGTGTTCACAAGGTCGCCGGAATAGACCGCGTAAATACTTGTAAAACTGTCGGTTCGGGAGGAATAGATGCAGGCGAGCGATGTTTTGCCGCATGCGCCTTCGCCACAGATGAAAAACGGCGCCTTAGAATTGTCAAAATATCGTCCAATCTCCGCAAGTTCCTGATCCCGGCCAAAGAACAGCCCCGGCACGGGCGGAAGCGATGCGGGCGCGACGGCAGGAGCAGGGGAGGACTGCGCTTCCCGGATGCGGACGCGCAGAAGCTGAATAGAAGGGGCAGGAATCAAGCGGCAAAGATTCTCGCAACTGTCACGAAGGAGGGCAGCGAGGAAAAGCCAGGCGAGCGCCGTGCCCAAATGCAGGCTCAGTGCGTCCTGATCTGCGCCGTCGGCCCGGGCCTTCTCATATTGCTCCAGACAGGAGCGGATATACATAAAAATGTAATACCTGTCCTGCGGATCCATCTGCGGCGACAGACCCTTTTCTTCGTCGGATCCGGTCTCCAGAAAATGCCGGATCTCCTCGCAGAGAGTATCCATAGTCGCGCTGCTGTAAAGACCGCAAAAATGACGAACCAGATAGATATTGGCCTCAACGATACAGTTCATCGCGTCGGACGGGATCGCGGCGGCCGTCCCGTTAATGATTCCATTGCTGACCAGCGCCTCGTCAAAATAGTGCCTGTCCTCAGACACCGAATATCCCCTTTCTTCGCAGCGGAGCAGGTAGCCGCGCCTCTTGGCGTCCCTTCGCACATAATCCATCAGAAGATCCCATCCGCCAAAATGCAAATAGAGATAATTGTCCCACTTGTGGTTGGCGCGGCCTGTTTTGGTCATAATGTCTTCCATGAAATGAAGACATGTCTCGGAGAGCCCTCCGGGCGTATGATTGCCGGAAGGCAGTTCCTTCTCCGCGGTAGGCCAGCGCATGAAAATACTGTCGGCCTCTTCTGTGTAGAGCCGCGCTTCAATGGCGGCGAGTGTGAGAACATATCTCTTATCCATAGCGGTACCTCGAGTCTCAATTCCGATGATAGACGAGCCGCAGCTGCAGTTCGCTGATGTCATCCCAGGATATTACACCCGGCACATCTTCCAGGCGGATCGTAAACATCGCCTGCCGATTGATCCAAAAGCATCCATTGTGACGACTGAGCGAGACGACCGCGACGCAGCCGTCTCCATCAATAATAGCACATTCTACATCCGGTTCCACCTCCGGCGAGACCACCGACCTTGTGCAGGCGGTCATCCTGCCGTGAATGACAATATTTCCTTTTGTCTTGTCCAGGACGGTCCTTACCATATCAATCCGGATACCGGTCTCCAGTCCCATGGGATCTTCTACTTTTGCGTTCATATAGGCTCCTCCTGTTGTGTCACAGGGACGTATCCGCTGACACATTTTCAGCGGTGTGTCACGGGGACGTATCTGCTGACACATTTTTTGCGGTGTGTCACGGGGACGTATCCGCTGACACATTTTTGGTGGTGTGTCAGCGGATACGTCCCCATGACACACATCCTGTGATCTGGGTCTGTGTCATAGAATAGAAGCCGACGGTGGCAGGTACAATGCAATTTGTGGGGAACAGCTCCCCTGTTTTTGCAGGAACAGGCATCTAGGGCGGAGATAAAATGTGTCATAAGGACGCACGACCAAACTGTGCGATAAAAAAAGAAAAGGGAGATGAGATGTACTATGGAAAGACGATTCAGTTCGAAGACGTCAATGCCAGCGATGTAGGAGAAGATTTCAGTGTCAGCCTGGAGTACAAGTATCCGGCCGGGACAAATATTACCATTAAAGCTAAAGTCGGTAAGTTCAACAGTAATACAGGAATATTTTGCCTTGAACCGATCTCCATAACCGAACGATGATTATGCCACCCCTTGAATGAAAAGGAACGAAAGACAATGGAAAATGAAGACGCAATCAAAATCGATTCCCCCAATGAAAATCGCGATCCCCAAATGGCTGAGCACGTACAGGGGATGAAATGCCCGGCATGCGGTGCGCCAATCTCCCTCGATGAGAGTGTCGAAGCGGTAATCTGCAATTACTGCGGAACAAAAGTCTTCGTAGATGATGATATTTACAAATATCACAGAATGTTGAAGGTACAGACGGAGGCAAAACATAGAGAAGCGAAAGCGCAGCTCGAACTGGATAAAGAGAAAGAAGTGCTCGAAACCCATCGCAAGGTGACAAACGCGTTCACAGAAAAGCCCATTGAATCAGTATCAGTATTGCTGTGCACAATCTGGCTTTTCACAAAAATAATCAGCGGCCATTTTGGACTAATACATCTCGCCATTGAGTTCGCCGTCGTCCTATGGGCGGTCGGAGCAAAAAAGCGACCGCTTCTGTTTACAAACCTGGGAAATTACCTGAAGAATAATAAAATACAAGCTGTTGTCTTCTGCGTCAGTGCAATGCTCATGCTGTTCTGTTTTTTAAATGGTGGAGTTGGTTTATTTCTGATTTCACTTGTCGGACTAATATGGTCCATTAAATCCGGTCAAAAGACAGACGCAGCGGAAGACGATAATGACGGCGTCAAATTTGTATATATTCGCAGCAACGCAGTTAATTATAACGGGCGACCATACACAGACGTTATGGAAGAACTCAGCGCATGCGGTTTTACAGACATAGTGGCAATCAAGAAGAGGGACCTGGTGAAAGGCTGGCTTACAAAAGCCGGAAGCGTGGAAAGCGTCTCAATAAACGGAAACAAGTCCTTTTCGGAAGGACAAAGGTACAGGGCGGATGCCAAAGTAGTGATCGAGTACCATGAATTTAAATAATGTGTCACGGGGACGTATCTGCTGACACAAAATGTGTCTGCGGATACGTCCCCGTGACACACTAATGATAGTGAAATATAATAGGAAAATTTCCAAGAAATCAGCAAATGATGATTGCCTTTCCAAATCGATATAATTATCGGAAGGGAGGATTTGAAGTATGGCGGACAGTGACTTCACGCATCTGAATGGCGTTTACAAAGAGATGGCGGAACTGCTTGGAGATGCAGCTGCCTTAAAGATCTGGAACAGATATGCGGGAGTTATTGTATCGTTTCCGAAGCAGCTGTATTCAAAGGAGCACATAAGGCAGTTTATCAGGGAAAATAGCGGGAAAATGAAGCCATCGGAAATAGCGAGGGCCATTGGACTGACAGAACGAAGAGTCCGGCAGATCATCCGGGAGGAAAAGAAAGAGAATCGGGCAGAGCGGACGGATAAGTGAATCAGTATAGTGTATCAGCAATTTTTGATCCTGTTGGTCGCTTTTATGACCATCTAGTGCCCGAGCCGCTCTTTTTTGATGAATTTCAATATAGCAGGCAGTATAATTATGCCAGACATTAAATACAGGCAGAGACGCAAGTAGATTAATGGCCTGAAAAGCATCGGAGAGAACAAACGTATATAAGACTGCAGATGATCCGTCGCACAGGGAGCAAGATCCCGGTGCGGCGGTTTTGAGTTCATAACATATATTATGTGACACAAAACCATGACACAAACCCCCGCGACACAAAGCACGAATTACTCCATTGTCCAATTGGGCGGTCAGCCAATATGTGATAATCATGTTGATTCAGATGGAGTGCTAACACAAAAAAGTCAACCGCAAACAGCAAATAAAAAAGAAGGATTATTCATGGCAGATGACAAGTTAAAAATACTGTATCTGATGAAGATGCTCCTCGATGAAACGGATCAGGATCACCCGATGAACGCGTCTGAAATTGCCGACAAGATGAACAGGCGCTACAACTATACCACTTATAACCGCAAGACAATTTATGCGGATATTGAGCGGCTCAAGACGTTTGGTTTATCGATCGGCCAGGAAAAAGGAGCCAGCTTTGGGTATTTTGTGAAAGACCGGGTGTTTAATCTTGCAGAGCTTAAGCTCATGGTGGATGCGGTTCAGTCATCAAAGTTCATAACGAAAAAGAAATCATTAGAACTGATCCGCAAGCTGGAAACACTTACGAGCGAGCATAATGCAAGTTCCCTCAAACGAGAAGTGTACATACGGAACAGGATCAAGTCTTCCAATGACAGTATCTATGTCAATGTAGACACAATTCACTCTGCCATTAACGAAAACCGGCAGATTGAGTTCCAATATTGTGAGTGGACAGTCAAAAAAGCACTGGTTCCCCGAAAATCCGGCGAGCTCTACATCATATCCCCCTGGGCACTTACATGGGATGACGAGAATTACTATATGGTGGGATATGATGCAGAGGCCGGAATAATCAAGCATTACCGCGTTGACAAGATGAAGAAGATCAAGACAATAAACAAACACAGACAAGGCAGAGATTTGTTTGTGAATTTTGACCTTGCTTCATTTGCACGGAAGACGTTCGGTATGTACGGCGGGGAAGAAAGAGAGATCGCACTGGAATGTGAGAATCACCTCGCCGGCGTAATCATCGACAGATTCGGGCAGGATATTATTCTCGTGCCTGCGGACGATGGGCATTTCAAGACCTGTGTGACGGTTACTGTCAGTCCGCAATTTTTTGGCTGGTTGGCAGCGGTAGGGAAAGGCATCCATATCGCCTGGCCCCAAGAAGTCAGGGAAGAGTACCGAGATTATCTTCAGGAGGTAGTGAATGCAATGAAGGATGAAGAGTAACAGAATTTATAGATCGAACATCTCTGTTTTCAACGATAATACATAGATCAAACAAAGGACTATTAAAGGAGGGGATAGTATGAGATGTCCAAATTGCGGTGCTGAGATTGGTAACAGTGAAAAATGTGATTACTGCGGCTCCAGTATAACACCTGACATGAAGAAGGAGCAGGAAATACTTAATAAGAAAGGCTGCCCCAAATGTGGAAGCACGAACATCAAATTCAGCCGTGAAAATCACGGCGAAGTAAACGGTAAAAGCTCCAAGAAAATTGTTCATAAAACCGTAGGAGTATGCAGTGACTGCGGATTCACCTGGTATTCCACTGCAAATGAGCCAAAAAAGAGAAAGACATGGTTATGGGTCTTAGGATGGATCTTCATCTTTCCGGTTCCTTTAACTATTCTGATGCTTCGCAAAAAAGATATGAAGCCGGCTCTCAAATACGGCGTTATAGCGGTTGCCTGGATCATATATTTACTGATCGGTTTTGGCGGTAATTCTTCCGATAAAAAGCCATCTGCTGACAGTACTCCTGTTGCAGTAGAACAAACTAAGGAAGTCAAGCAGGAAGAACCAGCAGAAGAAGATAAAAAGACTGAAACTGCAGAAAATGATTCAGAAAAAGCTGAGCCTGAGGAGAAAATCGAGGAAAGTGCCAAGGAGCAGGCAGAAGTTGAAGCAGAAAATGAGAATGCAGAGAATACCGAGAATACAGATAATGAAGTGATTTCGGAAGAAGCTCCGAAAGAGGAGGAAAGCGTTCCCACCGAGTACAGGAATGCACTGAGAAAAGCCGAGCGTTATTCTTCAAGTATGCATATGTCAAAGCAGGCAATCTATGATCAGCTGATATCTGAATATGGAGAAGGATTCCCGGAAGATGCTGCCCAGTATGCAATTGATAATATTGAAGCGGATTGGGAAGCAAATGCATTGGCAAAAGCCAAGCAATACAGCGATACAATGCATATGTCAAAGCGGGGAATCTATGATCAGTTGACATCCGAATACGGAGAAAAATTCACAGAAGACGAAGCTCAGTACGCAATTGACAACGTTGAGGCAGATTGGAATGAGAACGCGCTGGCGAAAGCAAAAGAGTACCAGGAAGTCATGAGCATGTCAAACTCTGCAATCTATGATCAGCTTACTTCAGAATATGGTGAAAAGTTTACTGAAGAGGAAGCACAATATGCGGTTGATCATCTTGATTAACACACTGATAACTTGGACTGATTAGTATCGAATTTATAATGCCAAAATATGGGAGGGGTTGCATCTCGCCGAATAATCAGCGAGGGCAACTCCTCTTTTTGTTGATAAGAAAATGTGTCATCAGAGGTGTGTCCGCGGCTGACAAACGGTCGTTGCCACACGATTCATCATGACGGTAACTTCTGCATAACAAATATCCATTATACCATTGATATACTGCGATTATAGACGCGATAGAAATACAATGACCGTTGTATGATGCTGAGAAAGTACAGCGGTAAAAACACAATTGCCGCATAAGTATGATGGGTAAAACTGTGGGGGAGGTTGACTTATGGCTATAAGAGGATGTTGACGGAGAATGCAGACAAGATTGAGTAGACGGCGGATAAAGAAGATCCCAAGTTGTTATTTCAGAAAATGCTAAAAGGAGAAAATAACAATAATGAAGAAGAGAGTTTGTGAAAGAATAATGGCGGCAGTTCTGTTGATGATCCTTGTCGTAAGTGCCGGATGCACTACGGCTTACGCGAGTGCTCTTCCGGACTCGTTTGGAGAAAGAGATCAGTTCGAAGACTCTTCATGGCTAGAATATGAAAGTCTTGATGAAAATGAAAAATATGGATTCACACTCGAAAGATTATCTTTCAATATTTTGAATGATAATACGAAAATACGCTCAGGCGCTTCAGAGAAAAGCGATACCTTATACACACTTAATGCAGGTGCAGAAGTCATTGTAACGGGAGCAGTGGTTAATTCGTATGATCATATCTGGTTTGTTCTCGAAGACGGAGGATATGTCTATTGCAGAAATGTGTCGTTTGACATGAAAAAGAATACATTGACCGAATATTACGCATTACAGCATCTCAGAGAATACAGAGAAGACCCGGATGAGCTCTTTTACAGTCAGGGGGCATTGCTTGTAGCGTTGTTTACTGAAGACGGAGGAAAATATTTCTATAATACAGTCTGCTCATATGCCAGTGATCTGGACTACACGATTCTGACTGATCACAATTGTATGGCGGTATCTTCAGATAGTATGAGGTATATATTTTTTGGCTATTTGGCTGCCAGGCTTGGATTCACTGAAAGGGATACCGTGTTGCTGGCATCAAATGGAGAGGCTGTAAAACGAGTTTATGACAATGCAATGGATTCGATCGGTCAACTGATGAATGACACGGTCATTAATGCATCTCCGACTATGAGCGAATGGGTGAATATTGCATACAATACGATCTCTGCATACAAAACTTTGAAGGATGCAAATGAAGATATGGAATTTGTGAACAACTGTAAAGAAATGCTGTGCGTGAGCGATGAGAACAGAAAGCTCATTTCTGTCGGGTATGATCTTGGAGTTGCTGACAGAGACTAATGGGTTTGTCATGGTGGTGTCAAGGGGGCGGTTCTTCTGTATCTGATGGAGCTATTATTAAAAACAGTGTCCTTAGCTGCAGTTTGTTTTAATAATCAATATAACAAAAGTATAGAAACATAAAAAAAGCGGTGATGCAGTAAGCATCATCGCTTTTATATATGGTGATTCGCCTGCACCGACATAGCCTGCAGCTCTCCGTGACTGCAATTCTCGATGTCAAACAGGGAGCCCAGCTCCCGCTTCATTTGTTCAAGAAGACTATGGCTGTCGTCAGACATGATCCAGTCGTAAGCAATTTGGCAGGTCTCGTGGATGTTGGTCCTGTAGGCCTTAAAGGAGGGACTTAGTTCTTCCATTGTTATGGCGATCTCAGAGTCATAGAGCCTGGCCTGAGGAGCTGTGAAAGAAAGATATTTTGACATCCAGTCGAGGACCAGGCTTGGAGAAGCAAGAAAGCTCTTGATATTTGCGGTCATTTTACGAGCATAGTCCGCATATTGCTCAGGGGACAGGAAAATGACCTCGTTGTGCAGTTCCCTGTTTCCTGCGAAGACCTTTTCGATCTGCTCGGGGCTGAAGCGATGAAGTGACTGGCTGAGCAGCCGGTAGTCGCGGGAGCAGTGGCCGTTTGAAAACCGGATCACCTTGCTCCACAGGTATTCCTGATAGTCGGTCATGGGCGTATCGGGGAGGAAGCTTTCCCACAGAAAACGATTGATTAGGTCGTTGTCATAGGTTTCAAAATCCTGCGCGATCGTCTCTCTGGGTTCGGATGACGGGATCCCGGCCTCTCTGACAAGTTCCTCCAACTTTTGATAGCAGATGTGCAGAGGAAGATGCTCCTGTATATAGGACAGTGCGGTGATCGTAGAATTCGCATGTTCTATTTCTGACTTAAGTTCCTTGAGGCGGAGGTTTATGTAGTAGCCGGAAGTGGAGGGCTTACTTAAAATCGACCGGATCTGGAGGATCGAGAAGCCCGCGTTTCTCAGGGAACGGATCATAAGGAGACGGTCACAGTCTTCTTGTGAGAACTCGTAATAACCATTTCCAAGTTCCTTGCGGGGGACAAGCAGCCCTTCTTTGATATAATAATGAACATTTCTCTTTGTAATACCGGTTTTCTCACACAATTCTTTCAGCTTCATGATCAAGCTCCTGTTTCGATATTTTGATAGAAAATGACTGTCCTTATAAAAGTATACAGTTGACTGTACGGTTTTACAATAAGAACGCGTGGACGCAGACCGAAAAGCGTTGCAGAAAGCGGTCCGGAGCGGTCAGGGTACGCACAATGCACAAAAATAATCCCTGATAATTGGTCCAAATTCCGATATGGTCTATGACAAAACTGTACGTGCTATCCTTGATTTAACACAGAGGGGAGACAAAGCTTTTTCCCCGAAAACCCAGTTTATATAAGGAAAAGGAGATGCCGTATGTTTGATAAACTGTTTTCCCCAATCAGGATCAGAGACCTGCAGCTGCCTCACCGCATTGTACTGCCGGCTATGGGAACAAAGTTTTCCGGAAACGACAGCTATGTAACCGATAAGCTGATCGACTATCATGTCGCGCGCGTTAAGGGTGGCAGCGGCTTGAACATCGTCGAAGTTGCCAGTGTGCACACACCCAGTGCACCTCGCCATTTTCTTTCCATCAGTGATGACAAATACATTCCCGGACTGAAGAAACTCACAGATGCGATCCACAAAGCCGGCGGAAATGCCGGAATCCAGCTCTGGCAGGGTTCCCTTGCTGTCGGTATGGACCAGACTGCCCAGATTCTGGTTGCATCTGACATGCCTGTGTCACCGGAGATAACGCTTCCCGGGATCACGAAAGAGCAGATCGAAGAGATCGTCGCCTGCTACGGCGCGGCTGCAGCGAGAGCCGTGGAGGCAGGTTTTGACTGTATCGAATTCCACTGCGCGCACAACTACCTTCCCCATTCCTTCCTGTCCGGCGGGATCAACCACAGGACGGATGAGTACGGCGGGAGTCTGGAAAACCGTGCTAAATTCCCGCTCGCATGCATCCGCGCGATCCGTGAGAACATTCCGGAAGGGATGCCGCTGTTTATGAGGATCGATGCGCACGACGATTATCTCGAAGGCGGACTGACCATCGAGGAGGTTATCTCCTTCTGCGCGATGGCAGGAGCTGCAGGCGTAGACGTGTTGGATGTCTCAAGAGGCAACATTATCTCCGCCGGCTTGAAATTTGAAGTCCCTCCTGTAGATATTCCCAAAGCCTTCAACATTGATAACGCTGCCCGGATCCGCAAGGAAACCGGCATGCTGACGATCGGCGTTGGCAGAATCAATACAGCACAGCTTGCTGAGGAGATCCTCGAAGAGGATAAGGTGGACATGGTCGTCATGGGCCGCGCGCAGCTGGCGGATCCCGACTTCGTAATCAAGATCAGGGAAGGCCGTACGGAAGATGTAGTCTACTGCGTCGGGTGCAACCAGGGCTGCTATGACTGTTTTGCCGACACAAATGTGGAGCACATCACATGCCTGAGAAATCCCGCCGTAGGGCGTGAGGCGGAGTGCACCATTGTCAAAACAGAGACTCCCGAGACTGTTCTGGTCGCAGGCGGCGGAATCGGCGGCCTGGAAGCGGCGATCGTACTGAAGCAGCGCGGACATAATCCAATTCTGTGTGAAGCTTCCGGAAAGCTCGGCGGCCAGTTTGTGACAGCCGGAGAGGCTCCCAGAAAGGGCGAGATGAAAGACGCCGTACTGCTGATGGCCAAGCAGGCTGAGAAGATGGGCGTGGATATCCGCCTGAATACACCGGTGACCCCCGCACTGATCGCGGAGATCAAACCTCATACTCTCATCAATGCCATCGGAGCAGAGCCGATCGTGGTTCCTGTGCCCGGCAACGACAAGGCGTTTGTCGTCAATTCGCATGACGTGCTGAACGGCAAAGCAGTTGTGAGCGGCAAGGCTGTCGTGATCGGCGGCGGTATGGTCGGCGTGGAGACCGCTGAATATCTGGCTGAGAAGGGCGCATCCGTCACTGTTCTGGAGATGCTGCCTGAGATCTGCGCAGATCTCGGTGCACCCAGAAAGATCTGCGTGAATGAGAGCGTGTATGCGGCCGGCATCGTTCCCGTGACAGGCGTGACGGTGAAGGAGATCCGCGACGGAGAAGTGATTGGAGAAAAGGATGGCGCGGAGGTAAGCTATCCATGCGATTATGCCGTAATGGCTGTCGGATCCAAGAAGAGGGACGGCAGTGCTTTGGCAGTTGCCTGCTATGAGAACGGGGTGGCTTATTATGAAATCGGCGACGCGGCCGGAGCGCGCAGGGCGCTCAATGCAACGCGAGAAGGTTTTGACGCGGCACTGAAGTTCGACGATCCTCAGGAACACGCCTATGCGCTTCGCCCGAAGAAAGTCGTATTCGTGACCGGTGCGACTGGTACCATGGGACAGGAGACCATGAAGCAGCTGCTCTCCAGGAGCAACCGTTTCGTTACCAGGATTTTGGCCCGTCCTTCCGCAAAGAACAAAGATCTTCTCAAGAAGTATCGCTGTCCGGCACTGGAGATCATCTGGGGAGACATGACAGATTACGATACGATCAAGAAGTGTGTTGACGGAGCAGATTATGTGCTGCACATCGGCGCGATGGTATCGCCTGCGGCAGATGCATATCCGGAGAAGACACTGTACACAAACATCGGCTCGACTCTGAACATCATCAAAGCGATCAAAGAGCAGCCCAATCCGGACAAAGTACATTTCGCCTATGTAGGCACAGTGGCCATGACCGGAAGCCGCCTCGAGCCGGTGCATTTCGGCCGGGTGGGCGACCCTATGTTCCCGTCCATCCACGATTATTACGCGCTCTCCAAGGTGTTCTCCGAGGCGGAAGTATTTGCCAGCGGGCTCAAGTATTGGGTATCGATCCGTCAGACAGGGCAGCATCCCAGCGCAGAAGGTGCAGGCGAGGAGCCGATCATCTTCCATCAGCCTGTCAATAACGTGCTGGAGTGGAGCACTTCCATCGAATCCGGAATCTGCATGGCAAACCTGTGCGAGGATTGGGTGGATGAGAGCTTCTGGAGAAAAGCTTATAACCTGAGCAGCGGCAAAGAATACCGCCTTGCCACATGGGAACTATCGGATATTATGTTAAAGCCCATGGGACTCTCTTTTGCCGAGACAACAGATCCCCAGATGCAGGCGCGCTTCAATTTCCACGGCCAGTATTACACTGACTCGGATCTGCTCGATCAGTATCTGCACTTCCGCTGCATCCCGGCACAGTATTATTGGGCAGGTGTCTCCGGTGAGATCGAAAGGATGATGAAGAATCCGATGATCGCTGCCATGATGCCCACTGCGGAAGGAATGCGTGCTCATAACATTGAGATCGCGAAGAAGCGGATGGGATACCTGTGGATGAAGGAAAACCACGAGACGGATTGGATCAATGCTTTCTTTGGCTCCGAGGAGGAAATGCTGAAGGAAAGACCGCTTGAGATGCATCATCCCAGCGAAGAGGAGTCCTTCCTGAATCATGGTTACAACGAGGAAAAAGGACTGGAAAACCTGGATGGAACAGACCTTCAGGAAGCAGCTGCGTACCGCGGCGGGTCCTTCGAAGATGCGGCACCGGGCAAAGAGATCAACAAACCGGTCGAATGGAAGTGCGCATTCGGGCATTCCTTCAAGGCATCGGTCAATTCAGTGCTGCATGGCGGACACTGGTGCCCGCAGTGCCTGAATAAATCCTGGAAATATCCGGCTATCGCCCGGAAGAATCCGTACTTCGCACAGGTCTGGGACGCACAGCACAGCAGGGAAGAGACTTACGAGATTCCGATCCTGTACAGTGCATATGACATCACGAGAGAACTCAAAGAAAAACTGGGACTGTGAGAAGCAGAGCCTTTTAGGGTTAGAAATGGATATATAGAATAAAGAAGAACCGGAAGGTTGAGCCCTTCCGGTTCTTTTTTGCGCTTTTTTATGTGACACTGATACCGCTTTTGTCATCTGCTTTTTCTCCATTTCAGCAAGTATCTCATCGGAATAGCAGTTTCCAATATACTCAGTGTCGTGCGGCACGATCTTGGTGAATTTCAAGCTGCTCGGACTTATAATGAGAGTATCTGTATTTTTTCCCATCGAAGTTTTTGTATTATTAGGAGGTGTTCCTGAGACACTGAAGAACCGACACGATTACACCAGTAAAAGAGGGGTAGAATAATGGATGAGCTGATTCGCAATTTGATAGAACACAAAACGGAAGAAAACTCTCAGATATGTGAATATTTAATTCATCTGATCCGGTGCTGTCACATTAATTCTCCGGATGAACTCAAAAAAAGAGAAGATGGTAAATATACACACGCATTCTCTAGCGGATTTGAGAAGATGACAGATAGGGAAATCGTAGATGAACTGTTCAGAGTTCAGGAGCAAGCGGATTATAATCCGGACGCAGAAGACCCTATTACTTCACCAGAGATTCTTCGAAACGAGACCATCATGGATAAACTCTTAAGTCTGGAACAGGAATACAGGCAGACAGAGGATATAGAGCGGAAAATGCTTATTGTTATCAAAATGTATTCTCTTCTGGATTGGGATTGTTTTCTGCCATATCACGCATACCGATATATCATGGAGGGGAAACTGTGAACTATACCATTCGATCAGGCGCTATTACAAAGCACTTGCAGCCTGAGGAATATACAAAGACTGAACAAGGGACGAAAATTTTGTAAATTCGTGTGTAATCATTTCTTTTGTATTACGTTAGTACTAGTGTATGAGGTAATACATACGTTGATTAAAGATAGAGACTGTGCTTTTGTAAGTACCGGTGGCTCTTTGAGCCTCCCGATCATGGTGCAGTGCTTATACCACAGGTAGAATGACAACCTATACTACAAGTGCTATATTGGGCGTAGTAAAAAAAGGACAACGGGTCCGGAAAGGAAAGGCAATGCTGCTGATGAATACAAACAGAATGAAAGATACATATCGCATGTTTGATCTTCAAGGGACAACTATGCCGTCCGCCCAGGAAGCAGAATGGCTTATTTGTGTATGCCTTTATAAGACCGGATCAAGTGGATATCTGGAAGCGGGCGCTTTAGCGCGAACCGCGGATTGACCAGATAGAATGCAGTGATTAATGCTGAGACTGCCGCTTGTCCGAAAAGACAGGCGGCTTTTATTATTGCCGTGCGCGGCGCAGCGGCTCGCGCTTACTGGCAACTTGGACGCAAAGCAGCAGCTCAATTTGCGAGACTCGACTATATTTTGAAAGATAAAGATGGCACCGTGAACAAAACCTTCCCGCGGTGGTGCTGATTTCGACAGATTTGTTCAAGAGGGTGGTTTCGGCCCTTTGAGATAAACCCAGTGATGGGGATAAAGGGACGCGAGTCCCGACTTGCCGCAAGGCGAGCCCGCCGGAAAACTCATAGAACGAGATTTTGCCTTTCTGCCCAAGGGCAACTGCTGAGGGTATGGCAGGATCGGGATCGGTAGTACATGGCCGGGTTCCTAACCTGGAAACAGGGGAGAAAGTTTCTATGGATCTACGGTGCGAGTTGTGCAAGAACGAGTGCTGTATTTATCTGCCGGAGGTTCCTCAAACCGAAAGGAAGGGACTGAAGAACAGAAGGAAGTCCGCAAGACGACCAGGGCTGCGAATTCTGGGCCTTGTCCAAAAGACAGGGATGGTAAATGTACACCTCGTAGTCCAATAAGCATGTTAGCTCAAATGGTTGAGCAGTTGTCTCTTAAACAATAGGTTGCCGGTTCGAGTCCGGCATATGCTACAGCCAAAGAGTGTACGGCTTCAGGAAAGAAAATCAACTTATTGTTCTGCAATATGAACACTTATGAAAGCCGCAAGCCGACATAAGAAAGAGTATCGAGTAAGTGCAACTCTAAGAGACGGCAGTCTC
>Ga0256404_1002642_pt1 | contig 39002 bp, 46 predicted proteins | sample RumenRJG_01DNA_FD_185990 | JGI IMG/M metagenome (GOLD analysis project Ga0256404, IMG submission 185990) | Bovine rumen microbial communities from Lethbridge, Alberta, Canada - RJG_01 | ecosystem: Host-associated > Mammals > Digestive system > Stomach > Rumen | place: Canada: Alberta | collected...
GACGGATTGAACGCCACAATTTTTGTATTTCGTCGTCCGTGAGTTGCAGGAGGTCATAGACGAATCCTGCCGGAAGCTTGAAAACGTCAGCAACCAAGTTGTTTTTTAGCAATTTGTCAGCAGGGATGTGAAAAATCTGTGCACATCTGAGCATGGGCTCGATCCCCATTTTGCGCTTACCTTTTTCACAAAGGTTATAAAATTGGCGTGATATGCCCAGCTTTTCGGCAAGTTCTTCCTGCGTCATGTGATATGTACGACGCAGAATCTCAAGATTTGTTATCGGTGCTGACCTATAACAAATCGGATTTAAGGTGATGTCGTTGGTTTCTATGCCGTAGACATCATCTAGGCTTATTTGAAAAAGGTCGGCAAGTTTCCTAGCATATTGCAGACTGATCCGTTTCTTCCCACTCTCTACCAGAGCATAGTAGGGGCGTGAGATGCCCAGTATGTCTGCCAGATATGCCTGCGTCATACCATGCTTGAGACGCAGAGTGCGTAATTTTGTTGACATAAAATTACTCCTTTGTTGAGAAAGAGGAATGAGAAATGAAAGTCATCAAGGATTTCCGCACATTGGCGGAATTGGAGGAGACGATTACGGGATATAAGAATTTATATTCCGTGTCCTGTCTTTCCACAAAATCCCATGCCGTGCTTTTCTATGATGTGAGAGGTGACGAAGAATGTTATCCGATCGCCTCTGATTTCGAGGCTTACTGCTTTCTGCAGCAGGAGGATACCCAGCAGTTCCTCTTGTCGGTCGGCTTTACCGAGCAAGAAATCGCGGAGTACATCGAGAAAGTAAAAAAATTAAATAAAGCAAAGCTACAGTCAATGGATGAGACAGGTAAGAAACTTAAGGAACTACAAGGCGAATTCGAATCCCTGAAAGAAACTTGGGAGAATCCTGACTTTGCTGAATCCAGTTATGTTTAATAACTTAATGCTGTTATGAATACTCATTATTTAATATTTGGTGATATTAAATAATATTTATTGATGTTTTATATATGAGTATTTATTTGTTGTCTATTTTTAATATGGTGTTATTTATTTTAAGGTGGTGTTATTAAAAATGAATCAAAGAAGCAATCCGCTCTTGATCAACGAGAGTCCGATGCAGTTCTTGCCATCGCTGGCATGCGTGCTTGGGGTAGATGGTGCGTTATTCGCACAGCAATTGCATTACTGCCTGAATGCAGCACGTAATCCGCGATACGTTGACGGCAGAGCATGGGTATATAACACGCTCGATGTCTGGAATCTGCAGTTTCCCTTTTGGTCAAAAAGTACGTTGCGGCGAACTTTGAAAAAGTTGCAAGCTGTAGAGATTGACGGCGAGGTTTATCATGTGTTGCTGATACAGAATTATAATACGAACAAAATGAACCGTTGCCAGTGGTTCAGTCTCGATTATGATGAGCTTGATCGGCTGATACCTATTGCGCAGAAAAAAGTTGCAGGCATGCAAAGAGAAATTGCGGAAGGTTCGGAATCAGTGAAACGGAATATCGATTTTCTTTCTCATCGATACCCATCACTAAGAAACGATAATCCTGAAATAGAATTTACCGCTGATTCTTCTCGAAGTGCTCAAAATGAGCAGATGCATGTGTCGAATCCGACAGATGCATGTGTTCAAAATGAACACATGGGAGAATCTCAGATGAAAAAATCGGATATATTTTTTAATAAAACGCCAGCGAGCCCAGTGATGGCGCATGTGTCGAAATCGACAGAAGCAAGTGTTCAAAATGAGCAGATGCAAGTGTTCAAAATGAACACATGCAAGTGTTCAAAATGGACACATGCAAGTGTTCAAAATGAACACATCGAAGGACCATCGGATGATGCACACTCCGAAATACCTGCAAGCCCAGAAACAGCACGGGTTCCGATAGGATCGGATGACGCTCGGTTGGACGAGTTCCCTACAAGTAATCAAAGATATATATATACATACCCTAAGGGTAGTACTAGAGATAGTAATACACAAGAGTATAAACAAGATATAAATACAAGAGATACTTCTCTATCTCAATCTCTCTCTCCTACTCCTACGTATGAGGCTAGGGAGAGAGAGACAGGGAAAGAGCAAATGGGAGATGTGAAGGAGAACGGTCAGGATACTATCGGGTATCTGAAATCGGTCTGCAAGTCCTTTGGTCTCCCGATGTACGCTAACGATATTCGCTCACTCAGCAGTATCGCCAGCAATTATCCCTTAGCCGACATCATCTCGGCCATTAAGATTGCGGTGAGCCATGATGCTCGCTCGTTCTCTTACGTTATCTCTGTATTGCAACGTGCGCAGCAACACGGAGGTAGCAATCATGAAACGAGACAAGAACCGCATCCAGTCTATATCAGCGATGACGCAAGGCGCTATGCCGAGCGGAAAGAACAGTTCTGGCGAGAACACAAGTGCTGATTTCCGCACTGTCGAAGAACTTCTGGACTTTGCTCCGTTGTCGGAGCATCCATCTCTGCAACAAGTGCAGGAGAAGTATGCTAATAAAGCTAGGCAGATCGTCAATGCTCGACACATCGACATTCCTGAGGATATCTTACGGGTACATGCGCTCGAAATCGTCTCGACGTTCAGCGGCAGATCCTGTCAAGGGTGCGGGAAGGAGCCTGACAAAGTGACGCGTTGCTTTCAGCCGCATTTGCGTTATGATGCGACGCACAACGAGCTGTCTGTCGAGTTCTCTCCCTGCCCGTATGCCGCAGACGCAAGGAAGAAGCGCAAGTACGAGGACGAGCTCAAGAACATCCTCGTCAGCCCGCGCTTTCGTTCTCGGACGTTCGACAATTTCTATCCCTCTGAGCAGTCGAAGAAGCTTCTTGAGTTCTTACGGGAGTGGGTGTCGTCGTATCGCACAAATTGCCGTGGTTTTTATATCTACGGCGGCGTAGGTGCAGGCAAGACACATCTTGCGGTCGCGGCGCTGCTTGCAGTGCACGAGATCTATCACGAGCAGTGCATGTACATGGTCGCGCCAAGCTTCCTTGACGAGCTTCGTGCCAACATGGCGACAGGAGAGGCGTTGCAGAAGCGGTTCCGTCTCTACAGCGAGGTACCTGTCCTGCTTATCGATGACCTAGGAGAGGGGAGAAAAGAGAATGGCACATTGTCTTCCTGGGCGAGGGAGAAGCTCTACATGCTCATCAACGACAGGTATGAGCACGAAAGGACGACAATCGTCACGTCTGTCTACAGTCCGAGAGAAATCGGCGATATCATCGGCGATTCTACTATCAGCCGCCTTATCGAGATGTGCTACTTCCTGCATACGCTGGATGGCGATCATCGTTACAGCAATTTCAAAATCATCGAGTAGAGAGATTTTGATAAGGCAGTATAGACAATAATTCCCTCCTAAACGCTCTAGCACCGTCTGTAAGGGGCACCTAAGTCGTTTTAGGTATAAGTTTATGGACGGGCGTAAAATATCGCTTAGAATCGATTCTAGAGCGTTTGAAGATTCCTTAGACGACCTCTGCAAAGATATATCTTTCTAAGAATGATTCCATGCCTTTTGAGGGGGCTCTGCAAAAAAGAGAGGAGTTTTATCAATGGAGTTACAGAATCTGGAACCTACCGGTGACGCTCAGACGCAATCTGAGGCATTCTCGGTGCCAGTATCGAGCAGTGTGCCTGTAGACGATGCTCAAGTGCAGTCTCTGAGAGACGAAATCGCGACACTGAAAGAACAGTTACAGCAACGCGAGAAGATGCATACTATCACGATGATCAAAGAGGTCAAACCGAGTGATTATGATGATCTCAAGCATCGTTGCAAAGATCTCGAAAAGAAGTTGCAGAAATACAGGAGTGCTTATGCCCTAGGCGGTATTTCAACATTGTCTATGCTGATTGACGATTATAAGTCACTCTCAAAAAAGCGGCTTTCTGAAATCACGAATGAAATTCTTGCCGAGAATTTCGACAAAGAGACAATTACAGAAACTATCAGTTTCTGCGATTATCTTGCAAATATTCGTTCGGAAATCCGTGCAATCATTGGCATGAATACACGTGGAAAATGGATTAATAATCCGGCATACAGAAAGATAAAATGTGATGCTAATTATATTACAGAGCTCTTGTCAAAAGACTCTAATCTTATCAAAATTGATGAGAATCGATACGAGGAATTTCATCAGCTTCTTTGCAATATTACCAATGTCTTGAAAGAGTTTTTTAACAAGAAAGGACGGTATCGTGAATGATTTTATAGGAGAGTAGGAGAGGAGAGTGTAATCGTGTGGACCTTTGGAGAAAAGCTCAGAGATCTGCGTCGAGAGAAAGGATGGACGCAGGAAATCTTGGCAAAAAACACAGGATTCTCTGTTAAATCAATCTATAACTGGGAAAATAATAAACGGAGACCGACCGATTATTATTATGTCGCTACAAAACTTAGCGATGTTTTTAAGGTCGATCTGATGGTTTGGTTTCCGACTGTTGCACAAGACGGAAAAGCATCGTCTTAATATCTGCAATATCTTTCGCCATTTGTGATTGCTGTAAGCTTATAATCTGCATTTGTAGCTGTATCTCCGAAGAATCATCAGCAGGCTCTTGGGAAGCTGGATTCGAGATTTTCTCATCCATACCGAAAAAGGTGTCAAGTGAGATTCTGAGTGCTTTGCAGAAGTTATAAATAATTTCTGCTGGTACAGCTCTGCCATATTCATAATTCTGGTAAGATCGGAATTTAATGCCGATTTTTTCCGCCATTTCTCTTTGAGAGAGGCGGGCCTGATTTCTGTAATATTTCAGGCGGCTAGAAATCTTGTTTGTAAGGATTGATGTCTCAATTTTTTCGCCCATTATTTTTCCTTTCTACTTGACGTATATCATTACGGTGTTATAATAGCAATATAAACACCCATTTGGGTGTAAGTAATGCTTAAATTAGTGCAATATCGATGATTTGGAACATCCACCATTTATTTTACCAAATTTAAGGGAGGGAGCAAAGGTATGAATCAAGAACCGAAAAATGGAACGGAGCTTCTGGCAAGATTTTTCGGGAATAAATCGATTGTCGATACGACAATCGAGCAAATACCAATCGAGTCACTGCTCGATAATCCCGATAATTTCTACGGTCTTCGGGACATCGATGATCTCGCGCAGAAAATTGCGGTTTCCCATGTGGTTGAACCGCTAGTTGTTGAGAAACACGACGATAAGTACATGATTATCTCTGGGCATCGGAGAAAAGCGGCTTGGCAGAGACTTCTAAACGAGGGCATCGTTGAAAATCACAACTTGCCATGTGTTGTTTCCTCGTTCGAAAATATCAATGTCAAAGGAGTGGAATTTTCTAAGAAAGAATGCGCTGGAATGTATCTCATGTTTTCAAATATGGGACAGCGCAAAACGAGGACAGTCGAAGAGACCCTGCAGGAGGTCGAACGGCTTGAACCAATAGCTAGAAGTGTTTTCGACGCGCTTGATGCATCGGAAAAAAGGGAATGGGATAATAGTTTTCGTAATTTTTTTGCGAAGACATTTCTTAATATGTCTTCAACTGGATTACAACGATTAACAGTACTAAAAAAGCTCGTGCCAGAGGCAAAAGAAAAGATCAATGATGGTTCTTTTGCAATGCTATTCGGCTCCGAACTTGCTAGCCTGTCGTCTGATAATCAGCGCCAATATCTTTCGCTGATTGAAAGCGGTGAGCAATCACCGACAGTTCGGGCACTGCTTGCTTGGAAGAAAGGCCGACGTAAAGAAAAGGAAGAAAAGAGGGAGGAGGAACCGGAGGACAGATTTGACGAGCATCCAAATTTTCCAGATGAGGATATCTCGTTTGAGCCAGTAGAGCCATCCGATGATATTGAGGAAAAAAGTGATGCTTCTGGCGAGCCGCAGCCTGAACGTGCTAATCATGTAGAGCAATCTGTACAGGATGTAAAAGATAAGCGTGTCGTCTGCGATATTGCTGATATTCCAAACAGAATATCTGATCCGCAGAGTGAGGCAAAAAGCTGGCTGGTAAGTCAGCAGATAAATTATTTATCAAAGCTAAAATCTTATGCGGATGCGCAGGCTGCAAGAGATGATGATGAGCTTATTTCAAGCCAATGGAAAGTTCGGTCATCGGTGCTTTCCGTGCAGATATTGCTGCTTAAAGGGTAGAAAAAAGAGGGAAATGTTGATGTCGTCAATGTTGTTATCGATTAAGCCTATATACGCAAAAGCTATCCTCGAGGGTAAGAAAGAGTACGAATTCCGAAAACGCCGTTGTAAGCCCGGAGTAAACAAGATCGTCTTCTACTCGACATCTCCTGAAAGTAAGGTCGTCGGCGAAGCTGAGATCGAGGATATTATTGAGGGGAGTCCATCTAAAATATGGGAGCTAGCGGAAAAAACAGCGGGAATCACTCGCGCAAAGTATTGCGCTTATTATCACGGTTATTATAACGCTGTTGCGTATAAACTGACGAACGTAGTTGCCTATGTTCCACCAAAGAAGCTATCCGATTACGGTATAGGCCATGTTCCACAATCTTTTATCTATCTTGATTGATAACTGTTCAATACACAAATACCGTGGGGCACACGGGAATTCACGCTTGGGGAAATCGTGTAAGACGCCAATTTTTCGGAGGCGGTGCAGTGGTTGTCGAACCAAGAATTCCCTGGATTTATCTATGGGGAGTGTCAACCTAGAAAAAAGAGATGTTTTACGATGGGAAAAGCAGGAAAAATCATTGTTGGAGTTCTCTTTTCATGCTTGATGTTCATACCGCTGGTATATGCTGAATCGTTACCAGTAACGTCTCCTTTTGGATGGCGTATACATCCGATTTCCGGTACTTGGAAATTTCATAGCGGCGTTGATCTTGGTTATGAATATGGCACACCTGTCAATGTCTTGTTCCCAGGACAAGTCATACAAGCAGGAAATTATGACGACGGGTATGGCAATCAGGTGCTTGTCTATCATCCTGATTATGATACTTACACGAGGTATTGTCATATGTGTGAGGTTACGGTGAATGTTGGTGATTACGTAGAAAGCGGTACAATCATCGGATATGTCGGTTCTACAGGCTATTCAACCGGACCTCATTTACATCTTGAATATATTATCTCGGATGGTAGTGGCGGTTATGTTTACGCCGATCCTCTGTCGCTTTGGGGAGAATAGAAGTAGGAGGAAGAATGCTCTACAAAGATAACCCAGAGTTCTCACTGGAACTCGCTGAAAATTTCTTGCGGCAGCATTTCCGCGAGACTTCGAAAGACAAAATATTGAGAAATTCTTTAAAGATATTTTGTCAAGAATGCTCTGTAAAAGATAAAAACATGCTTCGGATATTCTTCCGTCTCGTTAAAATAGATGTCAATCAAGTGCTGATATCAGCCGTGATTGATTCTTTGCCTGAAGATGAAAAAAAGTATGTCAGCATGAAATACTGTCCTAGTGGCACTAATGTCACGAAGCAGGAGCAAGAAATTCATGTAACCAGAGGACAGTTGAATATTTGGCGAAAAAAGATTCTTGCAAGTATCTGGCGTGCATTGAATTATGAACTCACAATGGATGATATATATTTTCCGAAAAAAGTAATTAACATGATGGAGGCACTTGCGACGCTTCTTTCGTTCTATAACGAAATGGATCCCACCAGACAAGTGGTGGATACATATACTTGTCAGTGCCTTGAGCATTACTACAATTCATATCGCCGTATTTTTGGTGAGTTATATAATTGCATCCTCAATCATGGGGAGTGCCAGAAGATGAATTTGGTTGTTTCAACAATTATAATGAATCCATACTTAAAAAAAGAAGCTTTATCACGGCTTTGCGGTCTGAATCAAGGTACTTTTTCAAGGTACCAAAAGGCATTTGAAGATCGTATCAAGCCATATGTCATCGAGTCGTTTTAACAGGAGGTATTCGTAATGATTGCTGTTGATGAGATCAGTGGTTCTGTCATAAATGGTTATGTGACGGCGTTGTCGCCTGTCGTTCATAATGAGATTTTTGATCTTGGCTACACTAAGGTCAAAGGAGCACCGAATAAACAGCGCATGATGACTTATGCGCTACATGACGAAGATGGGAATGCAATCAATGCGCTTGTGCCTGTTGTTTCCGGCAACTCGATCCGTGGTATTGCCCGCCGTTTGCTCTTCGATTTTTCTTTCGCAGCTCTTGAAACGACAATCGGTGAGCTCATTCCGAGTAATGAGGAAGCAAAGCGTATCACGTATTTCTTCCGCAACGGTGGTCTTACGCCGAAAGGGTTCTCGCCTGTACCCGCAAAAATCGGTACTTATGCAAAAATCAGGACAATCCCTTGGCTCGGTCTGCTCGGGGGTGTGTATCTCGGCCATCAGTTCGGCGGTTCGCTTTCGACATCCATACTGATGCCGGTTACGAGAGAGACGTTGCCGCTTTGCTCAGATACTGTAAAAAAAGAGATGGAAGGAAAATCTTTGCCACCACTCTCTGATTTGCAGAGCCTGCACAGCATCCGCTATACGCGTCGCGCGGATGAGGATAACGAGGATGAGAATCGCGATGATACCGCCGAAAAGGATCCTGAGGCTATGATTTTCGGCACGGAGTATATTCCTGCTGGTACGGTGTTCGATTTCACGGCATCCGTAGATTCTGATGATGAGGGCGTCGTTGCAGCGTTCTTCGCTGCGCTTGCGCTCCTGTCACGTCATGGAAAAATCGGCGGCATGAACGGACGCGGGCATGGCTACGTAAAGTTCCAGCTCGGTATCGATGAGGCGCAGTGCTTGAAACGCTATGAAGATTATCTCGTGAAGCATAAGGATGATATTATTGCCAATATTCGTAGTATTCCTACCTTGTTGGAATCCGTAAAGAAAGAAAAGAAGGAACCGAAGAAAGGAAAACGCTGATGGGATATTCGTCATTACAGATTCTTTTTGAAAAAGAAAATGATACGTCGCTTGATTTTTGCGAGGAAGACAGAAAATGCCGTATCTGCGGCGGCAGACTTACCAAAGAGCATGAGAGTTTTGACAAGCTCTCTGGGAGCTGGACAGATGAAGCCATGCTTCAGAACAAAGAAAGCGATCAGATCTGCACGGCCTGTTCCTGGTTCACGGGAAAAGGGTTTAAAAATATCTGGGAAAGCAAGCATGTGCTGATTGCAGATAAGGAGAAAATCCATCATCTCGGTTACAGTGAGCTGATGCCTTATCTGTCACGAGAAGATCTGCCTTTTCCGCTTGTGATTTCGGTGAAGGGGCTGGGGACTGCTCCACTGCAAAAGCATACGGAGTTCCGCACGTTGCACGCTGTCAGTACTTCTGATGAGAATATGTTTATTTCGTTCTGTTATTTGAAGTATTTCGACGCTGCCACGGTTGACGGTGTTGCCAGTTTCAGGCGGCGCGAGTTTGTTGACACAGTATATCGGCTGGCTGACATGGGGCGCAGGTATATTTTGCCGACTGTTAATTCTCCAAGTGAGTGGAAGAAGCGCAACGATGTATTCTCCAGACTTTATGCTTGTTCTACTACTAAATCTCCCAATAGCTATCTGGCATGCTTCCTAGCTGCTTACGAGGCTGTTCCAGAAAAAAGGAGTGAGATTTCGTGATTCCTGTAAGGATTCGGTTTTCTCTTGCGTCGCCGATTGCATTCTCAGGTGCAAGTGTGTATCGACCTATCATGTTCGACGGTTTGCTTGGGGCAATGTGGGCACGAGAAAAAGGTCTTGTGAAGACTCCGACTGAGAATATGAAAAGCCAGCTGATTTTCCCAGAGCTTCCTCTGGAATTGATTAATGGCAGATATTATGCTGCTTCAGCAATGTTCCTACCAGAGGATGCGCCCACTACTATGCGGATGGATGGTCTCGTGAAGCCTGCAGACTGGTGTGATGCTTTCGCACATCATATACCGAGTGCTAGAAATAACTTTTTCCGTGCGAATACGATGTGGAGCCGTGCGGCCATGGAGAAATTCTGGTTGCTTACGACACCGTATATCGATTTCTACGCGAGAATTACGGATGTCGAGACGTTCCAGCGGTATATGGCACGGCTACGAAAGAGCGGCTTTATTGGATCGAAGCATCGCATGGGATTCGGGAAGATTCTTGGCATTGATGTTCAGCAAGTGAAGGATGACTGGTCGCTTTATCGGGACGGTCTGCCAACGCGCCCAATCCCTGTACAGGATTTTGAGGGTGCAGGAGATGCCGCAAAAGGGATGTCAACTATCTATCCGCCGTACTGGTTCACTGCGAACGAGGAGTTGTGCTGTTTGCCAAGGCAGTCACAATATATCCCGAGAGAGCATCTTGATGAAATGGAAGGAAAACTGCAGGAGATGTTCCGGCAGTTTCAGCTTCGCAGTGAGCGCAAGGAAGTTGCGAAGAGAAAGGAGTGCGTAAAATGATTTATTCGGATCACGATATTCGGCTCGGTCTCCTTTACCGTGGGCTGTTCAAGGTCTCATCTTCAAAGCATTCTGTGCTTGATTCTATCCAGCCGGCTTCAATTGATCTGCATCTCGGAAAGTCTTTCGCTCTTCCGCAGGTTGATGATCCATCACAGCCCGTCGATATTTTTGCCGAGGGAAAATATGAGTTTGTCGAACCTATAGATGGCAGTTTCATTATCCAGCCATTGCAGTCCGTTCTTGCTACGACAGAAGAAAAAATCCATATCTCTCCTTTCTTGGCTGCGACGGTGGAAGGCCGTTCATCGATTGGTCGCAAAGGACTGTTCATCCAGAATGCGGGTTTTATCGACCCTGGATTTGAAGGTGAGATCACGCTCGAACTCTTCAATGCCTCGCAACATCCTCTGATTCTCCACGTTGGCATGGCTATTTGCCAGATGGTTCTCTATGAGCTCAAGTCGGGCTGCGATAAGCCGTATCACGGGCGTTATCAGGGACAAGAAGGAGCTACGCCTTCGCGTCTTTTCTTGGATAAGAAAGGGGATTCGAGCAATGTGTAAAGAGTATCATCAGGTCATCCTGAGTCTTGCACAGGTTCACGGCGCAAAGATAGTGAAACAGAGTGAGGCCTTGAGTCTCTTCTGGGAAATCCTAGCACATGCGGATGATAAGGAATTCGTGAAGGAATTGCATGATCGGGAGACGTACAAATTCTTCTCTTGGGCGTTCACAAACGAGTCAGAAGACAAGCAGGTGTTTAATATTTCATCAGTCGATGCGAATGTAATCAACGTCATCTTGTCGGCAGTGAAGAATTTAGAAGGTAAGACGTTTTCTGTAACGGGTGGTGGTTGCTTCATCATTGTCTCGTCATGGCCAGTTGAGGATATCCATTACATACCGCTGCACACGACGTTGGCAACGGAAAGCGGTATTCATATCAAGCATCATTTTCGTAAAAAAAATAAATTGATCAATATTTCTCTGTTCGCTAATGAAAATAAGGAACTTTTCATTGAGAGGATTCGCAAGAAGCTCATCAATAAGACAGCAGCATATTTCGATTATCCGAGTGATAAGTTAAAAGTCGATATCCCATGGTTTGATTATCGCAGGATGAAGAAGGTTCCTTTCAAATCTGGAAATATCTTCGTCTGCGATTGCAGTCTCAAGCTTGTCGGCAGCCCAGAATGCATCGCAATGGCATTATATGCTGGTCTCGGAGACAGTACAGCAATGGGGTTCGGTCATATGTATCGTGTCGGATAATTGTGTCGGGTGAGGTGAATAAATCTTGGTCTCTAGGAATGAGGAGAAATTACTGAAGCTGTGGTGCTTTTTCCTTTCTGTTGCGTTGTTCGTTTTGCTGTTTATTTTGCTTTGGCAGATCGATCATCATAGCCTGACATTTTCTTTTTAATAAGAATGAAATCACAGTTAAAACGGTGTTTTTCCAACTGCCGGTTGTTGTTCCTGCAAGACAGGAATGAAAGTGCCCAGTATTTTTCTTTTAAGTTTCTCCTTTGAAGGGGAGTTCGCATGAGTTTTGATTAAGTCGTTGAATATTCTGATGTGTGGCGTAATGCTGACTAAATAGATATTGATGGTATCAATGAAGTGGAAGATGATTAATATCGGAGGAATCTTGTATGCATATTTCAAAAAACACTCGAAGAAATGTTATTGCCGTAATTACTCTCGTTTCTATCGCTCTCTCTTTTTCAGGATGTGCACGGAATATGGGTAAGGTTGCTGTTATCGATTATCAAGTAGTCCTGGCAAATCATCCTGATCGCAAGGATGCGGAGAAGAAGCTCGATGATGCATATCGTGAAGTTCAGAAGCAGTTGGAGAAACAGAAGGATGCAAGTATCTCGCAGGACGAGAAAATGCAAAAAATGCAGCAGTTTCAAAAACAAATGATTGCGCAAGAGAAGACGCTCATTGCCCCAATTAAGGCTGATGTGAACGAGAAAATCGATGAGACGATGAAGGAGAAGGGATATACGGCAGTATTCTCTAAAGACTCCCTTGTTCGTGGCGGCGATGATATTACGGATGAGATCCTAAAGAAGGAAGGGCTTTCTGATGAAGAAATCAAGAAAGCCAAGGCTGCAGTTGAAGATCCTTTAAATTAAAAAGGTTTCATCTTGAAGGGAGTAGATTCTGATGTTGGAATGGATCTTGCCAATCGTAATTGGTGGAATCATCGGTGCTGTGATTGTTAAATTGGCGCAGAATGATAAAACGGCTGATTCGATGAAAATGTTTACGGATGAAGAATATCTGGAAAAAAGGTTCAACAAGGCAAAAGATAAGGCCGAGGATAAGATTAATCGGTTTATGAACTGGAAAAACTAGGTGGTGATCGATAATGATTTCTGAAAATGATTTTGCCCTGGTCTGCAAGATAAATTCTGTTCACAGGAATCATAAAAAGAAGAATGAAAAATGTATTTCTCGCAGGATGCTGCTCGAAGATTGCACGATGGATATCGTAAAAGTTATTCATGGCAACGCGGGTGATATTCCGAGTATGAAGAATGTGTCCTGTCGTTTGGAAAAGAGCAAGATCCTACGTAAGGGATGCTATCTGATGGTTCGTGGTAGTTTCGAGAATCTTACGAAACACACGTTCATCTTCAACTGCCAGTCGTCTGTTGCGGCTACGGCTTCGACGATTTTACAGGTTACGCAGAGACTCAAGTTTAACCCTCAGAAGAAGAGAGTCGAAGTCATGCGGGATAATACGGGTGTATCTCTTCGTGATTATGCGGAGGAGCATTTAGCAGATATTCCAAGCGAGCTAAAGAATCAGGATGTCATTGCGGTAGCAAATTTTCTCTATGATTCCGGGCTATCTGATTCGGATTATGATCGCGGATATGAGGTCAATACATATTTCAGGCGTCGCGCAAAGTTGCGTGGCTATGAGGATACAGTGGCTCTCTTGAAATCCAATCCGATGGTGCTGGGTGATATGCACGGAGAGACGGCCTTGAAGCAGTCTGAAATTCGAAAGATCTGTGAGAATCTGAATATCAAGCTTCCGCCAGAGATTACACTTTTGTCGAAGATTTCCAATTACATCAATATGCGTATTGCAAAGGGCGACTCTTTCGTGTCGGTCGCAACGCTGGCAGGAATCTTCCGACATGATCTTGAGGCTATCCAATGCAACGATTTCACGAAGAAATTCCACTGGATCTGTCATATCAAAGACAAGAAAGTGAAGAAATCGACAATGAGTGATATGCAGTTTTCCAGCAAGAATAATCCTATCGGTCAAAGGGAAGCAATGGAAAAATATTATCTGGATGCTTTCCTCGACTTCGGTCTTGATCGAGCCGATGCGGAAAGGAAGGCGAACAATTCTCTCAGCGGCGTGTATCTTTCTCGTGTCTTCTTTTCAGAATACCATGCTGCCAAGAATCTGGCAGAGATGGTAGGAAAAGATGACGATATGAAAGCTTGTTTCGATGCGACTGAGTTCAAGGGGCTGGATGCTCAACAGAAAAAGGCTATCGAGATGGCGTATGAGAACAGGGTTAGTGTGATTATCGGTTCTGCCGGTACGGGTAAGACGCTCACAGTTCAGAGGCTGGTACAGTCTTTGGAAAAGAAGGGAATCCATTCTCTTATTTTGGCGCCGTCTGCCAAGGCCGCTGCGAATGCGGCAGAGAGATTGGATGCGCCATATTCTACAATCGACAGGTTCATCAAGACGAATGCTTTGGATGATGATCTAGGTGTTTCTTCAGGGTTGCCGATAAATACTGGTGATTCACCAGAGGTGAAGAAACTGCAGTTTCTGATTATCGATGAAATGAGCATGTGTTCTGTTGTGACGTTTGCGAAGCTTCTTGACTATATAAAGAACAATGCTTCTGTCCATCTTGTCCTTGTCGGTGATCCTGCACAGCTTCCAGCTATTGGGCCTCGGTTCTTCTTTCAGATTTCCGATGGTCTTCTCGGTGCCGATGTCCCTGTTACGAAGCTCAAGAAGATATTTCGTAGCGATGATTCATTGATTCGCTTTGCTGATGGTATCCGGAGAGGGAAGCTTCGCAAGCGTGTCGATGGAGTTGAGATCTCTGATACTACCATCGAGTCGTATATCATGAATCACACCGAGGATATACGGGCGAAAAAGCCGTTGTTCTTAGCTGAGACACGCAAAGGTTCACGCGGTACAGATGTTCTCAATCACCTCTTACGCAATATCTTAAATCCTACTGGTACACCGATTCCAGATACGCAGTTTTATGTCGGCGATACTGTCATTACGTCACAAAATGATTATCTTGCTGATGACGATGGGGGCGAGAAGAAGGAACAGACGCCTCACGAGAATAGGGATTTCGACATCTATAACGGCACAATGGGCAAGATCTTAAGATGTGTGAGCGAAGCTGATCAGCTTTATGAGGTGGAGCTGTATATGCCGCATAAAACGAGGACATGTCTCTATGATATCAATGATCTCATGATTTATTTACAGCCCGCTTATGCTATCACAGTGCACAAAGCACAAGGATCTGAAGCTGATGAGGTTGTGTTCGTCAAGGGTGAGAACAGCAAATGCACGCGTAATCTGCTCTATACTGCAGTTACGAGGGCAAGAAAGCATGTTACGCTCATTGGTTCAGATTTCGAGGAGACCGTTGCTCGGTTGGAGCAGCCGAATCTGTCGAAGTTCGCTTTCAGATTTCTGGAACAGAGGCAGCAGGATATGGCAGATGACAAGATTGATGAGATAGGCAGTGAACAGATCGTTGAAGACGGGCTGTCTTTGCATTTCTAAACGCGAAGTAGCATCACACATATTTCTGGTATGTTGCAAATTCTATTTTTGGGAGAGGTATGTCACTGTTTTTTAGGTGGTTCGCGAAAAAGAAGGAGTGAAGCGTTTCAGCTCTTGGCTGTTTAGGTGGGCAGTTTCCTCTCGCGTGGGGCGAGGGGAATGAAAGTTTCTCGGTACGGCGGTTAACCGTCACTACGGGCGTTTCCTCTCGCGTGGGGCGAGGGGAATGAAAGTCGCAAGTGACGGCGTAATAGTACCGACAACAGCCGGTTTCCTCTCGCGTGGGGCGAGGGGAATGAAAGTGTTGCACCCACTCTGCAACGCTTCGCAGTTCTGCCGTTTCCTCTCGCGTGGGGCGAGGGGAATGAAAGTTCCGCTCGCGTTCGCGCTCGCGCAGCAAATCAGTTTCCTCTCGCGTGAGGCGAGGGGAATGAAAGTCGTAAGCCGAAACCGATGTATCCAGCCGCTGAGGTTTCCTCTCGCGTGAGGCGAGGGGAATGAAAGGGGTATGTCGTACCACCAGCCATACAGGAGCAACGCGTTTCCTCTCGCGTGAGGCGAGGGGAATGAAAGATTATGCTAGGAATTTTACGGTAGGCACGTTTGCCCGTTTCCTCTCGCGTGAGGCGAGGGGAATGAAAGAGCTTTTTTTGCAATAATTGAGAAAAGACAAGAAAGTTTCCTCTCGCGTGAGGCGAGGGGAATGAAAGTTTGTCTGCTCTAAAATCTCCTCATACTCTGCCGCGTTTCCTCTCGCGTGAGGCGAGGGGAATGAAAGAGTATCTAGCACGCGCTCTTTGCCGTCGTAATCTTGTTTCCTCTCGCGTGAGGCGAGGGGAATGAAAGCTTGACGGAACGAAGGAAATGTACGAGCCGGCATCGTTTCCTCTCGCGTGAGGCGAGGGGAATGAAAGTCTACGAAAGTGCGCTCGAGGTCGAGGAAATCGCAGGTTTCCTCTCGCGTGGGGCGAGGGGAATGAAAGATTATATTCATATTCATAAAACGGGAAGCTTAAGGTTTCTTCTCGCGTGGGGCGTGGGGAATGAAAGAAAAGAAGAACGAAAGAAAAGAACGAAGCGCTTGATTGTTTCCTCTCGCGTGGGGCGAGGGGAATGAAAGCATCAGTTCTTTGTTTGTTGCCATCTGAAACATTGTTTCCTCTCGCGTGGGGCGAGGGGAATGAAAGTTGGATCCACGTTCGTGGATTGCTATGCCGTGCTCGTTTCCTCTCGCGTGGGGCGAGGGGAATGAAAGTACTGCTGCTTGATGTGATGAAATCATATCAAGGTTTCCTCTCGCGTGGGGCGAGGGGAATGAAAGATGGTGAATGGGCAGAAAAGGGCGAAGCTGCGCGTTTCCTCTCGCGTGAGGCGAGGGGAATGAAAGATACGCTTTGTCGCGTTGCGCCTTCGTGCGGAGTTTCCTCTCGCGTGAGGCGAGGGGAATGAAAGAAATGGGTCGCCGGCGAGCGTTCGTAAGCGCCTGTTTCCTCTCGCGTGAGGCGAGGGGAATGAAAGCGGTGTTCGAGGACGAGGGATTTCTCTCGATGGCGGTTTCCTCTCGCGTGAGGCGAGGGGAATGAAAGTCTACGAAAGTGCGCTCGAGGTCGAGGAAATCGCAGGTTTCCTCTCGCGTGGGGCGAGGGGAATGAAAGTGGAAGGGCTCTAGAATCTGGAACGAAGTCCATGAGGTTTCCTCTCGCATGGGACGAGGGGAATGAAAGTAAGAGGAGAAAACATGGAAGAATTCAAACTTTGGAGTTTCCTCTCGCGTGGGGCGAGGGGAATGAAAGACCGTCGGCGGCATCATACAATTTTAGCCCGGATTGTTTCCTCTCGCGTGGGGCGAGGGGAATGAAAGAAGGCTTGCCGCTTTCTTGAGCGCCGCCTGCTGTTTCCTCTCGCGTGGGGCGAGGGGAATGAAAGCGTACTCGGCCACAGGTGCGGCGGTCATTTCGGGTTTCCTCTCGCGTGGGGCGAGGGGAATGAAAGAAAAGATATGCCTGGGAAGGCAGGATTCTTATTGACCGTTTCCTCTCGCGTGGGGCGAGGGGAATGAAAGCAGGACGTCTTCGTGTCACTACCCACGTATTTCGTTTCCTCTCGCGTGGGGCGAGGGGAATGAAAGGTGTATGTTGAATCACATCTTGTCTTGAATATTCCGGTTTCCTCTCGCGTGGGGCGAGGGGAATGAAAGCAGAGCGTCCGGTCAGTCGTATCCTCGATGGTGTTTCCTCTCGCGTGGGGCGAGGGGAATGAAAGACACGCGGCCGTGTGACCGTCAATCGCGAAGCCGTGTTTCCTCTCGCGTGAGGCGAGGGGAATGAAAGAATCATATCAAGGCGGGTTTGCTCGTCCTTCGCCGGCGAGGGGAATGAAAGCTTGACGGAACGAAGGAAATGTACGAGCCGGCATCGTTTCCTCTCGCGTGAGGCGAGGGGAATGAAAGGCACATTTTGCAACATAAGCGAGCTGGTATGAGAGCGTTTCTTCTCGCGTGGGGCGAGGGGAATGAAAGCATGAGGGTGGCATTCGTAGCACCATCATCACTAAGGTTTCCTCTCGCATGGGACGAGGGGAATGAAAGTAAGAGGAGAAAACATGGAAGAATTCAAACTTTGTAGTTTCCTCTCGCTTGGGGCGAGGGGAATGAAAGTCGCATGTAGTACATTTTAATCCGCTCGGCGGGTTTTCTCTCGCGTGGGGCGAGGGGAATGAAAGATTAGAAAAGGTACGCTGCTTTCGTCCAAGAATTGTTTCCTCTCGCATGGGGCGAGGGGAATGAAAGGTATTGCTCGACGGCCTCAAACTCTCTAGTATATAGTTTCCTCTCGCGTGGGGCGAGGGGAATGAAAGAACGGATCTGCTGTTGTTTGCATTTGTCCGTTGCTGGTTTCCTCTCGCGTGGGGCGAGGGGAATGAAAGCTCTTCGTGATCCGCTGCCGGCGCAGGTTGCCGAGAGTTTCCTCTCGCGTGGGGCGAGGGGAATGAAAGTTTGCTTAGCTCGCAAGGAAGTGCAATGATGTGGTTTCCTCTCGCGTAGGGCGAGGGGAATGAAAGCTTGACGGAACGAAGGAAATGTACGAGCCGGCATCGTTTCCTCTCGCGTGAGGCGAGGGGAATGAAAGATTATATTCATATTCATAAAACGGGAAGCTTAAGGTTTCTTCTCGCGTGGGGCGAGGGGAATGAAAGGCATTGTGAGTATCGTTCTTTTTGTGCTAGCGAAAGGAATGAAAATTACCAGCTTCTCAATGTTTCTCTGATATTGATGAAGGATTTCGCCTCGCGTTAGCGAGGGGAATGAAAGATTTGTTTTGTGGTCTCATCGTATAGAACGAAAAGAACAAAAGGAGTTTGTCCATGTTGGACAAACTCCTTTTGTTCTACTTTTTTGCTAGATAATAATAATCCAGATGGTATTTTTGACGCTAAAATTAAGCCAGATTTGGTGTGGGAGGTTTTAATGTGAAGAAAAAGGTTTGTATAGGTGTATTCCTCTTGCTCTATCTTTTTTTTCTTTATAATCCTCTTGGAAGTCAATATACCAAGCTTGTTTTTTTTAATTATACCAGTAGTTTGCCGATAGGCATATATCTCTCTATTCCTGGTTTTGGAGTACGCAACGGTGATATTGTAGCCTACTATGCTGATGAAAGTGTCTATGATTTCGCAAGGGAGCATCATTATTTAGCTGATGGAGTGGAAAAACCATATTTCTTGAAGCATGTTGCAACACCTGGGCATACTTACGAAATTACGGATCATGGATTCTTTATTGATAATTCCTATATCGGAGATATAGCAAAAAGTGACCATCAAGGAAATCATTTGCCACAATTAAACCTAGGGCATTATGTAGTGCAACCAGGCGAAGTCATGACATACACATTGAATACTCATAGTTTTGATAGTCGATATTTTGGTCCTATCAAGACTTCTCAAATTGAGACAAGAGTTATTCCTCTTCTGACGTTTCCTTGACTGTTTGAAAAAATGAAGAAAGGAAGTTAAATCTGTGACATATAATCAGTTTGAAATCATAGGCTTGGATGACTACGAAAATATTGTTGATAGATTTTATTCTTTAATTGATCAGGTCTTTGGCTATAAGGATCTATTCTATCTACAAGCGGTGGAAGAGGCTGTGTGTAATGCCGGACGATATTCTGTCTATGGGCCTGAGAAGGCGCAGATTCTTATTCTTATGAGGGTCGCAGCGTATGATATCGCTGTAACCGTTATTTCAAAAACACATCCTTTCGATGCTCTCGGATACCAGAAAAAATTACGGTCTCTCGCTAATTCAAAATATGCAGATATGGATTGGGGAGAGTATGTCGGTCTCACAACGGCTAGTTCTGGTTTCTGGTATATGCTTACAGGTGTCGATTATTTATATATCGACAGCGATGGTCAGAGTATTACACTTTCTAAAAACAGGATGCGACGCGCCGCAGAAAAAAATGTATCAAAAAAAATCAGTGTTCTCGCGCCGCGTTTTTTGGTAAAAGAAAACGGGGTGATTATATGAACAATGATGTCATTGCGCATGAGAGACTATTAGTAGTCGATGCAAGACCCAATCGTTTTGTCGCTGATTTGAAAAAATGGCTCAGTAGATTTGAAATCAATATTTTTATTGCAAAGTCTGGTATCGAAGCTTTAGAAAAATACAGGCTGTATTCTCCTGGTCTTATCTTGATGAATAGTGAACTACCTGATATGTCTGGTATGTCTGTTTCATCGATTATCAAAGACGGGGAAGATGGAAATCAGACAACCGTCATCCTTTATAATCTTGAGGATGTCTATCAGAACACGAAGGCTGATTTCTTCTTTAATAAAATGAGTCAAGAAAATTTTGATGATATGATGCAGGCACAGCTCCGAACTTTTTACAATGAAAAATTTATCCGGGTTATGCATAGCATGGAACTTCAAATGGCACAGCGTCGTCAGTATCAGATGCTACCACAGAATATCTCGGATGAGAAATATAATGTCATCAATATTTTTTCAGCATATTCTGCTGGTCTTTCCGGTGATTGTTATGATTACTGGAAGGATAAGAATGGTAATCTCTATGGCATTTTGTTTGATTGCACTGGGCATGATATCAACGCATACAGCCAAGTACATTCTCTCAGAATGTCCTTAAAAAAAGAACTGAAATTATATGAGATTGGATACGAGAATTGTACGAGTCTTTCCGATGTACTGAAATCCGTTAATGAAGATCTCTTCCTTGATTATTCTCCAGATATGACTGCAGCAGTTGTGTTTTTACTCAATATACGTGAGAGAAAATTTCACTATTGCACGGCAGGAATGCCTGGTATCATTGTCAGAACGAACAAAGAGTTGAAAAAAATCGAGTCGCAGAATTTTTTACTAGGGTGTTCCGAAGATGCGACATTCGCTAGTTCTGAACTTAATGTTACAGATGATATAAAAGAAATCATCTGCTGTTCCGACGGATTCTATGAGCTCGTCATGAATCAGGAGGAGGTTGTAGATTCGAAGATAGCAAAGCACGATGATGTAAGTGCTGTGATTATTCAGCCAAAATTTTAATTGAATCTAGGAGGAATATTTATGTATGAATATGTCACTATAGATGGCGATACGGCTGTCGTTAAAGTCGTTGGGCGTTATACGCTGATAAAAACACTAAAAGTAGAAGACGAAATCAAAGCCGCCATGAACCAGCATGGTTGCACTAAGGTTCGGTTTGATTTTTCTGAAACAAAATATACGGATTCGGCTTGTAACAGACAGTTGAAAAAGACAAGAGATTCTGTTGGCGCGGATAATTTCAAGGTTATTGGAGCAACAGGTGCCGTTTTGCACGCATTCAAGACAGCAAGGCTGGATGTTTTGTTCGGATCTGTAGAATGATTTTGCTCGACAGGAAAGGAGGGGATCGTATTGATATCGATGTATTTACGACCAGATAAAACACAGATTCTGCAGGCAAACATAGAAAAAAATGGCAAATTCACAGTCGTGGATGCTTTGGAGACAGATGCTATCCTTGATACTTTGCTTACAGCTAACAAGGACGAAAAAGCACTCGAACAGCTATCAAATTACTTCGAATCCTTGAAAAAGGATTCAGATATCGCAAATGAAGATGTTTTTATCGTTCTGCCGGATTATCTGTTTTTGTATATTGAGTCAATTGAATACACGAATGATTCAAATCTGCATTCTCTCATTAATGAAAAAACGGGTACAAATCCTGATAGTCTCTATATAACTATGCCGGTAGAGACAAGCTCTCCGGCTCCTGAGAGGAAGAGCGTTTACGCAATCCGAAGAGTATTGATTGATATACTTACTTCTGTCTGCACGCGAGAACGTATTGCTTTGACAAGTGTCGAACCAGCGTCGTTGTCGTTTTTTCGTGCATATGGAAAATTCGATGAAGAGATGCCGGTTGTCGAGGTATTTGATAATAATGCATCTATTGTTACGTATTCACCTGCAGGCGGAATCTTTATTACTGATGTGCCATCCTTTTCCATTAAAGAAATCATGAAGAATGGTCCAACTGCTGATCAGATGATACAAGGAATGTACGCATCGAATGATTTTGCAGCTGGTGAAACTTTTAAAAATGTGAATACGGATATGCCGTATATCGTATTGACAGAGAACAAGAAGATACTCGAAATGCCGAGTATCCGTTTTCGTCTGCCAGAAACGGCCATTACTTTTCCAGATTTTGTGCAAACTTATGGGATTGCAAAAGATCAGGAAGTCGATTGGATGATTGCTCTTGGAACTTTGTTTCAAGAATATGATGAGATGAAGGGGGATAATGAACAAAAATATTCTGAGAATCCTGCCCTAGCCAATAAGCCTTCTTTTATCCGTATTTCTAGTGGCAATCTTTTGCCGCCTGAAGCCAAGCAAGCTGCGCGTGCACGGCAGTGGAAGCAAGTTATCTTACATACTTGCAAACTTCTTTCCATTGGTTTTGGATTATGTATTTTGGGAGAGATTTCTCTGGCTGGATATTTTTCTACATACCATGTAAATCAGTCGTTGCAAAACGACTATAAACAAGCAAAAACTGATCTAAAAGACATCCAGGATGAGATCAATATCATCAAAGAAGCGAAGAAGGCTGATTTACAGATACCTCGTGCTTTTGGAACAATTGCCCAGGCGCGACCTGATGGGTGTGGATTCGAACATCTTACGATTGGTAATAATAATCTCGGAGACGATGATACGAAAGCACTTAATGATTTTGTTCAGTTGTCCGCGATTGCTGCAGACGAAATGGTATTCCAGACATTTCGTTCCAATCTTTCTGTTTACGACGACCTTTTTACAGGACCATCTTTGAACAGTATACAACTTGATTCTAGTGGATATAAAAAAGCAGCTATGACAATTGGAAGGAAGGTGAGTCAATGACTGGTGTTAAACGAATCTCGTTTTCGTTTTTGCGAGGCAATAAACAGATTGTTTTTGCTGTCATGGGTTCCGCCATCCTTGGGATTGCAACTCTGATTCTTGGCTCAGTAGCATTTTCGTGCTATCAGTCTGCCATGCAGATTTCTGATGAGAATATCTCAATGAAGAAAACGATTGATGACTGGCATGAAGCTGTTTCCTTTATCGATAAACAGAGGTATCGCCCAGTTAAAAAAAGCAATGTTCCAGCCGTGACTTCTGATATCCTAATGGAACTTCAGAGTTATAATTTGAAACTTATGGATTTCAAAGATACGTCATCTAACTCCAGCAATAGTAAGCAACAAAATTACAGGGTCTTTATGGTAAAATTCAGTGGGGATTTTCCAAATACTGTAAAGTTCTTTTCGAATTTTCATTCGCGCGATGCGTTGCTCAGTATCCGTCAACTTAATATGACTCCTAAAAATCAGGATATCGAAACCGAGCTGTATTATCGAATCTACATAAAGTAAAGAAAAGGAAGGAGGTAAGTAAGATGAGTAAGATTGGTGATATTATTCAAAAGCTCTTGCCAAGAAAAAATCGTGATGAATCTGATGATGAATTTGTCGAAGAGTTTGATGACGTTGACAAGGATTTTGTCGAATCGTTACAACCGATAGAACCTTCTTCGGAAACTATTAAAAAAGAAGATATTGAGACACACTTGTATGATACCAATATCTATACACCTAGTCTTGATATAATGGAGGAAAATTCATCTGTTACTAAAAATGCAGATGAAGATGGAAAGTCCTCACAGAATTTGTTTTCTAAGCTTAGCCTTTCAAAGAAAATATCACTTCCGAAGCTTGGGAAAAATAAGCAAGATGCGGTAAAAAAGAGTGTCAATGAAAAGTCTTCTAAAACAAGGAAACCACTTGGCGTTAAAAATAAAGCCGTCGTTTTTGCGAAGTTATTCGTGCTTATTTTAATGGCAGGTGCGTTTGGCTTTGTCAGTTATAAGATGTTCTTTTCTGATTCTGGCAGTACGAATCAACCTGTTGCTATGAGTGAGAATGATGATTTGTCTGAGCCAGAAGATTATGTTTTGAATCAGGATATTCTTGCTGTCAATCCATTCGTGCAGATTGAAAAGCTCGCTCCTCTCAACGGGAGTCGTGTGGTATCGAATGGTGGGATGTCGCCTGTTGTTGGAGCTCGTGCTCTGCCTGCTATTCCTAATTCGTCCAGTCCGGTCCAAGCATCGGTACCGTCTATGTATCGCAGTTCTACGCCAGCGCTTCCCCCAATTCCAAGTATTGCTCCCAGTTCTGTAACTCCTTTACCTTCTAGTGATAGCAAGCCTTCGCAAAATTCATCGCCCGCTGTTACCGTTCAGGGAGTTTTCACAGGAAGTGATGGAAATAATATGGCCATCTTGTCAGACGGCAGTGTCGTAAGCGAGGGAGAGAGTTATCAAGATGGTCGCATTGCTTATATCGGTGGAGACGGTATTAAATTTGATGATGGGAAAACAATGAATTATGGAGATCGTTGATTGGAGTGATACCTTTGAAAAATACAACAAGTAAGAAACTTGAAAGGAATGTCTTAGCTGGTCTCTTAGGTGTTTCTCTCGTTCTTGGATGTGGTTCTGTTCAGACTTATGCATCACCACAAGTTCCAAAGGTGAGCAAAAATGAAGCACAACTGCAGAAGCTGAATGAATTAAAAAAACAAGTCGCGGAAGCGCAGCGTGATTTGGAAAAAGAAGGCATCGATACTTCTAAGATCAATATCAAGACAAAGGATACTGTAAAGAAAGCCGTCAATCTTGATACAAAAAATCATAAAGATAGTGCTGAGGTCAGTGCACCAGATTTTGTTACGCGTATCAAGAATATCTTAGCTGAGTATGACCGGGCAACGGAAAATCCGTATGCTAAGTTGTTCGAAAAGAAGAATCCAAGTGATCAGACAGATGGTGCATTGAAACAAGAGACACAAGCAGTGAAAGCTCAGATTTCCCAGCCGATTGCTTCTGCCGCGCCTGCTCAAAGCACGCCTTCTATTAATTCTCTTACATCGGATTCTTCGAAATATAATTTTGATTGGCGGGGAACACCGCTTGCTCAGTCCCTATATGGTGTTGCCAAGATTGCTGGCAAGGGTGTGGTTGTCAATGGTGATCTGTCTGGCAATGTTTTTATGAGTCTCAAGCAGGTAACTTGTGCTCAGGCATTGGATTATCTCTCTTCTGCGTTCGGGTTTAACTGGATGTCTGATGGATCCAATATCATCATTTCGACAAAAGATCTTATGCAGCAAAGCAAGATTTTTCATGTTGATTATGCTAACAAAGAATTTTTGAAAAAAGAATTTGCCGCTATGGGAATACCTGAGGCGAATGTGTACGCAAACGTAGAGACAGGTACGATATCTGTCACTGGAACTCCGTATCAGCTTGAAGAGGCTGGAAAGCGTCTCAAAGAACTTGATCACCCTGTTTCGCAGTGCCTTCTTCTTGCGCAGCTAATCGAGATCGATCATGGCAAGAGTCTTGACCTTGGACTACAGTACACGTTGCCGACGTATTCCCACGAGGGTAGCAGCGGCGGTAGTAGTGACAGTGGTAGCAGTAGTGGCAGTAGTGGCAGTAAAGGATTCAGGCTGAGTGATCTTACGTATTCTGCTAGTTCCAGGGCTAGTCGTGCTCTTTCGAAGGGGCGTGTCATCGCGAGACCAATGGTCATGAGTTTGAACGGTCAGAAAGGTGTTGTATCCTTTGGCGATAGTGTGCCGATTCTCACTAAGACAGATACCGGATCGTCTAACTCCCTTACTGTCACGTATCAAGATATTGGCACGAAGCTTGAAGTCACGCCTGTGATTAATGAATCATCTGGTGATATTACTCTCACAATCAACACCGAGGTCTCTAACATCACATCTTGGGTTATTTCTGGCGACACGAGAGCTCCGCAGACAAGCAAACGGTCGGCTGTCACCAGCGCTCATGTCAAGAGCGGTCAGAGCTTCGTAATCGGAGGCCTGATGTCGCAAAAAGAACTTGATAACCTTTCTGGTATTCCTGGGCTTATGAACTTGCCCATACTGGGCAAGCTCTTCAGCTATCATACGAGGAGTAAAGATTATTCGGAGGTCTATATCATGATCACGCCGTTTATCGTGACAGATAACATTAATACTCAGAAGATGTATGATGAGCTTGCTAAATATGACAAAGAAACAACGGATAAGAAGATAGTGCTACCAGGAAAGGATTGGGCGGCTCCTCTCATGGTTGAAAAATAGCGATAAGTGGTTTTGCCACAGAGGGGAGTGAATTTTATGGATGATAAATTATTAGTGGAAGATGATCTCATCGCTAGAATGAAGTCGTCCGGTCTCTTTTTTGAAGACGATTTGCAGAAGCTCGATGTATCCCAAGATATATTGAATAAAGTTCCTACTGATATGTGTCGGCTCTACCATATCATGCCAGTTTCCGTTAATGGAAACACCATTATGCTTGTTTCTGATTCATCTGATGCTATCAAGCATCAGGGGGTTATTTCAAAGAGACTCAAGCATCCTATTGTCATCATGATAACCACGCCAGAAAATATCAAGGCAGGACTGGCGAAATTCTATGATATCAAGTCGTATGCGAGAGCATCGACTCGATTGTCAGGTGACAGTGATGAGGATGATGATTCTCTACGAAAAAAGGTCAAAGATTTGCTGTATTGGTGCATCGATAACAAAGTCAGCGATTTGCATTTGATTCCGTACAGTAATGGTATCTTTGTCAAAGTACGTATCAATGGTTTCATTACGGATATTTCTGCTCAATGGGAACTCTTCCGCGATGATGCTTCTAAAGTTGTGAATATCCTCAAAAGCATGGATGAGTCAGGTAATGCATCGTCACAAATGTCACGTATGCCGAATTCTGGGCATTTTGCAATACTGCGTGGTGATATGCCTGTAGAATGCCGACTACAGACAAATCCAATTGGAGATGCTACGGCATCCCGAGAACATGCTGATGTGCGTTTTTTGCCTCAGACGAATGTTGTCCGTAATCTTGATAGTATTTACACAGGCGAAGATCTCCAGACGATACAGCGCACGCTTTATAAAGGAGGCGCAGGCATGTATCTCTTGTCCGGTCCTGTCGGAACCGGTAAATCAACTTCAATTCAGGCAATGCAGGAATATGTCCGAAATCTTTACCAAAGTTTTGGGCATGATCTCATTATTTTTGAGATACAGAATCCTATTGAGTATTTTGATGAACGTAATATCCAGGTAGAAGAGCGTCTCGCCGACGATAGTGCGCTGTCACTTGATGCGATGACAGCACTCCGATCAGCTCTGCGTTCCGATCCTGATATTATCACCTATGGTGAGATACGAGACAGTAACGATGCTCAAGTAGCGACGCGTGCCTGTCAGACAGGTCTGCGTATGTTTTCAACCGTGCATGCTGGTGACTGCATCCGCACTGTCAATCGTCTTTTGGATTTGGATGTTTCTCGTATGAGTCTCTTGGCAGAACTTAAGATCATTGTCTGTCAGCGACTGATTGGACGGTTGTGTCCCGATTGCTCGCAGCCTCATAAGATCACAAACGAGGAGCGGAGTGTCTTGACTGACGATGAATTCAAGATGCTCGAGCATGCAAAACTGAGGGAACGCGGTTCTACGTCAGCTCGAAAAGCTTGTCACTGTCAGGATGGTCTCTTGGGACGTGTTGCTATTCCTGAGTTTATCGTATTCGACGATGCACTCAGGAATGCTCTGCTCAAGATGGATTCTTTCGATGCTGTCCCAAAATTGCTCAAAGAGCATAATTTCCATTCAATGTGGGAGAAGGGACTGCAGATGGCGATGTCTGGTCAGGCAGAGCTTTCAGATGTCATACAAAAGATTGGTCGAGATTGAGGATGTCCCTGTTGCAAAGCTTGGCTTTGTGACAGGGATTGTTTTTTTTCAAGAATTTAAGCTTCGTTTTTTGGTGTACTCTCTTTGTAGTAAGGATGTATGAGGTATTGCTTGTTCAAGGAGGGTTATACATGGAAAGATGGAGAAGGCTTTGCAATCCGGCATTGGGGATGATATCGAAAGTAAAGATTTGTCGCGGTGAGACGGGTGATTGAAATGTATACTGTTCTTTTCGATAATGATCTCGATCATTATATTCCTAAATCCGGAAAGCAGCTCATGGATTACTGCCTTGAAGTTGGATTAGAACATCTTGACAAAGAAAGGCTTACAGATGTTGCTAGAGAATTGGGAGTTGAAAATCCTGAAAAAGCCCATGTATTAAAGGTCGTAGATGCATTTTATGCTGCTGATCCGATGCTTAAGAAGAAAATTGCAAACAGTATTGTTGATGATGTTGCTGAAGCTTTTATGGATGATTGGAATTTGCTTGATTCAACGACGAATAGGTGTTTTAGAGAATTCTCTTATGCTTGCAAAGAGATAGGGCTCTTTAAAAAAGAAGAACCTTATCTGATTTTTGGTGATTGTTCAGAGAGGTATCTTTTTTCTGGATATGAGCTTACTGAGCCTATATCAAATGTAGATAATTTAATTATCCGGCATCTTTTTAATAATTATCCAGATCAAGCTCAAATCTATCGCGCTGACAGTCAACCATATCTGAATGTCTATATGCCTATTCATGATGAGTGCTATACTATGGTACCTATGTCTTGGATGGAGAAGGCTTTACAGTCAGATGTGAAAGAGAATATTCAAGAAATCATGTTGCTCGATGATGAAGTGCGTGATGCTGTGAGAAAAGCTGTTCCGTCGCTGGTTGATAAAAAAGAAGCTCTCACTGCTATGGAGGATTTTGCTATCTGGGAAGCTGGTAGTTCATATTACAATGCGAAAAATAAAACAAGCATGGATGAACTAAGTCAAGCACTTGCGTCTTTCGATTTCTTGAAATTCAAAGAAGATGTGGATGACAAGTTGAGTTCGGATAAACGTGAAGATGTTTTATTTTATGATCTGGCAGCGGATGTTTTTTTTGATAAATATAATACGGGCAAGTATCGCTTATCCGGAAAGCCGGATGAAAAACTTGTCGAAGGTATCGAATATGTACTGTGTAAGAATAATCCAAGAGAAATTAAGAAGATGGTAGATGGTCTTTTCGGCAAGAACCGTGTTAATACGATTCATGAGCTGAAGATGATTGGAAGTAAAGATTTGTCGCGGTGAGGAGTGATTGGTATGAAAAAGATACTTTACGATAATAATTATTATGATTCGTTACCTAGAACGGGCGTAGATCTTATGGATTATGGTATGGACTTGGCTATTCCTTATCTTGAAGAGGAGAGTCTCACTGCTGTAGCAAAAAAGCTTGGTATGGAATCTCCTGAAGAAGCTTCTGCTTACGAAATTACGGAGGCGTATTATTCAGCCGACAAAGAGCTTAAAATTGAAATTGCAGATGAAATTGTTGAAGAAGTTCATGATGCTATGGCTTCTGATATTGATATGCAACATGGTTTTGACGATGATATTATTAGTGATATGGATTTTGCATGTGTAGATATGGGGCTCTTAAAGAAGGATGAACCTTATCTGATTTTGGGCTCTGGTATGGGGTGGCGTTCCCTTTCTGGGTACAAAATTACGGATAATATTTCTAGTGCGAAGGATATTATTGATAATCTGCATGGCGATTATGATTTTCGTGCTCGTGTTTATCGTGAGGATGATAAACCATACTTGAATGCTACTGTTTACTCACATGATGCGCCGATGGGGGAATCTTATACTATTATCCCTATGCAATGGATGGAGAAGGCGTTGGAGTCTGATGTTGGGAAGAATATCAAAGCCATAATGCTACAGGATGTTGAAGTTCGTGACGCGGTGAGAGATGCTGTTCCGTCGCTGACCGAAGGGAAAGAGGCTATCACTGCTCTTGAAGATTTTGTGATTTCGGAAGCTGATACATTGTTAGATATAAAAGAATTGAGCAGGGAACTCGCATCATTTAATTTCTTGATTTTCAAAGAAGATGTTGATAATGATGAGCTTTCAAATAAATATGGGGAAACCTCTTATTATGATTTAGCAGCGAATGCTTTTTTTAATGGCGGCGATTATAGCCATTTCGATGCTGGTGATTATCGTCTGGATGGAAAAACTGATGAGAAACTTATCCAAGGTATCGAAAACGTACTGCGTGAAAAAAATCCGGAGAAAATTAAGAAGATGGTGGATGGTTTGTTTGGGAAAGATCGTGTAAATACGGTTCATGCTCTCAAGACTTTGGTGAGCAAGGAAATGGCGCGGTGATATGGGGTGATATAATGCCTGTAAATACTGCTTTTACCAGTGAGGATTTGTTCGAGTTCTTCAATGTAGAGTATGACAGAATGCAAGAAAAGGAGGCAGAGGATTCCCCGGAAGAAGAGGATTTATTCCAAGATGATGGTGGAGCTTCTGAGGAGGGTGATGAAACCACTAAGGGTGCTTCTGAAAAAGGAGATGTTCCTGAGGATACTCCTTCTGATGCTCATGAAAAAGAAGAGGAAGAAAAAAAGAATATCTCTCAGAATGGTTTCGCACTTGCTGTTCAGGATGCACTACAGCAGGCTGAGAAGAAGGATATCGTTGAAACGGAAAAGAAGTCACGTATCTTGCAGGATTTTGGCAAGAAGATTGGCGGGGCGCGAAAAGATGCAGCCGCGCTTTATCGGAAACTTTTGTTTGATGCGGACGGTCTGAGCATTACTTCACTTACGCTTAATGCGAATTGGCCAATACCTAAATACCAGAAGCTGCTGGATGCGGGGTTGGAGCCTTGGAAGGTCGCAGCAATCCGTGCTTTGCGTGATGCAAACTTGTCCAAACCGAATATCAAGGCATACGGCTATCGTTTTAGGGCCTTGTCGGATGCCGAGGACTTCTGGAAGATGCGTCTTCAAGAAAGTAGGGGGCTAGCTGCCGATATCTTGCGAGGAGATGTTGATAGGGAGGAATTCATCCGATATCTGGCTGCTCCGCATCGCGGGCATTTTTTTACAGAAGAACAATATCCTGAACAGAAGCCAGAGGAATCAGAAAAGATGTATCTTTGGCATGTGCGTTATGATTTACCGCCTTTCAGTCTTGAAAGTATCCATATTCCATTCGATGTTGATGAATCAGCGTTTTTCCCAGATCGTATCTATACGCAGATTTATCATCAGTTTAGGCTCTACGAGGCTCTTGGCCATGATGTTTCTCTCAAGAATTTTTATGTCAACGAACCGATAGAGGGTGATAAAGGACATATTTATAGGCTGTACGAAAAAACGACTCAGAAAAACCGTTGGGATTATGTTGGTTTTATCAGACGGGATAATTATTATGGTCGAGTAGGAGAAGGGAAATCTTTTTATGAGCTTGTGAAGCTGGTCTCGGTTTGCTTGGAGATGAAAGCCGAAAAACGTAGCTCGAAGCAGAATACTGCTGAAATGTCTCAGGAAGAGAAGGATGCTGCTCTTTTTGAAAAAAACAAGGGAAAACCTAGCGATTATAATATTTATTATGACCGACGCGATCCGACGAATTTCTGGGTGAGCCGCATAGTCAGTCGCAATCTGAGGTTCCCTATGGCAAGGTTTACGCTTGAGGATTGTCCAAAAAATTCTCGTGGAAAAAATGATCCGTGGGCTTATTTTCATGCCCATCTGAGTGATTGGCAGAAGGAGTTCTCTAAGAAGGTCGGTCCCTATCTTGATGCCCTGAAGCATTACGTAGTCCGCTCTGACGGTGCTGTTGTGGAAGGCGTAAAAAATTCTTTTACGGTTTACCGTAAGGCATCTAAGCACGAAGTGCCGCTCTATCACGGCGATTTTAAGACGCGTGATGATGCGGAGATGTATCTACTCGACCATATTGCTGAGATAGAAGGGCTTTTCAAGGAATATAATAATCTGCCGTTCGAACGGAATGATGTCAATCGTCCACGTACAGGGAAGAAGCATGAACATGGCGATATCACGCCTGAGATGTATCAGAAGACGTTCGGTTTTCGTGGCGTTGAATTCGGCAACTGGCTGACAGGTAAGGAGCGCCAAGAACGCCTCAATGATTCATACGATGCGTTCTTAGACCTAGCAGATGTGATGGGGGTTGATCCTAAAGCTCTTTCGTTGGGAGGAACGCTGTCCATGCGCTTTGGCAGTAATGGCAGAGGTGGCAAGAATCCTGCTGCGGCACATTTCGAGCATGGGTACAATGCAATTAATCTAACAAAAAAGAATGGGGCAGGGTGCCTCGCTCATGAATGGTTCCATGCTTTTGATTATTATCTAGGACACAAGGAACAGGTTGAGATGCTTTCTGATAGCATGGGAAGATTTTCTTTCGATCCTTCGCCTGTGTGCCTTTCTGAGCAAACTCTTTCTGCATTTGCTGGGGTTACAGAGGTTCTGCGTTCTGATGAGAATGTGAAACTGAAGCAGCGTTCCGCAAAAATGGATATTGGGAAAAGCAAAGAGTATTGGAGCACGATGTGCGAGATGCTTGCTAGAAGTTTCGAGGTCTATATTGAGAAGAAACTGGAGGATAAAGGTATCTGTAATGATTTCCTAGTGAATCGAAAGACGTTCGAGTCATGGGGTCATGGTATGGAAGGAGAGAAGGGAAAAATTTTATCTGAGACGTATCCCTATCTGAAGGATGAGGAGATTCCTTATGTGGAGAAGGCTTTTGACAAGCTGGTGGAGAGCCTTTCGACGAAGAAGGTTAATGACAAGGTAGAGTTCTTCTCTTGCTCTCGTCATGATACGCTGGCAGCGATGATGGAGGAGAGTTCGGCAGTGCCTGAGAGTGAGCTTTCTGACGAGCAGAAAGCTTGGAAGTCGTTCAGCGAGACGCAACTTGGGATTCCTCTCCAGTTCTATGACGGTCCGAAGGAACTCCACGGTCAGTTCGATGCGACGTCTGATATGATGTACCTCAATCGCAACAGCGAGATGGATTATCGGTGGACGTTCTACCATGAGGCGTTCCATGCGCTCAAACAGTCAGATGGCAGGCTGTACCGCGATTTGTTACAGGCAGTAGAAGATACCACCATGATTACCAAGGCGCAGATGGATTCATACAGAAAGAGTGTCCATGGTGCTGATATGTCGGATGACGCTGTAAAAGAAGAAATGCTCGCTGATGCATTTGCTAACGAGAAGACGGAGACACATACCGTCTCCAGCCTTGCGAATAAAGAGCCGAATCTGGCGACGCGTGTCATGAGGTTCGCACGGCGACTTGCCGATAAGGCAAAAGGTTTTTTTGGTCAGGAGAAGGTTGGGCTTACGGCAGAGCAGGCAACAGCTTTCCGAGAGCGGTTGGAGTATATCACGCAGCATCTCCAGCTCAGAGGAAAAGCGGTGCTCTCGGATCGGCACCAGGTGCTTGGTATGGATGGGTATCCGATTGTTCCTGAGGATATGCGTTTCAAGCCACATTGTGCGGTTCTCTTTGCTAGGAATAGAGAAAAGCAAAATTCGTTTGATTTATTTGCTGCAAAGGAGCTTTTGAAAAAATATACACCAGAGGTGGTTGTTGAGACGCTGAAGCGTTTCAGCCCCTTCAATCAGACAAAGCAGACTGCAAGAAGCATGGTTTTGAGCGCTTGTCAGAGGGGCCGGTAAGAAAATAGGCTGTGCAGGGTGATTTTTCACTCGGCACAGCCTATTTGATTTTGTTCATGTTGGACAAGCTCCCCTAAAAATGAAAAAAAACAATAAATCTAGAGACATATTTTTCAGTATACTAAACTTGAAAAAGTTGAATGGACGAGGTGAGAAAAATTGGCATTTGTAAAAAAGAAAAATTCCCTTTCCAATCAAGAACTCATCGATTTTTTTGAAGTCATAGAGAATTTCGTGGCAACGATGCCAAAATCCGGCTTGGAAGAAGGCGTCAAGGCCATCATGGAGGATGAGAAGAAAGATAGCTACACATACCATATCTGTGCTTCTATCATCCGGGATATGGAAAATGGTCATTTGTTCTCTGAGGCACTCACGAAGTTTCCGCAGTCATTTCCACCGTTCGTCGTGGGCATTATCAGGATGTCTGAACAAACTGGACAGCTTGATAAATCTATCAAAGAAATCATGTTCCGTCAGAAATTGCAGGAGACGATAAGCGCGACTGTCTCGAAAGCTACATTTGTACCAAAAATTTCAGCAGTAGTTGGCGTTCTGCTTTTCTTCTTTACCTGCCTCTTTGTCATACCGAAGCTTAGCGAGACTTTCGGCTCTCTAGATACCGATATGCCTCTATTTACTGAGGTCGTTATGCTTGTCGGAAATTTCATGGCGGAGTGGTGGTTTATCTGGCTTGCTTTGTTAGTAGCATTAGTGATGGGGTACTCTACGCTTAAGCGGAAGAATCCGGAGAAGCTGGCATTTATTCGACTTAAGATTCCTTTTTGGAAACCAATCGAAATCAATCAGATTAAGTATGATTTTTGTTCCATAATGGGCATCTGTATCGATGCAGGTGTTGAACCTGTTCAGGCGTTGAATTACACAGCGCTTGCAACAGATAATCTGTTCCTGAAGGATCTTATTCGAAAGTCTAAAAGGCTCACGACAAACGGTGTACCATTTGATGAGGCTTTGAAACAAGAAGATCATGTGCCAATCCTTGACAAGAAACTTTATAGAATCTTACTGGCTGGTCGTTTCACAGGCAAGACTGGTACGAATATGAAGAAGCAGGCTGATTTTTACCGTAACAAATTGATGATGGCAACAGATGCTATCGGAGAACGGGTGGGTATGCTTGTGCTTACGCCGATTCTTATTTTGATTGCTATCCTGCTTACAGCAATCACGCTTCCAGTTATCAATCTGGGTACGAGTTTTGTCAATAAGTTCTGATGGAGGAGAGTATCATGGGAAATCTAAAAAAACGTGGTTTCTTGATTTTACCGACGATATTGTCGATATTTATCGTTGGTATGCTGGGTGTCGCGCTCTCCGCTATTTATGGCGGTATGTTTTCTACATTGTCGGCTGGAAAAGGTGCGTCACAAGCACAACAGTATGCTGCGGTGGAATCCGAATACGTTAAGTTGCAGGGCTATGACAACGCTGATAACGTTGTGCATGGCTGGAAGACGATGGAAGCGCTTACAGGCGAAGATGACGGCAAGAATTGGGAGTCAAAAGTTACGCTTGAGCGTACCAAGAAGACAGACAGTGGCAATACTGTCAAAGTCATGAAGGTGGCTACGCGCAAGAATGGCGACCTGATTTCTCGCTATAGTTCAGAGGTTCCTCTGGTAGAAGGCTATGATGTCTATAGCAAGGCGGAGATCGACCAGATGTTTACGACACTCAGTTCACAGATTTCGCAACTGAGTTCTGATCTGGACGCTTTCAAAAAGGCTACAGCGGATAATTTTACGACGATCAACAACAATATCAATCAAATAAAGTCTAATCTCGATGATCTGTCGAAGATGCTTGGTACGGAAACACAGGCTCGTATCGATGCAGATAAGGCTATCTCAAATACTATCTCGAACGAGACAAAAGCGCGTCAGGATGCGGACAAGGCGCTTTCCAATCAGATTGACAGTCTCAAATCCTCGCTCACTGATCTGCAATCTGCACTCAATACGGAAGTCAGCAACCGTCAGGCTGCTGATAAGGCACTCCAGAGCAATATCGACAGCGAAACGTCTGCTAGAAAGGCAGCGGATGCAGCAGAGGCGAATGCTCGTAAACAAGCTATCAGCGACTTGCAAGCACAGATTAACAGCAAGTATGACGAGCTCTATAATCTCTATAAAGGACTCAAGAGTCGCTTGGATGGTAATGAGTTTGTTAAATCTAAAAACGGTGAGAACAACATCGCGCTCAAATATGAACAGAAGGATGGCGAGGATAAGAAGACGCTCCATGCGTATGTAGATGGGGTAGAAGTACCATTAGCTTCGCAGAATGGTAGAGATGGTAAAGATGGAAACATCATACAAGAAAAAGACGTTACCTTGAAAATTTATGTTGATTTAAAAAAGAGTCCACTTCCATACACGGACGGCTCATTGGACGAAGATTTTTTCACTTCAACAACAGGTAATGTCACAGCAGAAGTATCCAATGACATAACTGCCTATTCAAACGGTCCGTATACTAAGATTGAATTAGCAAGCCTTTCAGCGCCACTTGGCTCTACTACTACAACACTAGGAACCAGTATTCAAACAGTGAATCATCAGTTTGGCGCATGTAGGCAACAGGCTATTAATTATGTAAACCAGCATATTGGCGATTTTAAGTCAAGGATTGTACAAAAAATTCCAGAAGCCGCTCAAGCAACAAAAATAGTTGTTGATGCGGGAGAGTGATAAAGCAAATTGGGATTTGATACATTACACAGATGGATTTACATATTTAATATCGACAAAAAGCTTCTCAAATAATGAGGAGCTTTTTAATTGGTATTTTCGCAGAATGCAAACACTGGTAAGTGGGCTCAGTTGTATTGGATCGATCATACGGAAAACTATTATCGGACGTTACAGCTTGCGACAAAATATGACGGGAAGGAATACATCCTACACGATTTCTCCGACTATGTAGAAGGAGCTGCATATATTACTTTTCAAGTGGATTCATATCCTGTACAGGGCAGTGACAACGGGCGTGTTTCTTTTCATATTTATAAAATCTCAACTCCTTATCCACAAAATACAGTCACGCTTACTTTTAACGAAATTCCTAATGATAATGCAGTTCGTGCTTATTTAAGAAATGCCATTATGCCACAGCTCGGCTTAAAGCATGTTCATTTAAAAGGACATAGAATATCTGCTGGCGCGGACTTTGATGAAATTGTGTCAATAGAATAGGTACTTTCGCAGAATGCAAATACAAATCAAAATGATGGAACTCTTAAGCATGATAGAAAATATTACTTGGAATTCACCCCTGAAATAAGTTCATATGATCATGGTGCCAGCGTGCGGCCATATGCTACCGGGGGGATAGACGTTAGTTACTACTATATCGATACAATATACAAAGATACACCATCAGAGAAAATGATTATTTATTCAAATAACAAGACAGTAAAAACGACTACTTTAACCGATGGAATGTTTTATGACCCAAGAGGTTCAGATCCAGCTAACGATGCATTGAGGTTGGAACGCAATTATATTATCGAACACAAGAATCATTTCCTAGAAGAAGTCTATGAAAAAATTCCAGAAGCACGGAATGCTGATGAAATTATTTACTAAAGAAAGACGGCAAGAACAAACTCTTGTCGTCTTATTTCATAGGTACTTTCGCAGAATAAAAATGATAAATATTTCCCCTCTCTAGATAGCAACACTGGTTATGCTGTACTGGATAACGGTCTGATTCTTCAATGGGGTCGTATCGATAACGTCTACTTCGATGAGAGTCATCAAGAAATCGTTACTTTCATCAAGCCATTCCCACATCAATGTTTCTCTGTCTTAGCTTCTACTAATCAGAATACAGTATTACCGGGTATGCGAACTGTATATGTAGTTTCTTATGACCAAACACAAGCGGTATTCTTACCTGGTTTTACACATACATCATACCTCTGTAATATTACTTGGTTCGCCATTGGATGGTGAGAGAAAAGCAGTCACTAATGGGACTCCTTTTTAATTGGTACTTTCGCAGAATGCAAACACTGGTAAGTGGGCTCAGTTGTATTGGATCGACCATACAGAAAATTATTATCGGACGTTACAGCTTGCAACAAAATATGACGGGAAGGAACACGTTTTACATGAATTTTCTCAATGGACCATCCCAGTCTTTCATTTTGAAGAAGATTTTCCGAAGCAACCTTCTTATCCTGGATATCACAAATACTGGATAGAATTTCCAAACATAGGAGATGAAGCATTTGATTTAGGCTTTATGGATGAACCTAATATCATCTCTTATATAAAAAACTCAATTATGCCAAAGTATAACTTAACAGTAATTCGTTATCAGGGGTCAATAGACGGTAAAAAATCTGAAGGATTTATTACGCGATAAAAAATAGCTTCTCTAAGTTCAGAGAAGCTATTTTTTATCGCGCAAATGTGTCAATAGAATAGGTACTTTCGCAGAATAAGAACACAGATGACATCATTACTAAAGGGGAATATATTTTATCATTTGGCGTTCAATCTCAATTTGTTTATGCAAATAACTGGGGTAATGGAGCTGCATACGCTACTGGTTTTGATTATGACGGAACCGTAATTGCTTACTTTGATTATGAATTTACTATATACTCCGATGATTTTATCGTTTATACAACTAAAATTCCTATCAAAAGTGTAAAATTATCCGGAGGATTAAAATTAAGTGATGATATAGATGAATCTAATTCATCTGGTACTCGTGCTACGAATTATGTAAAGGAGCATATAGAAGACTTCAAAGCAAAAGCATATGAAGCCATGCCGGAAGCGAGAAAAGCGACAAATATTCCTTCAGTCAGAAGAGATATCTCAAAATAAGTATCAAAAACCATAATCCATTGTCCATTGAGAATTCTGTTGAGATCCCCAAACTCGTTTCCAACGCATACCTTCCTGACCTGGAATATCTACATAAACACAATTCGTTGCTCTTGCCTCTGGAATAACTTCAATTGCCTTTGATACCATCTCATCAATATGATTCTTTATATAATCAGATCCCTCTTCAATATAGGATAATGGATTAGTTCCCCTAGTAAGACCTCCTGTAATAGTAGCGTTTTTTGAGAAATATTCCAATGGCTTACTATCTAAATCAACAACAAAATCTTGATAAAGAAGACGAACATGTTTTGCTCGATTATGACGATAGGTCACTTCTATAGTTCCATCTGAAATTGGATATTCATCATATGGATCTGGATGATACATCTCATATTGTGGAGTAAAGATGAGGTAGTTATCTTCTTCTTCTGATGTATTGATATTGAAAGGAGTCTGCGAAAGTACCTATGAAAAAAGACGACAAGAATTTACTCTTGCCGTCTTTTTTTAGTGAATAAGCTTTTCAAGGGGAGTAAAATCATCCATGTACATAATTTCATCAGCATTCCGTGCTTCTGGGATTTTTTCATAGACTTCTTCTAAGAAATGATTCTTGTGTTCGATAATATAATTGCGTTCCAACCTCAATGCTTCAATAGCTGGATCTGAACCTCCTGGATCATAAAACATTCCATCGGTTAATTCAATATCTTTCACCGTCTTGTTACCTGAATAAATAATTATTTTCCCTGATGGTGTATCTTTGTATATTGTATCGATATAGTAGTAACTAACG
>Ga0256404_1002643_pt1 | contig 38996 bp, 31 predicted proteins | sample RumenRJG_01DNA_FD_185990 | JGI IMG/M metagenome (GOLD analysis project Ga0256404, IMG submission 185990) | Bovine rumen microbial communities from Lethbridge, Alberta, Canada - RJG_01 | ecosystem: Host-associated > Mammals > Digestive system > Stomach > Rumen | place: Canada: Alberta | collected...
TTCGGTCAAGCCGGACTTCGCAACTTGCGGCTTGTGTGTTTCTTTGTTACTTTCTTTTCACACCGAAAAGAAAGTAAGTTCCTTTACAAGTAATGAAAAAGGATAGAACGTAATATCCTATCCTTATTTGATTATTTATCCTTAACTCCGAAGCGTTAGCTTTGGAAATTAACGCCCGTTAGGGCAATTAACGCCGAGCCTACGGCTTGGCAATTAACTCCGCCCACGGCGGAAATTCGTTTTGAAATTATATCAAAAAGTAAAATAAATTACTCTTGACCGTTGATTATATCGAGACAAGCCATAATGGCTTTTACGCAGCCGTCTATACCGAGCATGGAAGAGTCGAGAGACAGGTGATAGTTTTTGGCGTTGCCCCAAATTTTACCCGTGAAGTAGCTGTAATATGAAGCTCTCGCTTTGTCGGTTTTCGTGACTATGGATTTGGCTTTGTCTTGCGTTACGCTCTCTCTTTTGGCTACTCTTTCTATTCTCTCGTCGAGGGGAGCGTGAATGAACACGTTAAGCACGTTTTCGTTTTCGGCGAGGACGTAGTCCGAGCATCTGCCCACTATTACGCAAGGTTCTCTGTCGGCAAGTTCTTTGATTATTTTGGATTGCTCGACGTAAAGCTGTACCGAGACCGGTTGTTCGTACATATAAAAAGCGCCCGTTCCCCAAAAGAACTGCGGTTTGCGCTCTTCGTTTTCGGCAATGAAGTTGGCGGCGAATCCGCTGGTTTTTGCCGTTTCCAAAAGAAGTTCTTTGTCGTAGCATTTTACGTTCAGAGCTTTTGCGAGTTCTTCTCCGACGTGTCTGCCGCCGCTTCCGTTTTCTCTGCCTATGGTAATTACGGTTTTTTTCATCCTTTCGTCCTCCTTATGCGATTATATTCCTACTATTATAATAATATCTACGAAAAAAATATTCAAGATGCTAAATTTATTTTCGTAAAGTTTTTTTAAGAATTTCGTCGATAAAAAAGGACGAAAACCCGTTATGGCTTTCGTCCGTGATGTTTTAATCGTTTGCTTCGTTTCAGGTTCTTACCATCGCCGTATTAGGTTTCGTCGTCGGATATTTCTTCTATATCCGTGCTTTCTTCGATGAATAAGTCTTCCGCTGCGACGTCGGTCGTCGTTTCGGCGGTTTGTTCGGTTTCGGCTTTGTGTTTAAGCTGATATTCGCTTCTGCCTTCGGCGATTTCCTTTACCATACGTTGATGGACTTCTTCGCTGAGAAAATATTTTCTCTTGTAGATAAGCATAGCCGCCGCCACGAAGACTATGGGAATAATACACATACAGGCGAGGAGAGCTTGCTTTTTTGCGGAGGGAATAGTAGCTAAAATGCCTTCTATTCGCGCCATTTTTTCTTCCTAGGTGATAAGACCTCTTGGAACGTCGTTTTCCGCCGCGCTTATACCGTTCGTGTATACGGTGACTCCCACACGAGATAAACGAGCATCACCAAAAATTGCATAAGAGCGGACGCCATTTTAGCTGTGAAAGGACGGAGCGAGAAGATGAGCCCTTCGTCGCGATTGCCGGTTTTCCACTCGTTGTACTCTACCGTGTTCGCTATACTTATGACCATTATCATATAGAATCCGCCGCCGTAACCCGCAATGAAATTGCCGATGGAAAGTATGAGGAATTTAAGGTCTATGTCCGCCACGATAAAGCCGAATATATCCATATGGAAAGTCTTGATACCCGACGGAATACACAGACCGAAGACGAGCATCAAAGCGTATCCTATCACCATGGCAAAACCGCAGGAATAGAGAAGTTTGTCTCGTCCGAACTTCTTCGAAAGCAACGGATAAATTATCGTGAACACTACGCCTAAAATCCCTCCGAGTGCCCCGAAAATCATAGTTAGGGTACCGTTATAGCCGAATTCAAAGTATATGTAACTCATACTGAGTCCGCCGCCGACGACGCCCGTGCCGGTCTGATAGAGGAGAGCTATAAGGGCGCACCACATAAGCTGGTCGTTCTTGAAAATCACACGGAACATATCTTTAAGTCCCATCGTCTTTTTCTTTGCGGTGAGGACCATAGGCGCTTCTTTTACGCCGAAGACGGTGAACAGCTGAAATCCGAACATAAGAACGGCGGAAGCCACCGCTATATAATCATAAACGCTTTAGGCGCGCTGCCGCCGAGAGGGTTGGCTCCGATGGCGAGTACCGGGATAATAAAGCCGGCTACCGCTCCGCCCGCAGTGGCGGCTATTTGCGCGAAAGAGGTGAGTTTGTCGCGTTCTCTTTCGTTCGAGGTAAGAGAGGGGAGCATACCCCAATACGAAATATCGTTCATCGTAAAGGTTATGCTGAAAAGGAAATACATTACCGCAAGAAAGCCTATAAAGCCCCACCCGTCTACGGGAACGCTGAATACGGCTATTACTACCAATCCCGTCAATAACGCGCCGATAAACATCCACGGCTTAAATCGTCCGAAACGGGAACGGGTATTTTCGACTATTCCGCCCATAATAGGATCGTTGAAAGCGTCGAATATTCTCGCCGCGATTATAATAAAACTTACCGACGTAAATTGAGCCGTCGTTAAAGTTTTCGTAAAGAGTATAAAGGTAATGAGATTGCTGTTGAACAGCATATAAAGAAAATCTCTGCCGACGGTCCCCAAAGGGTACATCCAAAAAGTTCGTTTGGACAGATTACCGCTCGGCTGCGTTTGTACGTTTTCCGGGCTGCTTACGTTCGTTGTTTCTTCCATTGTTCCTCCGTAATAAAAAGCATAAAGATATGATAACATTTATCCACGGCTAAATCAATACCGATTTTTCAAAAATCGAATGCAACTGGTTTGTTTCAAGCAGAAATGAACTATCTCTTTATAAGTTCGTCGACGGAAATATCGAAAATATCCGCAAGCGCAATCAACGTAAAAATATCGGGTACGCTGTATCCGTTTTCGTAATTGGAAACCAAACTCTTTTTCCCGCCCAACTTTTCCGCAAGCTCGCTCTGCGTCATCTTGTGCAACAGGCGGTACTCTTTAATATTCTTCTGAATGTTTTCTCGAAAAATCTGCTCGTTCATATTGACAATTGTACAAACTTCTTGTACAATCAACATAAATGTACAAGTTACTTGTACTAAAACAAGAAGGAAGGAAATGAAAATGAAAGACAAAACGACGGCAGGTATTTTCGCACTTTTTATCGGAGGATGGGGGATACACCACTTTTATCTTAACGAAAAAACGGCGGGTATATTGTATTTATGTTTTTTTTGGACGGGTATTCCCGCAATTCTCGCATTTATCGACGGAATAAGATATCTTTGTATGGATGAAGAAAAATTTAACGCAAAGTACAATTCGGGCGTAACTTCCGCTATGGCGATGCGATACGGGACGGCAAACGCTCCTATTACTACTGTGCCCGTAAAAGGCGATAAAAGCGCGGAAACTCTTATGGAATATAAAAAACTTTTAGACGACGGACTCATTACTTTCGAAGAGTTTCAACAATTAAAAAATAAAGTATTGTCGGGAGAAGTAGAATTATGAGCAATTTAGAAAATAAAAAAACAGCAAGAGATTGCACCATAGCAGCATTGTTTTTCACATTACCGACCTTAGCTTTTACAATGACGACTGGACTTGTCGGATTTCGGTTTATGCCGGGGGCTTTGCTGTTTTGCTTTCTCGTGCTTATTCTATCTTCGGTAGCTTTGCGCAAATGGCGTTCGAACGCGAGAGATAATATTAGTTGTAAAACCAAAAAATATCTTACGGCAATAGTTGTTCTATTATTTATAACTTTCGTATTTTTGTTGATTGCAATGATTTTCGCATGTTTTTACTATTATTACTACGAATATTCCCTTTATAGGGGAAATGAAATGTGTGAGATGATGTGCTTTATTTTTTCTTTTGCGGCAGCGGCGTTAAACATAGTGGAAATCGTATTATTTTCCATAGCAATATCCTTGGAAAAAAAGCGATGCCGCAAAAACTTTCCGCAGAAACCGCAACTAAATCATTGCAAGACTATAAATATTTATACGAAAACGGCTTAATTACGCAAGAAGAGTACGATACGCAAAGAGAAAGAATTTTAAGTCAATTAGGGCTATAAAAATGAACGTTTTTTGCGACTGTTTTATTACGTTTATGTATGTATTTTAATAAAAATAAAATTTTATCGGGAGAATAGAAATATGAACGAGTTGAAAAATGAAAAAATGATAAGAGATTGCACAATATCTTCGTTGGTTTTTGCAATACTTACGTTTATTTTTACAATGACGGCAGGAATATTTGCTGTGATAGAATCCTGTTATCTCGGCGCTATATTTGCGTCGACAGCCCTGCCGCTATGCTTTATTACGATTGTTTTATCTACGGTGGCATTAAGTAAGCATAATTTTAACGGGGAAGATAAGAATAACGTTAAAATCAAAAAACTTCTTATTACGATGGTTGTTTTGTCGGTAATAATCTTTATGTTCTTGCTGATTTCTTTGATTGTCGGATATTTAGAAGAAAAATTCAGATACGATATAGTTTATTATCGAGGTGATTATTACTTTTATAATAGCAGTTGGGGGTGGACAGTTTGCGTTGCAACGTGCGCGTTTTTCTCTTTTGCCGCGATGTCGGCAAGCATAGCTATAATAGCATTATCTTCCGAAGTTATATCTTTGGAAAACAAAATAATTAAACCGCAAATTGAAAGCACAGCGGAAAGCGCATATTCCGCAGTAAAATCGTTACAAGACTATAAATATTTATACGAAAACGGCTTGATTACGCAAGAAGAGTACGATACGCAAAGAGAAAAAGTTTTAAGGCAATTAGGGATGTAAGAATACGCGGGGGACAAGCATTTTTTTGATAAAAACGGCGTAAAACGGCGATTTTAATCCTTAATAAATTATTAAAGTTGACACGGATTAACGCAATATGTTATGCTGAAAATATCAATAAAGTGAGGTGCGGATATGGCAGAATGGCTTAAATATTTACTCATAGCATTAGGCGCGGTAGTAGTCCTTGCTATAATCTTACATTTCGTGAACAGAGCGTTCAGGAATAAGTACGGTTTCGGTCTGTACGGCGGAGCTTTGCTTATACTTCTTGCCGTAGCCGGGATAGGGGGCGGCGCTTTCCTTGCCGTCGGCGGAACTACTCTTTGGGGCGTAGTGCTTATAGTCATAGGTATTATTCCGCTTATAATCACTCTCGTTTGGGATTTCAAGATATGCGGCGGAGCGGGGATATGGGCGTTTTTGTTGCAGATATTGTTTTGCGTTCCGGCGTTGTTCGTAATATTCGATATTATTTTCAATAAAGGGAACTCTACCATAAATAACCCTTCCGTCTACAATTCATATTACAGAAAGTCGAAACGAGATAAAAACGAGAGATATTAAATTGTCCACTCCGTGGAGTTAATTGCCAAAGCCGTTGCTTTGGATATATGGATATAAAAATCTTATTAAGGAATGGAATTATTTCCGTTCCTTTTTCTTTATCCTTAACGCCGAAATCTATGATTTTGGCAATTCACGCCCGATAGGGCAATTAACTCCACGCAGTGGAAATTCACGCCACGCAGTGGCAATTAACTCCGCTCCGCAAGGAGTGGAAACTCACGCCGAGCCGTCAGCTTGGCAATTCACGCCCGTCAGGGCAACTAACCGTTACTTATCCGTTTTTTCTGGTCTTTTTTTGTTGTTGACATAAGCGCGGTTTTAATTATATAATAATTATGACAAACTATGTACTATTGCGGAGAGTAAATGGAAAGTAATAATACTTGCAAAAAAATCAATAAAAGAACGGTCGCGGCGGTGCTTATCGCTACGGTTTGTTTTGCGATAATCGCTTTAAGCGCAGGGATAGCGGGGCATACGACTTATCTTAAAGATTGCGAAGCCCGTATATTGAATTACGCTACCGATTTCAAGGCGACCACTCCGCAGACTCTCACTTATTTTTACAAGGACGGAACCAAAGAAATAGATTTGAAAAAAATCGCCGTGGTAAGCGACGGGGCTACCTTGTCCGTGGAAAAAATTCAGGACGAAAATACGAAGGTGACGAAAGCCGAAAGCACGGTAATAGACCTTACCGCTCATTCGCAAAGACTTGCGGTATGTCGCGTAGTCAGTAAAAACGGCGTCGGCAAGACCGATTACAGAATTACTTTAGCGCCCGCTTCGGCTGAAAGCAACGTAATCGATTTCAACGTGTCCGACGCGACGATAGACCTTGATAACGTCACGTTAAATTACAGCGGAGAATACGACGTTATTTTGCCGACTCCCGCCAAGACTTATACCTCGGCTGCCACGGGGAACACCTATAACTATTCCTTTTTGGGGTGGTACACCACTCCCGATTACGAAGAGGGCAGCAAAATAAACGTCATCGAAAAAGGTTCTGCCGGCGGGATATCCGTTTACGCCAAGTTTGCCGACAGAGCGGAAGCCGCGGTTAATAAAGACGGCTATACCTACGTTACGTTCGGGAATTATCCGCAGTCGCAGGTGACCGAATACGCCCTTTATTCCGCGATAAAGAAATCCGACGCGTTCAAAAACGCCGGCAACAATTCCTATTTTAACTACAACGGCACGACTTATTACAAATTTTTACCGAATAACGTGCCTAACCTCAGCGCGAACGGTTACAGTTCGAGCAGCACTTATATTTTCAAAGTAGAGCCTATAGAATGGAGAGTCCTCGCTAAAAAGGACGTTACGCCGTCGGGAAGAGTGACCTTGTTGGCGACGAATATTCTCAATTGCGCGGCGTATTCCACTAACGACGAAACCTTATTGAAAGTTTTGTATAATACTCTGTCGCAAAATAAACTGACGCAAAGTATTTTTAACCTCGATAATTTTATGAAATCTTTCTTCGACGGCGATTCGGCTTACGGGCAGGACGGCGGCGACAGCACGATACTTAAACTCGTTAAATTACAGATAGACGCCAACTATCTTCGCACTACGATGAACGGAATGGTCGATACTATGTTTAACGGTACCGAAAAGGCGAAAATCTCGGCGAGAAGTTTTACCCGCTACGACTGGCAAGGCAAAACTTCGAGTTATTCCTGCACGATATGGCCGCTCAATTACAGCGAAGCCATTAACGAAAACTACGGTTTTAACAAAGACTACCGCGAAAACGATCCTTTAAGAAAGGCTTTGGTCACCGATTTCGCCGCGGCGAACGGCGTCTATAAATCCCAAAATCTCGCTCACAGAGGACAGGGGAGCTGGTGGTTACGCGGAGCGGGCGGCGAGCAGGGAAAAGCTACAGGCAACGCTACCGAAGGATACGGATATAAGGACAAGAGAATAGCATACGTAAAATATACCGGATACGTTCACGCATACGGATCGCTGAATAACAACATACGAAGCGGAATAAGACCCGCGCTTTACGTCGATTACGACAGCGTGAAATAACCGATTTTTTTCAAAATAAAGTTCACAAGGAGAGATAATAATGGGCAAATTTAACGGCGGCTTCGGCGGCGGTAACAATATGCAGCAACTTATGCGTCAGGCGCAGAAAATGCAACACGATTTACAGGTAGCGCAAGAAGAACTTGCCGATACCGAAGTAGTGGCTACCGCAGGCGGCGGAATGGTAGAAGTAGTGATGACTTGCGACAGGAAATTGAGTTCTATAAAGATAGATCCCGCGGCGGTGGATCCCGACGACGTGGAAATGCTCGAAGATATGATAGTGGCGGGAATAAACGAGGCTATGAAATTAGTCGACGAAGAGAACGAAAGAGTTATGGGACCGCTTACCGGCGGAATGGGGGGACTGTTTTAAGCGATGGAAAGCGAAAGTATGGCTCGTCTCATAGCCAAGTTCCGCACCCTTCCGGGGGTCGGACTGAAGACGGCTACGAGGTACGCTTACAGCGTGATAGAAAAAGACGTTACTTACGCGGAAGAATTTGCCGAAGCTATAGTGGACGCCAAACGGAAAATACATTTTTGTAAAGAATGCGGCAATTACACAGACGCGGAGATCTGCGATATATGCGCTACCCGCGACAAGTCGGTGATATGCGTGGTCGCCGAACCGAAAGACATTGCTCCGTTTGAAAAAATGGGCGATTTCAACGGCGTTTATCACGTTTTGCACGGCGTAATCGATTTTCAAAAGGGCGTAGGCGTGGACGATATAAGGATAAAAGAGCTTTTAGCCCGTCTTACGGGAGTGAAAGAAGTAATCGTCGCCACCAACCCCGACATAGGCGGAGAGCTTACCGCCACTTATTTAGCTAACCTTATAAAACCGCTCGGAATAACGGTAAGCCGTCTTGCGTACGGAATAAGCGTGGGCAGCGAAATAGAATACGCCGACGAACTCACCTTGCAAAGAGCGTTAAAGGACAGAAAAAAATTATAGAACGCAATTTAACCGCTCGGATTCTATAATCCGGATTCTATAATAAGGTTTTTAAGTTCAGGATAAGTATTGCCGCGTTCAGCCCCGCTATATAGAGATACCATACGGAAATAAGCAAACAAAACAGCCAGTTTATTTTAGTTTTTTTAGCGTTTATTACGGTGACGAAGATACTGTCCGACAGCAGAAGAACCGACAGGCACAACGCGCCTATTATCGAATGAAGTCGGAAAAAAACAAGACACCAGACGGGATTGCCGACGGCAAGAAGGAACAAGCTCCATATATAGCTCCGCAAAGTTTTGTCGATTAAAAATTCGGCGGTTACCACGGCGTACAAAATATATACGGCAAGCCACAGAAAGGAATGGATTTTTTCGTTTAGCGCAGGAATGACGAGATTAGCGAACCACTCCGAACGAGGGGTCATGAAGAGGGCGTTTATCGCGCCGATTACAAGGACGAAGCCGAGACTTATCGAAAAAGATACGAAACGTTTGTAAGTAAGCATTTTATAATTTATTAAAAAAACAATCGGACTATGAGAGAATACGAAATTAAAATCGAAATCGGCAGCGCGACCGTTCCCATAACGGTAAAGACCGCTTGCGTAAAAGGCATAAGTATGCGGTTCGACGGCGTTTCGTTCATAATAACCGCCCCCGAAAGCAATACGGAAGAAGAGGCTCGGAAGTTTGCCGAAAAGCACGTAAGGTGGATAAAAAACAGGTACAAACCGGCGGGAGAGGGGTACGGAGATATCAAGAACATCGTTACTTACCTGGGGAAAAACTATCGACTTATAATATCGGACGGAAGTCCGGGAGTGGTAATATCCGACGACGAAATCATAGTTTTCGCTCCCGATAAAGACAGAGAAGAAGCGAAGAAGATTTTCATAAAATTTTGGGAAGAGGAAGCGAAGAAGTTCTTTACGGCAAAGACCGAGCGTTTTTATAAACAGTTCGGCAGATATTTATGCATACCGAGTATGCCCGAAGTCAAAATAGTCAAGGTGAACAGCTACTGGGGGCAGTGCGTTTCGGGTAAACGCCGCATAATAAAATACAATATGTACTCCTTGCAGTTCGACGAACGGTATTGCGATTATTTGGTTTGTCACGAACTTACGCACTTCCGTCATCACGACCACGGCAAAAAATTTCACGCGACATTAAATAAAATTTTTCCGAACGAGAAAGAAACAGGGAAAAAGAAAAAGGAACGGCAGACGAAAATGTGGTTCGATTTTCAATAAAAAAGAACGTCCGAAAGAACGTTCTTATTTTTGGAGCTGGTAATCAGATTCGAACTGATGACCTGTTCATTACGAGTGAACCGCTCTACCGACTGAGCCATACCAGCAACGTCTCTAATAGTTTAACCGCAAATCGACGGTTTGTCAACGGAAAAATCGGTTCAGACAAAAATAATATGCAAAATATGGCACAATATAAAAAACTATGATATACTATAAAAAGTATTAAAGGAGTAACTATGTGCGGAATAATAGGTTACGTCGGCGACAGACAAGCTCCCGACGTCATAATAAACGGATTAAAATATCTCGAATACAGGGGATACGACAGTAGCGGCGTAGCCGTGGTTTGTTCCGACGGAACGATAAAACTCGCCAAAAAGAAAGGTCGTATCGTAAATTTGGAAAACCATCTTAAAAAGTACCCTATCGACGGCAATATCGGTATAGGACACACGAGATGGGCTACCCACGGAGAACCGTGCGATAAGAACGCTCATCCATTTATCAGTAACAACGGTCGTTACGCCGTGGTGCATAACGGCATTATCGAAAACTATCTCGAAATAAAGGAAGAACTCATGCGTAAAGGCGTGACTTTTTCCAGCCAGACCGACAGCGAAGTCGTTGCTCACCTCATCGAACATTACGATATGGGGGATCCGAAAAAGGCTATTTTACAAGCAGTGTCGGAACTTAAAGGGGCGTTTTCTTTGGGAATAATCTGCGTCGACGCGCCCGACACTCTTTATGCGGCGAAGGTCGATAATCCTCTTATCGTCGGCACGAACGGAAAAGAAAGTTTTATTTGCTCCGATATAAATTGTTTTCAAAAAGAACTTGACGAATGTATCGTTCTCGACAACGGTCAGCTTGCCGTTTTGACGAGAAAGACGATAAAACTTTACGACTTTTTCGGACGTCCGATAAAGAAAGTGTTTACAAAAGTGGACAAGACCGAAAACGGAGAAACCTCCTCTTACGAGTGTTTTATGGACAAGGAAATAAGGGAAATCCCTACCGCTTTGTCCCGCGCTATCGAAAACTACCGCAAAGGGGAATTCGGCAAAATAGACGCCGATTATCTTAAATCGGTAAAGAGAATAAATATCGTCGCTTGCGGCACCGCTTTGCACGCGGGGTTATACGGCGAAAAACTGTTAAGAAAGTTCGTTCCGAGCGTGGACGTTTATTCCGAAATGGCGAGCGAATTCCGCTACGGCGACGTAAAGGTGGACGAAAACACCCTTACGGTAACCATATCGCAGAGCGGAGAAACGGCGGACACTCTCACCTGTCAGCGTATGGTAAAGGAAAGAGGGGGCAAGACTCTCACTATCTGCAACGTGGCTTCGTCGAGCATGGTTCATTACGCCGACTACGCCTTACTCATTCACGCAGGACCGGAGATAGCCGTAGCAAGTACCAAGGCGTATAACTGTCAGGATTTGGTATTCGCTATGTTCGTTCTCGATTTAGCAAAAACCAAGGGCGAAATATCGGAAGAAGAATACGACAGGTTGCAAAAAGAAATAGATTTATTGCCCGAAAAAGCAGCGAAAACGTTAGAAACGAGCGACTTTATCGCAGACTTCGCGAGAAAGAACTTCACGAGGAAGAGCGTGTTTTATTTGGGCAGAGGACTCGACTATTGCGTAGCCATGGAAGGCAGTCTTAAACTTAAAGAAATAAGTTATATCCATTGCGAAGCGTACGCCGCGGGAGAACTTAAACACGGCACTCTCGCCCTTATAGAAAAAGGAGTTTTGGCAATAGCGCTCGTTACGCAGGAAAAACTCATCGACAAGACTTGCAGCGGACTTATCGAAGTCAAAACGAGGGGAGCCAACGTGGCTGTAATCACGCCTTTCGTAGACAATAGGGCGATATCCGACGTCAGCGACTATATTATAGGAATACCGCAGACGGACGGCGCGCTTTATCCGATACTCAGCGTAATTCCCACCCAGCTTTTGGCGTACTATATAGCGAGAGCAAAGGGTTGCGACATAGACAAACCGAGAAATCTCGCTAAAAGCGTGACCGTAGAATAACGGAAGATGAAAAAGTTTTCGGAATTTATCGTAAAAAATCGTTTAGTCGTTACGATAGTAGCCGCCGTAATTTTGATTGCGAGCATAGTCGGCGCGTATTTCGTAATAGCCGGCGGTAAGATAAATTCCGATTTGTTGGTATATTTACCGAAAAACACTCCTACTTACAACGGAATAGAATTTCTTAAAAAAACTTTCGACATAGAGGGCGACGCTTTCGTCGTGGTAGAAGGGGAGGATAACGACGCCGCTCTTTCGGCGAGCGTAGCTAAAATGCAACGCGAAATCGAGGGAATAACGCAGTTCGTATGGTATGGCGACGTAAAAAGCATAGAAAAATACGCCGATATATTGAATTTAGGCGATAAAGTCGACGTTGCAGAACTGAAATCTTATTTAAGAAGACCCATTGTGGACGAAAAGGGAGAGACGATAGGATATAATTACGTTCTGCTCATTCTTTTTTCCTATTCGCCGTCTACGAAAGAAGCGTTCGGCGTACACGAACAAATAAGACGGGAACTCGGCGAAAATCTCGGCAGGTCGGTCGCAATTTCGGGTATGACCGCTCTCGCACATACCGTAATGAGCGAAACCTTAAAAGAAGTTCCTTACTATATAATTTTCAGTTTTCTTGCGGCGTTGATAATACTTTTGCTGTCGACGAAGAGCTTTTTGGAGCCGCTCGTTCTGCTGTTTACGATGGGAGTCGCGATAGTGATAAATATCGGCAGTAATATTATATTGAAAGACGTCAGCATATTGAGTTTTGCCGCGAGCAGTGTGTTGCAACTCGGCATAACGATGGACTACGCCGTCTTTATGTTGCATACGTACCGGGAAGAACGGGACAGAAACGACCCTTTACAAGCCGCAGAGAACGCCATTCCGAGGGGAACTATAAACGTGCTTGCCAGCGGACTTACGACGATAGGCGGTTTCGCCGCGCTGTATTTTATGCGGTTTACCATAGGGGCGGATTTAGCCAACGTGGTCATAAAAGGAGTGGTTATGAGCATCCTTACCGTGATTTTCGTTCAACCGTGCCTTATGATATTTATGGACAAGCCGATTGAAAAAACTTCCCACAAAACCCTGTATATCAACGTAGAACCCGCGACGAAAAAAGTTCTTAAAGCAAGGTATGCGATAGCGATAGTGTCGATAGCATTGGTTATACCCGCGTTTTTCGGGCAGAATTTCGCGGATTTCAGCTATCTGAAGATTTATAAACCGCCCGCCGAACGCACTTCGCAGGAATTGCTCGCCGAATCGTTGCAAAATCAGATGATTATTGCCGTGCCCTACGACGTAAAGACCGGCAGCCATAAAGAGTTCATCGCGGAGCTTGTAAAAGACGAAAAAATAGATTCCGCCATCGGAGCTTTCACCGGGATAAATATCCCCGAAAAAGAGTTCAAAGAGCTTATAACTAACGACGCCGTGGCGGAAATACCTTTTGTGAAAATGCTTTTCCGCAAGGCGGGGAAAAACGGTGAAGAAAGAATTTATACGTTATATCTCGTGGAGATTGCGGGAGATACCGAGGACGCTGCGGCTTTTAAGACGGAAAAGTATCTTATGGACACCCTCGACAAATATTTTGACGTAAACTATCCTTTCGGGATACTTACGGGAGTAGCCGACATGGCGGATATTACCCCCGGCGACTTTTTAAGAGTGTCGTTAATAAGCGTGGGCATAATACTCGTCATAATGTGTCTGCTGCTTAAATCGGTCAGGAAATCCGTTCTTATGGTCGTGCTTATAGAACTCGCCGTCTGGATAAACATAAGCCTTAACACTATGTTCGGCGCAAAGATAAACTTTATGATTTATATCATAATCAGCAGTATTCAATTAGGCTGTACCGTAGATTACGCCATACTTATGAGTACGCGGTTTGAGGAAGCTAAACAAGAATATAAGGATACCCAAATCGCGGCAATTAAAGCGGTAAGCAGTACCTTCCCGGCGATAAGCGTGAGCGCGTCCGTCATAATATCGGTGTGTATGGTCGTCTACTTTATAAGCAATAATCTGCTCGTCAAAGAGATGACCGGACTTATGGCAAGGGGAGCGGCGATAAGCTACGTACTCGTTATGCTGGTATTGCCGTGCCTATTAGTGTTTTTCAAGAGAATAAAACCCGTCGACTTTAAGTTCGGCGTAAGAAAAAATAAAGCGGAAGTCGCCGAAAGTAACGGCGACGCTACGAATAACGACGGAGGAGTCGAGTGAAAAAAGTAACCGAATTTTTATTGAAGTACAGGAATATGGTTTTGCTGGTCGTGGGCGTGATTCTGGCTATCGCGATAGTCGGCACGGTATTTTTAGTCAAGGACGACGACAAGATAAATTCCGATATGATAAGTTATTTATCAAACGATTTCGACACGCAAAAAGGTTTGACTTTTCTTAAAGAGAATTTCGGCATAAGGGGCGACGCAATGGTCGTCGTAAGAGGCGCCGGGAACGATGAAGAACTGAAAAAATCGGTTGAAAAGATAAGAAAAATCGACGGCGTAAAAAAACTTATCTGGGCGGAGGACGCCGAAACTCTCGACGGAATAAAAAAATCTTTGGCGGACCTCGATATTAACTTCGAAAATCTGAACGAGGAAGAACTTTTAGCCCTCATTCGGAGCAACGACCTTTTGTCGGGTTACGCCGAGTATATAAAGCTACTCGGGATTACCGATATGAAGATAGACGCTACGTCCTTACGCGATTATCTTAAACGCAAAATCGATAACGAAGACGCCTACGACTACGTCCTTATGATAATGCTCGAAGAAGCCCCGTCCACGAGCGCGTCTTACGCCGTTATGGACAGTATCAAAGCGGAATTAGGCGACAGAAAATTCGCCGCGTCCGGGACGACCGAGACGTCGCAGTCTCTTATGACCGACACTCTTAACGACCTTCCGAACTTCCTTATCTACGCGGTTATCGCGGCGGTGGTTATTTTGCTTCTGTTTACGCCGAGTTTTATCGACCCCGTTATAGTAATGCTGACGCTTGGCGTAAGTATAGTAATCAGTATGGGGGTTAATTACCTCTATCCGTCGATAAGCGTAATAAGTTTCGCTACGAGCGCGGTTTTACAGCTTGCCATAACGATGGACTATTCCGTGTTTTATATGCACACGTATAAACAAAACAGAAAACTTCTGCCGGCGTACGACGCCACCGCAAAATCTCTGCCGGAAGCGGCGGGAAGCATAATAGCGAGCGGTCTTACCACGGTGGGCGGTTTCGCCGCGCTTTATTTTATGCGTTTCAGATTAGGCGCGGATATTGCGGGCGTTCTTATAAAAGGCGTAATTTTAAGTATAATTACTATACTTATTCTGCAACCCATAATGACCCTTCTTTTAGATAAAGCCGCCGAAAAGACCACGCATAACTTTATCGGCAAAGCGGAAACTTTAATAAAGAAGAAAAAACCTTCGTTCAAAGGGTTAAAACAAGGCGACGTCGCTCGCCCCGTAGCGAAGTTCTCGGTGTGGGCAAGAATAGCCATCGTAGTGATTGCGGCGGCTCTTACCGTACCCGCCTTTATCGGTCAGTCGAAACTTCAATACAGTTATCTTAAAATGTACGAAGAAAACCACGATACCGCCGAAAAAGTTCTTGCGGCGGAACTCGGCAATCAGACTATCATGGCTGTTCCGCTCGATACGGTTAAGGGGACGCATAAAGAGTTTATCGAAAAGTTAAAACAAGCTCCGAACGGCAAAGTGTCCGGGGTCACGGGGGCGTTCACGACTATCGATATAGACAAAGATACTCTTGTAGCCATGCTCGAAATACTTACCGATAAAGAAAAAACCGCGCAAATGGAGAGTACGTTTACCAACTTTCCGCAGATGATAAAAGATCCGCAGGTAAGGCAGGTCCTCGAAGAGCAGGGGGTGGACGTAGCGGCTATCGAAGAGTTGCTTAAAGATATAGATTTTGAAAACCTCGATATAACAAAACTTACAAAAGACCTCGACCTGTCCGCCATTAACACGTATTTTTCCAAAGTGAACGGCAAGTGGTACACTTTGTATACCATCAACATTAAAGGGAGTACCGAAGACGAAGCGGCGATGAACACTTACCGCTATATTAAGGAAGTCCGCACCGAATTTTTCGGCAACGACGGGTATTCGATAGGTATGCTTACGGGTAGTTACGACTTGGCGACGACTACTCCTACCGATTTTATGAGAGTAACGATAGCGAGTATAGCGATTATTTTCCTTATAATAGCCGTATTGTTAAGAAATCCGCTGAAAAGTATACTTATCGTGGCGATAATAGAGTTGGGGATATGGCTTAACCTGTCGCTTACTTATCTTTTGGGCGAGAACATAAACTTTATGGTCTATATAATAATAAGCAGCGTCGAATTAGGTTGTACGGTGGACTACGCCATACTTATGGCGAACACTTTCGAACGCAACAGAAAAGATTGTAAGACGGGCAAGGAATGCGCGATAAAATCGGCTACCGAGGCTATCCCGGCGATATTCGTAAGCGCCCTTATTATTTCGGCTATTTGCGTGGTAGTCATGCTCGTCAGTAACAACCTTATTATAAAACAGCTTACCGGAATGCTCGCTCGCGGAGCCGCGATAAGTTTCGTTTTGGTGGCGGTTGTGCTGCCCGCGGTTCTGAGCTTTTTCAAAACCGAACGGAAAAAAGTGGACTACGAAGCGAAACTGAAAGAGCTTGAAGCAAAAACGGAAAATAAAGAATAAAATCATTGCAAAAACCCTTTTTTATGTGGTACAATTATTGCGGTAAAAAACATACCGCTACAAAAAAATATTTTCAATGGAGGATATATCGGTGCAATACACTCACGAAGTAGAAAAGATGGTTTGCGTCAAGAAAGGACCTAACCACGGACCGGCTCCCATTCCCGAAGAAGGAAAATGGGTGCAATCGAAAGAAATTAAAGACATCAGCGGTTTTACGCACGGCGTAGGTTGGTGCGCTCCGCAACAGGGAGCTTGCAAATTATCCCTTAACGTAAAAGACGGAATCATTCAGGAGGCTTTGGTAGAGACTATCGGTTGTTCCGGTATGACTCACTCTGCGGCTATGGCAGCGGAAATTCTCCCCGGCAAAACCGTTCTCGAAGCTCTCAATACCGACCTCGTTTGCGACGCGATAAATACCGCTATGAGAGAACTCTTCTTGCAGATTGTCTACGGAAGATCTCAGTCCGCATTCAGCGAAAACGGACTTTCCGTCGGCGCAGGTCTCGAAGACCTCGGTAAAGGACTTCGCAGTCAGGTAGGTACCATGTACTCCACTTTGGCTAAAGGCGTTCGTTATCTCGAAATGGCTGAAGGATACGTCACCCGTCTCGCTCTCGACAAAGAAGGCGAAGTAATCGGTTACGAATTCATCAGAGTAGGTCAAATGCTCGAAATGATTACCCAAAAGGGCGTCGCTCCCGCAGACGCGCTCGCTAAATGTACCGGTAGCTACGGCAGATTCAAGGAAGCCGCTCGCTACATCAATCCCCGCGTGGAATAGGAGGCAGACATGGTTACTTTTGAAGGATATGACAGAAGAAAAGAAAAACTCGAAGCCGCTCTTAAAGAATACGGCATCAAGAGTATGGAAGAAGCGAAAGAAATTTGCACTTCCAAAGGTATTGACGTAGACGGTATCGTAAGAGGTATCCAGCCCATCTGTTTCGAAAACGCTATTTGGGCTTACATCTTGGGTTGCGCTATCGCTATAAAAAAAGGTTGCCGCAAAGCCGCCGACGCCGCGGAAGCAATCGGTCTCGGACTTCAGGCTTTCTGCGTACCCGGTTCCGTTGCGGAAATCCGTAAAGTAGGCTTGGGACACGGAAACCTCGCCGCAAAACTTCTTCGCGAAGACACGAAATGTTTCGCTTTCGTAGCAGGTCACGAATCTTTCGCGGCGGCAGAAGGCGCAATAGGTATCGCAAGAACCGCTAACAAGGTAAGAAAAGAACCCCTCCGCGTTATCCTTAACGGTCTCGGAAAGGACGCCGCTTTCATAATCTCCCGTATTAACGGTTTTACTTACGTTCAGACCGAATACGACCAGTTCACCGATACTCTTCACGTCGTGAAAGAGACCGCTTACAGCGACGGAGAACGCGCTAAGGTTAAATGCTACGGCGCCAACGACGTCAACGAGGGCGTGGCTATCATGATTAAAGAGGGCGTAGACGTCGGCATCACCGGCAACTCCACCAACCCCACCCGTTTCCAACACCCCGTATCCGGCACCTATAAGAAATGGGCTTTGGAACACGGCAAGTATTACTTCTCCGTAGCGAGCGGCGGCGGCACGGGCAGAACCCTCCACCCCGACAACATGGCTGCGGGTCCCGCTTCTTACGGTATGACCGACACGATGGGACGTATGCACTCCGACGCACAGTTTGCCGGTTCTTCTTCCGTTCCCGCTCACGTCGAAATGATGGGACTTATCGGAATGGGTAACAACCCGATGGTAGGAGCCACCGTTGCGGTAGCAGTCGCGGTAGAAGAAAACAACAAATAATCGAGAAATAGTTTTCTTAAATAAAAATAGGACGCCCGATAAAGGCGTCCTTATTTTTATCCCGGAACTAAAAAAGTTAAGATAACAGAGCAATAAAAAAGGCTACGAAATAATCGCAGCCTTAATTTTTTTGTCTATCGTAAGAATTACTTAACGGCTTTAACGCCCGCTTCGCTTCCGTAGTAGATGATTTTTCCGCTCTTCTTTATTGCGACTTCGTCTTTCGATTTGTCGTTCTTTTTAGCGTAAGATTCGACGGTGGAGTAAGCGGCTTTCGCGTTTTCGGTCGAATCGAAGTAGATGAGAGTTACGTGTTCGCCGTCTTTGTTCGCAGCGGTAACTACGGTTTCTACGCCTTTGACCTGAGCCAATCTGAGAGCCGCGGGAATGACGGTAGCGTCTTTAACGGCGGTGTAGCCTTCTTTTTCAAGGTTACTGATAGCTTTGGCGGGATCGGAAGGAATACAAGCGACCATAGCGACGCAAAGCACAGCTACTAATGCTACGAGAGCAACGATAGTCATTGTTTTTTTCATGGTATAATTTACCTCCGGTCATTTTTAATGTACCATTATTATATTAAACGAACGGCTTTTTGTCAATATGGTGAACACTTGTAAAACAATTTAATTTTTATTGCGATTATAGTCGAGGAAGCAAGGGATTAAGTATTGACATTCACATGCGATTTATAGTATAATAAGTCGATTTATATCGTTAAAGATATAACAATATATCGGCAAAGATATATCAAGAAACGCTACTATATTTATAAGGAGGGCTAAAATGGCTCATTTAAGTGAAGCGGCTGTCGTAAGTATCAACGCGATTTGTGACAGATACGTAGATGAAAAAACCCCGCTTATGATGATTTTGAGCGACATTCAGAAGGAATACGGCTATATTCCTCTCGAAGTCCAAGAAATCGTATCCGAAAGAACCGGTATTTCCGTAGCCGAGATTTACGGCGTGGTCACGTTCTATTCGTTTTTCTCGTTGCAACCGAAAGGCAAGTACGTAATAGGTTGCTGCTTAGGTACCGCTTGCTACGTCAAAGGCGCGCAGCAGGTTATCGACAAGTTTTCCGAAATTCTCGGGATAGAACCCGGTCAGACCACCGAAGACGGTTTGTTTACGATAGACGCTCTGCGTTGTATCGGCGCGTGCGGTATTGCTCCCGCCGTTTCCATTAACGGTCAGGTATACCCGAAAGTTTCCGTCAACTCCGTCCCCAAAATCATCGAAGAATACAGAGCTAAGGAGGCGTTATAATGATTAAGAATTTTGCGGAACTCGAAAAAAAGTGTAACGAATGCGCGTCCTGTCTCGATTCCAAGTTTACCGGAGCGGACGGAAGACGTCATATAGTTCTCTGCGGCGGTACGGGCTGCTTATCTTCTCACTCGGAAGAAATCAAAGCCGAATTCGAAAGACTCGTTGCCGAAAAAGGACTCGAAGATAAGGTTACCATAAATATGGTAGGTTGCTTCGGTTTCTGTTCGCAAGGTCCGTTCGTAAAGATTTATCCCGAAGATACCCTTTACAGAATGGTTAAGATAGAAGACGTCGCGGAAATAGTGGAAAGCGATCTCGAAAACGGCGTCATAGTCGACAGACTTCTTTACGTCGACCCCTCCACGCATCAGAAAATCAGCAAACAGGACGATATAAACTTCTATAAGAAACAGGTTCGTATCGCTTTGCACGGTTGCGGCAGTATCAACCCGGAAAAGATAGAAGAAGGTCTCGGAGCAGGCGCGTTCAAAGGTCTTGCCCGCGCGTTGCAGATGGACAGAGCCGACGTCATTAAAGAAATCCTCGACAGCGGACTTCGCGGTCGCGGTGGCGGCGGATTCCCCACCGGACGTAAATGGCAGTTCGCTTACGCACAGCCCGACGGCGACAAGTACGTCGTCTGCAACGGCGACGAAGGCGACCCCGGCGCGTTTATGGACAGGTCGATTTTGGAAGGTAACCCCCTTGCCGTAATCGAAGGTATGATGATAGCGGGTTACGCTATCGGCGCGCAGAACGGTTACTTCTACGTAAGAGCGGAATACCCGATAGCAGTACACAGACTTAAAATAGCCATTAAAGAAGCCGAAGCTCTCGGACTTCTCGGAGATAATATTTTAGGCACGGACTTCTCTTTCCGCGTACACATAAGACTCGGAGCAGGCGCGTTCGTCTGCGGTGAAGAAACCGCCCTCCTTAACTCTATCGAAGGAAAAAGAGGTATGCCTCGTCCCCGTCCTCCGTTCCCGGCGGTAAAGGGATTGTGGGACAGCCCCACCATCGTCAACAACGTAGAAACGTTGGCTTGCGTGCCTTATATTATGAGAGAAGGCTATCAGGCGTTCACTAAATTCGGCACGGAAAAGTCCAAAGGCACGAAAGTTTTCGCACTCGGCGGCAAAGTCAATAACGTAGGACTCGTGGAAGTACCTATGGGTACCACTTTGAGAGAACTTATTTACGACATCGGCGGCGGTATCCCCGACGGAAAGGAATTCAAAGCAATTCAGACCGGCGGACCGAGCGGCGGATGCCTTACCAAAGAAGACCTCGACGCTCTTATCGACTTCGATAACCTCGTCGCGAAAGGCTCTATGATGGGTAGCGGCGGAGCGATAGTCATGGACGAAGACAACTGTATGGTAGACGTGGCTAAATTCTATATGGAATTTATTTGCGACGAATCCTGCGGTAAGTGCAGTCCTTGCCGTATCGGCACCAAGAGAATGTTGGAAATCCTCAACAAGATAGTAGCAGGCAAGGCGACTATGGACGACCTCGACAAACTCGACGATTTGGCGAAGAATATCAAGAACGATTCTCTCTGCGCTCTCGGACAGACCGCGCCCAACCCGATTTTGTCCACGCTTGCGCATTTCAGAGACGAATATCTCGCTCACATCGTAGACAAGAAGTGTCCCGCGCACGTCTGTAAGAAACTTATGAACTACGATATCGACAAAGAAAAATGTATCGGATGCGGACTTTGCGAAAGACAATGTCCCGTCAACGCTATCATAAAGACCGATTACGTATCGCCCGGACACAAACTCCCCGCGAGAGAAATCGTCACCGACAAGTGTATCAAGTGCGGTATGTGTATGGCTTCCTGTAAGTTCAAAGCGATATCGAAGAAATAGGAGGGAGAGTTATGGCTAAAATAAATATTAAAATAGAAGGCGTACCCTACGAGGTAGAAGCCGGTTTGACAATACTCGAAGCAGCAAGGCAGTGCGGGTACGAAATACCCACCCTTTGCGCGTTTAACCACGGCGAATGTTCGAGAGGTTCCTGCCGCGTTTGCTTAGTCGAAGCGACGGGGGCGAGAGGACTCGTAGCGAGCTGCGTTTATCCCGTAGCCGACGGTATGGAAATCACCATTTCTTCTCCGAAAGCAAGCGAAGCGAGACGCTCTTCGGTAGAACTTTTGTTGAGCAACCACAACCGTAACTGTCAGGAATGCGACAAAAACGGCAAGTGCGAACTCCTTAACGTCGCTATTCTTACCGGCGCGAGAGAGGGTATCTACGAAGGGGAAAAAACTCCCGCTACCGTGGATAGACTTACTCCGTCCATAAAAAGAGACACCAGCAAGTGCGTGCTTTGCGGAAGATGTATAGAACGCTGCAAAAACGCGCACGGACTTTCCGTACTCGGATTTGAAAAGAGAGGCTTTAAGACCATCGTCGCTCCCGCGGAGAACAGAAGTTTCGCAAACTCCCCCTGTATCCTTTGCGGACAATGCGTAAGCGTATGCCCGACGGGCGCTTTGATGGAAGTATCCGAAATAGAAAAAGTAGACGCCGCGTTCAAGGCGGGTAAATACGTCGTCGTTCAGACCGCTCCCGCGGTAAGAGCTGCACTCGGTGAAGAATTCGATATGCCCGTAGGCAGCCTCGTCACCGGAAAAATGGTAGCGGCGCTCAGAAGACTCGGTTTCAAAAAGGTTTTCGACACCAACTTCGGCGCAGACCTTACCATTATGGAAGAAGCGCACGAACTTCTTCACAGAGTCAACGAAGGCGGAGCCTTGCCGATGATTACGTCCTGTTCTCCCGGTTGGGTAAACTACGCCGAATACTATTACGGCGATTTGTTGGAACATCTTTCTTCCTGTAAGTCTCCTCACGAAATGTTCGGCGCTATATTGAAAAACTACTATGCGGAACAGAAAGGTATCGACCCGAAGGATATGTTCGTGGTTTCTATCATGCCCTGTACCGCCAAGAAGTACGAAAAAGACAGACCCGAAATGGGAAATAACGGTATCCGCGACGTAGACGCCGTGCTTACCACTCGCGAACTCGGCAAACTTATAAAGAGAGCCGGTATCCGCTTCGAAAAACTTCCCGACGAAGAATTCGACAACGATATCGTGGGCGAATACACGGGCGCGGGCGTTATTTTCGGAGCGACGGGCGGCGTTATGGAAGCGGCTCTTCGTACCGCGGGCGCAATTCTTACGGGTAAAGAACTCGAAAGGGTAGAACTTACCGAAGTAAGAGGTCTCGAAGGAATAAAGGAAGCTACCTATAATCTCGGCGGAACCGAAGTTAAAGTAGCGGTAGCTCACGGAATGAAGAACGCGAAAGTCTTACTCGACCAGATAAGAAAAGGCGAAAGCCCCTATCAATTCATCGAAATTATGGGTTGCCCCGGCGGATGCGTGGCGGGCGGCGGACAGCCGTACGTCAGATCGTGCTTCCTTCCGAAGGAAGATATAGATATTCTCGACACTTACAGAGATAAGCGCGCAGCGGCTCTTTACAAAGAGGACGAAGGCAAATCCATTCGCGTTTCGCACAAAAATCCGCAGATTATAGAACTTTATAAGGACTTTTTGGGCGAACCCAATTCTCACAAGGCGCACGAACTTCTTCATACGACCTACAAGGCGAGAGAAAGATTCGGTAAATAGTTTTTTTACTACAGCAAGAAAAGCCGTCCGTACAGGGCGGCTTTTTCCGACGAAATTGTCGCGTTACGGTTAAATAAGCGTATTGACGAAACAGTTTTTATCTTGTATAATAATTATATATTATTATTTAGGCTGGCGCTTTGCGTCCGCACTTAAACGAATAAGGAGGTAATATGAAAGTAATCAAAAAACTTTCTGTACTCATACTTGCGTTGATTATGGTCGTGTCTATAGTCGCTTGTAAACCGAGTACCCCCAGCGGCGGGGGTAAACCGCAGACTAACAAGACACTCACGCCTAAGGATATAACGCATCTTAAAAACATCACGAATTACGGTCAGAAGCAGGAGCATTTGAAAGGTAATACAGTGACTTACGGCGACACCGAGAAAGAAGACGCAAAAGCCAAACTTACCGTTCGTATCAACGAAAAGAAAGAAGACGTGGAAAGCGGCAAAGACGTTTCTTCCATAGTTAAGATTTTCGCTGCTTCCGACGCAGGCGGCATCGTAGGCGCTATGCAGAACGCTAATCTTCCCACGGATAAGATGCAGGAGACCGTAAACTATATGGCGGGAGCGCAGTCCGTTACCACCAAAGAAATAGCGGCGTTGGTCGACGGCGGAACGTTCGACAAGACGAAGACCCAAGGCTGGTCTTTCTTCGACGACTGGGATTATTACGACAAGTTGAAGAATAGAGCGGACGAAACGCAAGCCGACGCCGACTCCGATAACGTAAAGCGTCAATATCGCAATATGTTGGGCAAGGTTTTTGCCATCGGTATGAGCGGAGACCAGTTTGCTCGTCTTGCCGTGCATGAACTCGTTTACGCTACTACCGTAGTGGAAAAGATGGCGGAAGATTCGGGCAAAGTAAACGCTCGCCTTACCATCTCGGCTACCCTCGGCGAATTAGACGAGTATTGCCGGAAGGAACTCGATTACGAAACGTTGGTTTATCTCCGTGCTTTTAACGAATATTACAACTTAGACGGCAGTAACAACGGTCGCGAAAACTGCGTTGAACTTTATGGTTACTACTACGAATATAACAAAACCGATTACTATTCGCAGACCGACGACGAGTTTGAAAAACAGTTGACCTACGGACATAAGACTATTTTCACCGACGTGGAATGGCTCGATTACGTCAAGTTGCAAAGAGACAGCTACATAAAAGCGTATCGTTATTCCGACTCTTTCTATCAGACCTTCTACGAAAAGCATTTCGCTTTCCAGTCTAAGGTAGAAAAACACGAAGAAATAGTCTATAACATCTCTCCGTGGAACAATAAGAGCTATACGGGAGAAATGCAACAGGCAATTCGCGACAACGGACTTGTCGGACAGCTCAACTTTACCGACTGGGTATGGTGCTACGCGGGTAACGACACCGTTATGAAAGAATACAACGCCGCCAACACCGCCAACGAAAACGGTAAGAAAGCCAACGCTTCGGCGGAACAAAAGTACGACGGTCAGTTCCAATACGATATGGCTCAATTGAAGTTTATCGAATACATTTTGCATAAGGACCACATGGGAGACACCAATCTCGGACGTACTCTCCGCTTCCAGGTTTATTCTTACAGCGGCGAAATGATTAAGAGCGCGCAGGGATATAACAAGGATATAGCTCTCGTAAACGCGGACAAAATAAAACCCGACGAGGCGACCAAGATAATAAGCGGACTTAACGAAAGCGATCAGAGAGATTACGCTATGGGTAAGTTGAACGCGGTATTAGGACAAATGAACGCGGCATACTCTCACGCCAACGTATCGTCCGCCGCCAACAACGCGTCGAATCAGCCGTGGAGAAGTATGTACACCGAAGTGAAAAACGCTATCGATAAAGATTACAGCGGATATTCCAAGGCGAAAGAAAAGGTAGAAGCGTTGGAAGATATGGTAATCAAAAAGAAATGGGACTGCGGCGGTACCGACGAAGAGTGCGGCAAACCCGCAAATAAGAACAGAGGACACGTCGGATGCGAAAAGAAATACGACGAAACCCATAACATTTCTAAGTTTGTAAGCGCGTACGAATCTATACTCCGTCATATGGGCGGCAGCGCAAACATTAAATTCCAGAACGACGCTTTGGCTACCGATAAAGAAAAGAACAACTACGCCGTAAAGGAATATCCCAGCGGCGCCAGCGTGACGTACGTTTCCGGATTTCAGGGAAGTAGCTTTACCGGCAAGAGAATTACCGCCGCGATAGCCGCGGTATCCAGAATTACCGTTAAAGAAATCAGCGTAAGTTCGGGCAAGACCTTTACCGACGGGATAAAGAACGTCGGCGGCGACGACCTTAAATGGTGGGAATCCGCTACCCCCGGTCACGAAAACAGAGTAGCAACCAAAGCTAAATCCGAAGGCGTCACCGAAAACTTCGGCGGAAACCATTCGAGTACCTTCACTTACACCTACACCTTTACCGGTTGGTATCTCGATACGGGACTTCAATATCTGTTCGATCCCGACGATAAAATTGCTTGCGACCTTACTCTCTACGCAGGTTATACCGTGGAAAAGAAAGGCTAAGATTATAAACGTAAAAAAGGCAGCTTGCGAAAGCTGTCTTTTTTTATGCGAAAAAACGTATAAAAAACGTTTGACAAGGTTTCATAAAATATAGCATAATAAATATACAATCAATTTAACGGCTGTGATAAGGACAGTGCGTTTACGGTAATTTTCAGAGAGCCGTCGGGCGGTGCGAGACGGTAAGAGCCTTTACGCAGAATCACCTTTGAGCCTATTCGGTGAAAGACTATCGAGTAATCGAATCGCTTGCCTTGCGATAGTAGGATAAAACGTTGCTGGACGTTTGAGCGACTCTTCTGTAAGAGTAAAGAGAGTGGTACCGCGGAATTATTTTCGTCTCTCCGTAATTAACAAAATTACGGAGATTTTTTTATCTCCAAAAAGGAGTTATATATGGCAAAACTGTATAAAAAGTACGTCAACGAAACGATAGACGAAAAAGGACGCTTAAAAAACATCACCTTCAACGTCCCCGAAGATTTCAATTTCGGGTTCGACGTCGTGGACGAACTCGCCCGCAAAAGCCCCGACAAAAAAGCCATGGTTTGGCTCAGCAGAGATAAGGAAGAAAAAGTCTTTACTTTCGGCGATATTTCGAGATATTCAAACAAAACGGCTAATTATTTTTATAAAAACGGTATTCGTAAAGGCGATAAAGTCATGCTCGTGTTGAAGCGGCGTTATCAATTCTGGTTTGCCATAATAGCGTTGCACAAACTGGGAGCCGTGGTCATTCCCGCGACTTATCAGCTTATGGAAAAAGATTTTTGCTACCGCTTCGAAGCGGCTCACGTCAAAGCGGTAGTATGCGCCGACGACGACGGACTGTGCCGCGAGGTGGAAAAGGCGGCGGCAAAGTACGGAAAACTTCTTTTTATGAGCGTAACGGGCGACGATAGAGAGGGTTGGAGCGATTTTGACAAAGAAGTAGAGGAAGAGAGCGATTGCTTTACTCCGGCGGAAGGGCAAAGACCGTCTGCCGACGACGATATGCTTATGTATTTCACGTCGGGGACTACGGGGTATCCGAAGATAGCCACGCACAACAACAAGTATCCCATAGGACATATCGTCACCGCGGTATGGTGGCACGACGTAAGAGAGGGAGGGCTGCACTTCGCCATATCCGATACGGGTTGGGGCAAAGCAGCTTGGGGAAAGCTGTACGGGCAATGGTTTGCAGAAGAATGTGTGTTTACTTACGATTTCGACCGTTTCCACGCAGAAGACATATTGCCGCTTTTCGCAAAATACCAAATAACTACGTTTTGCGCGCCGCCTACTATGTACAGATTTTTCATAAAAGAAGATTTGTCGAAATACGATTTATCCTCGTTACAGCATTGCACGATAGCGGGAGAAGCGTTAAATCCCGAAGTTTTTAAGCAGTTCTATAACGCTACGGGAATAAAACTTATGGAAGGGTTCGGACAGACGGAAACCACTCTCACCGTCGCAAATCTTAAAGGCATGGAGCCGAAGCCCGGTTCTATGGGTTTACCTAATCCGCAATACGACGTGGATATAGTGGACGAAAACGGCGTTTCCGTCGAAAACGGCGTTGTAGGAGAGATAGTTTTGCATACCGACAGGGAACAAATAGGCTTGTTTGACAGATATTACGGCGATGAAAAACTTACTACCGACGTTTGGCACGACGGGTTGTATCACACGGGCGACACCGCGTGGAGAGATAACGACGGCTATTTGTGGTACGTAGGGCGTACCGACGACATAATAAAATCGAGCGGATACAGAATAGGACCGTTCGAGATAGAGTCGGTGATAATGGAATATCCGAACGTTCTCGAAGTGGCGGTCACGGGCGTACCCGACGCGGTGAGAGGAATGATAGTCAAGGCGACGGTGGTCATGACCAAAGGCAACGCAGGCTCGGCGGAACTTGCAAAAGATATTCAGAATTACGTCAAAGTTCATACCGCTCCGTATAAGTATCCGAGGATAGTCGAGTTTGCGGCGGAACTTCCGAAAACCATATCCGGGAAGATAAGAAGAGTCGAATTGAGATAACAGACGTATTTTAAGACTGTAAAAGTATTGTGAAGGAATCTGCTAAGCCTTCGGGCGGTTAATTGCCGAGCCGATGGCTCGGCGTTAATTTCCACTCCTATCGGAGCGGAGTTAATTGCCCTGGCGGGCGTGAATTGCCAAAATCATAGATTTCGGCGTTAAGGATAAAAAAGGAACGAAAAAAGCCATTCCTTATATAAATTATAGTATCCGTAAATCCAAACAGCGGCTTTGGAAATTAACGCCCGCAAGGGCAATTAACGCCAAACTTGTTTGGCAATTAACTCCACGCAGTGGATATAAAATCCCGATGAAACGACAAAAAATCCCGACTTTCGGTCGGGATTTTGCTTTGTTTTGAAAGGGAGAATTAACCTTTGAGAACTTCTTCCGCTTTACCGTTGCAACCGAGGACGTCGACCAATTTGTGACGTACGATTTCCTTAACGGCGTTTCTTGCCGGCCCGAGGTATTGACGGGGGTCGAAGTGGGAGGGATTATCCTTAAAGTATTTTCTGATGGTAGCGGTGACAGCCATACGAATATCGGAGTCGATATTGATTTTGCACACTGCCATTCTTGCCGCCTGACGGAGCATTTCTTCGGGTACGCCCTTAGCTCCGGGCATGTTTCCGCCGTAAGCGTTGATTTGTTCGACGAGGTATTGAGGAACGGAACTTGCTCCGTGAAGCACTATCGGGAATTCGGGGAGACGTCTGCCGACTTCTTCCAAAATGTCGAAACGAAGTTTGGGTTCGCCTTTGAACTTGAATGCTCCGTGGCTGGTTCCTATCGCGATGGCAAGGCTGTCCACGCCGGTCTTTTCGACGAATTCCTGTACCTGGTCGGGATCGGTGTACATAGCGTCTTTGTCGCTTACGTTGACGGCGTCTTCGATACCGGCAAGACGACCGAGTTCGGCTTCGACTACTACTCCGTGATCGTGAGCGTATTCTACCACGCTACGAGTGATTTTGATGTTTTCTTCAAAGCTGTGATGGCTTGCGTCGATCATTACGGAAGTAAAACCGTTATCTACGCAGTCTTTACAAAGTTCGAAGGTATCACCGTGGTCCAAGTGTAAGCAGATGGGAAGTCCGCTTTCTTCCACCGCCGCTTCGACCATTTTTTTAAGATAGATTGTGCTGGCGTACTTTCTTGCGCCGCTGGATACCTGAAGAATAAGGGGAGCCTTTTCTTCCATAGCCGCGCCTACTACGCCCTGAATGATTTCCATATTGTTTACGTTAAACGCGCCTATGGCGTATCCGCCTTCGTACGCTTTTTTAAACATATTTGTGCTTGTTACAAGTGGCATAAAAAAAACCTCCGTATTTTTATATTGGCTTTATTATACACCATTTTATCGGCTCGGTCTACTCTTGAACGTTAATATTTTGACAAACGAGCAAATTTTTACTATAATAAACCTATGCTTAAAGACGGCGAAAGATTAGACGACCTCGAATATAAAGGATTGGAAATTATTCAGCGTTCCGACGGATATTGTTTTACAAGCGACAGCGTTCTCGTCGCTAATTTAGTCAACGTAAAACATACCGACAAAGTAGTCGATATAGGCACGGGGAGCGGAATAATAGCTATCTTAATCGCCGCAAAGTTCCTGCCGAAAAAGGTAATCGGCGTCGAAATACAGGAAAGACTCGCCGAAATGGCTGCTCGCAGCGTAATACACAATAATCTTTCCGACGTCATCGAAATAGTAAACGCTCCCGCGCAAGGGGTGGAAAAAATAATAGGCGACGGATACGACGTCGTAGTAACCAATCCCCCTTACGACGAGAACTGCAAAAAAGAAAACGCCACCGAAAAAGAAATCTGCAAGTCGGAAGTAAGACTGACCGTAGCGGAATGTATAAAAACAGCGGCAAAACTTCTTAAATTCGGCGGACTTTTTTATATGGTCAACAAGGCTCGCCGCCTCACAGACGTGATTTACTCTATGAGAAACTGCGGAATCGAGCCGAAGAAAATTTACTTTATTCAACCGAAAAAAGACAAAGACGCGGATACCTTTATAGTCGAAGGTAAAAAGGGCGGAAAGCCGTCGGTAATTATCCCAAAACCCATTGTAGTGTATGAAGACGACGGCGAATTTACCGAATTCGCGAGGAGAATATACAACAAATGAGCAAACTTTATATCGTAGGCACGCCGATAGGCAACATGGCGGATATGACTTTCCGCGCGGTGGAAACCTTAAAAAACGTAGACGTCATAGCCTGTGAAGACACTCGCCATACTCTGCCGTTACTTCAAAGGTACGACATAAAAAAACCTCTTATAAGTTACTATAAGCAAAAGGAAAAAGAGGGTAGCGTGTATATAGCCGAACTCGTGGAAGGCGGCAAAGACGTAGCGCTTGTCAGCGACGCGGGTATGCCCTGCATAAGCGACCCGGGGAGCGTGGTCGTAAGAGAATTTATGAAAAGGGGATTAGAATACACCGTCATACCCGGAGTCAGCGCGTCTGTAAGCGCGGCAGCTCTTACCGGGATAGAGGGAGAATTCACTTTTATAGGGTTTTTGCCCGAAAAAAACAAAGATAAAATCGACCTTATCGACCGACACCGCGACAGCGGAGCAAATCTTTTAGTATACGCCGCTCCGCACGACGTCAATAAAACAGCCGACTTTTTATACGAAAGGCTCGGCGACAGACAGGTTTACTTCGTCAAGGAAATATCCAAAATTTACGAGAGAGTGACCGCCGGTAGACTGTCCGTTCTCCGCGACGAAAATCCGAAAGGAGAATACGTAATAGTAATAGAACCCGCCGAAAAAACCGAAATCGACGACGACGCGATAATTGCCGAACTTAAAAAACTTTTAGCCGACGGCACGGATAAAAAAACCGCCGTAAATATCGTTTCCGAAAGGCTGAAAACTTCCAAAAATAAGGTCTACAAACTTTCTTTGAGCCTTTAATTTTTTACATAATCCTGCACAACAGGCACGCGCATATAGCACCTGCTAATGACGATACGAGAGAGATGGCGATAGCTGCTCCCGCCGACTTATCCTTGCAGGAACTAAGGTATACCGCGGCTATATAAAATATAGTGTCGTTGCTTGCCATTATTACGCTCGCAGACCGAGCGACGTAGCTGTCCACGCCGTATTCCGAAAAGATTTTTTCCACTACGGCTAAACTGCCCGAACCCGAAAGCGGTCGAAGTATAAGTAACTCGCAAAGCTCTTTCGGGATACCGATATACGATAAAGGGGTAGCCAAAATCTCGCTTAACTTTACGCTCAATCCGCTTGCTCGGAATATTTCCATAAGCATGAAAATGCTCGCGAGATAAGGTAAAAGCGAAATGACGAGAGACAGACTTTCCCGTATGCCGACGATAAAAGAGTCGTAAACGGAAGCCTTTTTTATAAGCGCGAAAATAAGAGTAAGGATAATAATAACGGGAACGACGTAGTTCATTTGACGAAAATTTTAACTAACAGAAATCCGAGAAAGGTACTGAAAAAAGTGGCTATTATCGACGGCAGAATTATATCCGTCCGCGCGTTCAGCGCGCTGCGCATAGCTATTATGGTAGTCGGTATTATTTGCACGGAAGAAGAGTTAATTACGATAAGCATCGTGCGGTTTTTCTTACTCGACATTTTTTTAGTCGCGTTTATTCCGGCGGGCGTACCTGCGCTGCCCATACCGAGCATATTAGCCGAAAGGTTGACCGATAAATCGTCGTAGCAATCGTCGGTTTCGTTCGGAAAAATTTTCTTTAACAGGGGTTTTAGCTTTCGCCCCAAAAAGGAATCGAATTTAAGTTCTTTCCACAGTTGCAACACGGACAGCCATACCGCGTACACGGCAAAAAGTTTCAAAGAAAAGTCAAGTCCGTTCTTTCCGCCCGTCAGAAGGGAATTAAGGACGGCGTCGGGATTTATGAATAGAGCGACAATACAGCTCGATATTAAAATTATGGAAAAAACCGCGTTCATACCTTTATAAATATGTTTTTCTATCGTAGGCTATTCTTTAATTAAAGTTATTCTTTCGGAAAGTTCGTAAAAATCGACAAAAAAAACCATTTTGCGACCATCGAAAAAATATTTTTCAGAATTTTATTTTTTAAGGTTTTATTTAAGATTATTTTTAGGCAAGCAATGCTAAAATACAGGTGTAGACGGAAGCAGTAACGAATACGAAGCCGTTTACCGCAACATAGCTTATCAGCACCGCAAGGCTGATACATATTCATTTTGTTCCCTCTTTTTTAGGATTGACGTCGGTCTCGTATCGGCGCCTTTCCTTTTACTGCAGACCAAGCGTTACACGAAATTTTTCCGCCGTAGGCGGAGGGAATTGCCACTGCGTGGAGTGAAGTTCCGCCGTAGGCGGAGTTAATTGCCCTTACGGGCGTGAATTGCCACTTGCGTGGCGTGAATTTCCACTGCGTGGAGTTAATTGCCAAACAAGTTTGGCGTTAAGGATATAAAGTATATGACGGAATAGGCGTGCGTTCTATTCCGTTTTTATCTGTAAATAGGGTTTTGTATATCCCGCCCACCCACCCTAACGGATATTTTTATCCTTATGTAAATAAATTACATTCAAGTAATATATTTTGTTGAGAAAGACTTACTTTAATAAAATCGGAGTTGGTCTATCCTTATACCAATAAAGTTCAAAGTTCGTTCAAGTAATGAGTTTGTAGAGAAAGACTTACTTTGTTAAATTCGGATAAAGGGGAACATTATGAGGAAAGGGGTTTATTAAGGGGGCTTGGAGCGATGCCCCCTTAATTATATATTCATTTTATCCTTGTGAAAAGAAAAGCGTGTTCGGTCGAGCCGGACTTCGCAACTTGCGGCTCGTGTGTTTCTTTGTTACTTTCTTTTCACACCGAAAAGAAAGTAAGTAACTACTTTTTGCAAAGAAAAAAGGATAGAATCTTATATTCCTATCCTTATTCGATTATTTATCCTTAACTCCGAAGCGATAGCTTTGGAAATTAACGCCACGAAGTGACAATTAACTCCACGAAGTGGAAATTCACGCCGAGCCTACGGCTTGGCAATTACCTCCGCCTATGGCGGAAATTCGCAATATAAAGGCAGCTCCTACTTGTCAATATAATTTATTTAGTATATAATACTATATATCAATATTCGGAGTCGTAAAAATGAAGCTAAAAAAGGTTTTACCCGTTCTCATATCGGTATTACTTATACTAACGGCGTGTATTGCCACTGCGTGCGGCAATAAGAATTCTCACACGGTGGAGTTCTACGTCGACGGAAAGTTGTACGATTCCGTAATCGTGGCCAACGGCGGATATATAGAGGACGTTCCCGAAGTGCCTTACAAGGAAAACTTCGTAGGGGAATGGAGCGAAAAGAATTTCGACGAAGTTACGAGCGATATGAAAGTTTTCGCAATCTACACCGAAGCGCATTACACCGTGACGTTCGTAGCCGACGGCGTCGAGGTGAAAAAAGTTAAAGTAAGACGCAATTCGCACCTTACGGATATTCCCGCCGTTCCCGAAAAGGCGGGATACACGGGAAAGTGGAGCATAGCCGACTTTACCGAAATAAATCGTAGCGTAACGGTAGAAGCTATATATGTAGAAACGCCGGTCGAATTAAAATTTTTTGACGGCGACAGACATATTTATACGAGGACGATGAAAGCGGGAAGTTCGCTTACCGATATTCCGTCCGTTCCCGAATATGAAGGAAAGAAACTGAGCGGCAGGTGGGTGACCGACGTCGACGGAGTGAAAAAGACTTTCGACTTTAATTCCGTGACGGAAAGCGTTAATCTCTACGCCGATTATTTCGTGACGGTAACGTTAGCGGGCGGCGAAAGCGGCAAAAACTCTATCGAATGCGAAATAGGCGAAAAGATTTTCTCCGTGGACTGCGGCTCAAAAGACGGTTACAGTTTCGGCGGTTGGTACTTAAACGAAAATTTCACCGAAAGAATTACTTTCCCGTATGGTTTTTCCGAAAATACCGAAATATATTGCAGATGGTTCAGCGACTACGGCGACGACGGTTTTACCTTTGCCGACGGTAAGGTAGTAGGTTACGATGGAGATAAAACCGACATAACCGTTCCGTTCAGATATTTGGACGAGGGCGGATATACCTTGGTCACCGCCGTGAGCGAAAACGCATTCAAAGACAACGTAAATCTTAAAAAAATCGTTCTGCCCTCCACTGTAGAGATTATCGAAGGGGGCGCCTTTGAAAATTGTTCCTCTCTCGAGGAAATATCCTTTGCCGACGGCAATTTCGTAAAGTTTATCGGCGACAGAGCTTTTTACGGGTGTGAAAGTTTGACGAAATATTCCTTTTCTTTCCTTACCGAGGGCATAGGAGCGGAAGGTTTTTACGGCTGCGTCGGCGTTACCGAATACGTCGGATTGGAGAATTCCGCCGTTACGACAATAGCGGAAAGAACCTTTTTTAACAACTCCGCTCTTACTTCCGTAGCTTTGTCCGACAAGGTAGTCGAAATAGGAATAAGTGCGTTTGAGGGATGCGAAAAAGCCGATATAAGTTTCCCGAACGGCAACGCCGTGGTCTCCGTAGGCGAAAGAGGATTTTTCGGGTGCGGCTCTTTATTGAAATTCGATTCGGAAAACATTGAAAGTTTGGGCGGCGAGTGTTTCGCCGGGTGCAGGAGCCTTGCGTCGCTGTCCGTTCCGTCCTACGTCTTGCCGGCAAACCTGTTCGGAACGGAACAAAAAGCGTATTTTTACGAAGTAAACGCAGGCGGTAAGACGGTTTACGTTCCGCAGTCGTTACATTCCGTCGTCGCGATAAGCGGCGCTTCTTCCGATACGGGATACGGTATAATAGCGGACGAGTTTCTTTACGACTTTTCGTCGGTCAAGACCGCGACGGTCGGCAAGGGAATAAAAACGGTGGGTGAAAGAGCTTTCGGACTGTCGGTAGTTCCGACTTCTTCCGAATTTACAGTTAACTTCTCCAACACCGTCACCGAATTAAAGAGTTACGCCTTCGCAGGCAGAAACGATATGAAAAAAATCGTCTTGCCCGTTTCTCTCGTGAAAATAGGGGAAGAAGCTTTCGGCGGATTAGGTAGCCTTAAAGAAGTATCCGTCGGCGACAACGCCGCTCTCGCATACGTCGGGAAAGATTCTTTTAAGGGTACGGCGTGGTATGAAGAATATCGGGGCGTAGTGATTTTGGGCGGAGTAGCGTTGGGAATTCCCGAAAAGTACCTCAATTCCCTCGGAAAGACCGTTCTTACCGCAGACGATTTCAATAAAGTTACCGTAATCGCTCCTTACGCTTTTTACGGCAACGAGAAAATAGTTTCCGTCACCGTCCCCGACAACGTGTTCAGAATTTACGAAATGGCTTTCGCGGAATGTACCGCTCTCGAAGAATTCAATTTAAGTCCGAAAACGAACGTGGGATATAACGAAGTCGCGGGCGAAGTTTCCACTTACCACGGAGCTATTCTTTACGGAAAAAGCCGCCTTTCTGCTCTTACGATAGGAGCAGGCGTGTCGACGGAAGTTCTGTTCGGCGACGACGTAACGCCCGTGGCGTATCCCGCGGAAATAACCGCTCTTACGTTAATAGCCGGCGAAAGCACCGAAATACCTTCCGATTTGTACGCTAATCTCGGTTTTGTGAAAAATCTCGTTATCGGCGAAGGAATTACTTCCGTCAGAGACGGAGCTTTCCTTAACTGCGGCGCGGAAAAAGTAACTCTGCCGTCGAGCGTGGAATATATAGGATATAACGACGAAAAAGTAGAAGATATTACGAGCGGCAACGCCTCCGCTACTTACGTAGGAACTTTCGGGAACAGCCTAAAAACGATAAAAATCGGCGAAAACTCCCGACTTTCGGCAATTTTCCCGTACGCTTTCTCCGCTTGCGGAATTACCGAAATAGAAATTCCTTCTTCCGTTACGTTTATAGGGAAATACGCTTTCGGAGCGGAAACCGACAGAGAAATAGTAAGTCTTACCTTTATCGACGGAAAAAACGAACTGTATATAGACGACTGCGCGTTCAAAGGGATAGGTTTTTCGGCGGCAGGGCATAAAGTAACATTCCCCGCCGGGCTTCGTCATATAGGGAAAGAAGCCTTTATGAACAGCAAGAATTTAGCCTACGTCACCTTTAACGACGGTCTGAAAACGATAAGCGAAAAGGCGTTCTTTAACGGCGGACTGAAAAACGCGGATATACCGTCGAGCGTGGAATACGTCGACGCCGACGGCAACGCTATTATAAATAACGTTTTCGGAAATACGACCATTACCGAACTTACTATAAGAAATCCGATAGAAACCTCCGTTTTGTTCGGCGGCAACGTTCCTGCTACGCTTGCGAAAATTACCGTCTACGGCGATATTTGCGACAGACAGTTTTACGGGATAACTTCCCTTGAAAACCTTACGATAGCCGACGCGACCGCAATAGGGAACGAAGCCTTCTACGGGTGCGGTTCCGTCACGAGAATATCGGTTCCGTCCACCGTCGAAAGTATAGGAAACCACGCTTTCGCCGAATGTAGTTCGCTTATGACCTGCATATTCGAAAGCGGTTCGGTTTTAACGACGATAGGGGAATACCTTTTCAAAAACGACTTGAAGTTGCGTTCCTGCTACTTCCCGTCCTCGATTACCGATACCGTATGGAAAGGCGTGTTCTACGGGTGTGCTTCTTTGGAAGAAATCTCTTCTTTACCGAGCGGACTTGCGACTATAGGTGAAGAGACGTTCTACGGTTGCGACGCGTTAAGATCGGTAATAATCCCTGCGAAAATCGGCAAAATAGGGGCGAGAGCTTTCAGCGGTTGCCGCAACGTCGTTTTAAGCGACGCCAAGTTCGATTACCTTACCGCAATAGGGGAAGAAGCCTTCTATAATTGCTCGTCGATATACGGAATAAAAGCGAAAAAACTCGTTTCGCTCGGAGCAAGAGCCTATTACGGTTGCTTATCCGCCGACGAAATCACCTTGACGGGCGGTTCGGTCTCCGACTATTCCGATTGCGGGAACGCGATAAGAACGATTGATTTATCCACTGCCGCCGCTGTCGTAACGGCAGGTTCTTTAGAGGGATGCGTAGCGTTAAGACAGATTATGGTTTACGCCGAAAACAACGTATCCGAAATATTAGACGGTCTCGCAGCGGAAAATATCGGCGAATGTAAAATTTTCGCGGAGGAAACTTCTTACGGAAAAATAAGCGAAACCGTTAAAGAAAAACTTGCGGGCAGGCTCTTTTCCGCCCCCACCGCCTTAGCGGAAGCTACGTTTACTTACGACGAGGATACCCGTACCGCAACGATAACTTCGATAGGAAGTTTCGACGGAACGGTAGTATTCTTCCCGTCATATACATATAGAGAAGAAGTTTTAAGCGACGGAAAGACCGAATCGGTACGCTATACCGTGACCGCGATAGGAGAAAACGTACTCGGAAACAACGTTTCCGTTAAGGAAATAATAGTACCTTTCAGCGTGGAAAGAATAGAAAACAAGGCGTTCAGAAACAGCGTTCTTACCACGGTAACGTTCGAAGCGGGCAGCAAGTTACGTTCGATAGGGGAAGACGCGTTCCGTTCCTGTTCCTCTCTAAGGAGTATATCCTTGCCGGACGGCGTGACGAGCATAGAGAAAAGAGCGTTTTACGAGTCGGCTTTGACCGAGTTTTCCACCAACGTTACGAGCGACCTTAAAGAGATAGGCGCGTACGCTTTCTACGGTTGCGCTTCGCTTAATTCGGTGAGAATAAACAACGCAAGTTTCGAAAAAGCGGGGGAATATTCCTTCGCGAACAGCGGATTAACTTCCGTATATATAAACGAAAACGCAAAAATAAAGGTAATCGAAGCCTATACGTTCGCTTATTGTTACAAACTTGACAAAAGCAACGTTACTTTGCCGTCTGCTACGACAATAGACGACTTGGCTTTTTATCCGAATAAATAAAACAGGAGATAATATGAAAGTTTATCAAGTAACCGGCGCGTCGGCGATAGACGTAGTAAACGTAGATCCGGAGGTAAGCGATAAGATAAAAATCAAAGTAACTTATCTTTTGCCCACTTTGTCCGACGTCAACTTATTCGCAGGCAGCGTAAAAAAGGAATATCCTTGCGTCCCCGGCAGCGTGGCTATCGGCGTAATCAGCGACGACAGAGCGGAATACGGATTGAAAAGAGGCACAAAGGTAATTCTTAATCCTTACGTCACCGAACCGAGCGACAGACTCGACTTACCCGCGACGGTAAAGACGAGGGGAATAAATCTCGAAGGATTTATGAAAGACTTCGTGTATCTCGATATAGACGAGTTCGTTCCTTTTCCGGAGGACGTGGAAGAAGAAGACGCCATTTTCGCCGAAAGAATAGCCATAGCCATGTCGGCAATAAACAGTTTCCGTGTGGAAAAAGGCGATTATATCGCGATTATCGGCGGCGGAGTTGTCGGCAACATCATAGCGCAACTTGCCTTGTATTTTCAGCTTATTCCGATAGTAATCGACAATAACGAGTTCCGCCTCGCAAAAGCAAAACAAGACGGAATTTACTACACCGTCAACGCCACCAACGAAGTCCCTTACGAAAGGATATTCGAAATAACGGGCGGCAGAATGTGCGAGCATACCGTAATAGAAGATATGGCTTCGGTGACGGGCGCGTACCTTTTCAAACTCGCGAGAAACGGCGGCGACTGTACGATTATCTGCGAACCGTACGCGGTAAAGAGCCTTGACGCCGACGTAAGCTATATCAGCAAAAAACAACTTAAAGTAAAGGGCGTGTCCAACGGCGCGAGCGAATTCAACTCGGCGATAAACATAATAGCCCAAAAGATACTTAATCTCGACGGCTTTATCGAAAAGAAAGTCGAAGCGGAAGAGGCGGAAGAGTTTTTCAAAGAACTCACCGAAAACCCCGAACACTATTTCGCAAGCATCATCGAGCTATAACTACCGACCACTCGTTATGCGGGATTTTTCCGCAGTCGTAAGACTTTGTGTGAAAAAATCTTTATCCGCATAAGTCGGACGGGTGCCAGCCAAGAACAATACAAATCTTGCCTAAATGGCGTTATTTCCGCTCTTTCCGATAAATTCTCACTTGAAGTACTGTCAGTACATCTACACTCGCATTTCCCGAAAATAGTCGAAAATATCGTCATTTAGGTT
>Ga0256404_1002645_pt1 | contig 38975 bp, 35 predicted proteins | sample RumenRJG_01DNA_FD_185990 | JGI IMG/M metagenome (GOLD analysis project Ga0256404, IMG submission 185990) | Bovine rumen microbial communities from Lethbridge, Alberta, Canada - RJG_01 | ecosystem: Host-associated > Mammals > Digestive system > Stomach > Rumen | place: Canada: Alberta | collected...
ACACCTGCCGGCACCGACCTCCAGGCCGCAAGAGCCCTTTGGTGCAGACCCAGCTGCTGCAGCTGCGCTTCCGTCCCTGGAAACTCACAGACAGGCTTCTTCTTGTAGTAGCAATCCTTACCGCGATGGAAGTACGTTTTATTCCCGACGGACCCATAACAGTCCTCAAATGGGATAGATGGAATGTAACGAGGCATAGTTTTAAGTATAGGTTTAGGTTATATCTGCTAATATACTCAAAATACGCGAAATATGAAAAGTCCTATGAAGTCTTAAGCAAAGAAATAACTCCCAAGGACATCAAAAGGGAATCGAGACAAATGAAAAGCACGCAGCGGCGTCAGCCGCTGCTCCTTTGTGCTAAATATATATCCCTGTTACCGTCCTTCGGGCGGGGCATGACGCCGGCATCAGCACTGAGGCTCGGGCGTGGTCTCCCTGGTTGGCCTTGGTTGCTGGGAGTCTCTGAGGCGGGACGGTGGTGCGGGTGATGCCGTTGGCGTCAGCACTGACCTCGATGCGGATACCCGTCTCAGAGTCTCCCAGTGACCAAGGGCGCGGAACGCAGTGGAGCGTGGCCGGGGAGGCGGTCTGGAAGCGTGGGGACGGCGGGCTCTGGAGCGCCGTGGAAGGGAGACCTTGGGCTCCCTGGAACAGCGGAAGAGACCGACGCTGTGGGAGGACAGACGGCCTCCCCGGCCTGAGCCGGAACGGCTCACCTTGTGAGCGTAGCAGGAAGTTGGAGCGGGGTACAACCTTCCACGCGAACAGGCAGTGACGGTTGAATAGAAGCAGGACGCAACGACGCTGATGCGTGCGGAACTGCGCAGTCTGTGGCGGGCAGCCCGGCGCTTGGAGGAAGGCGTAAGCCGACGACCAGTGACGGGATGACTGACACTGTCTGCGCCAACGGCCGGGACGGCCGTGTCCTGGCTGCCCGGAAGGCTTTTCCGTCCCAGAACGAGCACGGACCGCAGCGTTGCTGTAGCGATAGCGGAAGCAAAAGCGAGGACCGCGCGCAAGTGGAGCGGCGGAAAGGCCTGGAGGAATAGCGGCCAGGTTAAACTCTACCTTGGAGGAACGGCGTCAAAGGCGAGCTGGCGGGCTTGTCCCGACTGCTGGCCTTTGATGACGGGCCGACCCGCAGCTGTGCTGCATAAGGCGGCAGGATGCTCGCACAGCACTTAGGATGATGCGGGAGATGTCTCAAGAACCTTGACGACGCTGATGCGGAGCTGCACCGGAGTAGAGGAATTGGGGAAATTGGGGCCCCAATTCCTCTGCCCGGTGCGGGGCTGGCAAAGGGCCGGGTGCAAGCCGGCCACTGCCGCCAGTCCCTTTCCTGCCGCCGCCTCGCCCGGGAGTTCAGAGGCAGGACGCTCGCAACCTCCTCACGGTAGCCAAGTTAACATAATCTAGATTGTGCTCACCCGTAGCGGGCAGGATGCTGGAAGCGGGGGATAGTCCCTCGAAGATTGATGTCGCTGCTGCGGTGGTACACCCTCGATGCGAGGAGTGACACAATCTCGATAAGATTATGTTAATCTTGGCGGATTCGGGGCACTAAGGCTCGCGCAGGCAGGAGGCTCCCGGGCGATTATGGCCCCTGGGGGCGGTGGGGGACTGACCTGCACGGCGAGCTGGCGGTTGTGGAGCAAGCGCAGCGAGCGGAACAACCGACTGCTGGCCGTGACCTTTTTTCCTTATATGCGCGAAGCGCGGCGCGGAACGGCCGCAAGTCTCTGACCGGAGCGCCCGGCGCGTAGGGAAGAGTCTTGCAGTGGAGCTGCCATAAGTGGAGTTCGTAGGAGCGCTCCGTGCCCCGGAGGACGGAACCAAAGCGAGTGAGCGCAGCTTTAGCGGAGCGAACTGGCTTTGACCGCTTTCATATTGACATCAGCATTGGCACTACCGCTGGATTAAGGCACCATCGGCCTACATCGTCCCGAGTCCCATCAGCATATCCCTCAACGCTTCTGCTTCATCGGCCACATAGGGTTTTCTAGACAGGACCATTCGGGCAATCTTGACTCCATCATCGGCCTTGGTTATCTGCTGGAAGAAGGGCTTGCCGTACTCCGGCCAGACCAATTCGGCCTTATCGCCCTCGTTGACCAGATCGACATAAACGACAACTACCCAGCCGTGGTCGGTATCGTACTTCTTGCAGCCGTTGACCTTCATCTTCATTTCGCTGTCCTTCACGGTGACGGTGCCCTTCTCGAAATCCATATCACACTTGGTAATTTCGACCGAAGGGATGCGCATCTGCTGGGACAGTATTGCGTGGTCCTCAAAGGAGACATATCGAGGCGTAGCGATGATTTCAATGGCCTCGATGTACATTCTGCCGCTGTAGTTCAGCGGGTTGGTGCTCTGGGCTGCTGCAGCAAACGATGCCAGCAACGCGATGGTTAATACTAAGATTCTCTGTTTCATGTTGATTTGTGATTATTGAGTGTTATGTTTCTGTAACGCAATTATTGTCACATTCAGGTCTGCGGCCATTTCCTCCAATTGTTTGAGAGAGTTCTCTTCCTCAAGGAGATGAATGCCGTCTATGATGAAGACTCGCACCTTCTGCTCGGAGATAATGACCTTAGCCATAGTGTGCATTTCGCCAACCGATACTTCAGTGGAATCATCAATAAACAGAGGGGCTTTAGATAAAGTGATGATTCCGTTTTTGGCCTTATCCCATTCACTTTGTGGCGCTGTAGCAAGCCCGGCAATATTATCTGTGTATCGTGAGAACAGAATGGTCAGAAGCTCTCTTACGATATTATCCTCCTTCTTCTCAAGCGAGAAGAGAACGGTAGGTATTCTATTATCGACGGCCAATGGAAAAGCGATGTCTGCAGCAGTTGAAGTTTGGCTTTCTTCATCGCCGTCATCGATAAGAAAGAGACCAGACTCCAGATTATCGACGGATATTTCATTAATTGACTTGATTGTCTTTACCATATGCTTTTATTCGGAATGATCCTGTTGCTCATAGTATTCAGCCAGTTGTTCGAGCATTTCTTTACGCTGTTCACGCTTTAGACAAGCCCGAACTAGGCCACGGACTTGGCGATGCGCGCCAGTAGAGCAGGCATGGCCCCAGAAGGTGGACGAGCCCAACATCCTATGAAGATCGCAATGACAATGTGATTGAACGAGTTTTGATGGCGTATTCTTCGGCATCTCGTCTTGCCTGTGTGGATTCCTAATAGGATCATCGTATTTCCACCCCCTCCAGGAACGACCTATATAACAGCGCCTCATATACTTGTCCTTAAGTATGCTTCTGCTCATACCTTATAGTTCTTCTGATTGTTCTTCGTGGACATCCACGAGGATGACGGGGATGCCTATGCCTACGGACAGTCCTTCAAGGCGATTGGTTATCCATTCTTGACCTTTATCCGGGCGATCTTTGAAGTATTTAGCGGTGAGGCGCTCGGCACCGCTGATGATGAGGGCGCGGACGAAGCGGCGGTTGATGATGCCGGTGGCTTTACGGAGGACTACTTCAAACTCGGGATTTTTCTGGTCCAGGACATACACCCTGCCGACCGCATTCTCTTGAGGAATCAGGGACTCTATGGCCTCCTTGTGGCCGTCCAGGGAGATGCAGAGGACTGAGGTGTTCCACTTCTTACGCAGGTCAGCGGCCATCTGGGCCACGATGAAGGATTCGCTCACTTCGTCAGTGGTGTTGATGCGCTGAACACGACCTTTTTCGTAACCGGGGATCTGATTGATTATTTCTGCCATATCTAACTTTTTTCGGCAAAAATAACCGCACCTTCGGCAGAAATTCGGCAGATGCTAAGAAATAGCGTTAAAAACGGAAATATTATGGCAGATTGTTCTGCCCAGCTGGGACTGCTGCCCTTCAGTTTCGTGGATGTGGCCGAAGAGATGCCACCTGGGTTGGGCCTTCAGGACGAAGTACAGGATGTCCGGAGAGCCCAGGTCATTGTCCAGGATTCCGTAAGGCGGCCAGTGCGTGACCAGAATGTCGATGTCGTCTGGGATGTCTTCATCGGCAATACTGGCGTCTTTAGAAATGGAGCCAATGACAACTCCGTCGCAGTCCTCCACTGCATTCTGAAGGACTATTATGCCTACCGACTCAAACTGCTGTACAATGGTTTGATAATGGCTACGGCTAAAAGATAATTCGTGGTTGCCGGGGACAAATAGTTTCCACTTGGCCGGAAGTGCCCCAAACCAAGCTATGAAGTCATCATACTCTCCACCCTTCAGATTATCCTCCACGGCATCACCAGCACAGATGACAATATCCGCATCCTCCGGCACCTTCAGGCAACGATGGCGGCTGTGGGTGTCGGAGAATGCAAAGACTGTCTTGTCGCCAATCTTAATGAGCATTATTAAATGAATTCATTGAAACGGTAGAACTCACGAATGCTATCAGGAAGATTCTTTAGGAATTGATGGTTTGACTCTGATCCAAGAATACACTGATATGTGGTAAGGTCGTTGATGATCAAGTTGGTATCATCTTCTTTTGCACAACCCTCCAGACCTTTCTTCAAAATATCATACGCCTTTTTGTAAGACTCGTACTTCTTGGCACAGATAGGGACTTTATCCCCAAAATTAAACAAGACTTCACCAAGAGCAATCTTCTTACCAGAAGCATTTAACCTCCCTGTCGTTATCTCGGTTGTTACGCCGAGATAGTGAGATATCATCTGTTTAAGGCCCTCATTATAGAAAGCAGTCTCGTCTTCTCTTTCAAGCAAACGTTTCCCGTCTTTTGTCACTAAGTGAATGCCGGCGTCTTTGAGCGTGTCTGCCAGTCTTCCATATATCTTATCGTAGTAGTCGACCTTCTTTACCTCAACAGGCCCACTACCGAGATATTCCGAAAACTTAGATTCAAGGTATAGAATACAATCCTCTCCTCGAAGAACGACATCTACATTGGAAAAATTGCCGCTACCCTCACTTACCTCATTCTTAACCTCAAAGAGACTCTCGGTAAACTTTTCCTCCTTACCATCTACCATCACATAGATGGGGTTGTCTTTGCTGACTGAATAGAACACGAGTAAAGATGCAAGCGATGAAGAGTGAAGGGTCATTATTTTATTGGCTTCTTGTCCATCGCCGCTAATTGCCTGCACAAACTTGGAACAAAACACAGGATTATCAATCTTAAAGACATCCTTGAGGCAATGTCCGGCAAAAGCAAGTGACCAAGGAGACTCTTTACCCTTGGAATAATTTGATTTAAGCTGCACGTTCCCGGATGTAAGGAAAGCGTTGCCCTTAAAAAACTTGTATAAGCTGGCAGCTTTGGCTGATTTGTCTAATCTATCGCTATTGTTCATCATGATAGAAAGTATTTAAATGATTGATGATTTCTTTGATTGATGCACGAAGTGTCTTTGGCTCCAAGACCTCGACTGTATCTCCAAACGAAAGAATGTCCTGCTTGAAGTCATAGTCTGGGGCGAGATTGTAGGCGAAGATGCTATGGTCGCGATGCGTCTCTATCTCTTCCTGGCTGCTGTGGAGCGGGAGCGAGCGGAAGTAGCGGACCTGTTTGCCATAGACCTTCAAGAGAACCTGCTGCGGCTTCATATCATCATACTTGCGCACGCCGTACAGGGACTGGAACCAGGCTTTGGCATCCAGATCCGTCGGCAACTTGAATGTGTCGGGAAGGACTTCCACGGAGATCATCCTATCAAGGGCGTACATGTGCGGTTTGAAGTCTTTGTCGTAATCCTTATGGCCGTATAGATACCACCGGCGCTTGAACTCCCGGATGAAATACGGCTCCAGCTCAAAGGTCCTCTCCTCATCCATGCGATAACCCTGATAGCGTACCTTCAGTTTCCGGTTGTCGCGGATGGCCTGGATGACCGTGGTCAGGAACTGATGGCTGGAAGGTACATTCTCGAAGAAGATCCTGTCCTTCATGCCGGCACTCTCGTTCAGGAGTGAATTCAGACTAAGGGCATCCAGCATCCAGGAGCGAATGCCTGTTCCGTCCATATCATCTTCATTGATGATGCTATAGGTATTATCCCTACGGTCGCAGACAATCTCGATTCCGAAGATATCGAATATAGCTTCTATATGATTCGCGAACGTGCGTGCAGGAAGGTCGCTTCCGAGTTCATTCACGGAACTCCGCTGCCACAATTGCCTAATTTGGGCTAGTGTAAGCGGCCCGCGGCTCTGGAGTGTCTCCAGTAGCCAAATGTAAGATTTGAAGTAATTCTTTGTAAGCATTCGGTGCCCCCCGTCTAGCGGATTCGTCGGAAGTGTAGTAGATTTGCAAGTTTTTAGGAGATTCTCCTGTTTTGGCAGGAGTTTCTACTATTTGGTAGGAGATACTTGTAAATGGTAATTTTGTTTCGGCAGAAATCGGAAAAATCAGTTTCAGCAGTTTTCGGAAATCTTGATTCAGCAGATTTCAGAAAAAGTTGTTTTCCAAACTGGTGAAGACCGGGTTCTGCAAGTGCGGTTGGATAGAAAAACATAAGTGCTTATTTTTATAATGCTTGAAGTCATAAAAATCAGCACTTATGACACAGATTAATTTTATTCAAATTGTCACTATGTGGAACAAAATTAATGAATTGTCCCGAGAAAACCTATCGCAGCAGCAGATTGCGGTGAAACTCGGGATCCACAGGGACACCGTTCGTCGCTATCAGATGATGAGCGAGGCGGAGTTCAACGAGCACTTGAAGCGGGAAGCCAGGCGCCACCCGTGCAAGCTCGACCCTTACCGCGACTTCATCGTGGACCAGCTGAATGCAGCGCCGTTTTTGTCTGCTGCTCAGATCTTTGACCACTTGAAGGAGCACTTCCCGGACCTCCCGTACATGACGGAGCGGACCGTGTTCAACGCCGTCCGGCGCATCCGTGAGGAGGAGGACATTGAGAAGGTATCCGAACCACGCCGTCAGTATGCGCACGTTGCGGAGTGTGACTGGGGCGAACAGGCTCAGGTGGACTACGGAGAGCAGTGGATGAAGACGGCAAAAGGTCGCCAGGTAAAGGTCTACTTCTTTGCCATGGAGGATGACAAGGCCTGCTACAAGTTCGTCTACTTCCAGAACGTTCCGTTCACGGCGAAGACCACGGTGTATGCCCATCACCTTGCCTTCCAGTACTTTGGCGGGATGCCCCGGAAGGTCATCTACGACCAGGACCGGAAGATGCTCTCCAGCGAGAACTTCGGGGACTACCTGATGACGGAGGAGTTCGCCTCCTACGTGGCTGCTGCGGGCTTTGAGCCGGTCTTCTGCATGGCGGCGGACCCGCAGAGCAAGGGCCGCATCGAGCGCACCGTGCGCTTCATCAAGGAGAACTTCCTCCGTGGGCGCATCTACGTGAACATCATCAGCCTGAACGAGGAGGCCCTCGGCTGGCTGGAACGCACAGGCAACCGGAAGAAGCACTCCGTGCGGCAGATCATCCCGGCGGAAGTGTTCAAGGAGGAGCAGAAGCACCTGCTCCCATACACCGTCCAGCTTGAAGAGCCGGAGTCCGAGACCAGAGAATACACAGTACGTAAGGACAACACCCTGATGTACAGGAGCAATACATACAGCCTTCCCATGGGAACCTATGACGGCCCCGGCTCCAAGGTCCTCGTCATCAGGAATGTGGACCTGAACGAACTGGAGATATATGACCCCAAGGACTTCTCCCTCATCACCCGGCACCAGATCAGTTCTCTGAAGGGGATGCACATCACCAAGGAGGGGCATGCGACAAGCCGGAGCCGCGAGCTGCTGGAGTCGGAAAAACACCTGCGCACCTTCTTTGAGCAGTGGACCGATGACAGCGTCCTGAGTACCCTGCTGTCCGCCATCAGGAAAGACAGGCCTCGATACTATCCCAAGACTGTCCTGGCCATGGACCACATCTTCACAAGGATGGATAAACCCGTGGCAGAGAGGGTTCTGCGGGACTGCCTTCAGCACAAGGTGTACAACGCGAACCGGATGGCTGAAGCTGCGGAAAAAGCCCAGAAAGAGGCGGGAAGCGTGCCGCCGCGAGTCGTTCCGCCGTCCTTGCCGGGCGGTCTCAACCAAGATGACATCACTCCGCCCAGGCGGAACATGTCCGACTATGATGATATCATTGATGGAGGGACCAAGTGATGGCTACACAAGTGATACAAAACGCCGAGATGGAAGAGATCCGTCAGTACGCCAAGATCCTCAGGCTCAGTAATGTCAGGAGCAACTGTTCCGATATTATCCACAAGGCCCAGATAGACAAACCGACCTATCTGACCTATACCAAAGTAATCCTCAAGGACGAGGTGGAGACCCGCCAGAGGAACGATCTCCTTCGCCGGATGCGGCAGGCCAAGCTCCCCAAGAACTGCGACCTGGACCGCTTCGACTTCAACCACAGTGCCGGTATCACCAAGTCCCAGCTCCAGCAAATGCGTGAACTGGTATGGCTGGACCAGCTGTACAACCTCATCTTCATGGGCCCCAGCGGCACCGGAAAGACCTTCATGACGGCCGGACTCATCCGGGACGCCGTGATGCGGGGCTATAAAGCCCTGTTCATGACAATGGAAGCCCTGGTAAACATCCTGAGGATGAAGGAAGTATCCTCATCTGCTATGAATGCCTACAACAGCATCCTGCGGTGCAATCTCATCGGTATTGACGACATTATGCTGATGCCCATGAAGAAGGAAGAAGCCGTTGCGTTCTTCAATCTGATCAACAACCTGCACGAGAAGACCTCCATCATCATCACGACCAACAAGGCCCCGACCGAATGGGTGGAAATCCTTCAGGATGAGGTCCTTGCACAAGCACTTCTGGACCGTTTGCTGTATCGCTGCGACGTGGTGAAACTGGTGGGATCGTCGTATCGTATGGAGAACCGATCCGGGTTCCTGACCAAAGAGGAGGGCGCGATATGATGAAGAGAATATGCAGGAGCTACCTGAAGACGGCTCTGGAGGAGTATGATGCGGCATTGGATGAACTCGTAGCGGCACAGCATGAGATGATGGAGTACGAAGGGCAGCCGTTTGAAGTGTATGATGGGAAGAGGATACGCATCGCGCAGGATGAGTTCAACGATAAGGTCCTCGGACTGGCGGATGCTATCCGGTTCACCCTGGAAATGGAGCGGTAAAGAACATGTATAACAACTGACTTCAAGCGCCGGGAAGGGCTGTGGCCGTGGCCACGGCCACAGCCCTTCCCTTCATTGACATTACAACAAAAAATCCAGCCAAAATGCTGAATCCTCTTTTCCGAAAACTGCCGAAATCAACTTTTCTGAAAATTGTTGAAGAAAAGTTTGCTTTTTACAGAGATACTCCTATTTCTTTCACCAGACCTTTGCCCTTGAGGACACCGGGAAGGAGTTCGGCAATGTCGCGAGTGTAGTCGTTGTCGTATTCGTGAACGTGGTCCAGGAAGTAGACCAGCCAGTCGTACACGTTCACCCCGGCAGCTTTGCAGCAGCCCATCATGGTGTACATCACGGCGGCATCCTCCGCGGCGTCGTCATTTCCACAGAACAGATAGTTCTTGCGACCGAGCGCAACGGGCCTCTGCCCATTTTCCACCAGGTTGGAGTCTATCCGGTAGCGTCCGTCGATGACGTAGCGGCTCAGCCGGTCGAAGCGTTCGCGAGCAAAGTTGATGGCTTTACCAATGGGGCTCTTGGGCATCACCTTGGGATACTCCGCCTTCAGCCAGGCTTCGAAGCCCATCAGGATGGGGACGGACACCTTTATGCGGAGCTTGCTGCGTTCCTCGTAGCTCAGGTTCTTGTCGTCAGCCTCGTGCTCCACGTCATACAGGAGCCTGATTTTTTCAAGGGCCAGTTCTGCACGAGCCTTGTCATTGTTCAGCGCCCGCTCGAAGTAACGCCTGGCATGTGCCCAGCACACGAGACTAAGAACGCCCTCCTTCTTCTCGTAGATGTCATAGACGGCATAACCGTCCGTCTGCATGGCACCCCGGAAGTTGGCGAACAGCCCCAGGGCCACTTCCTTGCCACGGGAACCGTGGTCATAGTGGAAGAACAACAGGTTCTCCATCACGGCACGCACCTGCCACAGGTAACCCTTCACGGTCCTGTGTTTCTCGTTATTGATGATAGGCTCCACGGTCTCATCCGCCTGGATGTAGTCCGAGGCCAGAACAAGATCCTTTATCCGGTAGTACAATGGTCGCAACAAGTCGGCAGTATCCAGGAACCAGTCGTTCACCGTGGGTGGTGGAAGACTTATTCCGTCCCGTTTCAATTTCTCGATTTGTCGGTAGAATGGCATGTGGTCAACATACTTCCCGACCATCAGGTCTGCAAGGAGCGATGGACTGGCGTAGCTCCTGGCAATCGGGATTTGCGGAGCCGGGGCAATCTCAATGGGCCGGTCAATCAGGTGCTTCCTCACGCCCTTGCGGCGGATATAGCGGATTACATAGTACTCTGCCGGTTTCTTCGCAAGAACCTCGGTCACCTCGTCGAAGGACTCGGGAAGGAGTTCCCACTCCTCCGGATTGTAACCGGGAGGAAGGATTACAACCTCCTCGCGGCGAAGATGCTCGGGAAGGGGCTTGCGGGCGGGTTTTTTCTTGTCCTGACGCTTTTCGGCATCCTGCTTGCGGCGCTCACGGAAAGCCTGGGCCTCTTCCTCGGCTTTCTTATAGGCGGCTTCCTCTTCAGGAGAGAGTTTCAGTTCTCCGAAGTCGAAGGTCAGCTGACTGGGATCTTCCGCCTTGTGGCTCTCAGAAGACTGTCCCCAGACCTTGCGGCGGAGCCATTCCATCTCCTGGTTGAGTTTGTCGATGGTCTGCTCCTGCTTCTTGATGAGGGCGTCCTGCTCCTTGATTTTGGACTCCAGGTCTTTCTTCATCCTGGCAGGCTCCTTATACTGCGAGAGCTCTGACTTGAGACGGGCGTTTTCGCTACGCTCGGCATCGAGTTTTTTAAGAAGTTCTTGTACCAGAACTTGCTCTTTTGAAGAGGTTTCGGTCATCCTTTTTGCTCTCGTTTCTAGATGTAAAGTTAATATTTTTTAACGAGAATAGCAAGAGTTTAACCGGCTAATTTTCAATTATTTTGCTACTTTTTTCATCGCCCGGGCGACCAGCGCTTTGCCCGTTTCCCAGTGCCCGGATAGATGCCTTCGACCATCATCACGAGGTCCGTCCAGCCAGTCTGAACTTCGGTCTTATCTTCCCATTCAGCCATGTTGGGGAGATGGATGTAACCCCGCTCAAGCTTGAGGTGATAGATGACCAGGCCGCCGCACTCCATATGAAGGATCTTCATCGTAGTGCAGGACTTGTTGATGAAGATGAACGCGTCGCCGTCCTGAACGTTGCGTCCCATCTGGTTGGTGACGATGCCGCTGAGCGTGTAGAAGCTCTTGCGCATGTCCGTGGGATGCGGGTACAGGTAGAAGCGGTCGCTGTCGCTGAGACTGAACATCCGTTATCTGGGAAGCATGACCAGACCGCTGACTGCCTCCAGAGGGAAGCTCCCGCTCAGGCGAACTGTGACACCATTGGGAAAACTGATTTCGCAGACGGGCTGCTGCGTTGCGTGGCGCTGCTGGAAGGGATGGCTCCTGTCCATCAGAACCACTTTGCCGCCACGGTTGTTGATGCTCACAGGCATGAACTCGCCGCTCTGGTCGGCCGCCGCCTCGCGACGAAGCTTACCCTGCCAGCGATAGAACCGGCTCTCCTTGATGCCGGCCTCCGCACAAAAGTCGCGTACCGTCTTGCCGCTGCCCAGGAACTCCTGGTAGATGGGGCTGAAGTCTTCGATTGTCCACATATCATTGATCCGTTTTGTGGACAAAGGTAGCTAGGATCGTTCAGGCAGCAATGACGGGCGTCACCGAATGCTTACAATTCTTTGCCATAACTGACCACAAATATAGCGATATCTTCGGCAAAATAATGGCAGAACATAGAAAATGTGCATTTGCCGGAATCTTGCCGATGCCCCGATTACCTTTGCCGCCAGAAAACGAATAATAATATGGAAATAAAGCAACTTGAGCCAAAGGATAAAGTGCTCACATTCTTCGGAGAATTCAAAAGCGCTACAGTTGAAAGCGCCATCAAGGAAATTGTCAAAATCAACATCTCCGACCAAGAATACCTCAAACAGTGCCGGCAGTGGGCCATTGATAACGGTCAAGATCCGTCACCGGCCAAACTTACACCGATAGAGTTTTATCTCTCGACCTACGGCGGCGCCTGCTATGATGGACTGGCGCTACACGATGTCCTGGAATCGTCAAACACTCCCGTAGAGGTCATCTGCACCGGGAAGATTATGTCAATGGGCGTCATTGTCGCCCTGGGTGCAAAGGTGCGCAAGGCCTATAGGAACACCACCTTCATGATTCACCAGGTCTCAGGGCTCTCCTTTGGTACACTCCGGGAGATGGAAGATACAGTGGCTGAGGCTTCCCGCATCAATGAGATTCTCTTCAATATCATCAAGTCCAAGACGAAGGTGACGGAGGATCAGTTGAACGAAGTGCTACAGAAGAAGAAAGACTGGTTCATGACAGCGGAAGAAGCTCTTGAATTAGGAGTTTTAACGGAATTGATGTAAATGGTGCTAACAGTACGGCGGCGCGGAACGGCCGCGAGTCTCTGACCAGAGCGCCCTTGCGCGGCGGGAAGAGTCTCGCAGTGGAGCTGCCACAAGTGGAGTTCGTAGGGGCGCGACAGTGCCCCGGAGGACGTAACCAAAGCGAGTGAGCGGAGCTTTAGCGTAGCGAACTGGCTTTGACCGCTTTATATCTTATTCGTATGGACTTATCGGCGGAAATGGTTAAATTTGTGCATTATAATTTCGCGTATGAATATGGCAGATAAGAATGATTACATATTTCCCGGATGGGACTTTACTCCTTTGTACGACTATATTGACAAGTGCAAGGCTCTGTATAAAAATGTTCCGGAAGTGTATCAATATACAGATGTAGATGCGCTATTTAATGGGATTGTGCGACCGCAGGATGACGGCTCCGTTGATCTGTGTTTACGGAGCACCAATTGCCAGTACCTCAATGATGCCAATGAAGTACAGTACGGCAAAGACGTTGTAGATACTGCGGTTTTTGGTCATCTGAAAGAAGGAAGCGAGGTTTTCAGGAGCTTGGTTAATCTCGACCATATCTATCTTTCGAGTTTCTCAACAGAGGTCAATCACTTACCGATGTGGAGCATGTACGGAAGAGAAGGAAAAGGAATCGCACTTGGGTTCGACGTGCAGAGTATCCAGAATAGTAATCATCCATTATATCGCTGTATCTACGATTTCATCGAGTTTAGGTATGAAATACAGCAAGCAGTAATGGCTTCCAGAAAAAAGGAGAACACAGACGGGAACGACCCAATTGTATTCTCCCACTATATTTCTGTTCTTCACGAACTGATTAAGCACCATTGCTATGAGTATGAGCAGGAATACCGACTTATCGTAGATACTGATGCTCAACCAAAGTATAGAAACAGCAACGGTGTCCTTGTGCCGTATGTGGAGAATCATTTCCCGGCCAAGGCCCTCAGGACGATTATTGTCGGCCCTCGAAACGATTATGAATTGGTCGTAAAATCAATCAAGGACTGGCTCCAATCCATCGGGATGAATAGTGTCAACGTGGTGCCTTCGGGGCTGCCTTTCAGATAGGCTACTTCTTGAACAAATCAGGCCAGTCGAAATAGAGGGGAAGGTCTTCCCAGTCGATATCATCGGCAGAAATAAGGGGCTCTCCCTGGCCTTTCTTGACCGCGTTGATGCCTTCGACGATGGCGTGCTGGTGGGCTTCCATCATTTTGTCGAACAGGTCGGGGTAGTCGTAATCCATTGCCCAGAATGGGAGACCGGGATTATCTTGGATAAAGCGCTTGATGTCGGCAATTTCCTGAGAGGAGAGATCCAGGGAGAAACTTGCGGAGTATAATTCGTCGGTATCGAAGCGGAATGTGTAGGGAAAAGTGATTACCATTCGGGGCAAAGCTTATTATTGATTGATATACAGAAGGATAAACACTCCGGTTCGAGGGGAGCCGGAGTGCGAAAGTGTGATGGACCTACTGCTTGGAGAAGGTATCGGTCCAGGACGACCAGTCGCCCTTGTCAATATCAAACGTCTTCTGACCCCTAGTTGAGAGTAAAGACCCGTTGATACTGCCGGACTCAAGCTTGTAATAGGCATAAATCCAGCGATAGGTAAGGCCCGAGAAGGTGACAGAGTTGCCGGAGACCTTATAGGTGCCGGTGGTTTGACCGGAGTAGTAAACACCGTTGGGCTTGGCGAAGTAGCCAGTGACATCGGCGTCGGAGGTGAATTCGAGGACCATCAGGTAGTCGGAGTAGGAGGCGTACCACTTGGTGCCAACAAGCGGATTTGACTCCTTGGTGTCAGGAGTGGCCTTCTCGCAGGAGGTGAGGCTGAGGACGCCAATTACAATGGCGAAGACGAGTGAAAGAAATTTCCTCATAGAGAATGGAAAATTAGGGTTAAACATTGGTTAGTTATCGCTTTTCGTTGAAAAGCTCAGGGATGAAAGCAAGGCCGCAGAGGATGTAAATAAGGATAGACATAAGAGAAAAGGATTAAAGGTTACGTTTAGAAGAGAATCCGTTGATTGGAGTAGCAGACAGTTTCCGTATAGCCACGGCCGCCGTGCATAGGGACAGCAGTACACTGGATCTGATACCGATAGGGTTTGCCACTGGGAACAACGACAACAGAATCGCCACATTGCGTGAAATAGTATTTCCATCCCTGTTTGAACTTGGGAGCAAGCAGCTTTATAAGACCGTTCATGGTATATACCCTGGTGTCAGGAAGATTGTAGGAAGGCGAGAAATGAAGCAGTGCCATAAGCGATAAAACTGATTACGGCTGCAAAGGTAGGCTGTTTATATGCATTATATTTGCGCATTTAAGGATAATTGAGTATATTTGAGGGTTACTTCCGAAACACTATATGGACAAGAACCAATACGAGCGGTACAAGCAAATTGATCGTATTCTTAGGAGCGTTCCTGATGGCCTGCCATTGGATACGCTCCTGGAGCGTTTGAACGGCTCCCTGTCTTTTGAGAATCAGATTAAGAGGCGCCAGCTCCAGTATGACCTGGACGCCTTGAAAGATTTGTACGGAGCTCCCATTGATAATAAGAGAGGGGCACGCCGTATCAAATATGAGGATGCCAGCTATTCCATAATCACCCACGAGATGAAGGAGTCCCTGAGAAGTATGGCTGAGCAGATTGACAATGTCCAATCGAATCCTCGACTGCTCTGGCTGCAGAACCTGATTCTCATGCTGCAAGACACCTACTTCACCAATGAGATGGCCGTGGAGGCCATTGACTTTGGCGACAACCTGGAGTATGAAAACAGCAGCCGTGTCCACGAGTTCTTTTCCTATATATTGAATAAGCAGGTCCTTGAACTGAACTACAATGCCGGTTTCGGAAAGCCTCAGAAAAGGATTATCCATCCGTACTTTGTGAGGCAGTACAACAACCGGTGGTTCCTCTTTGGATACTGCGAGCAGGCAGCCAAAGAGAAGAAGCCTGCTTCTGGGATACTGAATCTTCCATTAGACAGAATTGTAAGTGTCAAGACGTTGCCCACAATCTATCGGGAGGTCTCTGTCCAGGATGTGAAAGATTTCAAGGAAGACTACTTTGGAGACATCGTCGGTGTGACCAGGCTCGATTCAGAGGGGCCCATTCATCTTGTTTTGAGGTTCGATTTCAACACTGGAGATCCAAAGCAGGACAATGCCGCCCGGCGGGACTTTTTTTATTTGCGCACGAAGCCGTTCTATCCATATATCAACTTCCCCTCGGAAAAGGAAATTGAGAAGACCGGATGTGCAGAAGTGTCAATGGATATCATCCCCAATAAAGAATTAGAAGGGATTCTGCTCAGGTATGCAGATACCGCCAAAATTCTGGGGGACGAGCCGTTTAGAAACAAGATGTTAGGCCGTATACGAAACATTATAGAAAAACAGGAGGAATAGAAGATGCGCAAATGTATTGCATAGATTAGCTCTACCTTTGCAGCGTCAAACAAACCAACAAGCATTTCATCATGTCGAATCAAGAAATATCTATTGTTAGAAATTACTTCTGGGAATATGCCGATAAGATCAGAGGTAATGACCGCTTTGACATGAATGTCGCGATGGCATGGTTGTCCATGCTGTATTGTGTGGCGCATGACTGTAAAGTCACTGTCGATCATACTATGCATTCCACTGCACGTTTGGTTTTTTCTGACAGTGTTCTCGAAGAGCATCCTGTCCTTCGAGCTATAACAGAAGCATCCTCATTACAATTTGACGCATCTTTTCTTCCTCTGTTGGAAAAGATGTCACACGAATCGGGTAATGACGCTTTAAAAAAAACCTACCCTCATTCCGTTGACGCCTTTTTTGCCTTCCTGCCCCGCATTTTTGGCAAGTCGGGGATGGTGGATTATATCCAACCTGTTCAGGTTACTGATATTATTACTCATTTCATCAAAAGCGGCGAATACAAGAGTCTGTACAATCCTTTTGCTGGGCTTTGTTCCTATCCAATCGCTCTTGACCCTGATGTGAGGTGTTATGCTCAGGAACTCAATCCTATTACCCGTGCTTTCGCGTTGGTAAGGTTAGATGCATACTCCATTCGCAACACCGAAATTGCTCTTGAGGATTCCATCTCGCAATGGAACCCCCGTGGTGCAGATGCTATAGTGGCCACGATGCCTTTCGGCCTTAAGCTTTCATATAAATATAGCGAGTATATTCCGTTCCTTTCATCTGATGTAAAATCTGGCGAAGATTTCTTTTTTAATCAGGTGATGATGTCCGGCCCCACGGTAAAAAAGGCTATTACTGTTGTTCCGCGTCCGTACTGCTATTCCCCCTCGGGTAATAGTATGATGAAGAGGCTATGTATGCATGGCTATCTTGATACAGTTATTGAATTACCTTCAGGGGTTTTTAATAACACTGCTATTAAGACATCCATTATCGTCCTTTCGCTCGATAGCAAACGGGATACTGTGCGTTTCGTCAATGCGGAAACGCTTTGCCGGAAATTCAGCAACCAGGAAGTCATCCTTGATGCTGACCATATTCTTAATGTCATTGACACCAACGACGCCGAATATGTAAAGGAGGTCAGATATGAAGAACTGAAAGAGCAAGGTTTTGTCTTGGTCTCCACCTTATACCTTAACTCGAACCTTGAGAACGTTGACGGCAATGATATTGTCAGATTCGGTTCACTCATTACTTATGACCCGGGCATTGCTGTTAATCATACAGGCCAATCAGAGAAGTTGATAAGTAGAGAAGATCTATCCGATAATCTTTATACCATTTTACATCCTGAAAACAGGCCTTTACCTAAGAGGGTCATAAAGTATTGTCGGCAGTATTCTGGCAAAAAATTAATCGCCTACTTCCTTAAGGGCGGTATTAAGCTTTATTTCCATAATTCGGAAGAAGACTTCTATGCCCAGCAGGACTTCTTTGTGTTCTCTGTAAACGAGGACTTAACGACCTATCCTTATATTGCCTTATATTTCCTGAAGGATAAGGACTTGTCGGCTATTTTCTCCGAGATATGTGCTGCACGCAGTAAGTCGCTTTTCAGAACTGTCGAGACCCTTAGAATTCAGTTGGGTGACCTGCGTGTTCAGGAGGAAGACGTAAAGCGCCGTCTTGATGAGGAAGACGAGATGTATCGCCAGGAGCGTGACGCCGAAGATGCCCGTCGTGGTTTTTCCCGTGCGACATCGGATTTGGGGCATATGCTCGGATTTCCGATAAAGCGGCAAAACGATATCATTGAGTCTTTGTCCATGCAAAAGCAGGGGACCGATAAGTACTATGCTCGGGTAAAGGCTCTTGTTGATGTGAGCCAGTACATCCAGCGTATAGTAAATATTACTGGCGGGGACTTGTCTAAGGCAGAGTTCTTCAATGAGGAGCTGAACATCTCGTCATTTGTCAGCAAATACCTCGAAGCGTGCAAGAACTTTGGACGCACAGAGACATATGACATCGTGTTAGAGGATAACACCCAATCCGATATTTCAGTTGACGCAGATCCTGACATGTTGATGGTGCTATTTGACACTGTTTTGGAAAACGCCTGGCGCCATAGTTTCAATAAAGGCTCTCTCAAGGTTGAGGGTGGTAACGAAGTGCGCATACGAGTGTCTCCTGTTATTTTCAACGAAGGTCGGTATGTTCAGATTTCGTTCATGAATAATGGAGCGCCTATTGCTCCCAGCTTTACAATTCATGATTACATTACGCGCCGTAGGTACAATGCCAAAACCGGACGTAGCGGGTTGGGTGGGAATCACGTCTATAATATCACAAACCGTCTCAATGGAATCCTTTCATTGCGAACGGATAAGGAGTGGCCGTTCATACTGGATGTATTACTTCCTGTAGCCGCCTCTACTATTTCTGACTTTAGTTTAACGTATTATTCTGAAGACTATGTATAACATCATCTGGGCCGATGACGATACTGGCATTTACGATGCCTCATATGAATCACTTGCCGATACTCTCGAGAGCAAGGGTGTAAAGATTATAGCCACAGCGACAAACGCCGAGGAACTTGAGGAACGCATCAAGGAAAACCTCAACTTTGTAGATGCGGTTATCATTGATGCCAATTTCAGCGTCGATGGCGATGATCCCGAAGATGAACATGACATCTCCGGTTTGCAGTATTGCGTCCATAATCTTCTCAAGACGTACGGGAAGAAAGGTGCTAAAATTCCGTTTGCTCTATATACCGCCAGAAAGTTGGACGAACTCAAGGAGTGGTGCAAAGCAGGTCATGAATTGCGTTACTTTGAAGAACACAAGCTTCTTTTCGACAAAAGGAGGCATACCACAGGAAAGGTTCTTGATGCACTGATCGCAGAGATTGAACTTATTAAAACTCCAGAATTTAAGATCAGGAACCGTTATGAGAAGGAATTTGCCGCCGCTGAACAGATTCCAGACGCATGTGATATTCTCATTAATGGTTTGCTTTTCGAGTATAACGATGACAGCATTGCTATAAACGCACAGGATCTATTCAATCCACTTAGGAAGATTGTTGAGAAGATTATGGATTCTCTCAAGGAAGAGAAGCTAATCCCTCCTATCCCTTCAACGCAAGCTAATGGATTCTATAAGTTCTTAAGTGGTGAGCACCCCATCTTTAAGTTGGAAGAGAAAGATTTCATGCCTGCGCCACTGGTTTGCTCTCTCAAATTCTTCCTCGACATCACTCAGGATGGCTCCCACAGTAATAAAGAATTGAAGTTGGCTGTGGACAAATATGTTGCAGAGAATAAAAACATTAACTTATATAGGACAGTCCTCTATATAGCAATGGATTTGCTCCTATGGCATAAAAAGACCATAGAGAAAGACTTTGAATATGAGACTTGGTCCTGGAATAAACCTGTCATCGGTGAGGGTGAAATCCAGTATGAGGAGGAAAGAAAGTTTGACCGAACCTTTGACCACTTCTACGTCGGAAAATATGAACTTCAACGATTTGAAAAGGTTGAAGTGGGTGCATATGCCTACATCATAAAATCAGGCCCGAATAAGCATCCTTATCGGAATGATCATACCGGTGTATATCTTACTGATTTTGTCTCTATTGAAGACTTTTACATCATTTAAGTATGCCACGACGCGCAGAATTGAGATTACCCGAGTTCTTGAACGGGGCTGAAGAGCGAGGTCTTCATCTCCGCTCAGGGTATATTGATTCTGCTACTGAAACCGTCCGACGTATGCAGGATTTGTATCAGTGCATCTCTGCGGGTAAATACAATTTACTTTGTGCCAGTCAACGTTCCTACAGTAACCTAGCAAGACAAACAAGGTTTGGAAATAATTACATACGCTCAATTTACTTGAATAATGCCCTCCATTGGTATAATTCTGCTTTTGATTTGCTGCTGCAGGTTGTATGGTTCCATTATCGTCTTTACAATGAAGGCTCGAAGGGATTAGCATTATCTGTGAATTTTGAGAAAGCGCTTAAGCAGTGTAGCGCTGATAAGATTAAGGAGCAAATTGAGATTGTCCCAACTGAGATTATTGATGCCATTACTGACTTGAAGAATCGATACACCGAATGCCGGGAGTGGACCAATAATTTAAAGCATCGCCGCTTCATTCGCTATAGTGAATTAGCCAGCAAGGGAAAGCCAGCAGTAATAACTGCAATACCCGTTGAGGGGGAATCATTGTGGGATGCTTTCAGGCAGGGAAGGATTGCTTACAACTCAATGGAGACAGAGTTGATGTTATCAATGAAAAAAGTCAAGAGTACTCTGGTTTATTGTCATAAAGCGATCTACAACGCTGCGGCTATTATAGTAGAAACAATTGGTTATTGGCCAGACAGGACAAAAAAGCAGTTGTATCATTTTTCTAGGGGAATTCAAGAAAGAGTATTAAATACGTAGATAAAAGCATAAACCATATAGTTATGAGCAGAGCATTCAGCGAAGACAGTCGCGTCAAATTCCCGACTATCATGCACCTCGTCACGATGGGATACGAATATGTATCTCTGAACGGGGTGAAGAAGTATGGCGTACCTGCGGTTGAATTCGATCCCTTGACAAATATCCTGACAAAGCATTTTACTGATGCCTTCATTTCCCTTAACCCGGACCTCGAAGAAGCCGATGCCGTCAAGAAACTGAAGGAGATTCAAGATTCCCTTGCCAACGATGACCTTGGTCGCGAGTTCTTCAATAAAATCCTGCAGGAACCGGGAACAGGCCGTATCATAGACCTTTCCAGTGAAGAGAACTTCCGCAACAACAATACCTTCCAGGTGGCCACTGAAATGACCTGTGGTGATAAGTCTTCCGACAACTTCCGCCCGGACATCACACTATTCATCAACGGTCTTCCGCTTGCATTCATCGAAGTCAAGAAGGAGAATAACGACACGGGGATCAAGGCCGAGACCGACCGGATGAAGAAGCGCTTTGAGAACACCAAGTTCCGTCGCTATCTCAACATCACCCAGGTAATGGTCTTCTCCAACGATATGGAGTACGACGACCTTCTCACCCAGGGCGCCTATTATGCTACCATTGGCCGTCACAATACCTGCTACAACTGTTTCCGAGAGGATGGACAAACCTCCTTCCCGATTCTTCAGTATTTTGAGCCGCTTTCATACAAGAAGGAACAGATAATTCTGGCGGACAACAACGTTGAGGCATACATAGCCAGTGAGGCCTACCTCCAGAACCGCGACAATTTTGACACTCCCACCAAACGGATTGTCACCAGCCTTTTCTCCTTCAACCGTCTCCGTTTCCTACTGAAATATGGAATCTGCTACGTTGATGAGCCCAACGGCCTTCAGAAACACATCATGCGTTACCCGCAGATATTCGCTACGAAGGCTATAGAGAAAACCCTGGATCAGGATGTCCGAAAAGGAATCATCTGGCACACACAGGGCAGCGGAAAAACCGCACTCGCATACTACAACGTGAAGTTCCTGACTGAGTATTACTCCAAACAGGGCATTATCCCGCAGTTCTTCTTCATCGTTGACCGCCTTGCCCTTATGCAGCAGGCACAGCAGGAGTTCGCCAAGCGCGGCCTTATTGTCAATCCGATTGACACCAAGGATGATTTCAAAAAGATCATCAGCAGCAACAAGACTACCCAAAACCCCGAAGGGAAGCCGGAAATTACTGTGGTCAACATCCAGAAGTTCAGTGATGACAGCCGGGCGACCAGCAAGAATGATTACAACCTGAAGATTCAGCGGATATACTTCATTGATGAAGCCCACCGCGACTATAATCCCGCCGGATGCTTCCTCAAGACTCTGATTCAGAGCGACCCGCAGGCAATCCGCATCGCTCTTACCGGCACACCCATTATCTCCAGAGAGTACCGCACAACCGACATTTTCGGCGATTACATCCATACGTACTACTATAACGCCTCGATTGCCGACCGTTACACCCTTCGTCTCATACGCGAAGACATTGGCTCCAATTTCAAGATCAAGATGCAGGAAATCTTGAATTCCATTCGAGTCAAAGCCGGTTCTGTCAATCCTGCCACGGTGTATAAGTACCACACATACGTCCAGCCCTTGCTGGATTATGTGATGGATGACCTCAAGGCATTCCGTGCCAAGAACAACGACAACTCCCTTGGCGGGATGGTTGTCTGCAACACATCTGACCAAGCCAAGCTGATGTATCGTTTGTTCCTGGAGAAATACGCCGATACAGAGGAGCTTGCCAATGAGAGAGGTGATGACGGACAGATAATCTACAAGAGCGTCGGCCCGGAAGTAATCGATGCCAAAATGGCCGGCCCAAAGAAGGGTTACTACCGAGCCGCATTGATACTCTACGATTCTGACGATAAGGATGCCCGCGCCAAGTGGATCACTCTCTTCAAAGAAGGGAAGATAGACCTGTTGATTGTTTACCAGATGCTCCAGACCGGTTTTGACGCACCGCGTCTGAAAAAACTATACCTGCATCGTGTAGTCAAGGACCACAACCTGCTGCAGACCCTTACCCGGGTCAATCGTCCCTACAAGGACATGCGTTTTGGCTATGTAGTTGATTTCGCCAATATCGAAGAGGAGTACAACAAGACTAGCAAGGACTACCAGGAGGAACTTGAAGCCGAGCAGGGTTCCGAAGCCCAGAAGCATAGCGACCTCTTGCTCGTCTCTCTCGAAGAAGCAGAGAAACGCTACAAAGAAAGCGTTGCCAAACTCGACGGCCTGGATCTTGGCAACCCTCAGACCTTCTCCCGTCAACTTGATTTGGAAGAAGATCGCGACCGGGTCAAGGAAATCCTTAATTCTCTCGAAGAAATTCGCGACCTTGGCAATATGCTCGTATCACAAGGCAACTCCGAGGTGCTGAAGCTGCTTGCTGTGGAGCAGAAAGGCACTACCTCAGAAGCAATACCGAACATCACCAACTTCATTAAGGCCGCCCGAAATAGGTACGTCTTCCTCGGCTTCCAGCAGGGCGTTGAGGGTAACGAGAATGTCCAGCAGCTCCTAAATATGGCTCTGGAGGACATCGAGTTCTCATTCTACAAACGCGGTGAAGCCGAACTGGAACTCAAAGAGCAGTACAAGGAGGCCCTGGCACATACCCGCCAGCAGCTCGCCGACAATATTGACCCCGAAGACCCTCGCTATCGTTCCCTTCTGGAAGAATTTCTTCGCTTGTTCAAGAAAAAAGATATGGACATCGCCGAGAATTTCAACCTGCACGATCAGGTTAAGAACCTCAACGACATTCTCAAGCGTATCCGTAAGATTAACGAAGAAGACGCAATAACCGCCCTTCGCTACAACCACGACCGTAAATTTGCCCGCATCGAGAAACGCATTCAGGAGAAAGAGAAGCAGAATGAAGAGCAGCAGGTCACGCCCAACAACTTTGCATGGAGCAAGGACAAAGAGAAGCTCAACCTCGTCCTCCTCAAGATTAAAGAAGAATGCGACGAAAACTTTTTCCTGAACACCGCAATGATCAATGCGCCGGGATACTTTACCAAGTTTCTGGTAGAAATCATTGCCCAGAACTTCCTTGATGCCGAAATCAAGAGTGACCGTGAAACACGCTACTACGTAGGCGACCTCATTAACCGAGAATATCAAAACGAATACAGATAATATGGCAACGAATATCCAGCAGATCCAGCAGGAAACGATGAATCTCATCGATAGCCTCAAGGCAACGACATCCCATGCCGGCCTTGGAGGTGGCGGCAACGAATATACCGTCCTTGTCGAAGTGTTCCTCTACAAGTTCCTCAACGATAAGTTCATAGCAGAAGCTAAAAGAGTTTGGAAGCCGCTGCAGAATGCTCCGGACGTTTGGGAGTATCTCGACTCAATGAGCGATGCAGACTACGACCAGATGTGCGACCTGATGCACGGCACCGTAGAGCTCCGCAAGAACCATTTGATTCCCTTCCTGGCCAAGCACCAGAACGACTCCAATTTCGCGACTCTCTTCGATGCCACCTTCGAGCAGATAGCCAGCAACAACCGCGATGTATTCTACATCATGAATGCCGACCAGACTTCCATGGCCATTCTGCGCCCCATCTCTGACCTCATCACGGGCGGCACCCAGAAGAAAAACGACTTCTGCAAGTCTCTGATTACGGACATCCAGGGAGCAAGTTTCGAAGGCGCATTCTCTGCCGGCTACGACTTCTTCTCTACGGTATTCGAATACCTCATTCACGATTACAACGCAAATGGCGGCGGCACCTATGCTGAATACTATACGCCCCACGCCATCGCTATGATTATGGCCCAGCTTCTGGTTACCCCGGATGAAGACGTAAAGAATGTTACCTGCTACGACCCTGCCGCCGGTACCGGTACCCTGGTCATCGCCCTTGCACACACCATCGGTGAGAAACGTTGCACAATCTACACTCAGGACATCAGTGACAAATCTTCTACGATGATGATGCTGAACCTGATTCTCAACAGCAAAGCAGATTCGCTTTCACACGTAGTGCAGGGCAATACCTTGACACAGCCGTATCACAAGAAGAAAGATGGGTCCCTGCAGACATTCGACTACGTAGTCAGTAATCCGCCCTTCAAACTGGACTTCTCGGACTATCAGGCACAACTGAAGAACGACTCCCACAAAGGACGTTTCTTCGCCGGGATTCCCAATATCCCCAACAAGGATAAGAAGACGATGGAAATCTATCTTTGCTTCTTCCAGCATTTGATTTACAGCCTCAGCGATACTGGGAAAGCGGCCATCGTTGTTCCTACCGGATTCCTCACCGCAAAGAGCGGCATTCCGCTCAAGATTCGCAAGCATCTTGTTGACAATCACATTCTTCGTGGTGTGGTCAGTATGCCCTCCAACATCTTCGCCAACACCGGCACCAACGTCTCCGTGGTCTTTATCGACAAGACTAAGCAGTGGGACACCGTATCCCTGGTCGATGCCTCCAAGTTGGGTACAGATAGTAAGATTGGCGGGCTGAAAAAGACCGTCCTAAGCGAGGAAGATGTCAGATTGATTGTTGATACTTTCCGGGAGAACAAGCCTGTGGAAGATTTTGCTGTAGCCATCCCGTTTGGCGATTTCGAACCAAAAGGCTACTCTTTCTCTGCCGGTCAGTATTTCGATGTGAAGATAAACTACCAGGACATTACCCACGATGAATTCACGACGGCGATCGAGAAACACAAAAAGAATCTCAAGAAGCTGTTTGATGAGGGTAAAGTGCTTGAAGACAAAATTGTTAAGGGTATAGATTCGCTGACTTTCAATGGGTAATAACAGAATACAATTACACCGGCACAAGCTTGGTGAACTGATAGATGTAACTCGTGGCATGAGCCTTCCCGGCTCGAATTATGCCACGTCTGGCGAACTTATTCGTCTTACCCTTGGGAATTTTGACTATAGTGGTAATGGCTTCAAGGAGAATACTTCGAAAGACAACATCTATTATTCAGGGGTTGTTCCTGATGAATATATAATGAAGGAAGGCGACATCATCACGCCTCTTACAGAACAAACCCCAGGCTTGCTGGGAACTACGGCAAGAATCCCTGTGAGTGGAAAATATATTCAGAGCCAGGATGTCGCGCTGATAACTTGCAAGCCAGGAAAGATTGATCCGCTCTTTTGCTATTATCTGGTTTCATCAAGCATCGTTAAGCAACAATTGGCCGCCGGTTCTCAGCAGACAAAAATACGCCACACATCTCCCGACAAGATCAAGGAATGTGTTGTATACATCCCGGAAGATTTGGCTGTCCAGCATAAGATCGGGGATTTCCTGACAGCTATTGACGACAAGATTTCCCTCAACCGCAAAGCCAACGCCGAACTCGAAGCCCTCGCCAAACAAATCTACGACTACTGGTTCGTCCAGTTTGACTTCCCCGATGCCAATGGCCGCCCGTACAAATCCTCAGGCGGGAAAATGGTCTTTGATAAAGAACTAAAGAGAATGATTCCTGAAGGTTGGAAGAAAGCGACCTTGCTGGATATTGCCAATTACACTAATGGTCTGGCTTGCCAGAATCACCGTCCCAAAGAAGGAGAGCAGCATTTGCCTGTTATCAAGATTAAAGAGATGCGTGATGGTTTTACTCCTGAAACTGAAGAGGTCAGTGTTAGTATCCCAGAATCTGTCAAGGTCTATAATGGAGATATTCTTTTCTCATGGTCGGCTTCATTAGAAGTTATACAGTGGGCCTTTGGTGAAGGCGGGTTAAATCAGCATATTTTCAAAGTGACTGGAAAAGAAGGCTTTCCTAAGGGCTTTTATTATTTCCAGATTCTGAACTATGTCGAAGTATTCAGAAAAATAGCAGAAGCAAGGAAAACTACAATGGGTCATATTACCCAGGATCATCTTAAACAAAGCAGGATAGCAATTCCTTCTGAGAAATCAATTCTGGAGAGATTTGATGATTATTTGAAGCCCGTAATGGACAACCAAGTAAAACTTATCGAAGAAATATCCTCCTTAAAAGACACAAGGGATTTCTTGCTCCCGTTATTATTGAATGGACAAGTGTCAATTGCTTAATTTACAATTATGTACCTCATCGATAAAGACAGCAATAAACTGGTCAAGGTCGAGAAAAAGACCTTCAAGTCCTTAGGACTGGACGAACGCCATAACCTTCAGGAATGGATTGCAAAGGAGCCGTCATCTCTCGGGGAAGACCTGCTCATCATCCAGAAGGAATTCGACGGATTCGCAGACACCAAAGAGCGCCTGGATCTTCTGGCCATCGACAAAAACGGCAACCTGGTCATCATCGAGAACAAACTCGATGACTCCGGCAAAGACGTTACCTGGCAGGCCATCAAGTATGCCTCATATTGCTCAAGCCTCTCCAAAGGCGATGTGATAGAAATCTATCAGAAATACCTGAACGACCAATGTCTCCACGAGTCTGCTGTCGATAACCTGTCGGATTTCTTCGACAACCGCGACCTCAAAGATGTGGATATCAATGTGGGCAACGGCCAGCGCATCTTCTTCGTAGCCGCCAACTTCCGCAAGGAGGTGACATCCTCCGTGATGTGGCTTCTCAATTCCGGCCTGAAGATGAAGTGTTTCAAGGTAACACCCTATGAATACGGCGGCAAGATCCTGCTTGACTTCGACCAGATCATCCCGGTGAAAGACGCTGAGGAATACACGATCTCCATCGCAAAGAAGACTCAGGACGAGAACAAGAGCGGCGAAGAAAAACAAGCCCGCTTCTCGATCCGCCAAAGCTTCTGGAACGAGTTCGTCGAATACAATAAATCGGTAAACGGCCTGTACGCCAATAACATGCCCACGACCGACAACTGGATTGGAAAAGCCGTCAAAGGCTCCAACGGCATGAACTGCAACGTCATCGTCAACTTCGACAACTGCCGCGCAGAAATCTACATCAACACCGGAGACCAGGAAAGGAATAAGAAAGTCTTCGATTACCTCTTCTCCAACAAAGCCGCCATTGAGGAAAAATATGGAGGCACACTGGAATGGCAGCGCCTCGACGAAAAAGTCACCTGCCGCATCCGCATCGACAGCGACCTCAAGTACATCGAACAAGACCAACGCCAGCAGGTCATCGAATTCCTCACCACTGCCTCCGGCAAACTCATGGAAGTCTTCACCCCGTACTCGCTGAAGTACAGCAAGAAATAATACCTCAATCCAGAGCAACGAAGTCTGTTTCGTTGCTCTGCGCGTCTTTCAGGATGGCCTTCACGAGTGAACCAGCATCCAGGGCAATGGTTTTGGTTTCATCCTCAACCTCATATGTGTACTTGACTTCGCGGATCTTGACGGGACCGAAATGGCGGCTCTCGAGATAGGCATCATCAAACTTGAAGACAAACGGGAAATCATCGGTGGGATGGTCTGGAATCTGTTTTTCCAATTCGTCTAAAGATGAAATTCTATTGCCTTGCGCATCCCGGATAATGTGGTCTTTGGTCTCAAGTGGCAGATAGTCGGCCGTTTTCCAATAGTCTGCCTTTGTGAAATCGAAGCTGGCGTAGAATTCCCGGTACCGCTGCAGGTTAAGATTGATCTTGGCTGCCCAATCTTCATCGATAAGGAAGAGGGTGTGGCGCATTTCAATGTGGAAATGGTTTTCGACTTCGCCGATGATAGTCTCACCATATTGAGGAGAACGCAGTTCCTTCAGCGAAATGCCGTACTGCTGTGCATATTTCTTGGCTCCTTTCTGGAATCCGACCTTAGAGACCATAATGCCGCTCACGCCGTACAAATCATCTAGAACGCCCTTGAAAGCGCAGACTTTCTCCAAAGATATGCGGCGGCTATAATTCTTACATTCAATGGCCACTCGATGTGTCTTCCCGTCCTTTTCGTATTCCCAATAAACGTCAATCTGGTGCTTCTGTCCCGACCGGCCTTCAAGCTTGACATTATGCTGGACGTCAGCGGCGTTTACTCTGGTGGCTTGGCCCAGCTGTCGGTATATCTCCTGGGTAAAGCGCTCGTATTCGGTGTTGGGGTTCATATAATACTTATATCTCTCTACGCTACGAAGTTACACATTTATGCGGATAAAGCCATTAGCCAGTAAGCGATATAATACAAAACTTCCATCAATTGCTGGAACTGATGGAAGTGAGGGAGTGATGGAGATCCTTCGACAGGCTCAGGATGACAGGGGTGCAGGCTCAGGATGACATTATCAGTACCTGTTCAGCACATAATTGATAATCCCCTCAACGTGCAATGCAACAATTGCCCGGCGCCCTTCCTCAGACTCGAGGAAGAGGCAGTCGTCGGAGTTGTCGTGGAAGAGATTCTCCGTCAGGACGGCACCACAGAGGGTATTCTTCAAGATGTAGAAGTCGCTTTCCCAATCGGGATCTCCGTCGGAGTAGTCCTTCCGGAGCTTGTGCCCGGGAAGCCAGAGCGCTGCGGCCCTGTACAGGCAATCGGCAAGCCGGTCTCCTGCCGTCTGGCCACGGGAAGTGTAGCAGGCCCAGCCGCGGGCATTCATCCACTGCTTTCCGTTACCGGCAGCGTTGGTGTGGATGGAGACCAGGCAGACATTGCGCTTGCCCAGCTGCCGGCACCAGGTGTTCACTCGCTCGGTGCGGGCCCGGAGTGAGACGTCGTATTCTTCCGGTGTGACCAGGGCGGCATCGAAGCCACGGTAGCCAAGGTGCTGGACTACTGCGGCCGCGATTTCACGTGTGTATTTGTACTCCCGGAAGACGCCGTCCGGAGAGCATTTGCCGGGGGTATTGACCCCGTGGCCATTGTCGATAAGGATCTTCATTGTTGAGGTGATTTAGGTGGGTTTTCAGTTGGTTTGTCGTTGCGCTCGTAGTAGCCCTGTTTGATGCGGGTGAGTACGCCTTTCTTGCACCACTCGCCGATGTAGCGCTCAGCCGTGGGCTCTGGGATGTGGAGGCGGGTCGCCAGCTCCTTGAAGGCCTGTGTTGTGAACATTCCGGGAAGGCTGGCCAGAAACTGCTCTTTGCGCTTGGTACCTTCTGCAGCGGGCTTGGAGAGCTCGGCACTGGAGAGTTCCTTGTACACACGGATGGTGTGCTTGATGAGGACGCGGGCAATGGCCATCGAGGAGGCAAAGTCTTCGTCGTCGCAGAGGAGGGTGGAGTTCAGTTCGCCGGTGTCGTGGCAACGGAGTGCTGTGAGGACCATTGCGATGCGGAAGGTAATCAGACCCAGGCGCCGGACGCTTGCTATGATATCATCGCCAAAGAGGCTGTGGAGCTCGGCCTGCAGAGAGGTGTAGTAGTCGTTGAAGGCGTGCTGCTGATTTAGGGTGAACTGGAACTCCATCTCGGGCATTCCTTCCAGATCCTGATAGACGTGGGCGAAGGCCCAGCCGATGTCGTCAAAGATTTCGTCGAGTGTGGATCCGTCGATGCGTGCAAATACGTCGAGCCACTCCAGCTTGAAGTTGATGTAGTAGAAGATGAAGCGGGAGAAGAGGCCGTTCTCTGCATCCGGTATGAGGGCGGAGATCTGGCGGGGCGTGCCGGAGAGGACGGTGGAGAGGCGAGGGCGAAGGAGTTCTACGAATTCTCTGTCCTTGCGGCGTGTATAGGAGATGGGCTCGTGGTGGAATGCCTTTCGGAAACCGTCGGAGAAGTTGCCGTAGTCGGAGGCGAAGACGTTGGCCAGGGTGTCACCTTCGGTCTCAAACATCAAGGCGTTGCCGCCGTTGTCGGAGAGGATCTGATAGACGGAGGTGGCGGAACTGTTGGCCGGGATGATGAGCATTCGGAGGGGCGGTTCCTCCGGAGGTTCGGCGGCATAGTCTTTCTTCTTGTCGTGCTCGTAGCGGGCTTTCTGGATGCGGTATTCGTCCATCTCGGCCTTGTAGGTGTTGCGCAGCTGGTCGTGGATGGGCTGCACGAGGCGCCGGCAGAGGGAGAGTCTGCCTTTGCCGGCGGATGCAGGTGCCGTGACAAAGAGGAATAGGTTGGGGAAAACCTGGCGGCCGCCATATACGCCGAAGATCTTGGGGAGGCAGCTGGAAAAGGAGACGATGGAGCCCAGGAGGAGGACGTCGGCATCTTCGTCGGAGTTAGCCTGACGGACTACTGCTTCGAGCAGATCCGGCAGGTGGCCGTAGAGTTCCTGGGAGAAGGTGGGCATCGGCTCTGGGCCGGGCGTTTCCATCAAAGCATCAGTTCCATCGGTTCCATCAGTTGATGGAAGTGGTTTGGCGGGTTTCGGGGGTCTGATGCTGACGTTGATGCCGTTTTCTTTGGCCAGCTGGAAGAAGCTTTTAGGTGTGACGCCGTGGCCGCGGGCTTTGAGGCAGTTGTTATACTGGGTGTCGGCATCCTGGGCGTTGTAGCCTGGGTAGAAGCGGCTGAGGCGGTGAAAGTATGGCCTGCCGCCTTCGCCCAGGGCCTCAACGAGGGCGAAGCCGAGACGGAGCCAGTCAGCGTAGGTGGCCGTGATGTCAGTGCCGGTCGCCTCGATGCGGCGGGTAATCTCCTCTATCTGTTCTTCCAGGGAGGAGGTCCAGCGGCTGTTGGTGGGCGCCACGTCCAAAGGGTTGCGTTCTTTGGGCTTTTCTGGCTCGCAGAAGGCTTCCGGGAGGTCGTCTTGCCAGTCGGCAGGGTTAAATTCACTGTTCATCGTTGAGGTATGCTTTTGGGTCCCAGGGGAGGAAGCAGGCGCGGCAGATGTCTTTGCCGGATTGGTCCACTGGGACGTGGTAGGTCTTGAAGACGTAGTTGGCTACGGCACGGAACCACTGGGCGTGGTCGCATTTGGTCAGATCGATTTCGATGATCCACTTGAGACCGTCTCCGGAAGGACTGCGGAAGAGGAGGCGGGTCTTTAGTTGGGGGTCGTTCTTTAGGGCGAGGAAGAGGTCTTCCAGGCGCTGGACGTGGTCGAAGTCGAGACAAAGGAGGCCGCTGTGTTTGATGAGTTTGTCTTCTTTGCGGGCGCTGAAGGTGCCGGAGAAGGTGCAGTAGTCGAAGCGGTCGGCCTTGAAGGCCCGGGCTTTCCGTGTATCTTTGATGCTCCTCAGGTCTTGGGTGCGGTTCTTGGCGTAGCTGCCGGTGATGTAGTTGAAGGCGTCCTGCAGGGTGATTTGCTTGTAGGGGATGGTGTTGCGGATGGGGGCTTTGAAGAAGGAGAAGTGGGGTTCTTCGGTAAAGGGGGTCTGGAAGAGGAGACCTTGCCGGGGTTCTTCTCCAAGGTGGAGGTAGAGTTCCTGGTTGATGACCTGCAGGAGTTCCTCGCCATCTTCCTTGTAGAATCGGGCGGCGAAGTCGAGGAAGTTGCCGTCTGGGATGTGGCCGGAGGAGTCGTGATGCCGAGCGATGCGGTCCGGGAGCCGTGTGCCGTTTGGTATCTTTTCCATCCAGATGTGGAGACTCTGGCGGGAGTTGTCCCAGGGGTTCTTAACCCAACCGCATTCGTCTCCCTTTACGTACATCAGCGTCTCGTCCGGGTAGAAGTTCCGGAGGATGTGGGTATAGACGGTGGTGCCGTAGTGGGTGTCGCGGATGACGTTCTCGCGGGTGAGATGGCGGTCTTTGGGAATCATAGGCTATCGCATCCTGCGGGAGTTGACATAGTCAACGGCTTCGTCTTGAATTTCCTGGGCGGTGGGGGTACGGCGGGCCTCGGCCCAGATGTCGATCTCATCTTTGCGGAAGAGCAGTTTCTTTGAGCGTTTGTAGTAGGGGATGAGTTTGTCATAGACCCAGCCGTACACGGTGGGTTTGGCGGGATGGTCCGGGAGGTAGGCGCAGAGTTCCGGGACAGTGAGCCAGATGACGCCGTCTTCATCGGCCTCGAGGTCTTGCTTCTTTTCGGTCTGAGGGTCCTGCAGTTTTTCTTCAATGCGGTCGAGACGTTCAATGATGTCGCTGACGGCCCGGGGGACTTGCTCCAGGGTGAGAGGAGCGGAGGTGGGTGCTGTTGTGTTTTGCATTTGTGTTGGCACCGACGGGCTCTATGGGTATAAAAAAAGTTCACCCCGCCGGCAAGGCAAAGGTGAACAAAAACGAAAGGTGGAAGGGGTCGAGCAACCCCTTGCTGCCGGGGTTACTACTTTATTTTAGTTCGTTTATCTGATTGTTAATTGGATGTTTAGCCGCTCAAGCAGGGAACAGGCGTCTTGAATCTCATCGGATTGTGCCCGGCTTAGCTCCCCGCTGGAAAGGTAGTGCCGGATGGTGTTGTAGGAGTAGCCTGTCAGGTAGTGGATGATGGCGGCTGCATCTGTGAGGTTGTAGTCTCGGCCATCAGCCCCCATTCCGGCTTTGCGAAGAAGCTGGTTGAGGATTTCCGTGGTTGCTTTCTGGGTGCGGTGGCTTTGACCGGAGGATTCCGGGCCAGGTGTGGTTCCTGACTCGAAAGTGTTTTTTTCTTCCATTATGTCGCGCAGGATGTCTTTTTCGGCCTGGCCGATAAGCTCACCTATGTTTGCGAGTTGCTCGTAGAGGTGATTGAGTTTACCATTGGTTATATAGTTCTCTACATCCTGACTGTCCAAATAGATAACGTGTCTTGGTATCATAGTACTATTTTCTCCTGATAGTGATACTCTCGGCAGCTTTTCGTTTCTTTTGGTCCATTACTTCGGTGTAGATCTGGGTTGTGGAAACGTTGCGGTGCGTGAGCATCTTGGAGACGGTGTAGATGTCTGTACCTTGATCCAGGAGCAGGGTGGCGTTGGTGTGACGGAAACAGTGGAAGGTGATGTGCTTGGTAATGCCGGCATCTTTGAGCCAGACTTGCATGTGGTGCTGGGTCATCTGGCGGGTGAGCCCTTTGAAGACGGTTCCTTTGGTGCGGCGTCCGCAGAGTTCCAGCGCCTCTGCGGATATGGGAAGGGTTGTTTCGGTGTCGGTCTTCTCGGTCTTGAGGCGGAGGCAGGCTCCGCCATCGGGGTAGCTCTCGATATTCTCCCACCTGAGTGCCAGGATGTCGCTGATACGCAGCCCGGTTAGACAGCTGAACAGAGACGCCGCTTTAAGTACGGGAATTTTGCAGGGGGTGTCGGCCAGCCTCTGGAGTTCCTCAAGTGTGAGGTATTCGCGTCGTGTCTCCACGTCAGGAATGGATTCCAGGTATTCGTTGACGTTCTCGTTGATGAGATGGTCACGGTAGGCTATGTTCAGCAGCGCCCGGAATGTGGAATAGTAGCCGGAAGCGGAGTTCTGGCTGAGTTTTTTCCCTTCATGCGTGAGCATGGTGGCGTCCAAAAGATACTGGCGGAAGCCCTTGCAGAGTTCGATTGTTATATCGGCCATTGTGCACTGGCCATTAACATATTCGTAGAAGTAGTTATAGGCGAACGCCCAGTTTTTGTTGTTGTTCTCAAGCTGGGTGCGATACCATTTGAGGAAGTCCATCTTGGCAGTGGCCTTGTCTACGAAACCATATTGCTCGTTGAGGATGGAGATCTCGCGCTGGGAGCGGATGCCCTCGGCAATGCGAAGCTTCTTTGCGTTCTCCTCGCGGTCCTGGATGGTGCGGGGACTCTTGATGAGGTAAATGCCCAGATATTCTCTGCGTGAGAGCTTGAGTGTCTTGGGATTACGGACGGCAGGGTAGAAGTCCAGATAGAGCGTTACCTTGCCGCTTGGGAGTAGTCTCTTTCGGAGTGTTACTTTTGGTGCTGACATAGGCTATGGTTTTTTGAATAATCTGTCGAGTTCGGACTTTTTGTACCAGACGAAGCGTCCCTCCGTCTTTACCTTGGTGACCTGAGCAGCCTTGGTGTAATCCAGGAAGGTCTGCTGCGTGATGTGATAGTGCTTGAGGGCATCTTTGCCGCGCATGTAGTCACGGCGGATTTCTTTAGGAATCTTCGGGGTCTTGTCTTTGAAAAGTGCGTCCAGGTCTTTCTTTTTGTAGTACTTGAAATGGCCGGAGTTAACAAATTCAAGTTCAAGACCTTTTGTTTTATCTATAAATGTGTTGTTTGAAATGTGATAATATTTGAGTGCATCTTGCCGGCTAAGGTAGTAGCGGTCCAGTTTGCCAATGGTTTTTCTGGCTCGATCCCATTCTTTTCTGGATACGAGACGGAGTCGGCCGACCATTTGCGTTGGGATGCTGTGCTGGCCGATGATGGTGAGAACGCGTTTCTCCGAGAGGTTGTGAGCGGCTTCCAATTCATCCATGGTGTACCATTGCTTGCGGTCGTAAGCAGATTTGGGAGGGAAGATGCGCTCCAGGTCTTTCTTTGGGAAGAAGGCTTTGCCTCCTACAAGGGTGCTCTTGATGCCGTGGCGTTTGGCTTTTTCATAGAGCCAGGCTTTTGTAACGCCAAAGCGGGTAAGGGCGTCTTGTAGAGAGATGACGGAGCTTTCCTCGAGATTGAGGGGCTGGGGTGACTGGTCCTGCAGTGGCTTCAATTGTTCAATGGGGATCCGGATGGTCCGTTTCGTGAGGCGGATGGGGGAGAGCTTGCCTTCTTCAATCAGTTTGTATATGGTGGGGCGGCTGACATTCAGCAGCCGTGAGGCATCAGAGATGGAGAGGCTTTGCTTACCGGTGAGGCCGGCTTGATCTTGCTTTCGCGCTTCGATGGCACGGCTTACTTTGATGCGCTCCCGTTCGGCTTTGTCTTTGGCAAGGTCTCCGCAGCGGGAAGAGCAGAAGTATTGAGCCCGCGTCCTGGGGACGAAGGGTTTGCCGCATTGCTGGCAGATTCTCTTTCCACTGTTTTTATCCGATTCCATTTTACCAGAAGATGTTTTTGAGGATGGTGTGTTTCCGGGTTATTTGGTCTGAAAAGGGCGGTATTTTGCTTTTCTTTGTAAATCTTTGTAAAAAAGTAAACTATTTTGATTGTTGTCAAAATTCTTGTACCACGTATGGTACAAATGTGGTACAAAAATAAGCAAAATAAAGCGAAGTAACAAGAATAAAGACAAAAATCGCTGAAACTATTTTTGCATTAAGTTTCAGCGAGTTATGTTTGATTATTTGAGGGAAATTTTGCTTTGGAAATGGCTGTCTATTTTCCGATGCAAAACCGCTCGAAAATGCGGCCAAGGATTTCATCGTCGGTGATGGTGCCGAGGATGGAGCCGAGGTGATAGAGACTGTCGCGCATGTCTTGTGAAACGAGATCCGTGGGAGTGCCGGAAGCGATGCCGGCCTTGACCAGTTCTAGGGCGTCGGCGGCTTTGTGCAGGGCGTTGTAATGGCGGATATTGGTGACGAGGAGGGCTTGTTCCGCCCCCTTCAGCCGCTTTTCCCAAACGGTCATTAGGCTGTTTTTCAACGTTTCCAGCCCCTGCCCGGTCTTGGCCGACAGGGGAATCGTCGGGATCTCCCTGTCCAAAACGAGCATGGTCTCCGCCCTGGAAGGCTCGGCCACCAGGTCCATCTTGTTCAGGAGAAGGAGGAGGGTCTGCTCATCGAAACGGATCCGGGAAGCGATTTCCCGGATGTGCTGCCGTTGTTCGGAAAGGGGTGCGGTAGCATCGATGACCCCCAGGACGATATCGGCCTGTGAGAGTTTCAGCAGGCTCCGGCTGATACCGATTTTTTCGATTTCTTCCTCCGTTTCCCGGATCCCGGCCGTGTCGATCAGGCGGAAAACGGTCCCGTTGATATTGAAGGTCTCTTCCACGGTGTCCCGTGTGGTGCCGGCGATATCCGAAACGATGGCCCGGTCTTCGCCCAGCAGGGCGTTCAGCAAGGTGCTCTTCCCGGTATTGGTGGCGCCGACGATGGCAACCGGAATGCCGGTTTTGATGGCATTCCCCAGCCGGAAACTGTCTGTAAGCGTCCGGATATGCGCCAGGGTCTCTTCCACGAGGGATACGAGGTGGCTGCGGTCGGCAAATTCCACGTCTTCTTCAGAGAAGTCCAGTTCCAGTTCCATGAGGGCGGTCACCTCCAGCAGTTTGTCGCGCAGTTCTTTCAGGCGGGAAGAATACCCGCCGCGAAGCTGGTTCATCGCCACCCGGTGGGCGGCGGCATTATCGGATTGGATGACATCTGCAACGGCTTCTGCCTGAGCCAGATCCATCTTGCCATTTACAAAGGCGCGGCGGGTAAATTCGCCAGGCTCTGCCGCACGGGCACCGGCATCGCATAGACGCTGGAGCAAGGTCTCGACAACATAGCGGGAAGCGTGGCACGAAATCTCCGCCGCTTCTTCTCCCGTATAAGAGTGCGGGGCCCGGAAAACGCTCACCAACACCTCGTCCAGGACACTCCCGTCATTCTGCAGGGCGGTTCCATAGCGGATGCTGTATCCCGGCGCATCATTCAGGGGCCGGCTGAACGATACGACGGCTGATACGGCCTCCAGGGCCCTCGGACCGCTGATCCGGACGATGGAAATGGCTCCGCTGCCCGGCACAGTGGCCGGTGCGACGATGGTATCGGTATCCATTCTATGCATAAGCATTCGGCGAAATGGCAAAATATCCAAAAATAATCCTTACGGTGCTACAAAGATAAAGAAATAATTACTACATTTGTACCCGCAAAACGAACGATCATGACAAAGAATATAAGATAGGGCTCTTTCACCACCGGTGAATGAGTCTTATTTCTTTTTTCGAAGTATGGATAAAAGGAAAAAAGCAACGCTCCGTCTGGAGAACGGCACCGTCATGCAGGGCTTCTCTTTTGGCTACGACGCTTCCTGCGACGGGGAAGTGGTGTTCTCTACGGCAATGGTGGGGTATCCCGAAAGCCTCACCGATCCTTCGTATTCGGGACAGATCCTATGCGTAACCTACCCCTTGATCGGTAATTACGGCGTTCCGCTTGAAGGACCGGACGAGATGGGTATCTCCCGGAATTTCGAATCGGAAAACATCTGGGTGCGCGGTCTGATTATCAGCGACTACTCGTTCCGATACAGTCACTGGGATGCGGTGAAAAGCCTGGACCAGTGGCTCAAGGAGCAGAAGATTCCCGGCATATATGGCGTCGATACCCGTGCGCTCACCCAGATTCTCCGCGAAAATGGTTCGATGCTGGGAATGATTGTCCAGGAAGGGGAGGACAAGCACTTCCCGGTGGACGATCCCAACCTGGAGAACCAGATTGCCTACGTCAGCTGCAAGGAGCCCATTACCTACGGCAGCGGCGACAAACGGGTGGTCATGGTAGATTGCGGGGTCAAGCACAACATCCTCCGCTGCTTTGTAGAAAGGGGTGTGGAATTGGTCCGGGTACCCTGGAACTTCGATTTCAACAGCATCGAGTACGATGGCCTCTTTATTTCCAACGGCCCCGGCAACCCGGCCTTCTGCGGTATCACCGTAGAAAACCTGCGCCGTGCCATGGCCAAGGAAAAACCCATTTTCGGCATCTGCATGGGAAATCAGTTGCTGGCCCGTGCGGCGGGTGCCAGTACCTTTAAATTGAAATACGGCCACCGCAGCCATAACCAACCGGTCCGCATGGCCGATTCCAATCGCTGCTTCATTACCTCGCAGAACCATGGTTACGCGGTGGATGACAAAACCCTGGGACGCGATTGGGAGCCCTGGTTCGTCAACATGAACGACGGTACCAACGAGGGTATCCGTCACAAATCCAAGCCGTTCTGCTCGGTCCAGTTCCATCCCGAGGCCTCCAGCGGTCCGACCGATACCCAGTTCCTGTTTGATGACTTCATCGCCAAGCTTTAAGATATGAAGAATCCTACCATCAAAAAAGTACTGCTCCTGGGTTCGGGAGCGTTGAAGATTGGCCAGGCCGGCGAATTTGACTATTCCGGTTCCCAGGCGCTCAAGGCGTTGAAGGAAGAGGGGATCGAGACGGTTCTCATCAATCCGAACATCGCCACGGTACAGACCAGCGAGGGAGTGGCCGACAAGATCTACTTCCTGCCGGTGACGCCGTTTTTCGTAGAGCGGGTCATCGAGCGGGAGCGTCCGCAGGGCATCCTGCTGAGTTTCGGTGGCCAGACGGCCCTGAACTGCGGTGTGGAATTGTACAAGGCGGGAACGCTTGAGCAATACAATGTGCAGGTGCTGGGTACCCCGGTACAAGCCATCATGGACACGGAAGACCGGGATCTCTTTATCAAGAAACTGGACGAGATTGAGGTGAAAACCATCAAGTCCCAGCCGGCCGAAAGTATGGAGGCCGCGCGTCGGGCCGCAAAGGAACTGGGCTATCCGCTGATTGTGCGCGCCGCTTACGCCCTGGGTGGCCTGGGTTCGGGTTTCGTCGATAACGACAAGGAACTGGAAGAGGTCTGCGAAAAAGCCTTCTCCTTCTCTCCGCAGGTATTGGTGGAGAAGTCCCTGAAAGGCTGGAAAGAGATTGAATACGAAGTCGTTCGCGATAAATACGACAACTGCATTACGGTCTGCAACATGGAGAATTTCGACCCGCTCGGGATCCATACCGGAGAGAGCATCGTCGTGGCTC
>Ga0256404_1002647_pt1 | contig 38954 bp, 40 predicted proteins | sample RumenRJG_01DNA_FD_185990 | JGI IMG/M metagenome (GOLD analysis project Ga0256404, IMG submission 185990) | Bovine rumen microbial communities from Lethbridge, Alberta, Canada - RJG_01 | ecosystem: Host-associated > Mammals > Digestive system > Stomach > Rumen | place: Canada: Alberta | collected...
CGTTGGTGCGACCACGACAGCAAAGACTATTATGACACTTTCCTTTGCAAAGGTCATCATTCTCGGTGTTATCGCGTTCTCTATCGGTACAGCCTGCGGTATACTGCTTGGCAAGCTGATGTGCGTTCTCACACACGGCAAGGTAAATCCGCTTATCGGTTCTGCGGGAGTTTCCGCCGTACCTATGGCTGCGAGAGTTTCGCAGAAGGTCGGACAGGAAGAGGTACCGACAAACTACCTGCTTATGCACGCTATGGGACCAAACGTTGCAGGCGTTATCGGATCGGCAGTTGCAGCCGGAGTGCTTTTGAGCATCGTTGCACATTGATAATTGACAATATCGCACTCATAAACGGGTGCGATATTTTTACAGAGGTTTACTTATGGAGTATAAATTCTTCGCGGTAATTTCCAGAATGAAATATATCAGCCGCTGGGCGCTTATGCGCAATACCATAAAAGAGGATATAAGCCAGCATTCACTCGATGTTGCCTTTATCGCTCACGCACTTGCGCTGATAAGGAACAAGCGCTTCGGCGGGAACGTTTCCCCTGAAAGATGTGCGCTGCTGGCAATGTTTCACGACACTACCGAGATAATCACGGGCGATCTGCCTACACCGATAAAGTACTATAACAAGCAGATAAAGGGCGCTTATGATGAGATAGAGGAAAAGGCGAAAAACCAGCTTTTAAGCTATCTCCCCGACGATCTTAAAGACGACTACGCACCGCTTTTCTGCAAGACCGATGACGAGGCAGAGCTTTGGCAGCTCGTCAAAGCCGCAGATAAGCTGTCTGCGCTGATAAAGTGCCTCGAAGAACGCAAAATGGGCAATACCGATTTTGCGTCCGCGGAAAAGTCTACCAGAGCAGCTATCGAAAAAATGGGCTTGCCCGAGGCAGATGTGTTTTTAAAAGAGTTCATACCTGCCTACGAGCTTACACTTGACGAGCAGGCATAGGTACAACGGAGGCTTTGGATGAATAGCGATATACTTGTTTCAGCGTCGCTGCTCGGCTGCGACCTTTCAAACCTTGAAAATGAAATAAAAAGAGCGCAGGACGCAGGTACCGACTGGCTGCATTTTGACGTTATGGACGGTATCTTCGTGCCCAATATCTCATTCGGTCAGCCGATACTGAACGCCGTAAAAAAGCGCTCGGGAGTGCCGATAGATACTCACCTTATGATAAAGGAACCCATACGCTATGTTGAGGAGTTCGCAAAGGCAGGCTCGCATATGATAACCTTTCATATCGAGGCTACACACGAGCCGCTTATGGTCATCGACAGGATACATTCCTGCGGCGCAAAAGCCGGTATTTCGGTAAAGCCGGGTACACCTGTGGGTATGATAAAGGAGCTTGTGCCGTATGTCGATATGGTGCTGATAATGACTGTTGAACCCGGCTTCGGCGGACAGGGATTCATCCACGAAACGCTCAAAAAGGTGAGTATGGTCAAGGCGCTTGCCGACGGCGCAGGCAAAAAAATACATATCGAGGTGGACGGCGGCATAAACAACAAGACCGCCGCAGAGTGCCGCAATGCAGGTGCAGATGTACTTGTATCGGGCTCCTACCTTTTCGGCGCGCAGGATATGTCAAAGGCTGTTGCAAGCATCAAGGGTCTTTGAGCTTACGGATAGCTTCAATGGGAGTGCGGGATATAAGTTCCCCGTACTCCCTTGCTTTTTGTATGCCCACCCTGTCAAAGCAGCCGCCGAGCATCGCCTTATACATAAGCAGAAAGCTCTGCGGGCAGGATACCTCGATACAAAGCGCGTACCCGCTGCCAAGCCTGTAAAGCTCGCTGCTGACGACCTTTTCAAGCACCGCGGAGGGAAAATAGGTGCAAAAATCGCAAAGCTCACCGACGCTTTTAAATGTGTACACCGCAGATGTGCGCACCTCGTTTTCCTTGCAGCAGCCTATCTGTGCAACGATACCGTCAAACACCTCGCTGACGCTGCATTCAAGCTCGCTGTCATCAAGCTCTATCAGCCCAAGCCCCGCGAGAAATGCCGCGATACCCGTTACCAGCACTTTCAGTTCGTCCGAAACGCTCTCGCCGCCCTGCTCGATGCCGAGCCTTTTCATATCAGCACTGCTCATATAAATTCTCGCGCAGCTGCGATCAGTAATGCTTATCTTCAAAACAAAGACCCCTTGCAAGTATGATGCTTTATCATTATACTCACAAGGGGATATTTTGGTTATTATGTCATGTCCGCAAGCTCCGCCCACTCGTCCATTTTCGCTTCAAGTGCCGTTCTTTGCTCGTCAAGCTGCGAGCATTTTTCGTTTATCAGCGCATAGTCCGCCGCGATCACGGGGTCTGCGATCTCGCCCTCAAGCTGCGCGATAAGCTGCTCGGCTGCCTCGATCTCCCTTTCAAGCTGACGGATCCGATCGCGCCGCTTTGCATCTGCCGCGCGCTGCTGCTTGCTTTTGTGGCTCTGCTGCCTGCCAAGCTCGTAGGCTGCCTTTTCCTCAGCCTGCCTGCGCTCATTTTCTGCAGCCTGCAAAGCCTGCTGCTGCGCACTCACAGCCTCGTAATAATCGTCAAAGTTGCCCTCAAAGGAGTTCACCTCATCGGGCTTTATCTCAATTATCCTGCCTGCGACCTTGTTGAGCAGGTATCTGTCGTGCGATACGATGATCATCGTGCCGTCAAACTCCGAAAGCGCGTTTTCAAGCACTTCCTTTGTTGTCATATCAAGGTGGTTCGTCGGCTCGTCAAGTATCAGCACGTTGCCGCGGTTGAGCGCCATTATTGCAAAATACAGCTTCGCACGTTCGCCGCCCGATATCACCGAAACGGGCTTGAAAACGTCCTCGCCCTTTATCAGCACCGAAGCAAGCACGCTGCGCGCATCGCCGTCCGAAAGGCGCGGATTTTTGCGCTGTATCTCGCCGATGACGGTGTTGTTCCGATCAAGCGCGGTATGCTCCTGGTCAAAGTATGATATCTTTACATTGTTGCCCCACATGATGCTGCCGCTGTCGTGAGGGATAATCCCCTGTATCAGCTTCAGCACCGAGGATTTGCCTATGCCGTTTGCCCCGATGATGCCGACGTGTTCGCCGCGCCGAACGTGCATATCAAGGCTTTTTATAAGCGTGCGCTTCTTGTCGCCCTCGCCCACGCAAAGCGGGCAGTTTACCACCCTTACGATGTCCTTTGTTGGCTCGATGTCGTATTCAAGGCGTATCTTCGGCGGCTGGGTATACATAAGCGGCTTGTCCACGCGCTCTATCCTGTCAAGCATATGCTGACGCGATTTCGCCATTTTTGCGGTCGATGCACGCACCTTATTGCGCGCGATGTAGTCCTCAAGCTTGGCGATCTGCTTCTGCTGCGCCTCAAACTCTTTGAGCTGGCGCTCGTCACGCATCTTCTTCTGTACAAGATAGGCGTTGTAATCGCCCTTGTAGCTGTATATCCTGCCTTGCTGTATCTCGCATATGCGCGTGCAGACCTTGTTGATGAAGTACCTGTCATGCGAAACTATCAAAAGCGCGCCCTTGTAGCTTTTAAGATGCTCCTCCAGCCACATCAGCGTCTGAAAATCAAGGTGGTTCGTCGGCTCGTCAAGTATCAGCAGATCAGGCTGCTGAAGCAGCAGCTTTGCAAGCGCCAGCCGTGTCTTTTCACCGCCCGAGAGAGTCGCCACCACCTGCGATGTATCTGCGTCCGCAAAGCCCATACCGTTGAGTACCTGCCTTATGCGCACGTCCATTCGGTAGCCGTCGCGCGACTCAAAAAACGCACCGAGGTGCGAATACTCCTCGCTGATGCTTTCAAGCTCGTCCCCCTGCGCGCTCTCCATAAGCGCCGAAAGCTCCTTCATTCGCTCCTTTACCTTGATAAGCTCCGAGAAAGCGTCCTTCATCTCCTGCATTATCGTGCGTGACGAATCAAGCCCGCTGCTCTGGCGCAGGTAGCCGATACTCGCTTTTGAGCTGATGCTTACGCTGCCAAGACCGTCAGGTGTCCTGTCAAAGCCCTCGCTGCCCGTGATAATGTTCAGAAGCGTGGTCTTTCCGCAGCCGTTGGAGCCGATAAGCCCGACTGCCTCGCGATCCTCTATCGTCAGCGATATGTCGTTGAGCAAAAGCTCGCCGTTGAAATATTTATAAATGTTCTCTATGTTTAAAACCATATCAAGTTCCCCAAAATGTGTTTTGTAAGTCAGGTGCCGAAAGCAGCCTGCTGCAAGAATATTATAGCGCAAATCAGATTTGTTTTCAATAGAGCATATGTTAATTTGGAAAACTGATTTTTCTATGGGAAAACTTACTATAATGAATGTGAAATTTGTGTTAACATTTGTGCAAGTATACAAAATGCAGGCTGAAATTGTAAATTCTGTTCAACAACGGTTGAACTTTTGCTAATATTTTGTTAAAATAATACCAAAGAGAGATAATTTGATACACGCGGAAAGGAGTTGAACCGCGGCGTGAAAATATTTGGCAACAAAAATGCGCAGGAAAAGCCCGACCGTAACCTCTACGGCTGCTGTGATGGAATGGTCATCGACCTCAAGGACAGCGATGACGATATCGTTTCATCAGGCATACTCGGCGACGGCTATGCGGTCTATCCCCGCTATGAGAACATCAAAAGTCCAACGGGCGGATTTGTGGTCGAGATATCAAGCCCTGTCAAGGGCAGGGTAGTGGATATAACGCACAAGCCCGAGGTCATGATACTGAAAAACGCAGACGGCTTGAAGGTGCTTGTCAGCTTTGTTTCATTCTCGGGCAGCCAGGTCTATGCCACAGTGCGCTGCGGCGATGACGTTGCCCCGGGCGATCACATTGCTGATCTGAAGCTTGCAGATAACAATGACAAGGCGGTTTTCGTAATAGTTGAAAACAGCGACTCTCTTGAAAAGCTTGAGATATTCAAGGGCAAGACCGCGCCCGACAAGCCCGCGGCAGAGTATAAGCTGTAAGCTGAAAAGGATAATTCTGTAAATACCCTCAGGTCTGTATGGCCGAGGGTATTTTTGACTTTTCCGAGGCGGTGATGATCGGCACGGCGCGTGAAAATAAATTGTGAAATTTATCAAAAAAAGTTTGTAAAACTATGTACATTTGCGAAGAATTGTGCTATAATCTTCGTGAGTATATGTTCGTGCAGGCGGCAATACTTATTTTACCGGAGAGGACGGGATGATAGGGTTGGAGCAGAAGCTTTCTTTGTACGGATTCAACAATCTTACGAAAACTCTTAGCTTTAATATCTATGATGTATGTTATGCAAAAACTGAAAGAGAACAAAAGGGCTATATAGCCTATATCGACGAGCAGTATAATTCCGAGCGTCTTACCAAGATACTTTGTGACGTTACGGAAATGATAGGAGCCAGAGTGCTCAATATATCCAAGCAGGACTATGAACCGCAGGGTGCATCGGTCAACGTTCTTATTGCCGAAAAGGCGCTGGACGAGGACTCGATCGACCCGTCGTGCAATCAGGGCGTGCTGCCCGATGTCAAGCCAAGGACTGTTGCAGCACATCTTGACAAGAGCCACGTTACCGTTCATACCTTTCCAGAATATCACCCCGATAACGCTATCTCGACATTCAGAGTGGATATCGACGTTTCCACCTGCGGAATGATCTCGCCGCTGAATGCGCTGAACTACCTTATCGGAAGCTTTGATTCCGACATCATAACCATCGACTACCGCGTAAGAGGCTTTACAAGGGACGTGCTTGGCAAAAAGTTCTTTATCGACCACAAGATCACCTCGATACAGGACTATATCGACAACGATACCCTCACAAGATATGATGCGATAGACGTGAATATGTACCAGTCAAATATCTTCCATACCAAGCTGCTTATCAAGGATATCGAGCTGCAGAACTATCTTTTCAAGACCGATGCGCTCGAGCTTTCGCCGAAGCAGAGGCTTGACATCACCGATGCTCTGCGCCGCGAGATGATAGAGATATACAGCGGAATGAATATCTATTGAGCAAGAGGAATGTTGAATTGAAACTGAAGCAAGAAAATGCGCCCGTCTACGAGGCGCTTACAAAGCATATGAAAAACCGGGTCGTCAGGCTCGATGTACCCGGTCACAAGGGCGGTAGGATGAATAAGCCGCTGAGAGATTTCCTGGGCGAGCAGTGCCTGCGGTGCGATGTAAATTCAATGAAAAATCTCGATAACCTCTGTCACCCTACAGGCGTAATAAAGGACGCCGAGGAGCTTGCGGCAGAGGCTTTCGGCGCACAGCACGCATTTTTCATCGTCAACGGTACCACCGCCGCTGTGCAGACTATGGTGTTCACTGCCTGCAAAGCGGGCGAAAAGATAATAATGCCGCGCAACGTCCACCGCAGCGCTATCAACGCACTTGTGGTGTGCGGAGCTGTGCCCGTTTATGTAAACCCGGGGACTGACAAAAGGCTTGGCATACCCCTTGGTATGTCGGTGCAGGACGTTAAAAAGGCAATAGAGGAAAACCCCGATGCAAAAGCTGTGCTGGTAAACAACCCTACCTACTACGGCATCTGCTCGGACTTGAAGAGTATCGTTGAGATCGCTCACGCACACGGAATGCTCGTGCTTGCTGACGAGGCTCACGGAACTCATTTTTATTTTGGTGAGAATATGCCCGTCAATGCGATGGCAGCGGGCGCGGATATGGCAGCGGTCTCGATACACAAAACGGGCGGCAGCCTTACGCAGTCGTCACTTCTGCTTTGCGGCAAAAATGTGTCGGAGGGCTATGTGCGGCAGATAATCAACCTTACGCAGACTACAAGCGGCTCGTATCTGCTTATGGTGTCGCTTGATATGGCGAGAAGGAACCTTGCGCTCAACGGCAGGGAGATGTTCGCCAAGGCGTGTGAGTACGTCAGGTACGCAAGCGGCGAGATAAACAAGATAGGCGGCTATTACGCCTTCGGGCAGGATCTTGTCAACGGAAATGACATCTTCGCTTTTGACGATACCAAGCTTTCGGTGCATACAAGGGCTGTCGGTCTTGCTGGTGTCGAGGTCTACGACATTTTGCGTGACGAGTACGATATACAGATAGAGTTCGGCGACATAGGAAATATCCTTGCGATAGTCTCCGCGGGCGACAGAGAGCTTGAGATAGAGCGCTTCATTTCCGCGCTCAGCGAGATAAAAAGGCTCTACCATAAAGACCCCGCAGGGCTTTTCGACCACGAGTATATAAACCCTATCGTCAGAGTAACACCGCAGAAAGCCTTTTACAGCGAGAAAAAGGCTGTACCCGTCAAGGAAAGCTGCGGCAAGGTGTGCGCAGAGTTCGTAATGTGCTACCCGCCGGGAATACCGATACTTGCCCCGGGCGAAATGATAACAACGGACATAATCAACTATATAAATTACTGCAAACAAAAGGGCTGCCTGATGACAGGTACGGAGGATCTGGAGATAAACTATATAAACGTCATTGACGAGTAGAACAAAGAGCAGCTTTGGGAGATAAAACAATGGATTATGATCTGTTTGAGCAGGAAGATGAGCTGAAAAAGGATAAAGAAACAGCAAAGACCGGCTGCCTGATAGGTTTATTGATTCTTTTGTGCATCGCAGTTGTCTTCTGTTTGAGTATAAGGTTTCTTCTGGATATGGGAGACGGAAAAGAGGAAACGTTCAAAAGCAGCTTTACGACAGAGCTTGGTGACGATTTTGAAGTATATTTTGTGGAGGAAACTACGTTTCTGAAAGTTGATGATTTCTATGAGCTCAGACAAAAGGGCGACGATCAATATATTATACAAACGACCAGACCTGTAACAAATGATGACCTGACGGTGATAGAGGACAGTGATTCGTTAAGGGCGTATCGTGTATGCGGAACGATCATTTATTCGCAATACGGAAAGGATTTCAGAGAACTGAGGCATCTTACAGATGCAGACGGCAGATTTGTTGGATATGTCAGGAAGAATCTGCTTTCAAGCTATGGGTTTATGAGTAACTATTTTCACGACTATGTGGCTTTATACCCCGAGGAACGAGAATTGATAATTAATGCGATTGAAAAGAAGATTAAAGGCGTTTTGGAAAGATACGGCTATAATTATGATGCTGATGAGCTGAAGAAAATGAGGGACGAGATTTGGAGATATAAACCCATTGACGATTCTTACGCAGCCAAATAACTATCTGACAAAATATGAAAGGAGAACCTACATGGACTTGTGGTTTACCGAAAAGCACACCGATGATGTGAATTTCACGATAAAAGTTAAAAAGCAGCTGTACAGCGGCAAAAGCTACTACCAGCAGATAGACGTTTTTGACACCTACGAGTTCGGCAGAGTGCTGGTGCTGGACGGCTTTATTATGCTCACCGAAAAGGACGAGTACATCTATCACGAAATGGTGACCGCCGTGCCGATGGCGGTCAACCCCGACATAAAGAACGTGCTCGTTATAGGCGCAGGTGACGGCGGAACAGTCCGCGAGCTTACCCGCTACAAGACTATCGAAAAGATAGATATGGTCGAGATAGACGAGCAGGTAGTCAAGGTCTGCAAGGAGTTTTTGCCGCAGACCGCCTGCAAATTCGACGATGAAAGAGTCAGCCTTTTCTTTGAGGACGGGCTTAAATACGTTCGCCGCAAGGAAAATGAATATGACCTTATAATCGTTGATTCGACCGATCCGTTCGGTCCCGGCGAGGGCTTGTTCACAAAGGAGTTTTACGGCAACTGCTCAAAGGCGCTGACCGATAAGGGCATACTTATCAACCAGCACGAAAGCACCTATTACGATTCGTATGTTGATATGGTCAAGCGCACCCACAAGCGCATCAGCAGCGCTTTTCCCGTGTCAATGGTCTATCAGGCGCATATACCGACATACCCTTCGGGGCATTGGCTTTTCGGATTTGCATCGAAAAATCTCCACCCCGTATATGACCTCAAGGCGCAGGAGTGGGAGAATTTCGGCATAGCCACAAAATACTACAACACCGAGCTTCACAAGGGCTGCTTTGCGCTGCCAAACTATGTAAAGGAGATACTTGCCGATGAATAAGAACGTGTTTACCTTTATCGGCTGCGACTGCGAATACGATGAAGCGAAGATAGTGCTTTTCGGCGCGCCGTTTGACTCAACTACATCCTTCCGCCCGGGCACACGCTTTGCGTCAAGCGCGATACGAAACGAGAGCTTCGGTATCGAGACCTTTTCGCCCTATCAGGACAAGGATCTGCTCGACTATAAGGTCTTTGACAGCGGCGATCTTGAGCTGCCCTTCGGCAGTCCCGAGAGGGCGCTTTCGGACATAGAGGACACAGCAAGTCAGATACTTGACGACGGCAAGATACCGTTTATGATCGGCGGCGAACATCTTGTCACGCTGGGCGAGTTCAGAGCCGTTGCGAAAAAGTACCCCGATGTGCATATCATTCACTTTGACGCGCACTGCGACCTGCGTGATGATTACCTCGGCGTAAAACTCTCACACGCCTGCGTGCTGCGCAGATGCCACGATATAGTCGGTGACGGACGCATCTTCCAGTTCGGTATCAGAAGCGGCGACAGGGACGAGTTTGAGTTCGCAAAAACGCACACCTATCTGCACCGCTTTGACCTTGATACGCTTGAAGAAACGGTGGAAAAGCTTGGTGGCAAGCCTGTGTATTTCACACTTGACCTTGATGTGCTCGACCCGTCGGAGTTTCCCGGAACAGGTACACCCGAAGCCGGAGGAGTCAGCTTCAAAGAGCTGCACAAGGCGGTAATGACGCTTTCAAAGCTCAACATCGTCGGGCTTGATATGAACGAGCTTTCGCCCGTTTACGACTCGTCGGGCAGAAGCACAGCGCTTGCCTGCAAGCTGCTGCGTGAGATACTGCTTGCTGTCTTGTGAGGAGAAAAACGCAAATCGCTTCTGACGAGCTTTGTCGGTGAGATACTGAGAATATAAATAATATCAAACTAATAATAGATAACGGAGGTTGATCTTAATGGGAACCGTGTTACTATTTCTGATAGTATCTATTATCATAGCATTGATATGCTTTATTGGCTCTGTAGTTTATATCACTTTGTCAAAATGGCGAATGGCTTCGTTGCTTTCTATAATCGCATCTGCTTTTTTGGTTAATTATTCGACAGAGCATCACGGACTAATACCTGTTTTGTTCATTTACCCTATGCTGATCTGTACTATCACTGTAATAGTCGAATTGAAAAAGAAAAAAACCACAGCCGAACAGGCTGAAATGAGCAATAGCGAAAGCGAAAGAGGTGGGGGAGAATGAACAACATTGTTACGATGTTCGGTGATAGCCTGAACGTACATTGGTCGGGATGGGATACATTCTATTTGATCCTTATTTTTGCGCCGATCGTTTTTGCTCCGATCATTATTGCAGTGTTTGTTATTATGTCAAAGAAAAAGACTGAGACAACAAAGACACCCACTGACATAAATAATGAAAATGACGAAAACAGCGAGGCTGCTAACGACGACACAAACGAAAACAGATAGCTTCTTACATCTTACCTCTTATTTCTGAATAGCTGAAAGGGTAAGATGATAAAAATAAAAATCACAACAAACTAATAATAGATAACGGAGGTTGATCTTAATGGGAAAGGCATTGATAATAGGCGCTGGCGGAGTTGCAGGCGTGGTTATCCACAAGTGCTGCCAGAACAGCGAGGTTTTTGAGGAGATATGCATTGCAAGCCGCACCAAATCAAAGTGCGACAAGTTCAAAGCAGAGCTTGAGGGCAAGACAAAGACCAAGATAATCACCGCGCAGGTGAATGCAGATAACGTAAGCGAGCTGGTGTCGCTGATGAAAGATTTCAAGCCCGACATCTGCATAAATGTCGCGCTGCCGTATCAGGATCTGCACATCATGGACGCTTGCCTTGAGTGCAAGGTGGACTATGTTGACACGGCAAACTATGAGCCTGAGGATACCGCAAAGTTTGAGTATTCGTGGCAGTGGGCTTACAGAGAGCGCTTTGAAAAAGCAGGCATCACCGCGCTGCTCGGTTCGGGCTTTGACCCGGGTGTTACGGGCGTTTTCTGCGCGTATGCACAAAAGCACTACTTTGACGAGATAAACTACATCGACATTCTCGACTGCAACGGCGGCGACCACGGCTATCCGTTCGCGACTAATTTCAACCCCGAGATAAACATTCGTGAGGTCTCCGCCAAAGGCTCGTACATCCAGGACGGCAAGTGGGTCGAGACCGAGCCTATGGAGATAAAGAGAGTTTACAACTTTGACGAGGTCGGCGAAAAGGATATGTACCTGCTTCACCACGAGGAACTTGAATCACTCGCGCTCAACATCAAGGGCATCAAGCGCATCAGGTTCTTCATGACCTTCGGACAGAGCTACCTTACACACCTCAAATGCCTTGAAGACGTGGGTATGACCTCTATCGAGCCTATTGACTTTGAAGGCAAGAAGATAGTTCCGCTTCAGTTCTTGAAGGCTGTACTGCCCGATCCTGCAAGCCTTGGCCCGAGAACAAAGGGCAAGACCAACATCGGCTGCATCTGTCAGGGCAAAAAGGACGGCAAGGACGTTAAGTATTATGTTTACAACGTATGCGACCACCAGCAGTGCTACAAGGAGGTCGGCTCGCAGGCTATCAGCTACACAACAGGCGTTCCTGCGATGATAGGCGCTATGATGGTAATGACGGGCAAGTGGAAAAAGCCCGGCGTTTACAACATCGAGGAGTTTGATCCCGATCCGTTTATGGAGGCTCTCAACAAGTGGGGCTTGCCGTGGAAAGAGAACTTTGACCCTGTACTCGTAGACTGACAGGTGAAAAATGGCAAAGATAAGACGTAAACATGGCAGACGCAGACTGCTGATAATGCTTGTTGTGGTGCTGCTATTTGCTTGGTATATCGCTGTCGGCGTAATAATGTCGTATATGAAGATATCAATGCTGCCCAAGATTTTTGCACTGACTCTTCCGTCATTCTTTCTGGGTGTGGCGGTTACTCTGCTGGTGCTGGATATTCGATACGGTACGCATCTTAAAAGGCGTAAAAAAGAAAGAGAAAGCGGTGACATAAATGCTGGTGATGATTGACGATGTACAGTTTGAAAGCACAGAGAGGTTTTTTGGCTATATCAGCAAGGCTCTGGGTTGTGAAGAGGAAGAGATAAAGACCGTGTCAAAGCTCTTTGATGTGCTTTGTGATTTTGAGGACGAAATAGAGGTCACATTCTACGATACTGATGAGATCAAGGACGAGATGAAACCTTTTGCTGAGGAAGTTCTTGCGGCATTTATGAATGCCCAAAACACCAACGAAAAGCTTTCCGTACTATTTGAAAAAACAACGCTGTAAGGTGAAAAGATGTTCGATATAAACAAAGTAAAAACGCCCTGCTACGTAATCAGCGAGCAGGCGCTTGCGAAAAATCTCGGTATTCTCGGCGCTGTGATGAAGCACACAGGCTGTAAGATACTGCTTGCACAGAAGGCGTTTTCAAATTACTGTACCTACCCGCAGCTTTCAAAGGTGCTTTGCGGCACAACTGCAAGCGGGCTTTACGAGGCGCGCCTTGGTGCAGAAGAGTTCGGCGGCGAGGTACACGTTTACAGCCCTGCCTATACCGATGATGATATGCGCGAGCTTGTAAAGATAGCCGACCACATCGTGTTCAACAGCTTTTCACAGTGGAAAAAACACCGCGATACCGTCAAAAGCTGCGGCAGAAAAATATCCTGCGGACTGCGCTGCAATCCCGAGTATTCCGAGATAGAAACGGATATCTACAACCCCTGCTTTACAAATTCGCGCCTTGGCATAACGCTTGATAACTTTGACGAAAGCGAGCTTGACGGCATTGACGGTCTGCACTTTCACACAATGTGTGAGCAGGGCGCAGATGTTTTAGAGCGCACGATACCGCATATCGAGGAGAAGTTCGGCAAATACCTTGCGCAAATGAAATGGCTCAATCTCGGCGGAGGACACCATATAACCAAAGACGGATACGACCTTGAAAAGCTCGAAGAATGCGTGAAATATTTGCAGGATAAGTACGGCGTACAGGTCTATCTCGAGCCCGGCGAGGCTGTCGCACTCAATGCGGGCTGGCTGGTAACGAGCGTGCTTGATACGCTCAAAAACGGTATGGATATCGCAATAGTCGATACCTCGGCTGCCTGCCATATGCCCGATGTGCTTGAAATGCCCTACCGACCGTTCATCATCGGCTCGGGCGAAGCAGGCAAAAAGGCTTACACCTATCGCCTTGGCGGACCGACCTGCCTTGCTGGCGACATCATCGGCGATTACTCGTTCGATACGCCGCTGAAAGAGGGCGACAGGCTTGTGTTCACCGATATGGCTATCTACACGACTGTAAAGAACAACACATTTAACGGTATGCCGCTTCCGAGCATTTATGTTGAAAAGGCGGACGGCAGCCTTGTGCTTGTGCGTGAGTTTGGGTATAACGATTTTAAACAAAGACTGTAAAACAAAAATTCCTTTCTGCACACTGCGGAGAGGAATTTTTTATAAATCATTATTATTTGGGAGGAATCAGCTATGAAAGCACTTATCATCAACTGCTCACCCGTCAGGGACGGGGCGACCGCAGAGATCGCCGGCATTATCCGTGCCGAGCTGTCACGAAAATATGAAACAAAACAGGTCTGCATCGACGATTATGATATCGCCTTTTGCAAGGGCTGCCGCAGCTGCCATAGCACAGCAAGGTGCGTTATGACCGACGGCGCACAGCAGCTTATGGCTGAATTTGAAGCCGCAGATGTTATCGTCTGTGTTTCGCCTTCATACTGGGCGGACGTGCCGGGGCAGTTCAAGGCATTTATCGACCGCTGCACCCCATACAGCAACACCCACGAGCCGCACGCAAGCCTTTCAAAAGGGAAAAAGGGCTATGCCGTTGTGCTTCGTACAGGCGCGAATATGAAAGAGTGTGAGCGCCTCGTACAGACCATCGAGCATTTTTACGGACACCTTGAGGTACAGTGCTGCGGACATCTCGGGCTTTGCAGCATCGAAAACAGGCAAGCGGTCATTGCGCGAGCTGACGAGCTGAAGAATTTCTGCGAGGGGATATAAAAAACTGTGCCGCCGTAAAAGCAGCACAGTATTTAGTCGCATATTTATTGCAGGCAGTACTTTTTTACCTCTTTCATCACGCTGTTATCGTTGTTTGAGCCTGTGATGAAATTGGCTGCCTTTTTGACCGATTTGTGTGCGTTTGACATCGCAAAGCTGTAATATGCGCAGTCAAGCATATCCACATCGTTGAGGTAGTCGCCGAAAGCCATTACCTCGTTGTAGCCGACTCCGAAGCGGTTGCATATCTTTGAAAGTGCTGCGCCCTTGGACACGCCCGCGTTCATAATGTCCACCCACTTGCTGCCCGAAAGCGCCGCGGTGCAGCTGCCTGCGAATTCGTCGCTCAAAGCCTCGTACTGCGCGCTGGTATAGCCGTTTTGGTTGAACACCGCTACCTTGAATATCTCGTCGTCGCAGTCGCGCAGGTCGTCAAGGTGCATCTGGCTGACATAGTAGGTCGCTATCTCCTTGTCCTGCTCGTCGTTCTTTGAATTGTGCCAAGCGCCCTTTTTGCCGCAGAGGATAAGCGTGTATCCCTTTGCCTCGCAGAAGTTTATTATATCAAGAACTGTCTGCCTCGGGATTATCGAGGTGTAGACCACTTCACCGCCGATAACTATGTATGCACCGTTGTCGCATATGAACGTAAGGTCATCGGTGTGCTCGCTGAACTGCATTTTCAAAGCGTTGTAGCTGCGCCCGCTGGAAATGACAAATTTTATCTTTCTGCGCGAAAGGTCACAAATAACGTCCTCGAAATTGCTCGGGAGCTGTTTGTCATCATCTAAAAGTGTGCCGTCCATATCGGTCGCGATTATCTTTATCATAGCTATCCTCCTAAACTTTCTTTAATTCGATTATATACTACAAAACGACTTATATCAAGCGTTTCGGAGCTGATTTTGCAACTTTGTAGCTTTGTATACTTTTAATCAAAACAGGTACCTCGTTTTATTGTTTTTTCACAAAACAACTTTTGGTTATCTGCCTCACGGCAATACAACTGATGTTTCGTACCAATGTCTAACAAAACACCCTCGTTTTATGTTGTAAATTTGTCTAAATCTATGAAAACAGCGCGCTGATGTTGACTTTTTAAAAGCTATTCGGTATAATTAACTATATATTTATTATCGGGAAGTCCCCGATGCAGAGAAAAAGAGACAACGTAAACTATGAAAGGAAAACCTGATGAAGAAATTCTTTGTAAAGGTCGGACACGGTCTGCACGACTACGCACAAGAGAATATGCTCGTACTTGCGTTTGTTATCTGTTCGATACTGAACTCGTTTATGCTTCGCGCGTTTACCGTAAAGTTCAATTACAATCAGATAAAACCGCTTCTGGCTGATATAGGCTCCTGCCTGATAATCGCATCTATTTCGTTTTTGTTCAAAAAGCGCAAAAGGCAGTTCATCTTCCTGCTGATACTGACCATCGCCTTTGCGATACTCAGCGCAGGAAACTCGATATATTACACCAATTTCCGCTCGTTCATGTCCATATCGCTCATCTCGACAGCCTCACAGCTTGGCGGAGTTATGGACGCGGTCACAAAGAACATCATGGAGTGGAAGGATCTGCTGTTTTTGTGGTCGATACCCGCCTTTGTCACCTGCTATGTGATGATAAAAAAGCGCACCAAGAATTATACCACGCAGGTGCTGGAGAAAAAGCACCGCCGCAAAACAGGCTGGGGAACATTCGGCGCAGGCGTGGCAGTGCTTGCGGTGTGTGCCGTGATACTGTCGGGCACGGATTATTCAAGGCTCAAAAAGCAGTGGAACAGAGAGTATGTCCTTGCGACCTTCGGATTGTATACATACCACATAAGCGATGCAGTTTCGTGTGCAAATGTGCAGATAAATATGATGTTCGGCTATGACGAGAGCGAGGACGTTTTCAATAAGTTCTACGATAACAAATCTGTTGAAGAGGTAAACGCGCAGGTCAAGAAGAACAAGTATTCCAATATGTTCGCAGGCAAGAATATGATATTCATCCACGCCGAGAGCATACAGGGCTTCACGCTTGATACCTACATCAACGGCGAACCGCTTACACCTACTATCAATAAGCTCGCAAAAGAGGGCTTGTACTTTACCAATTTCTATGCGCAGGAGAGCGTGGGTACGACCTCCGACACCGAGTTCACCCTTGCGACCTCGCTTATGCCCGCATCAAGCGGTACAGTTGCGATAAACTACTGGGACAGAGATTATACCACCATGCAAAAGCTGCTCAAACAGATGGGCTACTACGTTTTCAGTATGCACGGCAACAACGGCTCCTACTGGAACAGGCTGAATGTACATAAATCTTATGGCTATGATAAGTTCTACAACGCATCTACTGATTTTGTGGTCGATGAAAGCATCGGGCTGGGTCTTTCCGATAAGTCGATGTTTCGGCAGGCTATACCGATGATAAAGGAAATAAACAACAAAAACAGCAAGTGGATGGGCGAGTTCCTTATGCTCACCAACCACACCCCGTTCACCGATATCGAGAGGGTCAGCGACTACAAGGTCGATTTCAAGTACAAAAAGTACAACGAGCAGACAGGTATGTATGACGAGGTGAGCGCGCCATTCCTTGAGGGCAGAAAGCTCGGCTCCTACTTCAAATCGGTGCATTATGCCGATGAAGCGATTGAGCAGTTCCTTTCAGACCTCGATAAAGAGGGTATGCTCGATAATGCCGTTGTGGTGCTTTACGGCGACCACGATGCCAAAATCAAGGAAGAAGAGTTTGAGTTCTACTACAACTACGATCCGTTCAATGATAAGACCCTTTCATCGAGCGATCCCGGGTATATCCCCGTTGACCCGTTCTATTACAACATCAACCGCAAGGTGCCGCTGATAATCTGGTCAAAGGACGGCGGCTACGAGCCCCGGCAGATAGACGAGGTAATGGGTATGTATGATGTTCAGCCGACTGTTGGCAATATGATGGGCTTTGAAAACAAGTACGCGCTGGGTCACGATATTTTCTCGGTAAAAGAGGGAGAGAACGTTGTTATCTTCCCAAACGGCAACTATGTCACCGATAAGGTGTACTACGATAACCAGAAGGAATCGTACTTTGACCTTGATAATTACAACAACGTTGCAAAATACGCTTCCTGCAACCAGATATTCAAGGACGACCCGTCGCCTTTGTACAACGATAAGATAAAGGCGAGCTACAAAACTGCCGATGCGGGTTACAGCGATGCTGTCGCCAAAACGCATAAGGATAACGGCAGGGTGGACGACGAGTATATCAAAAAGTATTGTGACTACGCCGATGAACGTATCAAGATATCGAACGCGATAATCTACTTTGATATGATAAAAAAGACCAACGAAGGCTTTGGCGGTACCGATGACCCGTCATCTGCACGGTCAGACGGCTCTGACAGCCTGTTCACACCACCCTCGAGCAGAAAGAAAAAATACGCATACGCGGCATAAAAAGAGGCTGTTTCACACAATGTGAGACAGCCTTTTATCTATCTATCCTGTATCCGCCTTGTATCCGCACACAAAAAAAGAACGACCAGAGACATAAGCTCCGCCGTTCTGTTTTTCACTAAAAGCCTTCAGGTCAAGCTCTCTCGACCTTTCCGGAACGCAAGCATCTTGAGCAAGCGTAAACATGACAAGGAGTGCCGTTTACAATAGCCTTAACTCTCTTTACGTTTGGCTTCCATGTTCTGTTAGATCTTCTGTGAGAGTGAGAAACCTTGATACCGAAAGTAACACCCTTACCGCAGATATCACACTTTGCCATCAGTTTGCACCTCCTTTTGCATATTACTGAATTCGCAACATAAGACATTATAGCATAATCAAAACAAAATTGCAAGTGTTTTTTCAAATTTTTTCGGAAAATCATAAAAAGTTAATAAGTTGCGGAAAAACCGTGAGATAATACTTGAAATCTATCATAAAATAGTGTATAATAACAAGTGTATGTGTTATTTTCAGAAGATATGAACGGGAGGGAAGACACGAGTGTTCAGAATGAGCGTAGAAACGGTACTTAAATACGGTGCGAGATTGATGGTCATCTTTATGGTCATACCACTTCACGAGTTCGCTCACGCGTGGTCTGCCAACAAGATGGGCGACCCGACACCAAAATATCAGAACAGGCTCAACCTTAACCCGTTCAGACATATAGACCCCATCGGCGGGCTTATGATCTTTTTGTGCGGCTTTGGCTGGGGACGACCTGTGCAGGTCAATCCCAACAACTTCAAAAAGCCCAGAAAAGGCATGGCGCTCAGCGCGGCTGCGGGACCTATAGCAAACCTTATTGCAGCATATCTGGGCATGGTGATTTACAAAATGCTCTTCTATGCCTTTTTGAAGAATCAGACGGAGGGACTGTTCTGGGTAACTCTGCTGTTTGAGTATTTCGTAACTATAAATATCGGGCTTGCGGTGTTCAATCTTATACCGATACCGCCGCTTGACGGCTCAAGCATATTAAGATATTTCACCAGCTACAAGGTCGACAGAAAAACACAGCAGTACAGCTTTTACATTATGATCGGCTTTGTGGTGCTGGTATTTTCGGGGCTTCTCGACGGACCACTCGGCTGGATAGACGATAAGGTGTTCTGGCTGATGGATAAGCTTACCTTCTGGGCAGACCCGATAATGAAGAGCATATTCAAAATTTGACCGCTTGAAAGGATAGAGCCAAATGTCATGCGCACAGTTCAAGCTTGATATGTTTGAAGGACCGCTTGATCTGCTCCTTCACCTTATATCCAAGCATAAACTGAATATCCACGATATACAGATATCACTGCTGCTGGAGCAGTATCTTGAGTATATCCACGGACTCGACCACGAGGACCTTGAAGATGCTGCCGATTTTCTTGAAATGGCGGCAAGGCTGATATATATAAAGACCGTTTCGCTGCTGCCTCACGATGAAGAGGCTGCGGAGCTTAAAAAAGAGCTTGAGGGCAGGCTTATCGAGTATTCACAGTGCAAGCTGCTTGCAGGGATACTTGCAGGGCGCTATGTTGGCGCAGATGTGTTTGTGCGCAGACCCGAGCCTATCCCCGTTGATAAGACCTACACCCGCGAGCATGATGCAGGCATATTGCTTGATGCGTACCTGGGACTTTCGGAAAAGGCGAGGAACGAAAAGCCGATAAATGCGAAGATCTTTCAGCCGCTTGTTTCGCACAAGGTCGTATCCATCGGCACAAAGATAGTCTACATACTCAAAAGGCTCTATACCTGCGGGGTGTGCGACCTTTCGCATATCTATGACGGTATGGACAGCAAGAGCGAGCGCGTTGCGACCTTCCTTGCGATACTTGAGCTTACCAAGTCAGGCAGGATAGTTCTGAATGACGATAATACGCAGATATCGTTCAGCGAGAGATCGCTTGAGCGTAAAAAGCACCCAAAGGGCGAGGCTGCCGCAGGTGATGCGGAAAAGGCGGAGCAGGAACAGACCGCGCCGAAGCCTGATGATGACGAGGAAAAAGAGGGCGGGGAACAGCACCAGCCTGCCGCGGCGCAAACGCTTCAGCAGATACCCGAGTTCAAGCCCGACGAAAGCGTACATATGCCGCCCGAGCCGAAAAGCGAACAGGCTGAAAAGCCGAAGGCACATATAAAGCAGGCGACCGAGCGCATAGCATATAATGATCCTCCCGTGCTTGCATTGCCGATGATGGCGCTTGTGCAGACAGATACGGCACAGGCAGATGAAATACCTACCGAGGAAAAAACCGAGCTGATCGCGCAGATTGAGCAAACACCGACCGAGGACAAGCCCGAGCCTATCTCGCAGGCGGAGCAAACACCGACCGAGGACAAGCCCGAGCAGGAGGCACAGGTTGAGCAAACTCCTACCGAGGACAAACCCGAGCCGATCGCGCAGATCGAGCAAACACCGACCGAGGACAAGCCCAAGCCAATCGCACAGGTTGAGCAAACACCGACCGAGGACAAGCCCGAGCCGATCGCGCAGACGGAGCAAACTCCTACCGAGGAAAAGCCCGAGCCGATCGCACAGGTTGAGGAGATACCTACCGAGGAAAAGCCCGAGCAAACCGCACAGGTTGAGCAAACTCCTACCGAGGACAAGCCCGAGCCGATCGCGCAGATTGAGCAAACTCCTACCGAGGAGATGCCCGAGCCAACCGCGCAGGCGGAGGAAACACCGACCGAGGAAAAAAACGAGCAAACCGCGCAGATTGAGCAAACTCCGACCGAGGAACTGCACGAGCCGATCGCGCAGGTCGAGGATCTGCCGACACTGCTTGCCACGGAGAATGGACACGAAGTCACCTTGCCGCAGGGATCTGACAGCGAGGAGATAAGCGGTGTGCCGTTCAAGCCGAATTATTGGCGCACAGTGCGTTACTATTGGGGCAAAGCTCCTGTCGGGGACGATGCGCCGCGCAATTATTGGCGCTACGGCAGCGCGCGAATGTAACTGAAAGGGAAAGAACAAATGGGATTTGAAGATAAAATGCCGATAGTCGAGGCGGTGCTTTTCGCAAGCGGAGAGCCTGTCGAAACACAAAGGCTTTGCGAGGTCACAGGTCTTGTGATAAGCGAGCTTGAACAGGTAATTACCGCGCTCGATCAAAAGTACGCAAAGCCTGACAGCGGTATCGAGCTTCTGCGGCTGGAGGATTGCTGTCAGCTCGCTACAAAGCAGGAGTTTGCACCGTGTGTCAAAACGGCACTTGAAATAAAGAAAAACTCACAGCTTTCACCTGCGGCGCTTGAAACGCTGACGGTGATAGCCTACAACCAGCCCGTAACAAAGGGCTTTGTCGAGAATGTCCGCGGAGTCGATTCGTCGGGCGTGGTGAATTCGCTGGTGGAGAAAGGTCTGCTTGCTGAGGCAGGAAGGCTTGAGCTTCCGGGAAGACCGATAGCTTATAAAACTACCGATAACTTTTTAAGAGCGTTTCGCCTTTCAAGTCTTAAAGACCTGCCGCCGCTTCCCGAGCCGAGCGAGCAGATAACTATCGACGAGATACTCGAAAGCAGCGAAACTGCCGAAGAAACACCGCAGGACGAGCAGTGATCCATAAATAAAAAACAAAGGAGCTGATGACTATAATAGTTTTGTATATTCTGCTTGGCATTATTGCCCTTATTGTCATACTGCTCCATTTTTCCGTGCGTGCGACTATAAAGGCGAGCAAGCAGGGAGTAGATATAAAGGTCAAGTGGCTGTTTTTCACATTCTATCCGCGAAAGCCGAAAAAGCCTAAAAAGCCGAAGAAGAAAAAAGGTGAGCCCGATGCTGTGCCCGAACAGACCGCCGAGCAGCCCGACCTTTCGGAAAACGGCATAGAGCAGTTCATAAAAGAGGCAGAGGAAGTTCAGAAGCAAACGGCTGCCGAGGAAAAGACCGAAGAAACGCAGACAACTGCTGCAAAGGAAGAAACTGCCACGGCAAAGAGCGAAAAGAAAGATAATAAAAAGGAAAAGAAAAAAGCCAAAGAGCCAAAGCCAAAAGAAAAGCCCGAAAAGGAAAAAGGCAAGCTTGCGCAGCTCAAGGATAAGTACAATGCGATAAAGCCGTATATCCCGACAGGCTGGAAATACTTCAAAAAACTGCTCAAAAAGATACGCTTTACCAACATCGAGGCAGATGTCACAGTCGGTAAAGAGGATGCATACGAGGCGGCTGTCTGGTACGGCAAGGTGCAGGGGATACTGTTCGGATTGTTCGGCTGGCTGTCCTGCATCTTCACAGTCAGGCTAAAACACGTTGATGTGCATTGCAGGTTCAACGAGAAGATTACAGACGGCGAGATATCTCTCAAAGTCAAGGTAAGACCGAGTACGATGATACACATCGCATTCTGCCTGGGATTTAATTTCCTGCGTATCTGGCTGCGTCAGCGCAGAGAAAGAAAGCGCAGGATCAAGGCGATCCGCCAAAAGCGTCAGCAGGCGCTCAAACAAAAGCAAATGAAAGTCAATAATACACAGAAAGGTTGATAAAAATGAACGAAAGCACGAAAATTGAAGCATTGGTCAATACCGCGATGTCCAAACTGCGTGAGATAGCTGACTGTCAGACTATCGTCGGCAAGGAGGTAGTTACCGCTGACGGCACAACGATAATCCCTATCTCAAAGGTATCCTTCGGATTTGCATCGGGCGGCTCGGATCTGCCTACAAAGTGCAAAGATACTTTCGGCGGCGGCTCGGGCGGCGGAGTTTCCATTCAGCCGATGGCGTTCATCGTTATCTCGGGCGGAGAGGTAAAGCTGCTGCAAATGACCGCAAATGCCGATAAGGGCAACGCTATCATCAATATGGTGCCCGAGGTCATCGACAAGGTAACTGACTTCCTCAAAAAGAAGAAAGAGGGAAATGATACCGCTGCCGAATAAGCTGAATTGATCCGCACACTTTGCACAAACTATCATTAAGATATAGTGCAAAGGTGTGATCGATATAATGAAAATACTGACAAGGGCATTGGCGGTTTTTTGTGCTGTGTGTACGATTTTTTGTACACTTCAAAGTGCTGATGCAGTTGAGATGCCCCAGATCAGCGCAAAAGCGGCAATAGTCATCAGCGCCGAAACGGGGGACATACTGTTTCGCAATAGCGCTGATAAAAGGCTTGCTATGGCAAGCACGACCAAAATAATGACAACTATCCTTGCGATAGAGCATGGCGGTCTTGACGAGCAGTTTACTGTAGATGCACAGGCTGTAAAGACGGAGGGCTCATCAATGGGCTTGCGCGAGAACGACAAGGTGACTCTGCGTGCGCTTTGCTATGGCATGATGCTGCCAAGCGGAAATGACGCGGCAAACTGTACCGCGGTGCGTGTTGCAGGGAGCGTTGACGGCTTTGTTGCGCTTATGAACGAAAAGGCAAAGCAGATAGGGCTTGAAAACACCCACTTTGTTACTCCGTCAGGGCTTGATGATAATACGGACGAGCATTACTCAACAGCCTGCGATATGGCAAAGCTGACGCGCTACGCTATGAAGAATAAGACCTTCCGCGAGATATGCGGCGCAAAAAGCGTCAAGCTGAGTTTTGGCGACCCGCCCTACGAGCGCAGGCTCTACAATACAAATAAGCTGCTCAATACCTGTCACGGCGTTATCGGAGTGAAAACAGGCTTTACCGACAAGGCGGGAAGATGCCTTGTTTCCTGCTGCTCACGCGGCGGCACAGAGCTTATCTGTGTTACTCTCGGCGACAGAAATGACTGGCAGGATCACAGCACGCTTTATGACCGCTGCTTTTCATTCGTTTCGCGCCAAAGCATAAACGCAGGCAACGGTGTGTTCGAGCTTTCGGTCGCAGGCAGCGACCGCGACAGCATCAGATGTGCCGCAAGACCGATAAAGGTCTGCCTGCTGAACGGCAAGGCAAGCGAGGTCAGTGCAGTAGTGCGCCTGCCGAGATTTGTTTATGCACCGATCAGAAAGGGCGACAAGGTCGGTACAGCGGAGTTCTGGTACAAAGGCGAGCTGCTCGCGCAAAGCGATATAACCGCCCTGAATGATGCCGAGTACGCAAAGGCAGAGTGCAAGGGCTTTCTTGAAGATCTGAAATCAAAACTGGTCGGTCTGTTTGACTGACCTTTCCCGCGCGTGCGGGTACATATCAAAGAGGAATAAAATGGATAATGCTTTATCGGTCGAGCAAGCCACTCAAACGCTTTATACAAGGCTCTCGGAGGCTATCGGCTGGAAGCTGCTGAAAAGTCAGCGGTGCCTGAAAAGGACAGTCGGCGAGCTTGTGTTTGAGATAGACTTTTATTCGTCAAAGTGGAACTGTTCGTTTGAGTCGGTGCAGGTCAATGCCGCACTGTCTGTGTGGAATAAAAGCTATGATAAAAGGCTGTCGGTAAACAGCGTTGTTGCGAGCCTTATGTATACCCCAAGCGGCAGTACCTGGTTTGACATCACGACCCCGCAGCAGCTTGACAGTGTTTGTGCGCAGCTTGTACAGCGCTTTGAAGATACTGCCGTAAAGCTTGCGCAGATGTTTGAAAATGACCGCAAGGCTGCGGTGAAAACACTGCTTGACAAGCATTTTGATGAATATGATCTCCGCCTTGATTATGCCGCGCAGATACTTGGCAAAGAGGCGGTGAAAAATGCAGCGCAGCAGATATATGACGCGCTGTCTGAAACCCAAAAGCAGCAGGTGATACAATACCTGAACGGCGAAAAAAGCGCGGCATGGACGCTCAACCGCAGCAACCTGCGCTTTATCATCGACAACAGGCTTGTCGATCTGCAAATGTAAGGAGAGAATATGGAGAAGGTAAGGATACAGAAAATAATTGCCGACAGCGGACTTTGCTCGCGCAGAAAAGCGGAGGAGCTTATCGAAAAAGGCGCAGTCAAGGTAAACGGGCACCCGTGTAAGCTGGGCGATAAGGCTCTGCCGGGTAAGGACATAATTTCCGTAAACGGCGAAAATATAACGGTCGAAAAGAAAAAGCGGCTGTATTACATAATGCTCAACAAGCCAAGAGGCTACGTTACCACCACCAGCGACGAGCTTGGCAGAAAGTGCGTTACCGAGCTTTTACAGGGCGTTCCCGAGAGGGTTTACCCCATCGGCAGACTTGATAAGGACTCCGAGGGCTTGCTTTTGTTCACCAATGACGGCGGCTTTGCGAACGATATAATGCACCCGTCACGCCACATCGCAAAAACCTACCGTGTCACCGTCAGACCCGATATTACCGAACAGCAGCTCGTTGACCTTTCCGCAGGTGTCGAGATAGACGGCAGAAAAACAAAGGAATGCAGCGTCGTGGTGCTTAACAAAGAGCCTGGCAGGGTAGTGCTGCAAATGACGATATTTGAAGGCCGCAACCGCCAGATAAGAAAAATGTGCGAGGCAGTGGGCCTTGAGGTCGCAAGACTGAAACGAACTGCGATAGGACCACTCAAGCTGGGTATGCTCAAACCAAGCACCTACCGTGAGCTTAAACCCGATGAACTGCGTGCGATACGCAACGCGATAACCAAGAAATAAAACGTTTGGAGTAATATATCAAACATATTGTGATATACTGTTCGACCAAATGTAAAATTATAATTAACGATAGAAATTTGCTTGTAAAAGCTCAAAAAAAATAGTATAATATACTTTGTATAGTGTTACAGTTCATTATTAAATCGAATGGAGGAAATTGTATGTCTGATACAGTTAAGACCCTTGCAGAGCTCAAAGCAGCAGCAAGCGCGGCAAGCGATGCGAGAAACAGGCTTACATATTTGTTTGACGAAGGGAAGTTTACCGAGCTTGACCCGTTCGCTATGAGCGGCAGCGAGCTTTCGGGTGTTGTGACCGCTTTCGGTTACGTTAACCAGAACCCCGTCTACGCCTTTTCGCAGGATATCAGCGTGAAAAAGGGCGCAATGACGGAGACTCACGCAAAGAAAATATCCAAGGTATACAGCCTTGCAGCTAAAACGGGCGTTCCCGTTGTCGGCATCTACGATTCTTTCGGTGCTGATGTGAGCGATCCCTTCGGCGCACTCACAGCCTATGGTTACCTTCTTTCAAAGGTTTCAAATCTTTCGGGCGTTGTACCGCAGATAGCTGTCGTTGCAGGTACCTGCGCAGGCTGCGCCGCTATGCTTGCAGAGTCGGCTGACTTCACAGTTGTCACAAAGGGCAGTGAGCTGTATGTCGCTGCAAACTCCGATATCAAGGACATCGCGGAAAATGCAGCAAAGAACGGTACTGCTTGTGCTGTGTGCGATGACGACAAGGCAGCGTGCGAGCTTGCAAAGGAGCTTATCACAAAGCTTCCGCAGAACAACCTCTCGCCCGTTCCTATGTACGAGTTTGAGCAGCCTTCATTCACAGGCGCAGACGATGCTCAAAGTGCAGTAAACAGCTTCTTTGACGCAGACAGCGCGACCGAGCTTTATGCGGATTTCGGCAAGGCTTCATATACCGCACTTGCAACGCTCGGCGGAGCAACTGTCGGTGTGGTCGCAACAAATAAAACAGGCGATAAGCTTACAAGCGCAGACTGCTCCAAGATAGCAAGATTTGTCAGAATATGCGATGCCTTCGCAGTTCCCGTTGTAACGCTCGTCGATACACTCGGCTTTGAGGCTGATGACGCTACCGAGATGCAGGGCGCTGTCAAGGATATGGCAAAACTTGCCCACGCTTATGCCGAGGCTACGACCATAAAGCTCGCGGTCGTAACAGGCAGGGCTTACGGTCCCGCTTTTGTGGCACTTGCAGGCAAGGGCGCTAATGCAGACCTCGTTTTCGCTACATCAAATGCAGTGATAAGCGCGCTTGATCCGATAACAGCCGTCGAGTTTATGCAGCACGATGAGCTCAAAGGCGCAAGCGACCTCACAGCAAAGAGAAACGAGCTCGCCGAAAAGTACGCAAAGGAAAATGCAAGCGCAGCTCTCGCAGCGGCAAACGGCTGCGTTGATAATGTGGTCGAGGCAAGTGCAGTCCGTGCGGCACTTATAGATTCTGTTGAGATAATGGCAGGCAAGAGAGTGACAAATCTGCCTAAGAAGCACAGCAATATCCAGCTTTGATAAAAGACTAAATTTACAGATTGGTGGTTTTATAAATGAAAAGATATAACATTACAGTTAACGGCAAAGCATACGATGTAGCAGTTGAGGAAGTTGAAGGCGGCGCAGCACCTGTTGCAGCAGCACCCGCAGCAGCGGCTCCTGCACCTGCGGCAGCTCCGGCAGCAGCACCCGCACCTGTTGCAGAGGGCACAAAAGTAACAGCTCCAATGCCGGGTACTATCCTTGATATCAAGGTAGCAGTAGGCGATACGGTTGCATCCGGCCAGGCTATCTGCGTGCTTGAGGCTATGAAGATGGAGAACGATGTAAATGCTCCATGCGCAGGCAAGGTATTGAGCATCAACACCACCAAGGGCTCGGCTGTCGAAACAGGCGCAGTTCTTGCTGTTATCGGCTGATCTTTCACTACATAATAACGAAAGGACATAGAAGAAAATGGCAAAGCTTAATATAACCGAAACCGTGCTGCGTGACGCGCATCAGTCACTTCTTGCAACAAGAATGTCTATCAATGATATGATAGATATCCTTCCCGAGCTTGACAAGGTAGGCTTCTATTCCGCAGAGGTCTGGGGCGGCGCGACATTTGACTCGTGTATCAGATTTCTGGGCGAGGATCCCTGGGAAAGACTTCGCATAATCAGACGCGAAATGCCTAACACCAAGCTCCAGATGCTTTTCAGAGGACAGAATATGCTTGGTTATCGCCACTACGCTGATGACCTTGTTGAGTATTTTGTTCAGAAGTCCATAGCTAACGGTATCGACATCATAAGGATATTTGACGCGCTCAACGATATAAGAAACCTTGAGACAGCTATCAAAGCGGCTAACAAGGAGGGCGGACACGCTCAGGTCGCTATCAGCTATACCACAGGTGAGGTATTTACCCACGAGTATTATGTTGACTACGCAAAGAGGATCGAGGCAGCAGGTGCAAAGTCCCTTTGTATCAAGGATATGGCTGCGCTGCTCACACCATACGAGGCTGAAACGCTCGTTAAGGACCTCAAGGCAGCAGTCAAGATACCTGTTCAGCTGCATACACACTATACCTCAGGTCTTGCTTCAATGTGCATCATGAAGGCTGCCGAGGCAGGTGTTGACGGCGTTGATACAGCAATGTCACCGCTTGCAAACGGTACGTCGCACGCACCGACAGAGTCCGTCGTAGCGGCTTTCCAGGGCACTCCGTATGATACAGGCCTTGACCTTGTAAAGCTCAACGAGATAAGAGAGTACTTTATGGGCCTTAGAAAGAAGTACATAGACAGCGGTCTGCTCGACCCATCAATGCTTGCATCAAATACCAAGGCTCTGCTTTATCAGGTGCCCGGCGGAATGCTTTCCAACCTGCTTTCACAGCTTAAACAGGCAGGCAAGGCTGACCAGCTTGAAGAGGTACTCAAGGAGGTACCGAGAGTGCGTAAGGATTCAGGCTTCCCGCCGCTTGTTACACCGACCTCGCAGATCGTCGGCACACAGGCTGTTTTCAACGTTATCACGGGCGAGAGATACAAGACAGTTACCAAGGAGTTCAAGGGACTTGTCAAGGGCGAGTACGGAAAGACTCCTGTGGATATAGACCCCGAGTTCCAGAAGCAGATACTCAAGGGCGAGCAGCCGATCACCTGCCGTCCCGCAGACCTGCTTGAACCTGAGTTTGAGATAATGAAGAAAGAGGCTGCCGAGTGGACAGAGCAGGAGGAGGACGTTCTCACCTACGCTATGTTCCCAAAGGTCGCACCAAACTTCTTCAAAGCGCGCAGGGACAAGAAATACGGCGTGGATTCCAAGCATTCCGATGCCGAAGGCAAGGTTCATCCAGTCTGAATACTATCAGCCGACAATCGAAAACTGTCGGCTGTTTTTTCTTGCAAAAAGCTTTGAGATGTGATATACTATCAGTTAGAAATTCTTTTGGAGGACGTTATTAAATGAACAAAAAAGAGATAAACGAGATAAAGAAAAATCTTGATAAGGACAGCGGCTTTTTCACGATAAACCACGTCGTTACAGCCTGTGTCGATGCGGAAAAGAAAATAAAGTGCATGACAAATCAGATGAATAACCTTATCGCCGAGGACGAGAGCGAGCTTATCGTGGCATATCTCAAAAAGATACTCTCGGGCTCGATAGGCAAGAACCTGCTCGAGTATCATTTCCCAAATGATGCCTACCTCGAGGGCGGCGCCCAGCTGTTTATGAACGAGGTACTGCGCAGCAAGCTGACAGATGAGGAGCTTGTGCAAAAGTATATTGACCGCATAATCGAGAAAATGGAGTACCTTTCTACATATACCATTTTTACTGCGCACTGCACCTATGCCGTCAAGAATAAAAATAAGAACCTCGATGACGACATCGGCGGCGACAGCGATACAAATTACAACTTCATCATAACCGCGATATGCCCCGTAAACCTGCGTATCGACGGGCTTATCTATGACGAGCAGGCAAACTCTATCGCCAAGAAGGAAACTGCCGACAGGATAGTTGACCCGCCGACAGACGGATTTCTTTTCCCGCTTTTCTCTGACAGACAGAGCGACATCAACGGCGTGCTTTATTACACCAAGAATGCGAAAAAGCCCAATTCTTCGATAGTTGAGGAGCTTCTCGGCTGTGAGTATTCTATGAGCGGTGTCAGCGAAAAGGCGACCTTCCACGCGATAATGAACAACGTCTGCGGTGACGAGCTTGACCTCAAGGTCATCAATACCGTCAACAGCAAGATACAGGATATCATCGACCGCAACGCGCACGAAACGGAGATACCAACAGTCAACAGCAAGGATATCTCAAATATCCTGTGGGAGTCGGGCATCAGTCAGCAAAAGCTCGAACATCTGCCAAAGGTGTACGAAACAGCACTTGGCGAAAAGGAGCTTACCTGTGCGAACCTTGTTGATAAAAAGACGGTGCTTACCGTCCCAGGCGTGACGGTCAACATCTCAAAGGATGGTATGGAAAGGGTGCACACCCAGACAGTCGGCGGACGAAAGTGCCTTGTTATCGAGCTTGACGAGGATAAAATGTCTGTCAACGGGCTTGAAACAACGCTTGAACAGGCAAAGCAGGAACAGACAGTTTAAAACAAAAAGGTCGGAGAATCGCTTCTCTGACCTTTGTTTTTTGTCGATTTATTCAAGACTCATCAGCTCGAATTTTCCGCCGTCAAATAAAACATAGCTGTGCGCCGAGTTCTCTTTCGGTATCGCCACCGAGCCGCAGTTGACATAGGTAAAGTCATCGCAGTCCTTTATCATCGGGATATGCGTGTGCCCGCAGAGCAGATAGCTGCCCTTTGAGAGCGGGGGAGGGGAGCTTGGTGAAAACTTGTGCCCATGCGTAAGATACATCGTGCATCCGTCAGCGTGTATAAAGCCGTAGTCTGCAAGCAGGGGGAATTCAAGCACCATCTGGTCGACCTCGGTATCGCAGTTTCCGCGAACGCACAAAATGCGGTCTTTCAGTGGGTTGAGCAGCTGTATCACCTGCTTGGGCGCATAGTCCCTCGGCAGATCGTTGCGCGGTCCGTGGTAGAGTATGTCACCCAGCAGCACCAGCTTTTCTGCGCCGCTTTTTTCAAATGCATAAAGCATCTTTCTGCACCAGTAAGCCGAGCCGTGAATGTCAGATGCGATAAACAGCTTCATATCAGCTCTCCTGCTTATTCAAAAGCTCGCTGTAGTGCGGTTTTACAACATTGTAATACTCGCACCCTTTTTTCTTCTGGAACTGCTTTACCATGCTTATGTAAAAATCCTTTTTGTTCGCGGTGCTTTCAATGCACTTGCGTACAAGATCAATATCGCCTTGCTCGCATATGCCCGACAGCAGCTCTGTCAGCTTATCCGACCCTGAATTTTCATCGGCTGTATCAGTTCCTTGCTCCTTTGCCTGTTCAGCCTGCATCGGATTTATCTGTGCGTATTTCTTTTTCATATCGGCAAACCGCGGCTTGATGGTATTGTAGATAAGTCCGCCCTTTTGCTTGTATTTCTGCAAAAGAAGATTATGGAATTCTTCAAGCGTCTGCGCGCTTACAAACAGATCCCTGACTTTTTTGTGGTCGGCAGACTGCTTTGATTTTACCACAAGCTTTTTGAATGCAACATTAAAGTCGTTTTCTTTTTTAGCCGCCTCTTTCTGCGGGTCTTTAGACTGTTTTTGTCTGGGTGCGGCATTTGACTTCGCTTTCTTTTGCTGCTGTTCTTGCTCCTGCTCTGCCGTGTCATCGCTTTGCTGAAGCTGCTCGGCTTGCTCAACAGTTTCTGCTGCATCTTCAGCAGGCTGCTGCTGGACCTGCTCATCAAGCTGTGCGATAGTTTCTTCAAGCTTTTCCTGCTCTATCGCATCGTGATTATCTTCGTACTCGATAGCCGCCTGAATGGTCTTTGTCCTGTAAACGAGCGTCTTTGGTGCATCTATATACTTTCCGCCCCAGAACGAGTGCAGGAAGTCAAAGCCCTTGTCGTTGCTGATGACGAAGATATGCGAGTATATCTCCTTTGCGACCATAAATCCGAGCAGGGTGGAAAGCTGGAAATCAAGCGCATTCTTGCCGCCGACACATACCTTGAAGTACTCGATATCCGCCTTTGAAGACAGTACCTTCTGATGCATCTCAAAGCTCAATGTGTCAGAGTTCTCACTGAAAAAGATGATAACACTGTCGGTCTCGCACAGCTTGTCGATGCCTTCAAGCCCTTTTGATTTGACATTTTCAAAGTCTACCAGATAGATTTTCAATTTACGTTCTTTCCTTTCAATTTCTCATCGTGTGTCTCTTTTGAAGCGTATCCATACGATAACGAACAGAGTCAGAAATCCGCCGAAAAACAGCCCTATCGTAACATATATCCTTGCATTGCTTATCTTGGGCTTTGACTCGTTTTTCTTCTCTACCAGCTCTTCAAAGCTGTATTCCTGCGTCTTTGTCTGCTTGTCAACAAGTTCTGCGATCTGCTTGTGACCCTCTGCGCTTGGGTGGATATCGAATTTGTCGATATTTGTATATTCAAGGCTTTTGCCCTTGAACCCCTCATAAACATCGCACACGAGGTATCTTTCATTGCCGTCTGCATCTTTCGCGCCTTGAACGATGATGTTGTTAAGCTCTTTTATCTTGGCGCCCATCATATCCGCAACTATCTTGATGCTCTTTTTTTCTTCAAGAGGGTCATAGACCGTCTGAAAGATTATCACAGCCTCGGTCTTTGAGCGGATGTTAGCGATAATGCGGTCAAGATTGCTTTTGAAAGCTTCAAGATTTGAGCTGATCTTATCAAGTCTTTCATTTATCTTTGCAAGTACGGACGGTTTAGCAAGGTCAAGGGTGTTGAAGTTCTTGATGTCCTCTTCTGATTTCAGCCCCAGATCTTCGGAGAGAAATTCAAGCGCAGGTCCCATTATATCGTTTCCGCCGATGGAAATGACTACTGCATTGCTGCCGAAGATATGGTTGTCAAAGCTGCCTGTTTCCAGCTTGTTGAGCAGCTGTGCCGAGGTATCGCCAGATACTGCATCGTTGAACATAAATGCTTCGCAGGTATCGCCTATCTGCTTTTTGTACCGCTCTCCAAGAATTGATGCATAGCACCCCGCAGGAGAGGCTGCGCCGTCTGCATACCCCTCAAGACCATATCCTGCCGCTATCGAGTCACCAAGAAAGACGATCTTCTGCGGTGCAGGTATTTTCGTTTTAACGACCTGTGTTGTTTCTGCAAAGCAGGGCAAAGAGCAGCTAACTGCTATAACACAGACCAGTACAAATGAAATCATTCGTTTAACCATAGCTTTTCTCCCATAAAGTTTCGGTTTGTTCTATCATATACCTTTATTATAACATAAATATAATATATCTTCAAGCGTTTTGACAAAATTCTTGAAATAGCTGAAGATATGTGTTATAATATTCGTAAATCAGTACAGGGAGGTCGTAATTATGAATTCGGTTCTGGAGGAATTTCTTGAGCAGGAGGTCACCGATGCAACCTATGAGGATCTTTTCAACTTTGTAAGCTCGCGCCATGTATGCAGAGGTACGTTTGAGTGCCTCAATCATGTGCTGATGAAGGTATCGTCATCACAGCTGATAATCTTCAAGAGCTTTGTGGGCGCCGAGAATACCAAAGCGCAGGACGCAGTACTTGTTGCGAAGGAGTATCTTCTGATGAAGATAAACAGCAAGGCTTACAAGATGAATTTTGATAAAATAAAGAGCGTGCTGGATAACTAAAAATCGGAGAATAACTATGGGAACACCTTTAGCAGAACGAATAAGACCCTCATCGCTCGATGAGGTAGTCGGACAAAAGCACCTTGTCGGCGAGAACAAGCCCCTGCGGCGCATCATACAAAGCAAGAGCATACCCAATATGATATTTTACGGACCGTCGGGCGTGGGCAAAACAACTATCGCAAGGCTTATCGCACAAAGCACGGATATGACCCTGCACAAGCTCAACGGCACGTCAGCATCTATCTCCGACATCAAGGATATAATTGCCGAAACAGAGATGTTCGGAGGGCTGAACGGGATACTTTTGTATCTTGACGAGATACAGTATCTCAACAAAAAGCAGCAGCAGTCGCTTCTGGAGTTTATCGAGGACGGGCGCATCACCCTTATCGCCTCGACTACCGAAAATCCGTACTTTTATGTGTACAACGCGATAATAAGCCGCTGCACGATGTTTGAATTCAAGCCTGTCGAGCCTGACGAGATAAGCGCGGCTGTCAGGCGTGCGTTTCAGTTCATGGCGCAGCAGCTCGGTGTAAAGCTGTCGCTTGAAAACGGTGTTGTAGAGCATATTTCATACGGCTGCGGCGGCGATGTGCGCAAGGCGATGAACACAGTTGAGCTTTGCTGTATCAGCGCCGATAATGACGGCGAAAGCCTTACCGTGCGTATGGAGCTTGTCCGCCAGCTGACACAGCGCAGCAATATGCGCTATGACCGCGAGGGTGACGAGCATTACGATATCCTTTCGGCGCTGCAAAAGTCAATACGCGGCTCTGACCCCGATGCTGCGGTGCATTACGCCGCAAGGCTCTGCGAGGCAGGGGATATAATCTCTCTGAGCAGGCGTCTGCTTGTTATCGCCAGCGAGGATGTCGGGCTTGCATATCCGATGGCTGTACCTATCGTCAAAGCGTGTGTAGACAGCGCTATGCAGCTCGGTCTGCCTGAGGCGAGGATACCGCTTGGCGAGGCTGCGGTGCTGCTTGCTACCGCGCCAAAATCAAACAGTGCGTATATGGCTATGGACAGCGCGCTTGCGGATATCCGAAAAGGCGAGGCGGCGACTATCCCGCGCAATTTGCAGAACAAACACTTTGACGGTGACGATGCTGCGGTCAAGGGGCAGCACTATCTGTATCCGCACGATTATCCCGACCACTGGGTGAAGCAGCAGTATCTTCCCGATAATCTTGTCGGCAGACACTACTACGAGTACGGCGACAACAAGACCGAGCAGACCGCAAAAGCCTACTGGGATAAGATAAAGAAATAGTTACGATCTGTAACCTGTTGCTCACAAAAACTTTGCAAAACCTTGTAACTATTTGTTACTTTTGTATAAAAAACAATACATTCAGCCACAGTCAAGCGACCGTGGCTGTTTTTTTATGCAAACTCTGTGCTTATCTGCTTTTGTGCATCGGGGGTGGAGTACACCCAGCTTTTTATCCTGCCCGATGTAATAAAATAGTTGTTTTTTGCAGGGAAGGAAGGCGAGTCGAAAACATCGACGATTATCAGCTTCACCTTCATTTTCTCGGGAATGAGCGCCTTTATGTAAACGCTCGCAGCCTGCCCCTCGTGGACGTTGTCCTGCGGCTCGGCAAGCCCCGCAAGATTGGGCGCAAGCTCGATAAATACCCCGTAAGGCTCGACTGAACGCACTATTCCGCCGACTGTTTCCCCCGCGCTGAAAAGCGCAGCGTTCTGCTCCCAGGTACCCAGAAGCTCCTTGTGCGAAAGCGTGATGCGCCCGCCCGAAATATCCTTGACGACCGCGAAAATATCCTGCCCGTTGAAGAATCTGTCGCTTGGGTGAGATATGCGCGAGACTGAGATCGCATCTATCGGCATCAGCGAAACTATGCCGCAGCCGATGTCGGCAAAACAGCCGAAAGGCTCTAAATGCGTTACTTTTGCAGGTATAACATCACCGCAGGAGAGTTTGCTTATGTATTCGTCCATGCACTCGGTCTGCGCCTGCCTGCGCGAAAGTATGCACACAGTTGTGCTGTCACTTCGCCGTATTTCCATGACCTTGAAGCATACCGTCTTGTTGACCCGTGACAGCAGCGCAATGTCCCTGGTAACGCCTTCTGCAATGCCTATCGCTCCCTCACACCGCGGGATTATTCCCACCCCGAACGGCAGCTCGACCTGCAGATCATGCTCGGGAGTACACCGCACAGCGTGTCCCTCAAGGGTGATGCCTTGCTCAAAAGCCTCCTGCATCGCTGCCTCGCTTTGAAGATAGTACTTGTTGGCAGAGCTGTTGAAAAGCTTGCCTTCAGGCAAAAATTCTTTCATATCAAGCCTCTTTTCCCACTAAAAAAGTGATTTTAAAATGTAAACTTTCTTTTAACACGCATTACTCTGCATCTGTTAGCACCTGTATGCACAAATCGCCGTATCTGCGCCTGATTCTTGTTATATTTAAGTCTATGCAGCTGTACGTTTTTTTATTCAAAGTCCGAAAAAATTCTCTGTTAGCAGTTAAAATATGGTAAAAAGCTTGACAAGTAAAAACAAATGTGTTACAATGACTACATTGTTTGTAATCAATTTGTAATTTTCGCATACTTATGATTACAAATCAGCTAAAAGAAACACAACGTAATTATTTAATGGAAACTGCAAAAGTCCTGTTTCCAAAGAAGAAAGGGTGTGAATCTTCGGCAGCTTATAGAAACGTGGTTAGAGCTGCTGATATTTTATTTATGGTCACAGAAAATTTATCCAGGAAACTTGTATCAAGATGTGCAGCTGCAGCAATGGCGCTTATAATTACTATCGCAGGCATGGGAGCATCTTCGGCAGGTACATCAGATTCTGCTGTTGCGGCGCAGGAGGTTCAGACAACTGCGGTTGAAACAACAACCACACAGCAGACCGTCGCATACAGTATGTCGACATACAAGGCTTCCCAGGGTGCATATTCAGGCTCAGCGTACAGCAGTGCTGTTACAAAGGCAACAACATCCGCAACAACAACGGCAGCTACTACTGCAAAGAGCGCAGCAACTACAAAGGCTGTCGCTGCTACAAAGAGTGCTGCCAAGACAACTGCAGCAGCAAAGAAACAGGTATACACAGCTGCAGCTACTGCAAAGCCGGCAGTAACAACAGCTCCCGTAACGACCACAGCACCTAATCCAAATGCAGGCGTTGTAACAACGGGAAAGGCTCCTGTAATGATCGCAGAGCAGACTATTGATACCGATCACACACATCCCTGGAACAAGCAGACAAGTCAGATAACTGTTCATTGGAATGCTTTTCAGGGTGCAAAAAAATATATGCTGTTTGTTTACGGCGGCAAGTTCACCAAGTGGACGGAGATCGCTACGACTGACGGCCTGAAGTATACCGTATCAGGTCTTGCGAGAGATACAGCTTATTCTTTCGCAGTCAAGGGAGTTGACGAAGAGGGCAAGTCATCAGATCTGTCCGCACCTGTTGTTATCAAGACTGCGAGAATGGATTACTCCGCAGCAGGCTGGCAGGCAATGTGCCGTATCGTTTACCACGAGGTAGGCGGCGCAGCAGGCAGCTTCTGGGATAAGCCTATCGTGTACGTTGCAGACTGCGTTGCAAACCAGTATGTATGTGCAAAGTATACCCTTCAGGGCACTTGGCCGAAGTACTATGCAAGATATTCAAATATCGAGAGCATAATCTACAGCAGCGGCGGATTTGCATCAAGCGCAACACTTTCCGCACGCGGTGCTAATTACTCAAACGTGAGCGCGAGAGTAAAGCTTGCAGTATGGGGCGCTGTATACGGCGTGACCGCATACAACGGCATAGTTAATGACTACAACATCTTCTTCTGGAACAGCACATATTATAAGCCAAGCGGCGCAAAGCTCGGATATACGTTCAAAACTCCGTTCGGCAACTACGTTAATATCTGGAGACAGTTCTGGGGCTAAAAATACAGAGTTCGGTTCGCCGAACTCTTTTTTACTGCTTGACAGTTTTTTGAATGTGTGATATAATTACAATGCTGTTCGCAGCAGCGAATTGGCAGACGCGATAGATTTAGGTAGCGTTACAACAGTGGTATTTTTCCAGACTATTCCAAAATGGCTGAAAATCAAAAATTTAATAATATGCGGGTGTGGTGAAATTGGCATACACGGCAGTTTTAGGTGCTGCTTCCGAGAGGAGTGCAGGTTCAAGTCCTGTCACCCGCATCAAATAAACAAGGCTGATGCAGTTTGATCTGCACCAGCCTTGTATTATTTTATTTGCCTATTGACTTGTTTGTTCTGCCGTGATATAATGAATGCAGACAATTTGATATGGGAATGATGTTCTCCCCTGGGAAACCTAAACCGCTTATTCAAGCTGATGACTTCTGCGTTTTACGCAATAGTTATCGGCTCTTTTTTATTCTGTTTGGAGGTATTATTATGATTTTATCACTTGCGGTCATTTTTCTTGTCGGTTTGTCTGCCGCTGCAATATTTGAGAAAATAGGATTGCCTCGTATAATTGGTATGCTTGGCGTAGGAATCGTGGTAAGTCCATATGTTCTTGACCTGCTCGACTCGAAAATACTCGGCATATCCTCAGAGCTTCGGCAGATAGCACTTATCATTATACTGATAAAAGCGGGATTGTCGCTTGACCTTTCCGACTTGAAGAAGGTTGGCAGATCTGCTGTGATGATGTCATTTGTTCCTGCATGCTGTGAGATAGTCGGATATATTCTGTTCGCTCCGCTTCTGCTCGGTGTGAACCGTATTGAATCAGCTGTCATGGGTGCGGTACTGAGTGCTGTCTCTCCTGCAGTCGTCGTGCCGAGAATGGTGAAACTGATAGAAGAAAAATGTGGAACACAGAAAAGCATTCCGCAGATGATTCTTGCAGGAGCGTCCTGTGATGATATCTTCGTTATCGTGCTGTTCTCCACATTTGTGACGATGGCGCAGGGTGGCTCGGCAAAAGTTACTGACTTTTTGAATATCCCCATATCCATAGTTCTCGGCGTTCTGCTCGGTGCGGCAGTCGGACTTCTGATTTATTTTCTCTTTGAAAAATCATACCAGAACAAGCTCAAAATCAGAAACAGCACAAAGGTTATTATCCTGCTCGGAACATCCTTTTTGCTGATGAGTGTTGAAAATCTTGTGAAGCCCTATGTTGCCATGTCGGGATTGCTTGCTGTTGTAGCTATGGCTTGCGTGGTGAAGCTGAAAGCCAACAAGAGCGTTTGTGCAAGACTGTCTGAAAAGTTCGGCAAGCTGTGGATAGCCGCCGAAATAATGCTGTTCGTGCTTGTAGGTGCTGCTGTTGATGTTCGCTACACACTTACGGCAGGCGGTATGGCGGTTCTGATGATATTCATAGCTCTCGCTTTCAGGTCTGTGGGTGTAGTCTTATGTATGGTCGGCACGGAGCTTAACACAAAAGAACGTTTCTTCTGTGTGATAGCCTATCTTCCGAAAGCAACGGTGCAGGCAGCTATAGGCTCGGTACCGCTGTCGCTTGGTCTGCCATGCGGAAAGATAGTGTTATCAGTTGCGGTGCTTGCGATTCTGATCACAGCTCCGCTTGGCGCTCTAGGAATCGACCGCAGCTATTCTTTCCTTTTATCGACCGATATCGGTACTGAAAACAATAGAAGACAAAAAAGTAAGGCTGATGCAATCTGATTGCACCAGCCTTGCTTTTTTATACCTGTTCGTCGTCATACTTTGTCACGCTCTGCTCGAATGCACCGTTGAATATAAACTGCACATCAAGACTCTTGTCCCCGTTTTGATGCACAAGCACCTTTTGCACAAGCATTCGCAGATCGGAATCCGATATCTTCGGCTGAGAAAGTATCTCGTCAAGCAGCTCGGCAGTTGAGCGCAGCTGGCTGCTCTTTTGGGAACTTACCTCATCAAGCCGCCTGCATTCGCTTATCCTGATTTTGAGATCACTTATCTCGCCCTCACGCTTTTTTATCATCTCGCTGTACATATCAGCGTGAGCCTTGTCGGTTATGCGCTCCATAAGGATCTGCTGTATCTGCTCCTGAAGCAGA
>Ga0256404_1002651_pt1 | contig 38926 bp, 28 predicted proteins | sample RumenRJG_01DNA_FD_185990 | JGI IMG/M metagenome (GOLD analysis project Ga0256404, IMG submission 185990) | Bovine rumen microbial communities from Lethbridge, Alberta, Canada - RJG_01 | ecosystem: Host-associated > Mammals > Digestive system > Stomach > Rumen | place: Canada: Alberta | collected...
ACAGGTACTTTTAAATCAAGACATGAAAGAAGAAAAGAAAAGATCAGGCAGTTCAGAAAGAATCTTCGTGAAAAGATGGCACAGAGAAGATTTATAGATGGTGTGAAGGGGGTGAAGATAAATGGTAAAATATTCCACAAGAAAAAAGATTAAGAGGATGATGGCCCGTACTGTTATTCTGAGCTGTTTGTCCACGAATATATTTTCGGCAAATATGACCTCCTATGCAGCAGGTGCACATGCAGATGTGGAAGAAACCATGTATGTGAATCTTGATCACTATGGTTCGGTGAATAAGGTTAATGTTGTAAAGGGAATAAACTTTAACGGCACGGAAAGCTATACAGACTTCGGAAAATATACAAATATCACCAATATGTCTGACGGTCAGAAGCCGGATTTTAAAAACGGTTCCGTTACCTGGAACAAATTCAATGCAGGAAAGTTTTACTTTGAGGGAACATTGGACCCGACATCCGTGGAGGTGCCATGGACCTTTGATATAACTTATAAGCTAAACGGTGTTGTTATGGATGCCGACAAGATTGGCGGACAATCGGGACTTGTGGAAATGGATATAGATGCATATCCCAATGACAAGGTATCGGACTATATGAAGAACAACATGATGCTCCTCGTTGCGGTGCCGGTGGATGTGCAGAAATGTTATTCTGTTGATGCTCCCGAGGCCCAGACCACTACTCTGGGTCAATACTCGGGAATAGTGTTTGCTGCTCTTCCCGGCCAGGAGGGACATTTTGTTCTTCGCCTGGGCACCGAGAAATTTGAAACCGTGGGAGCCGTCTTTATGATGAGTCCCGGAACCGTAGGAGACCTTTCGAAGATCAAGGATCTGAAAAAGATAAAGGATGACTTCAGGGATGACACCAACGCAATGCTGGATGATTTTGATGATGTTCTGGACGGTGTTACCAATGTTCAGTCACAGCTTGATCTCACAAACCAGATGCTTGCAAACCTCCAGTCAGGTAAGGATAAGATTCATAACAATGCCCAGGTTATCTTTAACGGTAATGATGTGGCTATACAGGATCTCAGAGATCTGCAGGTATTGCTGGAGCCATTAAATGAGGATCTCAAGACCACACAGTGGATGGTCTATGACATTAACTCAAATCTGAATTATCTGGACAGCGATTTGATGGATGCAAGCTCAAAGCTTAAGACCCTTAACACAAGATTGAAGCAGCTTGGTAATTCCATGAGCGGAACAAACCTTTCAAATCTTGATATTGAGGAGCTTAAACCGAGCGCAAAAGATGCCATAGACAGCCTTGAGGATGTGGTCAGCGATATCAATAAGGCTGCAAATAACTCAACCAAAAAGTCAAACAGAAACAGACTTAAGGCCAGTGCTTCTGAGATAGTCATGGATGCGGCTCTTGATAATGCTTCTGATTATAGAGACTATGGTGAGCTGGAGGATAATGAAAAGAGCCTTATCTCTGCGGTTTCGGAGGAGCTTGGGGATAAGATAAAGAGTATATCCAAAGAAGATCTTGCAGGAATACTGGCTGTAGCAGATACAAATAATGAGGCTGTAAGTTCAGATTCCGATAATGTTAAGGCAAAGTATATCGCTTTTATTAAGGCATACGGAAGTAAGCTTCAGACTGCACCTCAGGAGGTTGGTCAGACAGCGGCGGCAGCAGGACTTGATCCACAGAAAGTTGCGGTTTACGCATATGTTATGAAGAATGAAGCGGCGAGTCATTGGGGGGCGGCTTCAAATTATGCCAAGCACCTGGACACCCTCCTTTCCATAAAGAACAGTGCCAGGAAGCTTGTTAATGATACTGTCGCCACAGATGACGAGATGAGTAGCCTTGCGGACAGTCTCTACAGTCTTACGGATGCAATATCAAATCTTGAAACCGAGAACGGTAATCTGTTTGACGCCGAGGGTGCTGAGGAGCTTATCGATTCCATAAACAAGGTGATATCAGATCTTGATGATATCCTGGATGACGGCGGGGCAGTGGCATTCCAGACCGCGAGGGTAGTAAACACCTTAAGGACTACCATAGGAGATATAGACGGACTTGTAGGTATCATGAATGCTTATTACGAAGACATTCAGAAAACCTTCGAGGATTCCGAGAATGTCATAATGGAGATGGAAAAGACGGCAGCAGATGCAGCGTCAGCCCTCCAGAATGTAAACAATACTCTCCGTTCTGCAGAGCCGGATTTCAGTAATGCTGCCGACGAGGGACTTGAGATAGGAAGACAGGCTGTGGACAACACAGAAGACATTGTGGACAGCACCAAGCATCTGAAGAAAACCGGAAGGAAGCTTAGGGATACAATCAACAATAAGCTTGATGAAGAGGAAGCTGACAACAATTTCCTGAATATGGATCCCGATGCTCCCAAGGTTTCCCTTACAAGCACGAAGAATCAGGAGCCAACCTCCATTTCCATCGTATGCAGATCTGAAGAGATATCTGCGGATGACGATGAGGCAAAGGTTCTTGACAGTGAAGTAAGCGCGCCTGCCACAACACTTATGCAGAGAGTTAAAGCTGTATTTTTAAAGATGTGGAATGCCATCCGTTCTGTTTTCGGAAAGAAGGGATAACCGGGTATAATTCCTAAATAGGGTGTCGGATATCGATCAGATTTGATATGCAGCTTAAAATCCTTTTCGAGGCAGATTTTGAACGAGTTTGAGATCCTTAATAAGAGAGGGAAGGATATGAAAAAAACCAAGTTAAAGATAATGGGTGTTTTAACCGCAGTGTGTCTCTCAACTCCTGTGACATCCCTGGCCATGATAAAAAATGTAGAGATAAATGCGGATCTTGACTCTGTCAATGAAGTTGACGCGGGTATATGCTTTTTTCCTGATTACGAAGTTGAGGATGATGATATCGATGTGCAGATAGCCGCAGATACCACAAGCATCAAAAACAACAATCCCACAATTCCCGCAACAGTCAATGTCACCATAACAAGTGATGCCGGGGCTCTGGATGATGACTTAAAGATTTCCGGAACCGGCATCAGATCCACCTATGTTGATATGGTTTCTGTGGATAACACAGAGGCAACGGGCAGACTTCTGGTTTATCCGCTTTATGAGCTGGTGGCTCCGCAGAATCTCGCCATAGATGCAGCAAATAAGCAGGTGAGCTGGAGTGCGGTTCCGTATGCAGGGAAATATGAAGTAGTCATTACCTATGTTGATAAAAACGGAAATGAAAAGACCAGTCATGCCACAACGGAAAAGACCTATCATTCCATAAGTACTGCTCTTGCCAATGCTTATCAGGGAAGCTTTGGTGTGGCAGTGAGAGCCATTCCAACCGATGAGCAGGGATATCAGAATGCAGCGATTAATGAGAAGGGCATGGCCAGCTGGACAGGCTTTGATACTGCATTTGCGGATGAATATGAGGTTAGGGTAAGCTATACGGGTACAAACGGAAAGAAGGTAACAACCAAGTTCCGTACCAAAGATACCTATCATGACGTGTCAGGTTATATGAATTCCGCCCAGGCAGGAACATTTAAAGTGACTGTCCGTGCCATACCTAAGAAAAATGATGCAAAGTACTATAACATCGCCTTTTCCGACTGGAGTTATGCAGGAAGTTATACTGCAGACACAAGTGATTACGATATAGACGATAAGTGGGAGTTCCTGAGCGATTACAAGGCTACCGTTGAAGGAGACTTTGCAACAAATATAAGAAGCCGGGGAACCTATAACAGCGCAGATCCAAAGACCATCGGTTCCGGAAGTGCCAATGCCTCCTGGAAGAGAACCGGCTACAAATGGCAGTACATAGCCGATGGTGTTGCCTATAATCAGGGCTGGAAGCAGATAAACGGCCAGTGGTACTATTTTGACCCTGACAGCTACATGCATACCGGCTGGCTTGAGCTGAACGGCGCAAGATACTACCTTGAATCAAAAGTCGGATCCTCCACCGGAGTAATGGTCACAGGCACACGTGAAATAAATGGCAAAACCTACATATTCGGCGATGACGGGGTTTGCCTGAATTACTAGATGAGAATCAGTCAGGCCAGAGCGGTCAGGCATCCAAATGGATGTCTGACCGCTCTGGCCATCTTATACTCGACTGAATAGTTATTATGTATTTCTGCCATAATTTATTATAATGGGAATAATGGTTAACATTCCTGCTGATTAAAGCTATACTATAATGACGTGAAAATAGTATTACCGAATGGTGGACATTTCTGTGAGAATCATATGGTGGCACCAGATTAGGGAGTTTATGAGGATGAATAACAACAAGCATTGGTTTTTAAAGGGATTAAAGGACGGTATCCCTATAGCGATGGGATACTTTGCAGTATCCTTTGCGCTGGGATTTACTGCAAGCAGCGCAGGACTTACTGTATTTCAGGCAACACTTGCAAGTCTTCTCTGCAATGCTTCCGCCGGAGAATATGCAGGCTTTGTGGGGATAGCTTCAAAGGTTTCATACCTCACCATGGCAACCATGATAGCCGTCGTTAATATCAGGTATCTTCTTATGTCGGCATCCCTTTCCCAAAAGCTTCCCGAGGAAACAAGCCTTCCACACAGACTGCTGGTGGGGTTCTGGATAACGGACGAGATATTTGGAGCCTCGGTTACGGTACCGGGTAAGCTTAATCCCTTTTATAATTACGGCCTCGCCATAAGTTCCCTGAGTTTCTGGGCACTGGGAACCTGTCTGGGAGCTATTGTTGGTAATGTTGTGCCGGATAATATAGTCAGTGCCCTGGGGGTACTTTTATACGGTATGTTTCTGGCCATAATCATTCCACCTGCCAAGGAAAACAGGATTGTACGCTTTCTTATCATCCTTGCAATGGCATCCAGTTTTGTATTCTCAAAGCTTCCCGGATTATCATCCATAAGTAACGGTACCAGGATAAGTATTCTCACGATACTGATATCAGGTGCAGCAGCATTTTTATTCCCCATAAAAGAGGATGAAGATAAGCTTGAGACAGGGGCAGATGCTTCACATGCAGAAGCGGTGGAGGTAGAAAATGCACACTAATTATATTTATATCTTTATCATGTTTGCGGTTTCTTTTATCATCAGGGTGCTTCCGCTGACACTTATACGTAAAGAGATAAAGAATATAACCATACGCTCTTTTCTTTATTATGTGCCCTATGTGACGCTTGCGGTCATGACATTTCCCGCGATAATGGAAGATACGAAATCGCCTGTGGCGGGATTTTGTGCTCTTATAGTCGGTATCGTTACAGCATGGCTGGGAGGAGGACTGTTTCCTACGGCTATTGCCTGCTCGGCTGTAGTGTTTGTTTTGGAATTATTTATTTAAAGTTAAATCAGGAGTTTGCTTTGAGCCTTGGCGACAGTTTGTGATGATCTTCACGACAGAGACATTAGCTCATGAATTATGGAGGTGATTGATGACAGGATCTGATGGCGTTAAGAAGGTAAGGGATCCGGGGATCGATCTTTTGAGAGTGATCGCCTGCCTTATAGTCATTGGCACACATGTGGATGTCATGGGAACAGGAGACTCCACAAAGCTTTTCATAAGACTATTGCTTTCGGACGGAGTAACGCTGTTTTTTGTGATCAGCGGTTTTTTCTTTTTTAAAAAGGGATTTAAAGAGACACTGATACGCTCATTAAAAAGCATAGTGCTTCCCGGAATAGCGGTAATGTTTCTGACCTACCTGTTTGCGCCATTCATCAGGGGTGAGAAAAGCATTTTACAATGTGTCGTAACCCCGGAGATTGACCTTTGCGGATTCATAACGGATGTTTTTTCCTGGGGCGGAGGCATACGTGAAAGCCTTGCAAGTCACCTCTGGTATATATTTACCTATCTTCAGCTTGTTCTGGCTTACCCGCTTTTAAAACCTCTATATACAAAGGATGACCGGTACCGTAAATACAGATGGTTCATAATGAGCTTTATATTTATCAATCAGATAATAATGGATCTCAATATGACAGGTCTTATCAGTCTGTTACCCATACAGATTTCGCCCTTTATGCTCTATACAACACCGGCCATGCTTCTTATGGCGGGGGCAGAGCTGGCTATGATGATGCCGGGGTTAAAGAAATCAGGAAGGCTTAAGGAGGTAAGGATTGGTGCGGCAGTTGTAGTGGCAGTGACATTGGCACTACGTTTTCTGGTTCAGAAGGAAGTCTTCAGGCTTAACAGTACCCAGGATTTTTACATTTACTGGAACTGTGCTTTTGCAACAGTTGAGAGCATAGCCTTTATCATATTTGTGCTCAGCTTTGATTTCAGAGAAAACAGACCGGTTGAGACTGTGGCAAGGGCAGGAAAGTATACTTTCTTTATATATCTTTTACATTACGGTATATACCATTTGTTATTCTTCAGAATGGGACCGGACTGGAATCTGGGGCTTATTGACCTTACAAACGGTTACGATACTTTGCCTAAAGAAATATTGCATCTTCTGATACGTATACCGACAGTGTTCGTGCTTTCGCTGGCTGCAAGTGTAGTGATCGTAAGAATCGTGGAGTATTTAAAATCCTTCAAAAAATAGTCAAAAAAACCGTTCGCTTATCCGGATCCGTAATGAGGATCGTTGTTAAGCGGGCGGTTTTTTTAGGTCCCGGATAAATATTTATTGCAGTTCCGATGAATGGAAATGTTACTGAATCTTCAATTCATTATAGATATCGCGTTTTGAAACACCGCGGTCCTTTGCAACTGCTTTCATGGCATCCTTCTCGGAAAGCCCTTGTTTCAGATAGTGATCCATATGCTCCTCCAGAGGCATTTCGTTCCATCTGGCCTCGGATTCTGCGACTATATCCTCAGGATTTCTTCCGTCTATAACAAGGACATACTCACCCCGGGGTTCCTCGGCCTCGTATTTTGCTATGGCTTCGGAAAGGGTTGTACGGATCGCTTCCTCGTGCTTCTTCGTAAGTTCACGGCAAAGGGAGATGCGGCGGTCTCCGCCTAAAGTATCGGAAAGATCCTTAAGAGTCCCTTTTAGCTTATGAGGTGCCTCATAAAGTATCATGGTGCGGGTCTCAGTCTTAAGCTCCGACAGAATCCTGGCACGCTCTTTCTTATCGGCTTTTTCCGTAGGCAGAAATGCTTCAAATGCAAATCTTCTGGTGGGAAGGGCAGAGATGGTGAGAGCAGTGATGGCTGCAGCAGGTCCCGGAAGGGAAGTGATCTGAATTCCGGCTTCCGCCGCCTGTCTCACAAGCTCTTCTCCGGGGTCTGAAATACAGGGTGTACCCGCATCTGTTATGATGGCAATGTTTTTGCCCTTCAGCATGTCCGAGACCAGAGCTTTTGCTTTATCGAATTTATTGAATTCGTGGTAAGCGGTCATGGGAGTATGGATGTCGAAATGATTTAAAAGCTTTATGGAATTTCTTGTATCCTCGGCCGCAATGATGTCAACCGACTTAAGACAGTTGATGACTCTGTAAGTGATGTCATCAAGATTTCCTATGGGTGTTGCGCATATGTATAAGGTTCCCGGCATGGTGTTTTCTCCGATATATTCAGTATTTTTTATCAGCATGGCAGGAGGTTTAGTATTTCTGTCATGCCTCATAAGCCCATCATAGCACATTAACTAGGATTTTTTTGCGTAAAGATTAAGATTTACGCACTATGCTTGCAATTATAGTTTGGCTCTGTTATATTACACTCTGTATTTTCGAGAGGCTCGTGAGAGTCTTTCATTTTATATATAAATAAAAATAGAGTATAAGAGTTTTTGAGGAGATAGATCATGAAGAAATTTATTGCGATGCTTTTACTTGCAATAGCAGTACTTTCAGTTGCAGGCTGTGGCAGCAGTAAGTCAAAATCAAGGAATGATGAAACTGCTAAGGAAAAGACCGGAGAAACGGCACCTGACGGTAGTAGTGTAACAGAAACCACAGCAGAGGAGACAAACCCTGATAACGGACTTCCTCTTTCAAAGCAGCCGGATCCCAACGCTCCTGTTGTGGATACAGTTGTTGTTTATGCCATCGTTAACGGAAGTATGTCCCAGGTTATGGATTCAGTTGACGAGCTCACAGAGCAGGCGCTTCTTGATAAGCTTATCGAGCTTGGAACCGTAGGAGCATCTACAAAGCTTGTAAGCTTTGAAACAGAGGAAACAGGAGAGACACAGCCGGCAGGTCCCGGAGCTACCGCAGATCAGCAGACTTTAACCATCAAAAAGGGTAAGCTTGTACTCAGTGATTTTGCAGCAGGCGAGAATTTTGATGAGGAAACAGCAAAGCAGGCTGTTGCGGATACATTTGCACTGAATTATGAGCTTTCAGAGTGCGAAGTTGTAATCGAGTAAAAATAAAAACATATGACGAGAGGTCTTCCATTGGGGAGACCTCTTTTTTTCGTTATAAGGACGTCTTGCGGGAGTTATGCTTGTATCCATCGGGGAAGATTATCACCGGTGAGAACCGTACCTATCGGCGAGAACTGTCCCTGCCGGCGAGAACCGTTCCCGGTGGATTGTTTTAGGGAGGATGTGGTAGAATAGACGAATATATGGAAAGACGAAGGGAGAGGACAGAAAAATGAAATTTGAAAACAAATCCGGAATCAAGGCGTATAAGCAGTTTGCAGGATTTTTAATGACACTTGTAATTTGCATATGTATGTGCGGCGCCATAAATTCAAGGGCAGCCGGAGTGGAAGCATTGGCAAATGCGACAAACGGACTTCGTGGAGTATGGTTCTCCTATATCAATTGGTCGGAAATGCCATCAGAGGAGGCGGCCTTTAAAAAAGAGGCAGACAAGGTAATGGAAACCATAGCCGCAAACGGCATGAATGCAATTTTCTGTCATGTTCACAGTCATACGGATGCCTACTATAAATCGGATATTTTTCCGGTTTCAAAGTTCCTGCCTGCAAACCCGGATAAATTTGATGCATTGGGATACATGGTGGATTCCGCCCACAGACACGGAATCCAGTTCCATGCCTGGCTTAATCCCTACAGAGTCACCGGCTCCATGAAAAAATGGGAGGAAGAGAAAGAGGATTCCATTTCCAAAAGGTGGTATAACAACACGGAAACCAACAGAAATGTTCTCCTGTTTGACGGAAGCTACTATCTTAATCCTTCCAAGAAAGAGGTACGTGACCTCATCGTTTCCGCAGTGCAGGAAGTTATGACAAAATACGACGTGGACGGAGTTCAGTTTGATGATTATTTCTATCCGGGACTCGGAACCGGAGCTGACACAAACTTCGATTATCAGGAGTATGTTGAATCAGGAAGCACCCTGCCTATAGCAGAGTGGAGAAGGGATAATGTCTCCGCCCTTATCGAAGCCGTTTACGCAAAGGTTCATGAAATGAAACCGGGTGCTGTATTCGGTGTGAGTCCTGTGGCACAGCTTAAATACCTTAAGAGCAACAGAAGCTACTTTGTGGATATAGATGAGTGGCTTTCATCGGATAAGTACGTGGACTATATATTACCCCAGATCTACTTCGGCTTTGAGCAGAAGACCGGAAGCGGAGCGATATCTGACGCAGCCTATGAGGTATGTCTCAATGACTGGATAAATCTCATGGAAAAGAACAACAGCAAGGTAAAGCTTTATGTGGGACTTGCTCTTTATAAGTGCAATACCGACAGCTGGGACGGAAATGATATCCCCGAGTGGCTGAGATACAATGACATTCTGGCAAGAGAAGTGCTTACTGCCCTGGGAACCGGAAAAGTATCGGGCTTTGGGATATATGCCTACCAGAATCTTATTGACGGCAAGGCTATAACAGAGGTGAAAAACTTAAGGAAAATATTCCTTGGTGCCTGAAAACGGCGGTAAACTTGCTTTTTAAGAGTTCATATCTTATAGTAGTTAAGTTAAATTACCGAAAAATGTTGATTTTTCAATGTTTTTCGGGTAAATAAGCAAATATATAATAAATCAGGTTACCTTTCATTCGGGTAACCGGAAAGAGTGAAACATGGAAAAGAAACCGTACTATATCACTACAGCGATAGCTTATGCTTCCGGAAAGCCGCACATCGGAAATACTTATGAGATCGTGCTTGCGGATGCTATCGCACGTTTCAAGAGATTTCAGGGTTATGACGTAAGATTCCAGACCGGAACCGATGAGCATGGCCAGAAAATAGAGTTAAAGGCAGAGGCAGCAGGTGTAACACCAAAGCAGTATGTGGATAAGACTGCCGGAGACATCAAGACCATATGGGATCTTATGAACACTTCTTATGACAAGTTCATCAGAACAACAGACGAGTACCATGAGAAACAGGTTCAGAAGATGTTCAGGAAGATGTATGACAAGGGTGACATCTATAAGTCTGAGTATGAAGGCTGGTACTGTACACCCTGTGAGTCCTTCTGGACAGATTCACAGCTTGTGGACGGAAAGTGTCCCGATTGTGGAAGAGATGTTGAGAAGGCAAGAGAGGAAGCTTACTTCTTCAAGATGAGCAAGTACGCAGACCGTCTCATGAAGCATATCGAGGAGCATCCCGAGTTCATCCAGCCGGTTTCCCGTAAGAATGAGATGGTAAACAACTTCCTTAAGCCGGGTCTTCAGGATCTTTGCGTATCCAGAACCTCCTTCAAGTGGGGAATCCCTGTGGATTTCGATCCAAAGCACGTTGTTTACGTATGGCTTGACGCCCTTACAAACTATATTACCGGTCTTGGCTACGATGTTGACGGAAATCACGAGGAGCTTTTCAACAAGTTCTGGCCCTGCGACCTTCACCTTATCGGAAAGGATATCATCCGTTTCCATACACTTTACTGGCCAATCTTCCTTATGAGCCTTGACATACCTCTTCCAAAGCAGGTATTCGGACATCCATGGCTTCTTACAGCGGCAGGAAAGTCACAGGAAGGCATCAAGATGTCAAAGTCCCGTGGTAATGTTATCTACGCTGATGATCTGGCAAAGCTTTTCGGTGTTGATGCCGTAAGATTCTTCGTTATCCATGAGATGCCTTTCGAGAACGATGGTGTCATCTCCTGGGAGCTTATGGTAGAGCGTTATAATTCAATGCTTGCCAATATCCTCGGAAATCTCGTTAAGAGAACCATCTCCATGAGCAATAAGTACTTTGATGGTGTGGTAGAGGATAAGGGTGCTAAAGAGCCTGTTGATGAGGATCTGAAGACTACTATCCTTAATGCGGTTAAGACTGCAACAGAGAAGATGGATCAGCTTAGAGTTGCAGATGCACTTACAGCTGTTTTCGATATCTTCAGAAGATCAAACAAGTATATCGATGAGACTGAGCCATGGGTACTTTCAAAGGATCCTGAGAAGGCAGACAGACTTAAGACAGTTATGTATAACCTTACAGAGGCTATCAACATCGGAGCTTCCGTTCTCGAAAGCTTTATGCCTGAGACAGCCGAGTCCATCCTTAATGAGATCAATGCTGAAAAGCGTGCTCTTTCCGATATGGATAAGTGGGGACTCTTCAAGTCGGGAACAAAGGTAACAGCAGAGCCTGCAACACTCTTTGAGCGTAAGAAGGAAGAGGATGTTATGCAGGAGGTTGAGAAGATCGAAGCTGAGCAGATGGCTGCAGCAGGCCTTCAGGAAGAAAAGGCAGAGGAGACTTCTTCAGAAGAAGCAGAGGAGGGAGACGGAATGCCTGAAACCATCGATGAGAATGGTGACTGTGCTCCCGATACAAAGGTATCAGATCCTGAAAAGAAGGCAGAGATAACCTACGATGACTTTGCAAAGATCGAGTTCCGGGTAGGAAAGATCCTTCATGCAGAGGAAGTAAAGAAGTCAAAGAAGCTTCTCAAGTTCAGGGTTCAGGTGGGATCCGAGACACGCACCATCTTAAGCGGTATCAAGAAGGCTTATAAGCCGGAGGATCTGGTTGGAAAGCGTGTTATGATCGTTGCAAACCTTGCTCCACGTATGATCGCAGGTGAGGAATCACAGGGCATGATCATTGCGGCAGAGGATGATGACGAGAATATCGCTCTTATGACACCGATGAGCAAGATGCCATCGGGCTCTATCATTTGCTGATAGAAAAATATAAGGATTATGGCAACACATCATAGTGTACTCAAGAGTACAAAAAAGAATATTGGTATTTCGGGTGGGACACTGAAGTTTTTTGCTGCTTTAATGATGACCGCATATTATTTTGCGGTCATCATTATCCATAACGGAAAACTTTACGGCTTTGTTGATGAGTACTATCAGATGGCCATCGCCACCGAAGAAGGAGCCATGTGGCTCAGATTATATGGTTTTCTGGTAATATTCCGTCATTTCAGTTTTCCTGTTTTCGCATTTCTCTTAGTCGAAGGTTTTATACACACTTCCGGTTTCCGGAATTATTTCATCAGAGTTTTTATCGTTGCGCTCATATCAGAGGTTCCCTACGACCTGGCATTTTTTAACGAAACCATAAATTTAAATCATCAGAATCCGGTGTTTACACTGGCAGCAGGCCTGCTGGTAATGTATTTTATGAAAAAATGGTGGAAGCAGCCCCTTCAGAAATGGCTGGCTGTGGCCGTGGGATGCGGAATCGCATATATTGCGCGCTTTCAGTTTGGATGGTACGGAGTCCTGAGTATCGCTCTCATGTACAACTTTAACAGAGAAAAAGTATTTCAGATGCTCGGCGGTGCCGCAGCTATTGCTGTGGGAAGCATATCGTCCCGGTTCCTTCCGGTATTGAGCTTTATTCCCATAATGCTCTATAACGGAGAAAGAGGAAGGTTTAGTTTTAAGTGGTTTTACTATATTTACTATCCACTTATGCTGACAGCTTTTTATGCAATGATCTATATCGGAGCAATGGTTAATATATGATAAAAGATGTTATGATTTTTGATTCCCATGCTCATATGAATGATGAGAGCTTTGAGGAAGACAGAAGCCAGGTTATTGAGAATCTCGTGAGTTCCGGGATCGGGTATTTCACAGAGATAGGCTTTGATATGCCATCAAGCCTTAAAGCGGTGGAACTTGCAGGAAGATATGCCAATGTTTATGCGGCGGTTGGCTTTCACCCGGATCACAGTGACAGATGCCGGGAGGAAGACATTATACAATTAAGGAAAATGGTCGAAGAAGACAGAGTGGGAGTCTGCGGTGTTCAGGGAGATGCCGGGCATGGAAAGATAGTTGCCATCGGTGAAATAGGTCTCGACTATCATTATACCAGGGAAGGCATCGTCGAGAGAGCTTTGAAGGCCGGAAAAGAGGTCACACCGGAGGAGCTTGAGAGCGCAGATCCGGAGCCTGAGATTCAGAGGGAAACCTTTGGGAAGATGCTCAGGCTTGCAAAAGAGATTAAAATGCCGATAAATGTTCATTCAAGGGATGCTGCGAAGGACACCTACGATATGATCGTTTCCGAAGGAGGATATGAAAACGGTGGGATAATCCACTGTTTCGGTTATTCCCTTGAAATGGCAAAGCTTTATGTGAAGCTTGGGATGTGTGTGGGAATAGGCGGCGTTGTGACCTTTAAAAACTCCAGAAAGATAAAGGAAGTTGTGGAAAATATTCCGATTGAGAATATCGTTTTGGAGACGGATTGTCCTTACATGGCACCGGTGCCTTTAAGGGGTACCAGAAATGATCCGAGAAATCTTATATATGTGGCGGATAAGATCGCGGAACTTAAGAATATGACCGCTGATGAGGTTATACGGATCACCACGGAAAATGCAAAAAGGGTTTACAGGATAGGATAAAAAAATCCTCACGGATTCTTTTGGATTCCTGAGAGCCGCGTGGACAGAATAAAAAAAGAGGCAGCTTATACCGATATCGGAGATATGGCAAAAGCTGCATTATATCAAATAAAAAGCTCCGGAGTTGAGTAGGTGGATCCACGTCACATGGGAGGATCCTCTTAGTGCTGCTACGTTCCCGTCCTGACACGGTTCGAGGGACCCATTGCGTGGGGCCCAAACAACCCCGAAGCAAGTTGAAGTATACATGAAAACATTGTAATTGGCAATAGAAGTCTGAAAGTAATCTTTTGAACATAGAAGTCTGAAAGTAATCTTTTGAACTTAACCGGTGACTCAGGTACATGACAGGAAAAAATCTTCCCCCACCTGACACACGGAAGTATTGTTGTTTTAAAAGGAGAGGAATATAGTTATGAGCTTTACAAGCTTGTTTTTCGTAACAATATTCTTTCCGGCGTTTACCTTGATTTATTTCCTTATGCCGGGAATAAAACAAAAAAATATATGGCTTCTTCTGGCATCCCTTGTGTTTTACGCCTTTGGAGGCCTTAATTATCTTGTTCTGATCATAGCATTGGCAGCATACGCGTGTCTTACAGGCAGGATGATCCAGGGGGCTCTGGACAGAGCAAAGGCTTCAAATCCCGACTACGAAAAGGGAGATGAGGAATTTATGAGTCCTCTGGCCCAGAAATCCATCGAAAAGAATAAAAGGATCGCAAAGACCTGGCTGATCGCAGGTATAGTTGTTCTGGTTATAATCCTTGCAGTGTTTAAATACACAAGATTCATATTACAGGATGTACTTGCTTATAAACTTGATGGAAAGCTTGACGAAGAGATCATAAGGATCGGTATGCCTCTCGGAGTGTCTTTCTACACCTTTAAGCTTATAAGTTATGTTTCCGATGTTTATAATCAGAAGACCAGAGCGGGAGATTTCTTCCATGTGCTTCTGTATACGGTGATATTTCACCAGGTTACCCAGGGACCTATCTCCAGATACGGAGAGCTTTGTACACAGTTTGATAAGAGAAAAGTTTCCTATGAAGGAATCTCAGACGGTATATGGAGATTCACAATCGGCCTGGCCAAAAAGACTCTTATCGCCGATCACTGCGGAAAACTGTGCGATGCATTTCTGCCTTTGACCGAAAATGTATCCTATTCTGTTTTCGGGGCCTATATGGGTTCTTTGTTCTACATGATGCAGCTGTACCTGGATTTTTCCGCATATTCCGATATGGCTATCGGTCTCGGAGAAATCCTGGGTCTTGACTATCAGGAAAATTTTAACTATCCCTATATAGCTTCCTCTGTAAGGGATTTCTGGAGACGCTGGCATATCTCGTTAAGCAGCTTTTTCAGGGATTATGTTTACATCCCCCTTGGCGGAAGTCGTGTAGGTTTCGGAAGACTGATGCTTAACCTTCTTGCCGTGTGGGCTCTTACGGGGTTATGGCATGGAGCCAGCTGGAATTTCATCCTGTGGGGATTATATTACTTTGTCTTCATAGTGATTGAAAACCTTTGTCTCAAAAAAATTGGCAAAAAGGAAAAAACCGGTGGTCTCAGTGTGATAACGGGAGCATTGGGACATCTCTATACCCTGGCGGTAGTCTTTTTCGGATGGGTGCTTTTCAGAATAACGGACTTTCACAAGCTGTGGGAAGTTATGAATGTTTTGCTCGGAAGAAGCGGAAGAACCCTCTACACAGCATCAGAGGTTCTTACTCTCAGGGGTAATGCTTACTTCGTGATTCTCGCCGTAAGCTTTTGCACTCCGTTATGGAAGAAAATAGCATTGACAGTAAGAAAAAGGCTGCACAGCAGTCAGCATAAAGAGGCACTGGAAATGCAGAATCTTGAGGATGAAAGACAGCTTCATGAGCAGGAAGAGAAGGATCACGAGCTGGTTGAAAAATTCAGTTCTGAAAGCCACAGCGAGATTAATGAAGTAAAGAAACAGGATATCGAGAGCCATGAACGTATGGTTACAAGGCTCGAAAACCGTATCAAAAAAAGAAAAAACGAGCGCGTAATGAGGGAAGCTCTGTTTTACGGGATGCGAACCATTATGATGCTTATATTCCTGTTTGTATCGATCTTAGCTATGGTGGGAGCAAGTTATTCGCCGTTTTTGTATAATCAGTTTTAAATATTGGATGTTAGTCCGTGGAGCCGGTCATATCTGAATCAACCGTCAGATATTACGGCCATAAATCAGTATTTATAGATGAGTGATAACATTAAACAAAAATCAAAAAAGAATAAGATCAGCAGCGAAATAAAGAAGAAGGTCTTTAAAAGTAACGGAGCTAAGGTTATGTCAGGCACCGCCATGGCTGCCTTTGCGGGACTCTTTTTTGTGGGAATCGTGGTTTCAAGACCGGAGTACTCCGAATCGGAAAAACGACCTCTTGCCAAAAGACCCGCTCCGCAGATGCTCACTGTGATGAACGGAAAATTCTTCACTGATCTCAATAAGTGGTTTTCTGATACATTTCCCTACAGAGAGGAGCTGCTCTCTTTGGAAGCCGGTATAGAGGACTATTACGGAGTGGGTGGGGAAGCCTATTATGGCAACAAGGCATCGGTGGTGGAGGATACCATACCGGAAACCGCTGAATCTCTCGCTCCGGTGATACTTATGGAGAGTCCGGAGGAGACCGGAGAAGCTCCAACGGAAACAGTCAATGAGTTTGAGGAACTCATTGAAACCAATGCAGACGGAACGCTGAAGGTTGACACTACTCCAAAGGAAAACGTGGAGATAGCAGGCGAACAGGCCGGAAATATCTATGTAAACGACAATAAGGGTTACGAGATATTCTATTATAATCAGGGCGGATCCGTTAAGTATGCATCCGTTATAAATACTGTTAAAGCCCTGTTCCCTGAGGCCAATGTCTATGACATGCTGGTTCCCAACAGCTTTGGAGTGGAGCTTGACCCCTCGCTTCAGGAGGAGCTTGGATCCGGAAACATGCCGGATGCCTTTAACTACATCTATAGCCTTATGGACCCTGCCATACACAGGATTTCGGTGTTTGATACCATGGTGGCTCACAAGGATGAGTATATCTATTTCAACACTGATCATCACTGGACTGCCCTGGGTGCGTACTATGCTTACAGAGATTTTTGTAAGGAAAAAGGCATTGAGCCTCATGAACTGAGTGAGTTTCCTTATGTGGATTATCAGGGCTTCTACGGAACCTTCTATTTTGCAACAAACAGATCAGAACAATTGAAGGCCAATCCGGACCATGTGGAAGCCTGGATACCTTTAGGCACAAATGATGCTATAATTACAGTTGAGACCGGTGAGGTGAAGAACAGCAAGGTCGTAAATGATGTGACAGAAGCCAACGCCGGAAGAAAGTATAACTGCTTCATCAATGGGGATAACCCCTTTACACAGATTACAAATCCACATATAACAGATGGTTCAAGCTGTGTTCTGGTGAAGGAATCCTATGGCAATGCCTTTGTCCCCTTCCTTGTGGATCATTATGAAAATGTCTACGTGGTGGATTACAGGTATTATAAAGACAATCTTTCCGACTTTATCACTGACCATGGTATACAGGATATAATCTTTTTAAACAATGTTCAGGCAATCACTGAAAAAGTGTCGGGAATGATTCTTAGTATTTTTTCTTAATTTTAATGTAGGTTGCAAAAAAGGAAGCTTTCATTTATAATTCTAGGGATTATGGATATAAAGGTTTAGTATACTCTTTTGCTGATTATACTACTGACTTAAGGAGATATATGGAACAGTTTATCATGAAAGGCGGAAAACCCCTTCACGGAGAAGTCGTGATAGGCGGGGCAAAGAATGCCGCATTAGGTATCATTGCCGGAGCGCTTTTAACAGATGAAGATGTTACGATAGAGAACCTGCCGGACGTAAGAGATATTAACGTTATGCTGGAGGCACTGAAGGAAGTTGGCGCCACAGTTAAACGAATAGACCGGCATACGGCTCTTATCAATGCTTCAGAGGTACAGGATGTTTCCATAGATGATGAATATATACGTAAGATCAGAGCATCTTACTATTTTATAGGTTCATTGCTTGGAAAATATCACAAGGCCATAGTTCCTCTTCCGGGAGGCTGTGCCATAGGTTCGAGACCTATCGATCAGCATATCAAGGGCTTCAGGGCTCTGGGAACCAATGTTGAGATCAAGAACGGATGTGTTCAGGCGGATGCACCGAACGGACTAAAGGCATCACATATTTATCTGGATGTTGTGTCTGTAGGAGCTACCATCAATATCATGCTTGCAGCGGCTCTTGCCGAAGGCAGAACTATCATTGAGAATGTTGCCAAGGAGCCCCATATAGTTGATGTTGCAAACTTCCTGAATTCCATGGGAGCCAATATCAGGGGTGCAGGTACGGATACCATCCGTGTTAAGGGTGTAAAGAGACTTCATGGAACAACCTATGCGGTTATCCCCGACCAGATAGAAGCCGGTACCTTTATGTGTGCGGCAGCAGCAACCAGAGGAGATGTACTTATCAAGAATGTTATTCCCAAGCATCTGGAATCAATTTCAGCAAAGCTTATTGAAATGGGAAATACTGTTTATGAGTACGATGAGGCAGTACGTGTCATCGGTGCAGAGGTACAGCATCCTACTGATGTAAAGACGCTGCCATATCCCGGATTCCCTACAGACATGCAGCCCCAGATGTCAGTTACCCTTGCACTTGCAGAGGGCACATCTGTGGTGACGGAATCTATCTTTGAAAACAGATTCAAGTATGTTGACGAGCTTGCCCGTATGGGTTCAAACATAAAGGTAGAGGGTAATGTTTCTGTTATTGACGGTGTGAAGAAATTCACCGGTGCCAGTGTCAATGCCCTGGATTTAAGAGCCGGAGCGGCTCTTGTTATTGCGGGACTTTGTGCTGAAGGTATAACAACAGTTAACGAGATTGGTTATATCCAGAGAGGATATGAGCATTTCGAGAAGAAGCTTCAGACCTTGGGTGCAGAGATATCTCTTGTGAATTCAGACAGAGCCGCGCAGAAGTTCAGGCTGAAGATCGGATGATACAGGGAAGATAGTGGTCTCATAGATTCCTGAAGACATGCATGCCATGAATAAAATATTATAATGCAGAAGGAGACTGGTGAGAGGATCAACAGTCTCCTTCTTTGTATTTTTTTGAAGGGGGTTAATTTTGGAAATAAAATATGTTGCATTAGCATTATTTATCCTGATGTATGTGGTTATGATCGTGAAATCCGAATGGAAGTTATTTACGATCTGGGCGGTTGCAGCAGCCTTTGTGGTTCTTGGAATAATGCGGAGAGATTTTATGTACATTCTTTCCGTTGTTAACTGGAACGTTCTCATGATGATAGGCGGAACCATGTTAGTGGTTTTCTTCTTTATCGAATCGAAGATGCCTAACCTGATGGCTGACATCATTCTGGATAAATGTCCTAATGTGATGTGGGTAATCATACTCATGTCGCTCTTCTCGGGAGCTGTTTCGGCATTTATAGATAATGTTGCCACAGTTCTCATGATAGCGCCGGTGGCCCTTGCAATATGTAAGAAGCTGGACATCTCACCGGTATCCATGATTCTTTCGGTGGCTGTTTCCTCCAATCTTCAGGGAGCTGCAACACTGGTAGGTGATACAACGTCTATCATGCTTGGTGATTACGCAAACATGAACTTCATGGAATTCTTCTGGATGAAGGGACGTCCCGGAATTTTCTGGGCTGTTGAGCTTGGAGCGATCATGACAGTACCTGTAATGATGTTTCTTTTTCATAAGCTCACCCAGCCGGTTGAGGCAAATGAAAAAACCGTTGTGGAGGATAAGTTTCCCACTATCGCACTTTGCGGAATAGTTGTATGTCTCATTATCGCATCTTTCATTCCGGATACTCCGTCAATAACAAACGGTGCCATATGTATGGTCATCGCGGTTATATGTCTGATTTACGATTACGTTACCAGGAGAAGCATTACAAATCTCAGACGTGCCATGGCGTCGGTTGATTTTGAAACATTATTTGTTCTTTGTGGTCTTTTCGTGGTTATTCGCGGAATAACCGATGTAGGACTTATAGATGATGCGGCAAAACTCATAGTAGATGCAGGCGGCGATAATCTGTTTTTACTGTACACCATCATAGTATGGGGTTCTGTATTGTTTTCTGCCTTTATCGATAATATTCCGTATGTTGCTACCATGCTTCCTATACTGACTGGTATTACCTCTCTTCTGGGTATCGAGCCTTATGTGCTTTACTTCGGACTTCTTACAGGTGCTACCCTGGGAGGAAACATTACACCGATAGGGGCAAGTGCCAATATCACGGCAGTAGGTATGCTGAAGAAAGGTGGTCATGAAGTGTCCTTTGGAGATTTTATGAAGATAGGGCTTCCTTTCACATTGGTTGCAGCTACAACAGGCTACCTTTTTATATGGGTTTTCTGGCATTGAAACAGCCGGTCAGTATTTCACCATTTCAGATGATTTTGATGTATTGTAGATATATGGAAGCTCTGTAAATTATTAAAAGAATGTTAAAAAAATGTCAATTTGTATTGACAAGGAGAGATTTAGGAAATATACTATGTCCATAGATTGATAAAAAAATAACAAACGCATCAAAACAGATTCGTGGAATTATTTTTCAGAAACTATTGTTGCCACAGAAAAGAGGAAATCACATGAGTAAAGTAAAAAATCCGGAAGTTGTAAATGACATGGATTCATTGCTTCAGAAGATCCAGGTAGTTCGCGAAGCTCAGGAGAAGTTCGCAACCTACAGTCAGGAACAGGTTGACAAGATCTTCAATGCAGCAGCTACAGCAGCAAACCAGATGCGTATCGAGCTTGCGCAGATGGCTGTAGAAGAAACAGGAATGGGCGTGGTTGAGGATAAGGTTATCAAGAACAACTATGCAGCTGAGTACATCTATAATAAATACAAGAATGTACAGACCTGTGGAGTTATCGACGAGGATCCTGCGTTCGGAACAAAGACAGTTGCCGAGCCTTTGGGACTTATCGCTGCCGTTATCCCTACAACAAACCCTACATCAACAGCTATTTTCAAGACATTGCTTTGCCTTAAGACAAGAAACGGTATCATCATCAGCCCGCACCCAAGAGCTAAGAAGTGTACAAGCCTTGCAGCAAAGATCGTACTTGACGCAGCAGTTGCAGCAGGTGCACCTGAGAACATCATCGGATGGATTGATGAGCCGTCACTTGAGATGACATCAGAGATCATGCATGATGCCGACTGCATCCTCGCAACAGGCGGACCCGGAATGGTTAACGCAGCTTATTCATCCGGAACACCGGCTCTCGGAGTTGGTGCAGGAAACAACCCATGTATCATCGATTCTTCAGCTGATATCGAGATGGCAGTTTCCTCTATCCTTCATTCAAAGACCTTTGATAACGGTATGATCTGTGCATCAGAGCAGTCAATAACCGTTGTTGCAGACGTTTATGACAAGGTAAAGAAAGAGCTCGAGTACAGAGGTGCATACTTCCTTAACAAGGAGGAGCGTGAGAAGGTTGGAAAGACCATCATTATCAACGGCTCACTCAATGCCAAGATCGTTGGACAGCCTGCATGGAAGATCGCTGAGCTTGCCGGCGTAAATATCCCTCACGACAAGAAGGTAATCATCGGAGAGGTTTCCGACAATACAAAGGCAGAGCCATTTGCACACGAGAAGCTTTCACCGGTTCTCGGAATGTACAAGGCAAAGGATTTCGATGCTGCTATTAAGAATGCAGAGCTCCTTCTCATGGACGGAGGCCCCGGACACACAGCATCAATCTTTATTGATTCACGTGAGACCGAAAAGATACATAAGCACGCAGTTGCAATGCATGCCTGCAGAATACTTCTTAACATGCCGTCTTCACATGGTGGAATCGGTGATCTCTATAACTTTAAGGTTGCTCCTTCTCTTACACTGGGATGCGGTTCTTACGGCGGAAACTCCGTATCTGAGAACGTTGGTATCAAGCATCTTTTAAACTACAAGACAGTTGCAGAGAGGAGAGAGAATATGCTCTGGTTCAGAACACCTGAGAAGGTTTATTTCAAGAAGGGCTGTATGCCTGTAGCCCTCAGTGAGCTTAAGGACGTTTACGATAAGAAGAAGGTATTCCTGGTAACAGACTCCTTCCTTGATCAGGCAGGATATATCAAGCCTATAACAGATAAGCTTCATGAGATGGGAATCGACTACAGAGTATTCTCTCATGTTCAGCCGGATCCTACACTTGCAAATGCAACTGAAGGTGCTGAACAGATGGCACGCTACAATCCTGATACCATCATCGCATTCGGTGGCGGTTCAGCAATGGACGCAGCAAAGATCATGTGGGTTCTTTATGAGCACCCTGAAGTAAAGTTCGCTGACATGGCTATGCGTTACATCGATATCCGTAAGAAGGTTTACCAGTTCCCTAAGATGGGTACAAAGGCTCTGTTTGTAGCTATCCCTACATCTTCAGGAACAGGTTCAGAGGTTACACCGTTCGCGGTTATCACAGATGAGGAGACAGGAACAAAGTATCCTATCACTGACTACGAGCTTCTTCCGAACATTGCCATCGTTGACACAGACAACATGATGACACAGCCAAGAGGACTTACAGCTGCATCAGGAATCGACGTACTTGTACATGCTCTTGAGGCATACGCAAGCATGATGGCTTCACCATATACAGACGGTCTCGCACTTCAGGCTATGAAGAGAGTATTTGATTACCTTCCTACAGCCTACAACGAGCCTACAAACATCAAGGCACGTGATGAGATGGCTAATGCTTCCTGCATGGCAGGTATGGCCTTCGCCAATGCTTTCCTTGGAATCTGCCACTCCATGGCTCACAAGCTTGGCGCATTCCACCATATCCCTCACGGACTTGCAAACGCACTGCTCCTCAATGCCGTAATCAGATATAACGCATCAGAGCAGCCTCCAAAGATGGGAACTTTCCCTCAGTACGAGTATCCTCACACACTTAAGAGATATGCTGAGTGTGCACGTTTCGTAGGCATTAACGAGAAGGATGATGCTAAGGCTGTTGAGAAGCTCTGTGAGAAGATTACAGAACTCAAGAAGACAGTAGGTGTCAAGGAGAGAATCCAGGACTACAACGTAACAGAAGAAGATTTCTTAAAGACCCTCGATGAAATGAGTGTCAAGGCCTTCGATGACCAGTGTACAGGTGCAAACCCCCGTTATCCGCTGATCTCAGACCTCAAGGAAATCTACATGCTCGCCTTCTACGGAAAGAAGTACAAGAAGAACGACAAAACCCCTGTAGAAATTTTGGGTTGCGTTAAGGAGTATACAGAGTAAAGTTCAGCGTCATGCCACCTTACTTTGATATTCAATACATGTTGAATCTTGTGGCAACAAGATCATAAAGTGAAGCTGTGTGAGATCTATATCTCACACAGCCTTCTTTTAATATATAAAACATTTTATACCATTTAGTTATGTCTGATATTTTTTATTTACTCTAAAGTTATGACGTGATATAGTATCCCATGTAAAGCAAACGATTCGGAGCCAATGGAGGCGCCTTTCAGGAAGAGAGGGCGTGGTCTGTCCTGGCACCGGATTTTTTAAATTTAAGAAGTATTTCCTGAAGGAGGAAAATCTTATGTCTTATGTTGCAGAAGTATACGAAAACTTAAAAGCTAAACATCCTTACGAGCCTGAGTTTCTTGAGGCTGCAAAGAGAATTCTTGATTCTCTGGATCCTATCGTTCAGAAGAACGAAGAGGTTTACAGAAAGAATACTCTCCTTGAGAGATTTGTAGAGCCTGAGAGAATCATCACATTCAGAGTACCATGGACAGATGATAAGGGTGTAAACCATGTAAATCTTGGCTACAGAGTACAGTTTAACTCTGCTATCGGACCATACAAGGGAGGTCTTCGTTTCCATCCTTCAGTTACACAGTCAATCCTTAAGTTCCTTGGCTTTGAGCAGATCTTAAAGAATTCCCTTACAGGTCTTCCTATCGGAGGCGGCAAGGGTGGTTCCGACTTTGATCCTCACGGCAAGTCAGAGTCAGAGGTTATGCGTTTCTGCCAGAGCTTCATGACAGAGCTTTTCAAGTATATCGGTAAGGACACAGACGTTCCTGCAGGAGATATCGGTGTAGGCGGACGTGAGGTCGGATTCCTTTTCGGACAGTACAAGAGACTCACAAACCTCTACGAGGGTGTTCTCACAGGTAAGGGACTCAGCTTCGGTGGATCACTTGCAAGACCTGAGGCTACAGGATACGGACTTGTTTATATCACAGACGAGATGGTAAGGGCAGCAGGCAAGTCTCTTAACGGAGCAACAGTAGTTGTTTCCGGTTCGGGAAATGTTGCACAGTATGCTATCCAGAAGGCAACCGCACTTGGAGCAAAGGTTGTTACATGTTCTGATTCTAACGGATACGTTTATGATCCTAACGGAATCAACTTTGACGTTCTCTGCCAGATCAAGCAGGTAGAGAGAGCAAGAATCAGCGAGTATGCAAAGAGAGTTCCCGGTTCAGAGTACCATGAGGGTGAGAGACCTTGGGGCGTTAAGTGCGATATCGCTCTTCCTTGCGCAACACAGAATGAGATCAACGGTGAAGATGCCAAGAAGCTTCTTGCCAACGGATGCTGGGCAGTTGCAGAGGGTGCTAACATGCCATCTGATTCAGATGCCATCGATGCTTACCTTGCAGCAAAGATCCTCTTCATGCCTGCTAAGGCAGCTAATGCCGGCGGCGTTGCAGTTTCAGCTCTTGAGATGTCTCAGAACTCTGAAAGACTCAGCTGGACCTTCGAAGAGGTTGACGGAAAGCTTAAGGATATCATGACAAATATCTACAAGAACGTTGCAGCTGCAGCTAAGAAATATGACAATGAGGGCAACTTCGTAGTTGGTGCCAACATCGCAGGTTTTGAGAAGGTTGCTGACGCAATGCTCGCTCAGGGACTGGTATAATCTTACTTTTTGCAGATGGATTTGTGTAACTGCCGCCGATCCGGTAAACGGAGTATCAGCAGGTATTATGATAGCCTGATGCAGGGATTCTGAGATTGCTTGCAATTAAGAAACTGATATAGTAATATACGAAAGTCAGGTGGATTTAACACCTGGCTTTCGTTGGTTATTCCCGTAAATGTAATTATCTTACGTTTCTAAATAAAAACGATTGGGTTTTAGTTTGGTATACGTTCATTCTGTTTAAAAGCATTTATTTTACGGGTAAATATAAGATTATTCAGATTGCAGTCTAAAGGGGTTATAGATGCATAATTTTCTGAAAACAATAGGATTTTCAAAGATACAGACCGATATGCAGCTTGAGCCGCTTTTGGAGCGTGCTGTTAATGACAAGTATCGGACTCTTATCATCAATGGTAATGAGGGTTCTGTCATAGAGCAGTATCAGCTTCCGGTGGCACCTTCCATGGGTATTGCGGTTGTTGGTGAGAGAACTCCCGACGGTGTTTTCCACAGGAATTATTATTTTCCGTATATGAGATCCTATGACGGAACATTGACAGAAGCGGGATCTGTGGAGAGACATCTGGAAAAAGAAACCTATGCAGGGGTACTTGAAGACTTTAAATCGGGAATAACACTTATTTTTTATATTACAAATTCAGTACAGCTCAGAGAACTTCAGAAAATGGAAATGCGCGTCAAAGCAAGACAGGCCTTTCTTACCGGTCTTGCCTGTGAAGGAAAGATCCTTTTGCCCATAGAGAAGAAGGAAGATCCGGAAGCTGTAAAAAGAAAAAGCATTGAGCGCAGAAGTCTGTTTGAGGCTGCAAGGCAGGGAGACCAGGAAGCAATTGATACCCTTACGGAGACGGATATCAATATGTTTAACGAGCTTCATCAGCGTATAGTTACAGAGGATTTGTACAGTATAGTAGAAACAACCTTCATGCCTACAGGTGTGGAGTGTGATATATATTCGATCCTTGGAGAGATAGTTTCTCTCAGAGTAAAGGAGAATGTTTATACCCATGAAAATGTGGTGGATATGAAGATCAGCTGTAATGACTGTATCTTCCATGTTGCCATCAATGAGTCGGATCTGGTGGGGATACCGGCTGTCGGAAGAAGATTTAAAGGAAAAATATGGATGCAGGGCAATCTTGAATTCATTGAGAATGATACGGATGGCCAGGCTGATGACGATAACGCAGATGCTGTGTGATAACTCAACAGCATCTGCTTTTTGATTTATGATCAAAACCATAGGAAACCAGAAGGGACGGTTCTCGCCGGAGAGAACCGTCCCTACCGGAGAGAACCGTCTGTACCGGGGAGAATCATCCTTGGCGGTATACAGATATGCTGTTGATTTAACGATTTATCATTGCATTGAGCTAAAGCGTTATGTATAATCAGACAGAAACGGATTATAGGAAATACTCTGGAGGAAAAAATGGTTCTTTCACAGATAATAATAGAATTACTGAAAGGTCTTGCCGTATCGGTAAGGATTTTTTTGATAACACTTCTTTTCAGTCTTCCGCTGGGACTTGTCATAGCCTTTGGAAGGATGTCGAAGAATAACATTATCAGCAGCATAACAAAGATATATATATCCATAATGAGGGGCACACCTCTTATGCTTCAGCTTTTTGTTGTGTATTACGGACCTTACTATCTCTTTAATATAAAGCTTAGTCCCACATACAGAAATTCTGCCGTTTATATTGGTTTTATAATCAATTACGCTGCCTACTTCGCGGAGATCTACAGATCCGGAATACAGTCAATGCCTGTCGGGCAGTACGAGGCTGCCGCACTTCTCGGATACAGCAAATTCCAGACCTTTGTGAGGATCATACTTCCGCAGGTTATCAAACGAATACTTCCGTCTGTTACCAACGAAGTTATAACCCTTGTTAAGGATACCTCCCTGGCCTTCTCCATCTCTGTAATGGAAATGTTCACAAAGGCAAAAGCATTGTCCTCAAGCCAGACCTCCATGACACCGCTTATAGTTGCGGGATTGTTTTACTATGTGTTCAATTTCGTAGTGGCATTCCTAATGGATAAGGCAGAAAAGAAACTTGACTACTACAAATAAAAAGCCGGATTTTCTGTGAAAACTGATTTGCAGCCTCGCCTCTAAAGTAAATAAATTCTATATGGGGCGATGAACTTCAATAACGGAGAAAATAAAATGAATCTTTTGGAAATGAAGCATGTGAAAAAAAGCTTCGGTAATCTGCAGGTGTTAAGAGATATAAGCCTTGAAGTAAAAGATGGTGAAATAGTATCCATCATCGGACCATCCGGTTCAGGAAAGTCCACACTTTTAAGATGTGCAACTCTTTTGGAAACAATGGACTCCGGTACACTAAAGTATGAAGATATCATAGTTGCCGAGAATGATCCCAACGGTAAGTCGGCATATGCGGACAAAAAAACCATAAGAAAAGTAAGTTCCGTATTCGGACTGGTTTTTCAGCAGTTCAATCTGTTTCCACACTGGAACGTTATGCAGAATGTTACTGACGCGGTAATAAATGTCCAGAAAAAATCAAAAGCCGATGCTGAGAAGATTGGAATGGAACTTCTGGAAAAGATGGGCTTAAGTGATAAAGCAAATTACTACCCGTTTCAGCTTTCCGGAGGTCAGCAGCAGAGAGTAGCCATAGCAAGAGCTCTTGCCCTTAATCCAAAGGTCCTCTTCTTCGATGAGCCAACCAGTGCCCTTGATCCGGAGCTTACGGGAGAAGTCCTGAAAGTCATCAAATCCCTGAAGGACTTAAAAATCGCCATGGTCATAGTAACCCATGAAATGTCCTTCGCGAGAGACATTTCCGATAAAGTCATCTTCATGGCCGACGGAGTAATCGTTGAACAAGGCTCTGCCGAAGAAGTCTTCAACTCTGAAAACGAACGCATGCAGACCTTCCTCGGTCGATATAAAGATATACTGTAGTGAAAAATTTTAGTGGTATCCATTTATATACGAGTTGCTCTAGATGTTTAACAGATTGACTACATATTCATAATTTTACATTTGAATCAATAATCTCAAAGTGCCTGTATGATTCAAAACACACAATATCCAGAGTGAGTCAAAGATCTCTGAGTGTTGGCATGACTCAAATCCTATAATACAAAAGTTGAGTCAATAATTGTCTGGTGTTTCTATGACCGCAATTATAATATCGTGAAATTGAGTCAATAATGTACATGTAATTATTTGCCTGCAGGTTCAGAAATGCATGATATGAGTCAATCTCTAAGCTAATTCTTGATGACTGAAAATTTGGAATTATCTGATATGAGTCAAAACGCTATTACGGGAAGCAATTGAAATGTGGAAAAACCATCATAAATGCAGGCTATATGAAGATGTAATTCAGTTTGATTTACGTTTATTCCACATAAAATGTGGAATAATTTGCACAATTGTGGACAACTATGTGGATAAATAAAATGTTGCATAAAATGTGTGGATAAAATTTGCTAATATAATCAATTGCGAAAATGAGCAAAAATTGATTAGTGACGTATTTAAACCTAAAAAGTGCAGATGTCAGAGAATAATAAACTCTGACATCTGCACTTATTTATTTAAATAAAAAGAAAACGTGAAGAAAATGCAAGGGATGGGTGGCTAGGGTTGCGAACTGAAAGAACATCCGGCGCCTCATGTACGAACCAGATGCACGTCAGTGCATATGGGGCGAACATGAGGCGCCGGATGTTCTTTCAACTTCGTGGCCCGTCACCCGTCCCTTGCATTTTCTGTACCATTTCACAACCCCTGCATTTTCTGTACCATTTCATAACCACCCGCATTTCCGTACCATTTCACAATTTCCCGCATTTCCCCCAATACATAACCAAAAACTATGGCAAACTTTCAAATTTTATATATAATTGTTGTGTAATGTATTGCCACATTCAAAAACCTCAGATATACTTTCATAGGTTTTTGGACAGACAGCACAAAAGCTGTGAATTTTCATGCGAAGCTAAACGCTTCAATCCAGGAGGAGAAAAATGAGAAAATCTATTTCTTTAGTTATGGCTGCTTTACTTGCGGCATCAGCACTTGTAGGTTGCGGATCAACAACAACTGCACCTGAAGCAACAAAGGCAGCAACAGAGGCAGCGCAGGAGACAACCGCTGCAGCAGAGGGAGAGAAGAAGGAAGAAGCTGTAGAAGCACCTGCAGATGCAAAGGACATCGAGGTACTTAATGTAGCATTCGTTCCATCACGTGAGCCGGACGAGATCGTTACAGCTACAGAGCCTCTTAAGGAGATGATCAAGAAGGAGATGGCTCCTCTTGGTTACAACATCAAGGATGTTAACATCACAGTAGGAACAAGCTATGAGGCTGTTGGTGAGGGACTTGCTGCCGGAACAATCGATATCGGATTTATCCCGGGCGGTACCTACGTTCTTTATGATCAGGACGCAGAGGTTCTTCTTACAGCTACAAGAGACGGACTTTCAATCGACAGTGACAGTGCTAAGGACTGGAACGATCAGAAGCCTACAGAGGCTGTTGAGAAGCAGGTAACATTCTACCGCGCACTTATCATTGCAGGACCTTCAGATAACGGCAAGGCTGTTGCAGAGAAGGTAAACAACGGCGAAGAGCTTACATGGGAAGACCTTGACGGTCTTAACTGGGGTGTAATGGGACCTACATCTTCAGCTGGTTACATTTATCCGGCACTTTGGATCCAGAAGAACTTTGGAAAGAACATCACAGATCTTACACATGCTGTAGAGTGTGATTCATATGGTACAGCTTTTGCACGTCTTGCTCAGGGACAGATCGACGTACTTTGCACATATGCCGATGCACGTCGTGACTATGTTGAGAAGTGGAATGCTGAGTATGCAATGGAGAATTCAATCTGGGATGACACCAATGTTATCGGTGTTACAGAGGGAATCTACAATGACACTATCTCAGGTTCAAGAGTATCTGACGTTATGATGGATGAAGATTTCAAGGCTGCTTTCAAGCAGGCTATGATCAATATCGGAAGCACAGAAGAGGGTAAGGAGATCATCTCTATCTACAGCCACAAGGGTTATGTAGAGGCTAATGACGCTGACTACAATTCTGCTCGTGATGCTCAGAATCTTATCAAGGAACTTCGTCTTGGTCAGAACTGATAAAAGCGGTACACGTTAAAGATTCGGAAAGTCCGCAGAATGCTCGCATTCATGCGGACTTTCTTTCTTTGTATATAAAAGATAATCTCACATAAATATGACAGAAAAAGCTCAACTATAAGCGTATTACTTTTCGCTGTTTGTTTTTGACACTTAGATGCAGATCTATTTGGCTAATGGGTTTTTGTTTGATTATCCTTTATAAATTTTATCCGATATTAGATGTGAGTGCTTAACGATTTAAACATTCACATGGAACATTGGGTTAGTTGCAATCAAAATTTCATAACAGGAAAAGGAAATAAGCATGATTAAGTTTGAGGATGTAGGAAAAAGATATCCAAATGGCTATGAAGGTCTGAAGCATATCAATCTCGATATAGAGCAGGGAGAATTTGTTGCCATCATCGGTCTGTCAGGTGCCGGAAAGTCAACATTGATCCGTACCATCAACCGTATGCATGACGTAACAAGCGGAAAGCTTACTGTGGACGGAACCGATGTTATGACTCTTTCGGGAAAGAGCCTTCGCCGTTTCAGAAGAAAAATCGGCATGATCTTCCAGTCATTCAATCTTATTACACGTACCACTGTTATCAATAATGTTCTTACAGCATTCGTTCCGGATATGCCCTGGTACCGTTCTGTTTTCGGAATTTATAACCAGGATGAGAAGATGAAGGCTCTCACGGCTCTTGATAAGGTTGGAATCCTTGACAAGGCATTTGTACGTGCAGACCAGCTTTCCGGAGGTCAGCAGCAGAGAGTTGCCCTTGCAAGAACCCTTGCACAGAATCCTGAGATAATCCTCGCGGATGAGCCGGTTGCAGCTCTTGATCCGGTAACCGCAAATCAGGTTATGGATGATTTCACACGTATCAATAAGGATATGAACATCAGTATCCTCATCAATATCCACCATGTGGACCTGGCTCTTAAGTACTGCTCAAGAGTTATAGGTATCAATGCCGGTGAGATCGTTTATGACGGACCTGCATCAGAGGTTGATAAGGAAGTCCTCGATAAGATCTACAAGGGAGGACGGGAGGATAACGAATGAGTATTTACGATAAGATATTCCCTCCTAAGAAATATACTCTGGATAACGGAAAAACTGTTGAACAGAAGCGTTCCAGGGCTCCTATTTATGTTATCCTCGTACTTCTTATGAGTTATGTTTCCATAAGAGTAACAGGCTTTGATCCGGCTACACTTGCAAAAAGAGGAAATCAGTTTTTTGTAATACTTAGTCGAATGTTTCCGCCTGAGTATGGATATTTCAGCAATATAGTTAATCCGATCCTGGATACAGTTAAGATGTCTCTTCTCGGTTCGGCCCTCGGATCTATAATTTGCTTACCGTTTGCAATGCTGGCCTCCACCAACATTTGCAAGAATCGTTTCGTAGTTGCGGCAATGAGACTTATTTTCAGTATCGTCCGTACACTGCCTACACTTGTAAGTGCCCTTATCGCAACATTTATCTTTGGTCTCGGAACCATAGCCGGAACAACAGCTATTGCGATATTCTCATTTTCCTACATCGGAAAGATCATGTATGAAGAGATCGAGACTGTGGATATGGGAGCTTTTGAAGCCATGGAGGCCATGGGCTTTAACAGAACCGAAGCCTTTATACATGCCATAGTTCCACAGGTAATGCCGGCATTCCTTTCAAACAGCCTTTACAATTTTGAAGGTAATGTCCGTTATGCTGCAGTACTCGGTTACGTTGGAGCCGGTGGTATCGGTCTCATTCTCAATGAGCAGCTTGGATGGAGAGAGTATCCCAATGTCGGAATGATCCTCCTGGTGCTTTTTGTGACTGTATTTATAATTGAGTCTGTAAGCCGCTATGCGCGTAAGAAGCTTGTTTAAGGAGGTGCTCGTATGGATGAAAGAATTGTAAAAGCATATGAGAGCCGCCCCAAGGACTGGATCTGGCAGCTTGCTATCGCAGTTATCGTTATAGGACTTCTTATATGGAGTCTCGGTGCCATGGAAACCTCAGGCGCCAGTGCAAATGGCGGAAAAATGGCCATTAACATCCTGAACGGTATAGTTCACCCGGATCAGGAGCTTTTGTTCAATCTTACAAAGGAAGGCGTTCCGTACCTCCTTGTGGAGACTATCTGTATCGCCTTTATGGGTACAGTTGTGGGTGCGATATTTTCGATACCCCTGGCATTTTTATCAGCCAGCAATCTGACACCAAAGCCGGTTGCATTTATCGGACGTATCCTCATCATGATCATACGTACAGTGCCTGCCTTTGTATATGGACTTATGTTTATCAGAGTTACAGGTCCCGGTCCCTTTGCGGGTCTTATGACAATGTCTGTGACCTCCATCGGTATGGTTTCCAAGATGTATATCGAAGCCATAGAGGATCTGGATACAAAGATCCTGGAGTCACTGGATGCCATGGGCTGTTCAACCTGGCAGAAGATACTTTACGGTATCCTTCCGCAGCTTATGCCTAACTTTGCATCAACTGCTATTTATCGTTTTGACATAAACTTAAGAGATGCAACCGTTCTTGGTCTTGTAGGTGCCGGTGGTATCGGTGCACCGCTTATTTTTGCCATGAATGCATATCGCTGGAATGAAGCGGGTTCCATATTGATCGGTCTTGTGGTGCTGGTTCTTATCGTAGAGTGGATCAGTACGAAGATCCGTGTTAAGTTAACAAGAGGTTAATAAAGATGGGCGGAGAGTTTTCTCCGCCTTTTCCTGACTTATGATGCGAAGATAAATATCTTATGTGATATCCGGATCGGCTCTTATGCCTTTCGGCTATGCCGTATAGGAAACTATCCATTTGTCACATGTATAGATAATGTTTTTGGAGAATTGTAAATGAAAAGCTTTGAGATTTATTTTACTTCCGATACTCATGGAAAGGTCATGCCGGTGGACTATGCAACAGGCATGAAAAAGGATTGCGGACTTTTAAATGTTGCCCGGGATATACAGAAAAGAAATGCTGAAGTATCCATCGAAAATGGCAGTTTGTTGACTAATGCGCCGGAAACATACAGAACCGTAAGCATTGAGGAAAACAAAAGGTTTTTTAAAGAAACGGAAGTAACTGTTGAAAAAGAGATACTGGTAATGGACGGAGGAGACAGCCTCCAGGGTACTCCGCTTATAACAAACTATCTGGAGAATCCACAGAAGTTTGCCTGTCATCCTGTGGCGGAGGCTTTTAACGCCATGGGTCTCGATTTTTATACTTTGGGAAATCACGATTTTAATTTCGGCTACAATGTCATACGTGATTATGTTAATGCCATGAACGGGACTCTTCTCATAGCCAATGTGGAGGATCTCCGCGGGGAGATAAGACATAAAAGATTTGTTATATGTACTCTTCCGAATGGTCTGAGACTTGGTATCACCGGCGTTGTTACAGATTATGTAAATGTATGGGAGCAGCCTGAACACCTGACAGAGCTCAGGGTTACTGATTCATTTGAAGCCGCCTCAAAGGTTTATGAGGAGATGAAAGAGGCAGGCTGTGACATTACCATACTGATATATCATGGCGGATATGAGGAAGACCTTAAAACAGGAAAGAGTCTTACCGACAGCAGGGAGAATATAGCCTGTGAGCTGTGTAAGAAGCTTGATTATGACCTGATACTTACAGGACACCAGCATATGTCTGTTCCGGGACTGGATCTTTACGGAACATGGAGTGTTCAGCCTTCTGCCAATGCTGAGGAGTTTATATATCTTAAGGCTGAATATGATGAAGACGGAAAAACAGAGTTTTCTTCAAAACTTCTTAAGACAGGTTCAGAAACGGATGAGGCAGTTAAGGAAAAGATAATGCCTTTGGAGGAAAGCACTGAAAAGTGGCTGGATCAGACAGTCGGAGAGTTTGACAAAGAGATAAAGCCGGAAAATAAACTTGAGGTTGCTCTTCACGGAAGTAAGGTTGCAGCTCTTTTTAATCAGGTACAGCTGGAATCGGTTGAGTGTGATTTTTCCTGCACCAGCCTCGGAAACGGTGAAATAGGCTTTAAGAAGAGTGTAAGTATAAGGGATATTTACGCGGCATATACATTTGCCAATACCTCGGTAGTTAAGGAAGTCACAGTGGATATCCTTAAGGAAGCCCTGGAAAGATGCGCACAGTACCTGGAGCTCGATGAAGAAGGAAAGCCTTACATTTCGGATGTATTCATGAAGCCGAAGGTTGAACATTACAATTATGATTTTTATGCCGGACTGGACTATGCTTTTGACCTGAGAAAGCCTGTGGGCAGCAGGGTTGTACGTTTAAGGAAGCTGGACGGAACACCTCTCGAAGAAGGTAAAAAATACCGTCTTGTGACTTCGAACTACAGAGCCACAGGAACCGGAGGATATGAGATGATCGGTAACGCCAGGGCGGTGTATGAGGATGCCGATAATGTTCAGGATCTTCTGGTGGAGTATATAAGGAAACATCCGAAACTCACTGTTCCTGACAACTACAGGTTTGAGGTACTGTACTAAAAAACACCGGATGAATCGGTGTTTCTTCAGATTCCCGGATGGGGGTACATTGATCGGTTTTTCAGACCTCCGGTTATAGAGACGTTGATCGGTGTTTCTTCAGTTATCCGCAGATGGACCGGGGGGACGGGGTTCGTGGACCATTTTGATAAAATGGTCCACGAACCCCGTCCCCCCGGTCCATCGGATGAAATGATATGTTTTATACGGAGTTTCAGTTGATTCCTGCAGCGGACATTCTGGCGAAGGCGTAGCCGGTGAGAGCACTCTTCCAGATTTCATATCCTTCAGGGGTTATATGCATAAATTTGTCACTGCAGTATGCCGGATTCAGATCACCATTCTGATCGGCGAGAAGATCACCAACATTTACAAAGCCCCAGCCATAAGCATTGGCATAATTCTGCATGGCAAGATCAAGTTTTTTGATGTTGGCGCTGGTGTAAGGCGCACCGTTTTTACCGGGATACATGTAGCTGGCACCGATGATTGTGACATCTGAGTCGGGAACATACTGCTGAAGGGTCTGGATAAGCTGAACGTAAAGCTCAGGGGTATCAGTCCACTTCTGATCCTTATATCCGAAGTGCAGATAAATATGAGTTGTCTCTCCGGGATGATCTGCAGCTATGAGCTGAAGTGACTCCCATACAGGACGCTTTGCACCCTTGTACATAGGAGTGCCGGCGTCTTCTATGCTGGCGTCAAAGGCAGAATGAACACAGAAGCCCGGATATGCAAGACTCTGGAAATTACCCATTACCGGATCGGCAGAATTCTTAAGGCACTGAAGGCCCCAGCCGCAGCCTATGGAATCGCCCACGATAACTGAATTTTTAAAGTATTGATACAGAAGCTGGTTTTGATGTTCTGTGGCAGTACCTGTAAAAGTATAGATGGCAGCAGGATTGGAAGCTGCAATAGTGGCAGCAATGGAGGGGTCACCTGCAGCAGCAGAGGGTGTCATAACAGAAGAACCTGCAGCAGCGGAGGGTGTCATAACAGAAGGATCTCCGGCAGCTAAAGCAGAAAAGCTTTGCAGGACTGTGATGCCGGTCAAAAGCAATATTGTTGCTAAACTTTTTTTGAAATTGAGTTTCATAAACTACTCCCTTGTTAACTGTCGATCATTTGATTATATTTGCGCTATATATTATTTTAACAGATAATAGTGATTAAATCGAATATTACAACATAAATATAAGGTATCGGAAAGAATTGTAAGTTACTCTTATGTAAATAGATTTACAATTAATGAGGTAAATCCGATATAATAAGAAAGCGCTGTAAAGTTCCCAAGGTTCTGGATCATTTTTGATCAGGTTGGGGATTAAAAGGCACAGAGGGAGTAAGCTGCTGATAAGCTTACTTAGTTCGCAAGGTAAGAGTTTATTTATTTAATGTTTAGGGCCAGTGTGAAAAAGGAGATGTAATGAAGAAATCCAGACTTTTTATTGCAGGAATATCTGCTGTTATTTCTTTAAGCATGACAGTTCCCGTATGGGCAGGAGTTGCCGGTCAGGGAATTGACTTCAGCAATACGGAAAGCAATATGATGGGACCCGGACCTGCAGCAGGCGTGACCCCGGGAGCTGCAACCGGTGAGACCACAGGTACGATTGTAAATGAAGTAACCGGAACGTCAGCCGATGTGACATCCGAAACTGCAGTAAATGAAGCTGCGACAACTTCAACCGGTGAAAACGCGGCTGCTGACAATAATGTTTCCGGACCTGCAGCAGGTGCAACTCCGGGTGCAGCAGTTAATGAGATTGCCGGTACAGCAGCTAATGTGCTTAATGCTGTGTCTGAAAAATGGGCTCAGAGAGATGTGGCATATCTTACAGAGGAAGAGAAATCGGCTCTTCGAAACTATTTTCAGGGCTCTGTAATAATCGGAGACTCAATAGCCGAAAATTTCCAGCGTTATAATATATCAGGAGGCATAGGTGATGAGGTAAGTGATAATTTCACATCCCTTGCAGTTGCGGGTTACAGTATCTCAAAAGCCCTTCTCCCGAATGACGGAAAGAATATCCACCCAATGATCCAGGGTCACAGATACAGACTTCCCGAGGCCATCGGCATGATCGGAGCCAAGCATGTTTACAGCTTTTTCGGCTACAAAGATCTTGCGGATCCAAATGCCGCCGATAACTACGAAACACTCCTTAGAGAGATACAGATGGCGAATCCCGGAGTTGATATCAATGTAATCTCCACCACTTATATGACTGCAGCCTACCAGAAGACCGGCTACAACAATGATTCAGTCCGCATGCTCAATGCTGCCATGAAACAGAAATGTGCCGAAAACGGATGGACCTTTATCGACGTTCAGGAAATAATGAGCGACGGAAACGGAAACCTCCCGGACAGCTGGAGCATCGACCAGCAGATACACTATAACTACCAGTACTATATCTACTGGATAAATGAAATGAAACGCGCAGCCCTCACAAAACTTGGACTTTAATTAGTTAGGTAGAGCGGTCGGGCATCCATTTAAAGCCGAATCGCCTCGGCTTTAAATGGATGCCCGACCGCTCGTCCGGTTTTAGTTATCGCTTGCGTCATCCTCAGAAAGAGTGAAGGTAAATCTCTTCTTGATATCCTCGTCAGATGCAAGGTACTCATCATAGGTTGTCATCTTATCGATGAGGTGACCGTCGATGATCTCGAAAATACGGTTTGCAGTTGTCTCAACTACCTGGTGATCACGGGATGAGAAAATGATAACACCCGGGAAGTTCTTGAGACCGTCATTGAGAGCTGAGATAGACTCCATGTCCAGGTGATCGGTAGGCTCGTCAAGGATGATAACATTGGAACCTGAGATCATCATCTTACTGAGCATACATCTTACGCGCTCTCCTCCGGAAAGGACATTAACCTTCTTTAAACCGTCGTCGCCCTTGAAAAGCATTCTTCCAAGATAGCCGCGGACAAACTGAGTATCCTTGTCAGGGCTGTACTGAGTGAGCCACTCAACGATGGTATCCTCGGACTTGAACTCTGCTGTGTTGTCCTTAGGGAAGTAGGACTGGGTTGTGGTTACACCCCACTTGTAGTCGCCGCTGTCAGGCTCCATCTCACCGGAAAGGATTTGCATAAGAGTTGTCTTTGCAAGCTCGTTGGGACCGACAAGTGCGATCTTATCCGTACGGTTTACGATGAAGGAAATGTTATCAAGAACCTTTACGCCGTTGATGGTCTTTGTAAGATTCTTAACCTCAAGAACGTCATTGCCGATCTCACGGTTTGGCTTAAATACGATGTAAGGATACTGTCTTGAAGATGGCTTAATGGTATCAAGCTCGATCTTCTCGAGGGCACGCTTACGGGAAGTTGCCTGCTTTGACTTGGAAGCATTGGCAGAGAAACGCTGGATGAATTCCTGCAGCTCCTTGATCTTCTCTTCCTTCTTACGGTTAGCTTCCTTCTGCTGGCGAACGATAAGCTGTGAAGATTCGAACCAGAAATCGTAGTTTCCTGCAAATACTGTGATCTTGCCGTAATCGATATCCGCAATGTTTGTACAAACCTTATTGAGGAAGTAACGGTCGTGGGATACGACGATGACAGTGTTTTCGAAATTGATAAGGAACTCCTCAAGCCACTCGATGGAGTTGAGATCCAGGTGGTTGGTAGGCTCGTCCAGAAGAAGGATGTCAGGGTTTCCGAAAAGTGCCTTGGCAAGGAGAACCTTAACCTTCTCTGAGCCCTTAAGCTCATTCATAAGCTTGTAGTGAAGGTCTGTACCGATTCCGAGACCGTTAAGCATGGTCTCTGCATCAGCCTCGGCATTCCAGCCGTCCATCTGAGCGAACTCTGCCTCAAGCTCGGCTGCTCTCATACCATCCTCATCTGAGAAATCAGGCTTTGCATAGATGGCATCCTTTTCCTTCATAATGTCATAAAGACGCTGGTTTCCGCGGATAACGGTATCGATAACCGTGCAGTCATCGTACTTGAACTGATCCTGTTCGAGAACGCTTAAACGCTGTCCCGGAGTCATGGTGATCTCACCGCTTGTCGGCTCCAGAACGCCGCTCAGGATTTTGAGAAATGTTGACTTACCGGCACCGTTGGCACCGATGATACCGTAGCAGTTTCCCTCGGTAAACTTGATATTAACATCCTCAAACAGTGCCTTCTTGCCTACACGAAAGGTAATGTTGTTTGCTGCAATCATTCGCTTCTCCTTTTCTGATGTATGTTGATATAAGTCCTCAGTATGGCTTCGCCGGTTACCGGACTTATACAATAAAAAAGTGGCTTTGGAGCCACTCTTAAACGTCATTAACCTTAGGCATTATATCCGAGACACCGCATAAAAGCAAGGTATTTAGGGGATATAAATCTGCATAAATCCGTAATAATAGTAACAGTTCAGCCGACCCTGGATTATAAATTCCTTGGTCGGCACTTTTTTTGCCCACCCCATCAACGATTTCATAAGGCTTAATTCTTTGACCCCACC